>Ga0209640_10000617_pt1 | contig 27938 bp, 27 predicted proteins | sample RifCSP10_1_FD_184018 | JGI IMG/M metagenome (GOLD analysis project Ga0209640, IMG submission 184018) | Soil microbial communities from Rifle, Colorado - Rifle CSP2_sed 10_1 (SPAdes) (version 2) | ecosystem: Environmental > Terrestrial > Deep subsurface > Rock core/Sediment | place: Rifle... | reverse complement strand
TTCAACAGCATTGAAGTCAATGCCAGCTTTTACCGTCTGCAAAGCAAGGAAACATTTCGTCGCTGGCATGACGCGACGCCGGCCGATTTCCGCTTCGCCATCAAGGGCAACCGCTTCCTGACGCACAACAAGAAACTCGCCGATCCGCTGCCCGCCATTCGCCTCGAACGCGATCACGCCAGGAGCCTGGGTGAAAAACTCGCGGCCGTCATATGGCAACTGCCGCGACCGTTTCGCAAAAACATGGAGCGCTTGCAGCTGTTCGCCAGGGCGCTGGAATCCTGGCCCCGGGCGCGACACGCGATCGAATTCCGCCATGACTCCTGGTTCGACGATGAAGTCGCCGCGTGCCTGCGCACGCATCACATTGCCGTCTGCCAGTCGGACGCCGCCGACTGGCCGCTGTGGGACGCCGTGACCACCGACATGGTGTATGTCCGGTTGCACGGACACGCAGTCACTTACGCCTCGGCCTACGGCACGAGAGAACTGGGACAGTGGGCCAAACGCATCCATCGCTGGCTCAAGCAGGGTCGCAACGTCCACGTCTACTTCGACAACGATGCCCTGGGCGCGGCCCCGCAAAATGCCCAAGCGCTGGCCGCGCTGGCGGGATGCAACTGATCATGCCTGTGCACAACGCCGACATCGCCTCCATCTTCGAGGAAATCGCCGACCTCCTTGAAATTGAAAACGCGAACCCGTTCCGCGTGCGCGCCTACCGTAATGCCGCGCGCCAATTGCAAGGCATGGGCGTGCCGGTCGCGGAGATGCTATCCCAGGGCGAGGACCTGACCGAATTGCCCGGCATCGGCGATGATCTCGCGGCCAAGATCAAGGAAATCGTCGCGACCGGCATGTGCCGGTCTCTGGAAAAGCTGCGCAAAAAAACTCCGCCCAGCATCACCGAGCTGCTCAAGATCCCCGGCCTCGGACCCAAGCGTGTGCGCGCGCTCTACCATGAGCTCGATGTGCATACCGTGGAGCAGCTCGCCCGCGCCGCGCAGGATGGACGCATTCGCGAACTGCCGGGCTTCGGCGCTAAAACCGAGCAGACCATTCTGCAAGCCATTTCGGCGCACGTGACCGAGCAGAAGCGCTTCAAGCTGGCCGTGGCGGCCCAGTATGCCGAGCCGCTGAAAAAATATCTGGAAAAAATCCCGGGTGTCGGTCGGGTGATGCTGGCGGGCTCCTACCGTCGCTTCAAGGAGACCGTGGGCGATATCGACATTCTGGTGACGGCGACGAACACTGAAAATGTGATGGACCGGTTCGTCGCCTACGACGAGGTCCGGGACATACACGCCAAGGGCAGCACGCGCGCCACCGTGATCCTCAAATCCGGCCTGCAAGTGGACGTGCGCGCGGTGGACAAAGACTGCTTTGGCGCCGCGTTGCAGTACTTCACCGGCTCCAAGGCGCACAACATCGAGATCCGCCGGCTGGCGCAGGAACACGGGCTCAAGGTAAGCGAGTACGGCGTCTTCAAAGGCGAAAAACGCCTTGCCGGCGATACCGAGGAATCCGTATACCGGGCGGTCGGTCTGCCATGGATAGCGCCCGAACTGCGTGAGAATCGCGGCGAAATCGAGGCCGCGCGCGCCGGCAAGCTGCCCAAACTCGTGGAACTCGCCGACCTCAAGGGCGATCTGCACGCCCATACCAAGGCCACCGACGGCCACAACACCCTGCGCGAGATGGCCGCGGCCGCGCGCGATCAGGGACTGGAGTATCTCGCGATCACCGAGCACTCGCGCCGGCTCACGGTGGCGCACGGGCTTGATCCGCAGCAACTGCGCAAGCAGATGAACGAAATAGACAAATTGAATAGCCAGTCCAAGAACATCATCATATTAAAAGGCATCGAGGTGGACATCCTCGAAGACGGGCATCTCGATCTGCCGGATGACGTGCTTTCCGAGCTGGATCTCGTGGTCGGCGCGGTGCACAGCCAGTTCCACCTCTCGCGCGCGAAACAGACCGAGCGCATCCTGCGTGCGATGGATCGCCCTCATTTCTCCATCCTGGCTCACCCGTCGGGGCGTTTACTCGACAGTCGCGAGCCGTATGACGTAGACATGCTCAAGATCATTCGCAAGGCACGCGAACGTGGTTGTTTCCTGGAGCTCAACGCCCACCCGAAGCGGTTGGACCTGCTGGACATCTACTGCCAGATGGCGCGCGACGAAGGTGTGCTGGTCGCCATCAGTTCCGACGCCCACGGTATCCGGGATTTCGACAATCTCCTGTATGGCGTGGGCCAGGCTCGGCGCGGCTGGCTGGAAAAAAAGGACGTGCTCAATACCCGATCGCTCAAGCTGCTGCGAACGCTGCTTAAGCGTACAATTTCCTCCTAGCCGGATTAGAGCCGACGCAGCGCTGCGCGCGGCTCAATCCGGCGGCAACCCGAACCGCACAAGCACATGGACAAGATCGTGCTTCAAAAGGGTGACACCCTGATCGTCGTGGACGTGCAGAACGATTTCCTTCCCGGCGGCAGCCTGGCAGTTCCGCAGGGGGACGAGGTCGTGCCGATATTGAACCGCTACATCGCCGCCTTCGCGGCGCGCGGATTGCCCGTTTACGCCACGCGCGACTGGCATCCGCCCGACCATTGCTCCTTCAAGGCGCAGGAAGGGCCCTGGCCGCCGCATTGCGTGGCCGAGACAAACGGCGCGCGCTTTGCCCGGGATCTGGAATTACCGGCGGGCGCGACGATTGTCTCGAAGGCGACCGAGCCGGGGAGGGACGCCTATTCCGGGTTTGAAGGAACCCGACTCGATCAATCTCTGCGTGAAAAAAATATCAAACGCGTATTCGTCGGAGGTCTCGCCACCGATTATTGCGTTCTGAATACCGTTCGGGACGCCTGTAAACTCGGCTACGATGTTTTCCTGCTGTCCGATGCCATCCGCGCCGTCAACGTCAATCATGATGACGGCCGGAAGGCCGAAGCGGAGATGGTACGACTCGGGGCGCAGCCAATCGCCTTGGCTTCGCTCGGCACATGATTGAACTTCCGAAAAGCCCCCTGCTCACCGATCTCTACCAGCTGACCATGCTGCAGGGATACTTCGAGCAGGGAATGAACGACATCGCCGTTTTCGAATTCTTCGTGCGGCGGCTGCCGCCGAATCGCGGCTTTCTGCTCGCGGCCGGTCTGGAACAGGTGCTGGCATTTCTCGAAACCCTGCATTTCAGCGGGGCGGAACTCGAGTGGGTGCGCGAATCCGGACGCTTCAGTCGTGATTTTCCCGAGGCACTGGCCAAGCTGCGCTTCACGGGTGACGTGCATGCCATGCCGGAGGGAACCGTATTCTTCGCCGATGAGCCGATCCTGCGCGTGACCGCCCCCCTTCCCCAGGCGCAGCTTGTCGAAAGCCGGATTATCAACCTGCTGCATTTCCAGACACTCATCGCATCCAAGGCCGCGCGCGTGGTATTGGCGGCTCCCGGCAAGCTGCTTGTTGATTTCGGTTTGCGCCGCGCGCACGGAGCCGAGGCGGCGTTGCTCGCCGCGCGGGCCAGCTACCTCGCCGGATTTCAGAGTACCTCGAATGTGCTGGCGGGTGCTGAATTCAACATACCGGTGGCCGGCACCATGGCGCATTCCTTCATCCAGGCGCACGACAGCGAAACGCTGGCCTTCGAGCATTTTGCCCGCGCGCAACCGGAAAACGTGATATTGCTCATTGACACTTATGACACCGAGGCAGCGGCGCGTGAGGTGGTGCATCTGGCGCCACGGCTTGAAAAAATGGGCATCGCCATCAAGGCAGTGCGGCTGGACAGCGGTGATCTCGCCGAACACTCCAGAAACGTACGCCGGATTCTGGACAATGCCGGGTTCAGGGAGATTCGCATTTTCTCCAGCGGCAGTCTCGACGAATATGCGGTGCAAAACCTGCTTGCCCGCGGCGCGCCGATCGACGGATTTGGAATCGGTACTCACATGGCTACCTCATCCGACGCCCCGTTTCTGGACTGCGCGTACAAGCTGGAGGAGTACGCCGGACGCCCGCGGCGCAAGCGTTCCGAAGGCAAGGCCACCTGGCCCGGACGCAAGCAGGTGTATCGAACATACGGTGCCGGTGGCGCAATGTCCGGTGATGTGCTCACCCTGGAAGATGACCCGACGACGGGAACGGCGCTGATCGTGCCCGTGATGCGTGACGGCAGGCGTATCCGCGGTCCGGAAACCCTCGAGGATATCCGCCGGCGATCCGCACAGGAACTCGCTCGCCTGCCGGCCGGCTTGTGTGCCCTTCAGGATGGACCGCCGTATCCCGTGATCGTGGCCAAGGCGGTACGTGAACTGGCAGCGAAACTTGACCGGCAGTCCATGCAGAATTGACGCATCATGACCGACGATCCCTTCGTCACCGAAATTTCACGCCATATCTGGGACAGCAAGTACCGGTACCGGGACGGCGACACCGTGCATGACCGGACTGTCGACGACACCTGGCGGCGCATCGCGCGCGCCCTGGCCGGCGTGGAACGGGAACACTCCTCCCGGTGGGAAGCGATTTTCTACGAAACGCTGAAAAATTTTAAATTTCTCCCGGGCGGCCGGATCCAGGCCGGAGCCGGCACAACACGGCGCGTCACGCTGTTTAACTGTTTCGTCATGAACGTCATTGAAGATTCGATGGACGGGATATTCGACGGACTGAAGGAAGGCGCGCTCACCATGCAGCAAGGCGGCGGAGTGGGCTATGATTTTTCAACCCTGCGACCGAAAGGCGCGCCGGCCCGTGGCGTCGGCACCGTCGCCTCCGGTCCGGTCTCCTTCATGAAGATCTGGGACGCGATGTGCGCGACATTGCTCTCCACCGGCGCGCGGCGCGGCGCGATGATGGCCACGCTTCGCAGCGATCATCCCGATATTGAGGAGTTTATCGACGCCAAGCGGGACAGCCAGGTGCTGCGCCATTTCAATCTATCCGTGCTGGTCACCCGGGCGTTCATGGACGCCGTCCGTAAGGATGGAGCATGGGCGCTCGTTTTCCCAGTTGACAGTGGCGACTCGGCGGAGGGAGAGACCGTGATGCGCGCCTGGTCGGGAAATAACGAACCGGTGCGCTGCCGCATTCACGGAAAAATCCGCGCCCGGTCACTCTGGGACAGGCTCATGCGCGCGACCTATGACTATGCCGAGCCCGGCGTGCTGTTCATCGACCGGATCAACGAATTCAACAATCTTTGGTATCGCGAGCAGATCAGCGCCACCAACCCTTGCGGCGAAATTCCGTTGCCTCCCTACGGCGCCTGCGATCTCGGCTCAATTAACCTGACGGCATTCGTGCGCGATCCCTTCAGCGACAAGGCGCAACTGGATCTGGACGGCATACATCAAACCGCCGAAATCGCCACGCGAATGATGGACAATGTGATTGATGCCTCGCTGTTTCCGCTTGCGACACAAGCTGCCCAGGCACGCGGCTCGCGCCGAATCGGTCTCGGTGTCACGGGCCTGGCGGACACGCTTGTCATGCTGGGCCTGCACTACGGTGAAAAACCGGCGCAGGAGCTGGCCGCGCGCGCGATGCAACGGATCTGTCATGCGGCTTACCGCGCTTCGATCGCGCTGGCGAAAGAGAAAGGGGTGTTCCCTTATTTTGAAAAAGAGAAGTATCTGCAGGGAAAATTCATCCGGACACTTCCGCCTGACATCCGGGAAGACATTGCGCAACATGGACTGCGCAACAGCCATTTGACTGCAATCGCCCCGACCGGCACGATCAGCCTGCTGGCGAACAACATTTCCAGCGGCCTGGAGCCGGTGTATGAATTCAGCCATAAGCGCCGGGTGCTCGAACTCGATGGAAATTATTCCGAACACGATCTGACCGATTTCGCCCTGCGCCTATGGCGCCAGCGGCGTGGGTCTGAAAAACCCACCCGGGCTTTTGTGGACATATCCGCCCTCTCGCCTTCGGCGCATCTCGGGATGCAGGCGGCGTTACAACCCTTTGTGGATAATTCCATCTCCAAAACCATCAACGTCCCGCGCCATTATCGTTTCGACGACTTCAAGGAAATTTACCGGCAGGCCGACCACATGGGTCTGAAAGGCTGCACCACATTCCGTCCCAATCCCGTCACCGGCGAAGTATTACGCGGCGAGAAAAACGGCGATCTGGCTCCACACTGCTGTCACGTCGAGCGCGAGGCGGATTGACGGCGATCCCTGTTAACCGGGCACGCATCCCGATACAATCCGGCAATCGGCTGCGGAAAACCACCATGAAAAAAGCGGTAGTGGATAAACCGGTTTCCGACGTGAAAATTCAGGCCACCGGCGGCAAGACTTCCAGCCTGCGTTCGCTTAAGGGAAAGTTTACCGTGCTGTATTTCTACCCCAAGGACAACACGCCGGGCTGTACCCTGGAGGGCCGTGATTTCCGCGATCATTACAGCCGGTTCGAGAAACTCAACACCGTCGTCTACGGCATATCGCGAGACAGCCTGGCGTCACACGAAAAATTCAAAGCCAAATTCAAGTTTCCCTTCGAGTTGATCTCCGATGAAGACGAAACGCTCTGCAAACTCTTCGATGTTATGCGGGAAAAGAGCCTATACGGCAGGAAATACCTCGGCGTGGACCGCAGCACATTCATCCTCGACGACCGCGGCGTGCTGCGCAAGGAGTTCCGCGGCGTCAAGGTAAAGGGTCACGTTGAAGCGGTCATCGAGGAAATCAAGAAACTGCGAAAATCCGGTACCAAGCGTCAATGACCAACAAGCGCAAGATTTTCGTCGTCGACACCAACGTCCTCATCCACGATCCCACTTCGATTCTGCGCTTCCAGGAACACGATGTGTACATCCCCATCGTGGTGCTGGAAGAACTCGACAACAGCAAGGTGGGGATGTCCGAAATCGCGCGTAACGTGCGCCAGGTCAGCCGCTTGCTCGATGAGCTGGTGGAAAAGGCCAATGGCGACATCAGCCGCGGAATAAAGCTTCCCTCGGTCTCAAAAGACATCGAGACCGGACATCTTTATTTTCACATGGAACAGGCGCGGAGCCCTTTGCCCTTCGGCCTTTCCGGGCGCAGTTCCGACAATGCCTTGCTGGGCATCACGCTCGACCTCGGGAAAAGCCATCCTGACCGTCAATCCATCCTCGTCACGAAAGATATCAACTTGCGTCTCAAGGCGCGCGCCCTCGGCATTCTCGCGGAGGATTACACCAACGATCAGGTATTGGACGACGCCAACCTGCTCTACACCGGCATGGAGAAACTGGACGGGGATTTCTGGGAAACTCACAGCAAAAAGATGGAATCATGGAAGGAAGAGGGCCGCACGTTTTACCGCCTGCGCGGTCCGAAGGCACGCGCGTGGATTCCGAATCTGTTTATATTTACCAACGACCAACGTCCGTTCGAGGCCGTGGTGCGCCGGATCGAGAATGATGCGGCGGTCATCGAGGTCGTTCAGGACTATGCCTCGGAGCGCAACAAAGTCTGGGGCATCAGCGCGCGAAATCGCGAGCAGAATTTTTCCTTGAATCTGCTCATGAATCCGGAGATTGATTTCGTTACCCTGCTTGGACAGGCCGGCACGGGAAAAACCTTGCTCACGCTCGCATCCGCGCTGATGCAAACTCTGGAAATCAAGCGCTACACGGAAATCATCATGACGCGCATGACCGTCCCGGTAGGCGAGGACATCGGCTTTCTACCCGGCACGGAAGAGGAAAAAATGGGTCCGTGGATGGGGGCGCTTGAAGACAATCTCGACGTGCTGCAGGAAACCGCGACCCATGAGCACGGGGCCTGGGGTCGCGCCGCCACGCACGATCTGCTCCGGAACCGCATCCGCATCAAGTCGCTCAACTTCATGCGTGGGCGCACGTTTCTGAAAAAATTTCTCATTATTGACGAAGCGCAGAACCTGAGCCCGCACCAGATCAAAACCCTCGTCACCCGCGCCGGTCCCGGCAGCAAGATCGTGTGCCTCGGTAATATCGCCCAGATCGACACGCCGTATTTGACGGAAACGACATCCGGCCTGACGTACGTCGTAGACCGGTTCAAGACATGGGAACACAGCGGACATGTAACACTGCAACGTGGCGAACGCTCGCGCCTGGCGGATCACGCTACAGAAATCTTGTAACACAATCGACACGTCATCGCGGTATTGAGTGCCGATCGAAACAGACGTAAAAACGCCTCAGAATCCTTGCAGTTTCAGCTTGAGGTCGGTGGCGCTGGTTGCATAGAACAAAGCGGTTTCTTCATCGATGTATCCCTGCTTGACCAGATGGAGCAACGCTGCATCGAAACTGAGCATGCCCTCGGCCGCTGTTCCTTTGCGGATCAAATCGCCCAGTTCCTTGACCTTGAGCGGATCCAGAATATATTCACGCGCCAGCGCCGAAACGGTCATGACCTCGCAGGCGACAATGCGGCCCTGGTTGTTCTTGCGCGGCAGCAGACGCTGGCTGACCACGCCACGGAGATTTTGAGCCAGTTTGGCCCGGATGCCGATCTGTGCCTCCGGCGGAAAACTGGTGACGATGCGTGAAATGGTTTCCGCCGCCGCCGGTGAATGCACGGTCGAGAAAACGAGATGGCCGGTTTCCGCCGCCGTCATGGCGGTCTCGATGGTCTCCGGATCGCGCATTTCGCCCAAGAGAATTACATCCGGGTCTTCACGGAGAGCGGCGCGCATCGCTTCGGCGAAGGTATTGGTATCAATACCAACCTCGCGTTGTGTGATAATGGAGCGCTTTTCGGAAAAGAGAAATTCGACTGGGTCCTCGATGGTGATGATGTGCTCGCTGCGCGAGAGATTGATGCTGTTGATGAGCGAGGCGAGTGTCGTGGATTTACCGCATCCGGTGGCGCCGGTCAGCAATATCAAACCCCGTTCCAGTTTAGTAAAATCTCTCACTATTTCCGGCAGCAATAATTCCTCGGGGGTCGGTATGTTGGTGCTGATAACGCGCAGCACCATGCCAATCGAGCCGCGCTGGTAAAATATATTGGCACGAACGCGCCCGATATCCTTGAATCCAATCGAAAGGTCAACCTGGTGTGCCTTTTCGAACTGCGTCTGAAGCCGGGCGGACATCATCGTACGTGATAATCGTTCCATGAATTCCGGCGGGAACGGAGGAATTTCGCGCAAGCCGCGCAGGTTGCCGTCAACCCGCAGAATCGGATGATTGCGCGTGCGTAAATGAATATCCGATGCATTGACGCGCACCGCGTGGGCCAGAATCTGGCTGAGAAGCTTGAGTGGATCGGTTGATCCGGTTATCGCCCCGGTTACCGGCTCGTTCTCGCCGGCGGATCCCGGGACGGATTTGGTATTTCGATTGCTGGTGGCTTCGGGCATTGTTCCTTGCTATTCAAAAGGTCGATACATGATCAGGATGCTACTAGTTTAGACCATATTGCACGGTGCGCGATCAGGGATAAATCCGCATTCAACAAGATAAATGCGGGAAAAAGCTGAAATAGACCGGCCGGGGGAATTCGGTTGTTACGATCAGCGACCGGTACATATATTAATACCTGAAAAACGCCGACTTTAAGAAAGGGTGATTATTGCCAACCGAGGAAATTCAGAATTTCAAGATGCGATCAGGTTCAGATGCTGGAAATTCAGAATTATAGAAGCGAAAGGCGTCACGGAAAGCCGAACTCGTTTAAACACGCGATGAGCCTCGTTCAGCTCTTTTTCAGCAAAAAGGTGTACTCGCCATTTAATGCCTTTGACTCCAGGAGTTGATTGCCGGTTTGCTTCGCGAACACCTCAAAATCTTTTGCCGAACCCGGATCGGTGGCCAATATCAGCAGTGTCTGACCGGTAGTCAGCGTATTCAGCGCTTTCTTGGCACGCAAGATAGGCAGAGGGCAGTTCAGTCCGCGAGCGTCAAGTTCCTGATCAGCCATTTTTCGTCCTCGAACAGAAACGAACTCAGAAGTAATAGGTTCAACTATAGCGCAATCATATCGAGTTCACATATTGAATGAAACGTCGTCAATGCAGCAGGCCGCCATTTCCCTTTTTGTTAGTATCTCTAATTTGCAACTGTCAGCGACATTCACACCACAAATGGGGGAACTGGTGCAGGCATTTCACGGTTTTTTCTGTTAACCTATTGAAAGTTATAATTTAAGCCCCCATAATTTTTTGACATTGCGTTTGCTGGAATCTATCTCGACGGTTTCCTCAACCAACGCAAAGTTTCTCGGTCGAAAATTCGACTAATCACTCATAGAATAATGCCCATGTCATATAAGTTTTTTCCTGCCGTACTCGCGGTAAGTCTTCTGCTCCAGAATGGATCACCCTCCGTGTTCGCCGCCAACACCGCGCTCCCCGACCTCGGCGACGAATCGATCGCGGTGATATCCCCGACGCAGGAACGCAAGCTGGGCGAAAATCTCATGCGGCAGTCGCGGCGCTCGCTGGCATTCATGGAAGATCCGGAAACCAACGAGTACATCCAGATGCTCGGACAGAAGCTGGTGTCAAACAGCGACGGGGCGCGCCAGGATTTCCGGTTTTTCGTGATCAACAATCCTACTGTCAACGCGTTCGCGCTGCCGGGCGGATTTATCGGTGTACACACGGGTCTCATATTGACCACAAAAAGCGAGGCCGAGCTCGCTTCTGTTCTCGCCCATGAAACGGCACACATCACCCAACGCCACATCCCGCGTTTAATCACGGAATCGCAGCGGACCAGCCTTCCCGCCATGGCGGCCATTTTGGCAGGTATACTGCTGGCGAGTTCCGGGCATCAAAGCGGCGAGGCCGCGATCGCATTAACCAGCGCGGCGGTTACCCAGAAAGGAATCAACTACACGCGCACATTTGAAGAGGAAGCCGACCGCATCGGCATGCAGATCCTGGCTCAATCGGGTTTTGACCCGCGTGCCATGCCGGCATTCTTCGAGCAGATGCAGAATCTCAATCGATTGAACGAGACAAATCTCCCCGAATATCTTCGTACGCACCCGGTGACCACCAATCGCATTGCCGATTCGCGCAACCGCGCCGAGAAATTCCAGGTACGTCAAGTTCCTGACAGTCTGGAATTCGAGCATGTCCGCGCGAAGATACGCGCGCTCGCCCCGGGCAATCCGGATGAAATCACCCGCGGATTCAGAGAAAACCTGGCTCAGGGAAAATACCGTAACGCCGACGCGGAGCATTACGGGTATGCGGTGGCGTTGCTGCGAGCGCGGCAACTAGCGGATGCGCGGGTGCAAGCAAAGAAATTGACTGAGCGTCAACCGAACAAATTAACCTATCGTATCCTGCGGGCGGAAATCGAGATGGCGGCGCAGAATTACCAGCAGGCGCTTGCCCTTTATGCCGATGCCACCGCCAAATATCCCATGAATGCAACCCTGATGCGGTACCACGCCGGCGCGCTGCTCAAGACAGAACGGTACGCGCAGGCCAAGGAACTGCTTACTCTCGCACTGAAGCAGCATCCGGAAGACCCGGCGCTTCACAAAATGCTGGCTCAAGCTGCCGGCGGCACCGGCTCGAACCACGAGGCACACAAGGCGCTCGCCGAATACTATTATCTGAATGGAAATCCCCATGCCGCGATCGAGCAGTTGCAGCTTGCTGCCCGTTTTGCCGGAGACAATTTCTATCTGCAATCAAGCCTTGAGGCCCGAATTGCCGCCATCCGGGAAGAGATCAAGGCGTATCAGGAAAAATAGCTGTTGCGCTGGGCCCGGTCCGCCAGCCGTCGACTCCACGCGTGTTCTTATACCGTAAGGGTTATCGGCATATTGGCTTACTCTCCCGGAAGTAGTTTTTTCCTCAGACAAGTTCCGCTGCGGCACCCGTGGCTTAGCCGGCACAGTATATTAACCAATGCTTATATTCGGTGCTGCTTCCCGTGTAATCAGGGGGTTGTCTTTCCCGACGAGGAAGGTATGCTACTTCGCGGACGTCAAATTGTTTAGCCATCGAGACGGTTATCCCGCTCACAGACGCGCCGGCCGGGTCGAGATGACATGTGGGTTGACTGAACTGGACTGCAGGAGGAGCAATGCGTATTACCGCTCATTTAGTAGTAGCAGCCGCTACCGGCGTGGCCGCGGCTTTGCTGGGCATCGGGCTGCTCCTGGCCGCGCCCGCGGTCAATGCGGATGCCGACGATTCGCACAGCGCCGTCTGCAAGGACAAAGCCAATCCCCCGAAGGATGTGGTGACGCAGGGATTTTGCATCGCCATCGACCGCAAAAAGGGCAACTGCATGGCGTGTCATGCCATGCCCAACATCACTTCAGGCAACATCGCGCCACCCCTGGTTTCCATGAAACAACGGTACCCGGACAAGGCGAAGCTGCGTGACCAGATTTGGGATGCGGTCAAGGCCAACCCGCATACGGTCATGCCCCCGTTCGGACGCCATCAGATCCTGACACCGGAAGAAATAGACAAAGTTGTGGAATTTGTTTTGACCTTGTAATGTCAAAACATAATGCTCAATATCGCGAGCAATACCCACTGTAAAGACATTTTTTATATTGCCGGAGGACCCGTGACATATTTTCCCCGTCGTAATTTCCTGAAGCGCACCGCACTCACTGCGGCGCTCACCGCCGCCGGCGGATTCGGCGCGTTCATATCGCTCCCGGGACGCGCTGCCGAATGGCCCAAGGAAGCGTTTGCCTCCCGCAAGCTCGCGGAGGCCATTGCCGCGCTCTTCGGAACCGCCCAAATGACGTCCTCGGCCGCGGTGGCCCTGAAGGCCCCGGCCCAGGCGGAAAACAGCGCCCAGGTACAGTTCCAGGTCTCCACCGATCTGTCCAATGTCGAGGCCATCGCAATCTTCGTCGAAAAAAACCCGGGTCCGCTGATTGCCCACGCAAGCTTCACCGGCAGCGCCGCTTATTTTTCCGCCCGCATGAAGATGGCCGAGACATCGGACGTCTACGCCGTGGTCAAATCCGGCGGAAAGCTCTACATGACCAAACAGAACATCAAGGTCACGGTAGGCGGGTGCGGGGGCTAAGCCCGGGCCGATCCCGAAGCGTTAACGATTATTATTTGCCGAGGTAACGATATGGCGTCTGACAAGCAAACCCAAATTCGGACGAGAACCCGGGACGGCGTGACCGATGTCCTTGTCCTGGTAAACCACCCGATGGAAACAGGACTGCGCACCGATCCAAAAACCAAGGAAAAAGTGCCGCCACACTTCATTCAGAAAATGACATTCTATCTGAATGGCAAGGAAGTCTTGTCAGCCAGTCTCGGACCCGGCGTCTCGAAAGACCCGCTGGTCGGCATCAAGCTCAAACGCGCGAAATCCGGCGATAAAATCAAGGTCATTTGGAGCGACAACAAGGGGGAAAGTGGAAGTGAGGAAGCCACCATTAACTGAAGCAACCCGGGGCCAGATCCAGCCTGTGTACCGACGAAAGGAGAATCCACAATGAAAAAAATACTGCTTCCTCTGGCAATGCTGGGCGCGGTCGCATTCATGACACCGACGGTATCGGCCGATCCGGCCTCGGATCTCAAGCAATTCCAGGAATTCTTCAAGAAAAAATTCCCCGCCGTCCCGTTTGATGAATATGCCAACGGGCTTTATGCGCTTCCGGGCCTGGAACCTTACCGGGAACAATGGTTGATGTACAACGACTTCCCGCCGCTCGAACTGGGACTGACCAGAGGCAAAAAAATGTGGGAGACACCGTTCAAGAATGGCAGTAACTTTGCCAGTTGCTTCAAAAACGGAGGCAGGAACATCGCTCAGGGCTACCCCTACTGGGACGAGGCGGCACAGAAAGTCCGCACGGCGGAGATGGATTTAAATGACTGCCTGAAAAAAAACAGCGAACCGCCATTTACCGGCCTCGACAACGATACCAAGACCCGCGTCAGGCTGGCCGAACTGACGGCCTACTTCTACTCCTTGTCAAAAGGACAGCGCGTGAATATCGACATCTCCAGTCCCGGTGCCGTCAAGGCATATGAGGCAGGGGAAAAATTCTGGTGGCAGCGTCGCGGTCAGCTCAACTTTTCCTGCGCCAATTGTCACATGGATCTCGCCGGCAAGAATTTCGGCGGCAACCAGCCGTTGAGCGCGGCGCTTGGCCATCCCGTGGGCTGGCCGGCCCAGCGTCTTGAATGGGCTCGCCTGGAAACCATTCACCAACGCTACAAGACCTGCAACTCGCAGGTGCGCGCCAAACCCTTCAAGCACAGTAGCGAGATCTACAACAACCTCCAATTCTACGAGACCTACATGAGCAGTGGCCTGCCCTTGACGGCGCCGGCCATGCGTAACTAGGTGACATGGCGTAAACAAAATTAACCCGGCAATACCGCCGGGTTTTTTGTTTGCGTTTCGCCGGACAGAGCTACCCCTATGTCGCATCGCAACAATACAGACCCGAATACAAGCATATGAGTGGACTCTCGCGTCGTGAATTCCTGCAAATGCTGGCCGTGGGGGCAACCGCCGGCCTGGTTGGCGGAAGCAAAATCGGACCTGGCCTCGATGCCGAGGCCGGTGAAGTCAACCCGGAAAGTCTGTATAGCGTTCCGCCGTTTGGCAATGTCACGCTGCTGCATTTGACCGACAGTCATGCTCAGCTGATTCCAACCTATTTCCGAGAACCGAATATCAATATTGGTGTCGGAAATTCCCGCGGCAAACCGCCGCATCTGGTGGGCGAGGCGCTGTTGAAGCATTTCGGAATTGCGCCCGGATCCATTGAAGCCCATGCCTTTACTTATCTCGATTTCGAGATGGCGGCGCGCCGTTACGGAAAGATTGGAGGTTATGCGCATCTCGCCACTCTGGTCAAAAAACTGCGCGCGAGCCGTCCGCAGCGCACCCTGTTGCTCGACGGCGGCGACAGCTGGCAGGGATCGGCGACATCGCTGTGGACCAGAGGACAGGACATGGTGGACGCCCAGAAGCGGCTCGGTGTTGAAGTAATGACTGCTCATTGGGAATTCACCTATGGCGCCGAGCGCGTGCAACAGATTATCGAAAACGACCTGAAAGGCCATATCGAATTTCTGGCGCAGAATATCAGCGATATGACCTGGGGGGAGTTGATCTTCAAACCTTATGTCATACGCGAAATCAACCAGGTGCCGGTGGCAATCATCGGTCAGGCCTTCCCGTATACCCCCATCGCCAATCCGCGGTATCTCATTCCGGACTGGACCTTCGGAATTAACGACGATCACATGCAGAAAATGGTAAATGAAGCGCGCGGTAAAGGTGCGCAGTTGGTTGCAGTGTTGTCGCACAATGGCATGGACGTGGATCTCAAGATGGCGCGCCGTGTGCGTGGCATAGACATCATTTTGGGCGGACACACGCACGATGCCATGCCGTCGCCCTCGATCGTAAAAAACGCCGGAGGCAAGACGCTTGTTATCAATTCCGGTTGCAACAGCAAGTTCTTGTCAGTGCTGGATCTGAAAGTGAAGCAAGGCAGACTGCTGGATTTTCGCTACCGGCTGCTGCCCGTGTTTTCGAATCTTCTTACTCCCGATAAAGAGATGTCTGCCTATATTGATCAGGTACGCAAGCCGTTCCTGCACAAGCTGGGCGAAAAGCTCGCGGTAACGGAAGAATTGCTCTACCGGCGCGGCAATTTCAACGGTACGTTTGATCAGCTGATTGCCGGGGCGCTGCTCGCGGTGCAGGACGCGGAGATCGCCTTCTCGCCGGGATTCCGTTGGGGCACCACACTGCTGCCGGGCGATACCATCACGATGGAACACCTGATGGATCAAACCGCCATCACCTATCCCACGGCCACCGTCAATGAACTGACCGGCGAACAAATCAAGATCATCATGGAAGATATTGCCGATAACCTCTTCCATCCCGATCCCTACTATCAACAAGGCGGTGACATGGTGCGTGTCGTTGGATTGCGCTACACGCTCGATCTTACCCAATCACACGGCAAACGTATACAGAGCATGACGGTAAAAGACAAGCCGCTTGATCCGCAAAAAATTTACAAAGTCGCGGGTTGGGCCAGCGTCCAGCCAATCGAACCCGGGAAACCCGTCTGGGATATCGTGGCCGAATACCTGCGCGACAAAAAAATCATCCGGATCAATCATCCCTACAAGCCTGTTCTCAAAGGCGCCGTCAACAATCCCGGCATGGCTACCTGATACGCCCGGCGCCGGCTGGACTCGCCGGTCAACTGTATCCAGCTATCCCCCGGATGTAGTAATGTTCAGTATTTGCCACCCAGGAATTCGACTCGATGTCCATCAATCATCCGATCATCGCCATCACCGGCTCGAGCGGCTCAGGCACGTCCACCGTAAAAAACGCCTTTGAACATATTTTCCGGAGAGCCCAGATCAACCCGGTTGTTGTGGAAGGCGACAGCTTCCACCGTTACAACCGCATCGAGATGCGCACCGCGATGAAAAAAGCCGAGGCGGGAGGAGATCGGACATTCAGCCACTTTGGCCCCAAATCCAATCTGTTCGAAGAGCTTGAAAATCAGTTCAAGACTTACGGTGAAACCGGGAACGGCAGGATGCGCTACTACCTGCACAACGCCGATGATACCGCCCTGCATAATAAGCGGTTAAACCTCAATCTCAAGACCGGCGAGTTTACGCCGTGGGAAAATATCCCACCCGGCACCGATCTGCTGTTCTATGAAGGCCTGCACGGCGCCATCGTGGATGCCAAATCCGGGGTAGATGTCGCGAAATGGGTGGATTTGCTGGTCGGGGTTGTGCCCATAGTCAATCTGGAGTGGATTCAGAAGATACAGCGAGACACGGCCGAGCGCGGCTACTCCGCCGAAGCCGTGGTCGACACGATCTTGCGCCGAATGTATGACTATGTGCATTACATCACCCCGCAATTCTCCCGCACCCATGTGAATTTTCAGCGCGTGCCGGTGGTGGATACGTCCAACCCGTTCATCGCCCGCGATATTCCTACCTTGGATGAGAGTCTGGTGGTGATTCGATTCAGCAGACCAAAGAAAATTAATTTCCCCTACTTATTAAACATGATTCACGGTTCTTTCATGTCCCGTCCCAATACCATCATGGTACCGGGTGGCAAGATGGGTTTTGCCATGGAAATTATCCTGACGCCGATGATTGATGAACTGCTTGAAAATAAAAAGAAAAATTAGCCAGGTTTTAAGGCTAACTGCAAACGACACGCCATCCCGGCCTGAATATTGCTGCTATCTTTAAGTTGTATGAAGAAGAAGATTTCAGTACATGACCTGCAGCAGGGCATGTACGTCTCCGAGATGGTGGGCCGTGAATGGCGCGAGACGCCGTTCCTGTTCCAAGGCTTTGAAATTCATTCGGATGACCAAATCCAGGAACTCCAGCAATATTGTCAGGAAGTTTACATCGATACCGAACAGGGCTACGACATCAGAAGTAAAGTTAGGCCGATGGCGGCAACAATTATCACGAAATCTTCGCTTCAGACGAAACCGCGTTCTCCGGAAATCGCCACTGCAAAAGTTATTGACATCAAGGAGATAGTAAAAAAATTCTCGCCAGGCCATCGTCACGTTCCGCGCTACCAGGATTTGACCGTTCTCGAAGAGGAAATCGGATACGCCAAAGAGGCGGTTGCCCACACCCGGGAAACGGTATACGACATCATGAGCGACGTGCGTCTCGGACGGAGTGTCAACACCAGCGTGGCGAAAAAAGTCGTCGCCGACATGGTAGACAGCGTGATCCGCAATCCGGATGCGCTCATGTGCCTCAATCAGCTCAAAAACAAGGATGAATACACCGCGCTTCACAGTCTGCGCGTTTGCGTTCTGGCGCTGGCTTTCGGGCGCCACCTGGATTTAACGCCCGAAGAACTGAATGTACTCGGCATCGGCGCGCTGCTGCACGATATCGGCAAAATGAAAGTGTCCAACGAGATCTTAAACAAGCCCGAAAAGCTCACGAATCAAGAATTTGAAATAATGAAATCGCACGTGCCCTGCGGGGTAGCCATACTCGAGAACACCCATGGAATTCCTGATACCGCCATTGATGTCGCCCGTTTTCATCATGAACGGTATGCCGGCAGCGGATACGCAATGGGCATGAAAGGGGAGGACATCGGGCTTTTCGGCTCCATCGGCGCCATCGTGGACTGCTACGACGCTATTACCTCCGACCGTTCGTATCATACCGCCATGTCGGCACACGAAGCATTGAATAAAATGTATTCATGGCGCGGCAAGGATTTCCAACCGGTCATGATCGAGCAATTCATCCAGTGCATGGGGATTTATCCCATTGGGAGCGTCGTGGAGCTCAATAACGGAAGCGTGGGCGTCGTCATCTCGATTAACCGCAAACGCCGCCTGAAACCCAAGGTGGCCCTGGTACTCAAACCCGACAAAACCCCCTTGCCAGCCGCCAAGGTGATCGACCTGATGACCCATCCCGACATTCGCAACCGGGATATGGAAATCCGGAGAGTCCTTTCCCCGGCCGATTTCAAGATAAATCCGACCGATTACATTCCTCTGGGCGCTTGAGTCGCCATCCTGACGTTATTATCTCCCCGCTGGCGTTACAGCCATTATGTCGCGGGGCGACATCTGGCGCATCGCGTCGTCGCTGCGCATAATACCGGCATACCCACGTTTATAGCTTGCGAGCTGGATATAAATATCAGGAGAGTTTTTGATGAGCGACGCGCTGGATTATCTGGTCAAAACCCGGCCGGAAGCGATGAAGTCCTATTTCAAGTTCCTCAAGGAATCAGGTAAATCGCTCGATCCGAAAACCCGGTTGTTGATCACGGTCATTACAAAAATAGCGACGCAAACCGAAAAAGGGTTACGCCAGTACCTGCCTCAGGCGCTCGATGCCGGGGCCACACCGAATGAAATCCTCGATGCGATCTTGCATGCGTTTCCGGCTCTGGGCCTGGCTAAAATCGTGTGGGCCATTGACATCCTGTTGGACATGGATATCCCCGAGTTTCGTGCCGAAAATCTCGGCGCCGAGAAACGCTGGCATCAAGTCAGCGCTGTGGACCAGATACCCGAAGGAAAAACCAGATACATCGATTGCGACGGCCGCAGTCTCTTTATTTACCGGAACAACGGCGAGTTCAACATTTACGACAGCCGCTGCCCGCATCAGGTTACCGATATTCCGCATCTGGCATTGGAGGGTTTCCGGCTGACCTGTCCCAAACATCACTGGGCCTTCGATATCAGAACCGGAGAATGCATCGACATTGGCGACCGTCCACTGCGGCGCTTCGAAGCCAAAGTGGAGCAAGACAAACTCTACGCGCGCTGGTAGGAAAATTGAAAGTCAATTCAACGTAACTCCCACTGGCGCAGAATTTCGTAGCGGGCGCCCTCCCGATGCGTCATGGACTGCACCAGAAAAAATTCCCGGACTTGCCATACAAGCGGCTCGATCGAGCGTTTTTCTCCAAACTTCCTTACGTCGCGTGCCAATGTCAAGTGCGCCGCATACGGTCGCATTTCGGCTTCATAGCCACACGGGGCAAGCCCGGCATTGAGTTCCCGGACCAGTGCGAGCAATGCCCCGGGAGGCTGCATCGGCCCCGCCCACAGGATACCGGATTTCTTCCAGTAACCGATTTCCTCCAGCGTCATCGTGAAACGACCGGTGCGAATGGCGCCGGCCGCCTGCTCGGCGCATTTTTTGAAGTCGGCCTTTCTCGAACCGAGAAACGCCAGGGTCAAATGAATATTTTCAGGAACCACGCAGCGGCTGGCGGCTGGCAGCAACTCGCAGGCCGCTTCGTGCAATTTCCGGCTGATCGTCGACTCCGGCCAGAGCGCAAAAAACAACCGTTTCGTTTCCGGTTTCGATGAGAGAGGGAGATCTGGCGCCATCTGCAGTCCGCGTGAACCGGGGACAGTTTACCGGAAATAGCAGGTAAAGCAGAAATGTATCAGCTGCTTTTCAAAAACGAATTACTGAATGATGCCCGCAGCGACGGTGTTGTTGGTCGCTTCGTCGATGAGGATAAAACTTCCCGTTGAACGGTTCCGGGCATAGCTGTCGTATATCAACGGTTGTTGCGCTTTTATCGATAAACGTCCGATTTCATTCATCGCCAGCGTTGACACCTTGTCCTGGCAAAGGGTATTGACGTCGACGCGGTAATCCAGCCGGCTCACCGAGACACGCACGCTCTTGGTTGTCTGTTTGACGATATACCGGCGCTTCAGGTCCAAGGGTTGTTCCGCAAACCAGCAGACTTCGGCATCGAACTCCTGGGCGACGCACGGCGCGTCCGTGGCTTTAACCAGCAAGTCGCCGCGCGAGATATCCAGATGATCCTCAATCGTCAGTGTCACCGACTGCGGCGCGAGTGCCCGCTCGAGATTGCCGTCGAGGGTAACAATCGCTTTGACTTTCGAGGTGCGCCCGGACGGAAGCACTTTGACTTCATCGCCAACCGCAATTTCCCCCGATTCGATGCGTCCCATGTAACCGCGAAAATCGGGTAAATCGGGCGTTTGAGAGCGGCTGACCAGTTGTACCTGGAAGCGGAAATCCGACCGATTGAGATCGTGGTCGATTTCAATTGTCTCCAGTCGCTCCAGCAGGGGACTGCCGTGGTACCAACCGAGATTTTCGCCCCGGTCCACCACCATGTCCCCTTGCAAGGCGGAAATCGGGATATAGTCGATGGTGCGAAACTTGAGCCCGACAACAAAACGGTCGAATTCCTCGCGGATGGCGTCAAACACATCCTCGGAATATCCCACCAGATCCATTTTATTGATGGCGACAATCAAATGCGGAATGCCGATCAAACCCGTGAGATAGGCATGTCGGCGGGATTGAACCAGCACGCCGTGACGCGCATCGATCAGAATGATTGCAAGATTCGCGGTGCTCGCGCCCGTCACCATGTTGCGGGTGTATTGCTCATGCCCGGGGGTATCGGCAACGATGAACTTGCGTCTGGGTGTTGAAAAATAGCGGTAGGCGACGTCGATGGTTATGCCCTGTTCACGCTCCGCCAGCAGGCCGTCTGTGAGCAAGGACAAATCCACGCGATCCGCGCCACGTCGCCGGGTAGTGGTTTCGATGGCCGAGAGCTGATCTTCGAAGATGGACTTCGAGTCGTACAACAGGCGGCCGATCAACGTGCTTTTGCCGTCATCCACGCTGCCCGCGGTAATAAATCGCAGCAGCTTCACATCCGGCATTAGTATCTGGTTGCTCGCAGTCATTTAGAAATAGCCTTCCTTTTTGCGCAGCTCCATGGACGCTTCGGAGGTCTGGTCGTCCATGCGCGTCGCACCCCGCTCGGTAATCCGCGTCGCAGCGATTTCACTGATGATTTCCGGGACGGTCGTGGCCGTCGATTCCACCGGACAGGTGCATGTCATGTCACCGACCGTGCGGAAACGCACAGACAGAAAATTTACTTTCTCTCCCGGCCGTGGCTGGATCAGATGTGATACGGGCAACCAGCCGTTGCCGCGACGGATGACTTCACGCCGATGGGCAAAATAGATAGCCGGAATATCCAGCCGCTCGCGCGCGATGTATAGCCAGACGTCGAGTTCGGTCCAATTGCTGAGCGGAAACACCCGCATGCTCTCTCCGGGATGGACCCGGGTGTTGTACAGGTCCCAGAGTTCGGGACGCTGGTTTTTCGGGTCCCACTGGCTGAATTCATCGCGGAAGGAAAAAATGCGTTCTTTGGCGCGCGCCTTTTCTTCATCGCGGCGGGCGCCGCCGATACAAGCGTCGAACCCGAACTCCGTGATGGCGTCCACCAGCGTTACCGACTGTAACGCATTCCGGCTCTGCGTTTCGCTCTTCACCACCACCCGGCCGAGCCGAATGGAATCCTCAACATGGCGCACGATGAGTCGCTCGTTGAGACGCCGGACGGTAGCGTCGCGAAACGCGATCACTTCCGGGAAGTTGTGCCCGGTGTCGATGTGCATCAATGGAAACGGGAATCGTCCCGGCCGGAAAGCCTTCTCGGCCAGGCGCAACAGGACAATGGAATCTTTTCCCCCCGAAAACAGCAATGCCGGGTTGTTACACTCGGCTGCCACCTCGCGCATGATGTGGATCGCCTCGCTTTCCAGCACATCCAGGTGCGTGAGCGGTACGTCCCGCTTATCTACGGTCAACCGGCCCACACCGGACTGCACTCGATTCGGGTTCGGTTCAGGGGCGTGTTCCCACTCCAGTTTTGTATTCAATAATTCCATTGCATGACTCCGTTACCGGCTTTGAATGCCATTTAATTTCTTTTTCACCATTCTGTTCAGAGTATGCAATTCCCCCCGCCCGTAGTAGAACGCCTAAAATAGATGATCGGGAAAATTCATTGCCATCCTCGAATCCCCGGCCGTCATTCCGTTCATCCATTCAGCCTGATGCTTTTTTGGGATGCAATCCGCATTCCTTGTGCGTCGGGTTTTCCCACCACCAGCGCCCGGCACGGATATCCTCGCCGGGGACGGTGGCACGCGTGCACGGGGCGCAACCGATGCTGGGATAACCTTTGTCGTGAAGTTCGTTGTACGGTACCTCAAATTTCCGAATGTATGCCCATACGTCTTCCAAATTCCATTCCAGCAAAGGGCTGAACTTGTGCAAACCGTAGGCGTTGTCGAACTCAGATTCAGACAGACCAGTGCGGGTCGTGGCCTGCTCGCGTCGCACCCCGGTTATCCAGGCCGCCTTGCCCTGCACGGCGCGTTTGAACGGTTCTACCTTGCGGATTCGGCAGCATTCCTTGCGCCGTTCCACGCTTTCATAAAAGGCGTTCGGCCCATGTTGGGCTACGTAATTTTCGACATCGCTACTTGCCGGGAAATATACCTTGATCGGAAGGGAATAACGGTTCGCAACTTGCTCCATCAGTAAAAAGGTTTCTTGCGGCAACCGTCCCGTGTCGAGCGTGAAAACTTCAATTCTCCGGAAAAATTTAGCGATCAGGTCGGTAAGTACCATGTCTTCCGCGCCGAAGCTGTTGGCAAACACGGCAGGCGTGAAGTTTTTCTCAATTTCACTCAGCAGTGATTTTGCTTTACCGATCTTATGCTCAAGACTCATCTGTAATGACTTTCAGTTGATAAAACGTCTCGACGTCACGCAACACCGGCCGCACTGACACGACGGGTCTCGCGGACGTGACCGTCGTTCTTTTGTTCGTGGCGGACTGGCAAAGCGGCGCGGAGATCCAGCTGGCTGTTTTTACGCATGCAAAACTCGGCGGCGTCGACCGTCCAGCTGTCCTGCGCCTTGAACAAGGCCGTTAACGCTTCCGCGGTTAATGCCGCTTCGGGTTGTGCCAGGCCGTTCGCCAGTTCGGCTAATTTCTCGGCCAGCACCGGCTCATCCGGAGCCAGCCGCTGTAATTCCCGGGTTAATTCGGCGAGATCGTCCGTTTTCTTACCGCCCAACAACTGGGTCATGGCCTGGGAAATCAGGCGGGCGATGGCTTCGCTGCATTTTGCGGCATCGCCATACTTTCGCTGAAACCACAAGGCATCCCGGTAACCGCGTTCGTGGGCCGCCTCGAAGAAAGTCGATTCCGCCATGGTCTGGGTCACGCCGGCGCACTCTCCGCCGCCCAGTTGCAGTACGCGGAAATCCGATTCGGTACCGTGATCGTGCAACACCTTCGGCACATCATCCGGATTAACGGCGACAAGATCCGCCAGCAATTCCTGGAAGTATTCCTTGCCCACGCGACGGGTCCAGGCGAAAAATGTTTCGCCGTCTTGGCGCTTCTCGGCATACGCTGACTGCACTCGCTGGACGGCTGTTTCAATCCGCGCCGCCGGCACCGACGGCCCCTTGATCGCCAACCCACCGCCGGCGAGACCATTCCCGCCAAAGTACGTTTGGTAGTGCGGAATGAGTTTTCCGTGCAGCCGCTTGCCTTCACCGTAAACACCGATATCACCGGTTTCCGGCTGGGCGCAGCCGTTGTGGCAGCCGCTCACGCGGATACGAAGATTCAGCGGTCCGCCGCTCAGTTTCGGCCCAAGAATCGTGCTTGAAGTAATGCCCAAGCGGCACGTCGAGGTCCCGGGGCATGCGACCACGTTATCTCCCGTCTTAGGCACGCCAAGGCCCAGCGCGGCAAACGCGTTTGTCAACGAATCGAGGTCAGCCTGCGGTACATTGAATACAATTAAATTCTGATCCTGAGTGGTTCGGATTTCGCTGAGACCATGACGATCAAGTGCTGCGGCGATGCCGCGCAGTTGCGCCGCGTTCAAATTTCCGATCGGGAGGCTGATGGGTAAAACAAAATAGCCAGGCTGCTTTTGGGGGAACACCTGCCGCGGGGCACCCGACCCGGGGATTTCCGAATCTTGCCCACGGGCCCACGAGCCCTGGGGATAGTCCTGTTTGGCCAGCGCCGTTTTGGTACGCGCCAGTTCTTCGCGATATTTTTCTACAAAACCATCGGGCCCGAAACGGTCGACGAGGAATTTTATCCGCGACTTGGCGCGCTTGGCGCGATCCGAATAACGGTTATGCAGACTGACAATCGCTTCCATCACCAGGAGCAAATCTTTTTCCTCGATGAACGGTTCCACCACAATGGCCTCATGCGGTTTGTGTCCCAGACCGCCGCCGGCCAGCACCTTGAAGCCGAAACGACCGTCCTGATGCACTGCGACCACGCCAAGGTCATGCATCATGCCCTGGGCGCAATCCGCCTCGCAGCCGGAGAAGCTGATCTTGAATTTACGCGGCAACTGCTGATTCAGCGGGTTACGCAGAAAATGCATCACGGCTCCGTCGAGGTGCCGGGTTACATCCACGTGTTCCCGCGGACACACGCTGGCCAGCGGGCAGGAGGTGATGTTCCGGATGGTGTTGCCACAGGCCTCGCGGGTCGTGAGACCGGCGCTGGCCAGATGATGTAACACCGTCGGTACCTTCGGAAGCGGGACGTAGTGCATCTGGATATCCTGACGGGTAGTAACGTGCACCACGTCATGCTGGACATGGCGTTCCAGCATGTCCGCCATCGCGACCAATTGCGGACCGATAACCCGGCCACCGGGCAGCTTGATCCGCACCATGTTCACGCCTTCCTGGCGCTGGCCGTACACGCCCTGTTGCAAACGCATGGCGGTGAAGCGATCGGCATCGATCTCTCCGTCCAAAAACCCCTGCAACGTCCGCTCGAAATGGACGAGCTCCGGCTCGTTCACCAATTTATGTACCTTACCCATGTCACCCGTCTCCAGGATATTTTCACTTTTTTCTATTTTGCTCATCGTCCCGCATCCGGTTTGTTGCTAAACAAACTGAAACACCAGCTTGCCGCCGATTAGGAGCAGCAAACTCGCCAGCACTGTCCGTAACGCCCGCTCCGGCACCCATCCGGCGGCGTGACTGCCCAGATAGATCCCCGGCAAGGAACCCAGAAGCAGGCTTCCGAGCAGGCTGAAATCCACCGCGCCCAAATAGAGATAACCAAGCCCGGCCAAGGCCGTAAGCGGTACCGCATGGGCGATATCACTGCCGACCAATTTAATTGTCGGTAAACGCGGGTACAGCATAAACAACACCATCACACCCAACGCCCCGGCCCCTACCGAAGAAACGGTTACCAACGCACCCAGGAACGCTCCCGATACGACGGTGGAATAAATCAATCCGCGTCCACCCGCCTGCGATAACGCGACGCTGATTCCTCGACCGGCCTGCTGCAGCGGTTCTCTGAAAATCAGCGCGCCCGCAGTCAAGATCAAGGCAAATCCGAGCGCGAACGTAATCAGGCGGGAGAACTGCTCGCTCTCCGTGCTTATGGCGCTCATGCCCCATAACACCAAGAGCGCAACCGGTATGCTGCCCAGGGCCAGTCGTCCGACCACCTTCCATTCAACGTTTCCGCGCCGTCCATGCACCCATACACCCGTCGCTTTGGTGATGGCGGCATACATCAGATCGGTGCCGACCGCGGTAACCGGGGCCACGCCAAACACCAGGACCAGCAACGGGGTCATCAAGGCGCCGCCGCCAACGCCCGAAAGTCCGACAATAAAACCCACGACGAAGCCGGATAATGTGTACATCCACTCCATAACGCGGCGCTCACCAGTTCCGGGTGGTCGTAAGGGACATTGGAAGACTAATGCTAGAGGTGGGCTTATATATTAATAAAGAATATTATATTATGATTTTATAACATTTAGTTATTAACAGAAAAATCATGAAATTGCAGCAATTACGCTATCTTTGCGAGGTCGCGCGTCAGGGGCTAAACGTGTCCGACGCCGCGGCAGCGCTTTTCACCTCGCAACCGGGAATAAGCAAGCAGATTCAATTACTTGAAAATGAGCTCGGGGTGGATATTTTTGTGCGCCAGGGCAAACGCATTACCGAAGTTACCGCGGCGGGCCAGGCCATACTGACCATCGCGCAACGAATGCTGTGGGACACGGAAAATCTCAAGCGGGTCGCGGAAGAATTTAAAGATGAAGCGACTGGCAACCTGGTCATTGCGACCACTCACACTCAGGCTCGATACAAGTTACCCCCGATCATCAAGCGCTTCATCGCGCAGTACCCCAAAGTAAAATTGAATTTGCGCCAGGGAAATCCGACACAGATTGCGCAACTCGTGGTGAATGGCGAAGCCGATATCGCCATCGCTACCGAAGCCATAGAACACTTTCCCGATCTCATCATGCTGCCGTGCTACCAGTGGAATCGCAGCATCATTACGCCACCCAGACACCCGCTCCTCAAGGAAAAGCGGTTGACCCTTGAGGCCATCGCCAAATACCCGATTATTACCTACGATTTTGCCTTTACCGGTCGGTCGCAAATCAACCGCGCCTTCGAGGCCAAGGGGATTATGCCTAACGTGGTGTTAACGGCAATCGATGCCGACGTGATCAAAACCTACGTGGAAATCGGTCTGGGCATCGGTATTCTGGCGAAAATGGCCTTTGACCCGCACCGCGACGTCAATCTCCGTTCCATCGATGCGAGCTATCTGTTCGAGGCCAGCACCACGCGAATCGGCATCCGGCGCAACGCCTTTCTGCGCGGCTATATTTACACCTTCATCGAGTTATTCGCGCCGCATCTCAATCGCGAGGCCGTCAATGCCGTCATGGCTTTGTCTGCCTAGTTTCGGCCATTCGTTTATCTACCCAAACTGCCTAATTATTAGGCAATCATTACCCCGATTTTACCTGATAATCCTAAAAAATGACGCTTTTTCCGCCCTTGTTGTGCGATTGACTAAAGAATATCGAGCCGCTATCGTCCCCCAGCGGACCGGGATAATTCGCCTGGACCTGAATTTTGATTAATGCACATCAACGAGGAGGATTACATGAAAAAACTGCTGATAGCGCTGTTGGCGGGTGGGGTATTCGCATTGTTGGGATGCGAGGGAACGATGATGTCGAACAAATCGTCACAAATCTCCCTGGAAGCAAAAACCACGCTGCTGCAAGCCGAAGCCGATCTCAAACAGGCGGAAGGCAAGAAAGCAGACACCACGGCCGCCAAGAAGTCCTATACGATGGCAAAAGATGCGGCTGCCAAGGGGGACAGCGATGCAGTCATGAAATATGCCGCGCAGTCAATCAAAGAGTCCCTGGCGGCTATCAAAAAAGCAAAGTAATTAATCACAATTAATGGCTGCCGCCGGTCATGCAAGCGGTCGGCCGACACTACACCACCACGGGTCTGGCCATTACAGCTTAGACCCTAAAGTCAACCAGAAAATGAGGCGGGGCAGATCAATTCTGTCCGGCCTCTTTTTTTCTAAAAATCGCGTATCCCTTGTTGGTCACTGGCGATTTGAAACTAACGTAATGGTGGGCCGTGCAGGAGTCGAACCTGCGACCAACTGGTTAAAAGCCAGCTGCTCTACCGACTGAGCTAACGGCCCGCGCGGGGAAGGGAAAAATTGGGAGGCGGCATTATCCAGAGGCCGCGGAA
>Ga0209640_10000615_pt1 | contig 27968 bp, 24 predicted proteins | sample RifCSP10_1_FD_184018 | JGI IMG/M metagenome (GOLD analysis project Ga0209640, IMG submission 184018) | Soil microbial communities from Rifle, Colorado - Rifle CSP2_sed 10_1 (SPAdes) (version 2) | ecosystem: Environmental > Terrestrial > Deep subsurface > Rock core/Sediment | place: Rifle... | reverse complement strand
CAATCGGGCAATCGCCTGCCGGAAGATGTGGCGCTGCAAACCCACGGGACTTTCTCTCAACTCCCGAATATTCAGCGCGACATACTCAGAACCTTGATCAATGCGGCATGCCTCCATTGCTTCAGCGATCGCCATCTCTAATACTTCATAATCGCCGGACAGAACCTCAGCCGTTCGCCATACCAGCTGGCGGATGGCCGGGTTAAAGCTCTCCAAAAAAGGGATCAGCTCATGCCGCAGCCGGTTCCTGAAAATGGTCACGTCGAGATTCGTGCGATCCATCAAGGGTTCCAGGTTTTGTTCGGCTAAATATCGCAAAATATCTCTACGCCAAATGTTTAGGAGTGGGCGCACCAGGGGAATAGTCTGGCTCCAGGCATTAGGAAGCGCCCGGTACAGCATGCCTTTCAGTCCCGGCAGGCCGGCTCCGCGCAGCAGGTGCATCAAAACAGTCTCTACTTGATCATCGGCGGAATGACCCACAGCAACGGCTTGAGCGCTCCGGCGCCGCGCCTCCGCAAACAAAAAGCGATACCGCAAGGTGCGGGCAGCCTCTTCGACAGATAGACCCTGGGATTCGGCGTACTCAGACACCGCTCCTTCACCGGCCACGAAGGGCAAGCCGCGTGTCTCGGCAAATTCTTGCACCTGCCACGCTTCCGCATCTGCTTCTGAACGCAAGCGGTGATTAAAGTGGGCAACTACCAGGGGAATCCGCAAACGGTGCAGCATATCCAGCAAACACAAGCTGTCCGGCCCCCCAGATACCCCGACCACAACGGTTGCTTCCAAGGATACGCAACAGTGTTTTAATAATGTCTGCCTGACCAGATCCAACATAACAGACAAATTATAGCGTAAAGGATTGAAACTGTTTTTACCTACAAATTTGTAATCTACTTGCAGGGAATTCAGCTTTATGCTAGACTGGCAGCTGAATAACCGGGCAGACAAGAACATTAATCTGTCTAATTTTTCGATTAACTTGCCGACCAATCAAAACCAACTCTTCATGCCTCAAGTATCTTCCGAACCTCGCCAGGATATCCGTCTGGCAGCCAATTTAATCAAAAAGTCTCGACATGTTGTCGTATTAACCGGTGCCGGGATTTCTACGCCGTCCGGGATCCCGGACTTCCGCTCCGCCGGTAGCGGGCTGTGGACACGTTACGATCCGATGGAAGTAGCCTCTCTGCGGGCATTTCGCTACAATCCAGAAAAATTCTTTGCCTGGCTGCGCGGTCTGGTCATAAACATGGCAGAAGCCGAACCGAATGCCGCCCACATTGCGCTGGCTCGCCTGGAGAGAGCCGGGCATGTGCAGGTCATCATCACTCAAAACATTGACGAGCTCCATCACCGGGCCGGCTCCGAGAATGTGCTTGAAGTGCATGGTTCGATGCGCACCTTAACTTGCATTTCTTGCTACCAGAAATATAATTCTGGGGACTTTGTAAAATCCTACCTTGAAAATGGGGAAATTCCGCGTTGCCCGGACTGTGGCAATGTTCTCAAGCCCGATGTAGTGCTGTTTGAAGAACAGCTGCCGTTTAAAACCTGGCTGCAGGCTCAAGCGCAGGCCAGCAACTGTGACCTGATGATCATCTGTGGATCATCGCTCGAAGTCATGCCGGTTGCGGGCCTGCCTGTCAAAGCTCTGGAAAATAACGCCCATCTGATTGTTGTCAACGAGACGCTCACCTACATCGACGAACGCGCTGACATAGTATTTCGGGATGACGTAGCTGAACTCATTCCCTCCATCGCAGCAGAGGTGATCCGTGAATAACAGCAATGAAATTACCTTGTTGGAACGTTACCAGCGCCTATTAGAAATCTCACAGGATTTAGCCTCGACTCTTGATCTCAATACCCTTCTTGACCGCATCGGGAACGCAGCCGCAGATCTATGCAACGCTGAAGCAGCGTCCATTTTGCTTTATGATGAAAACAAGCAACTGCTGACGTTTGTCTCTGCCACCAACCTGGATGAGCCGTTGATGCGCGGGTTGCTGGTGCCGGTTGACAGCAGCATCGCCGGCTGGATTGTGCTTAATCGCCAACCGATCATCATCACCGAAGCTCAGAAAGACCCGCGCCATTTTGGAAGTATTGGTAAGACAGTCAACGTGACGACAACTTCCTTGCTTGGTGTGCCTCTGATTGCCAAGGATAAGGTAATCGGGGCATTGGAAGCAATTAACAAGCGTTCCGGCGCATTTACCGGGGAAGATCAAGAGGTTCTCATGGCCCTCAGCGCCCATGCCGCGGTGGCCATTGAGAACACCCGCCTGTTCCAGCAGTCTGACCTGATTGCCGAAATGGTGCACGAGTTGCGCACTCCCCTGGCTTCCTTAAACACCGCCGCACACCTCTTGTCTCGTAATGATGTTCCAAGCGAACAACGCCAGCGAGTGACTGAAGTGATCTGCAGCGAGACGAACCGCCTGTCCCAGTTAGCTTCAGCCTTCCTGGACCTGGCTCGCCTGGAGTCCGGCCGAGCCCAATTCCATGCCGAAGTGTTTGACGCGCGCCTGATGTTAGAAGAATGTGTTGGCATTATGCGCAGCAAAGCCACTGAAAGCAAGCTTACCCTCAACATATTTATCCCTGACCAATTGCCGCCGCTAAGAGCGGACCGCGACAAGATAAAGCAGGTCATTCTCAATCTACTCAGCAACGCCATTAAATACAATCGTCCTTCTGGAAACATTACCCTTGGCGCTCATGCCACACGGGACGAACTGATTGTGGCGCTGAACGATACCGGTCCGGGAATTTCTAAACCAGATCAAGAGCGCGTGTTTGAGAAGTTCTATCGGGTGCGCTCGGCTGAAAACATGGCGCCGGGCAGCGGGCTGGGATTGGCGATAACCAAACGCATTGTTGAAGCCCATGGCGGCCGGATTGAGATGGAGAGCGAGGTAGGGGTGGGATCAACTTTTACCGTTTTTCTTCCCTTAAAGTCCAGTGTAAGCGAATAACATACTATCTTTCTGCCGGGCGTATTTTCGATCCATGGCGCCGCGTGTAGACCTTGGTGAACTCGGCTCCAAATAAAAGGATTTGCGCAGAGTAATAAACCCACAGCAGGATGCCGACCAGCGAACCGGCCGCGCCAAAAGTAGAGCCGGGTGTGCTGGTTCCCAGGTACCAGCCCAAGAGAAATTTGCCGATTGTGAACAACAAGGCCGTGAAGGCTGCTCCTACCCAGACGTCGCTCCAGGCGACTTCGACGTCTGGCAGCACTTTAAATATCATGGCAAACAGCAGTGTGATTAAAGCATAGGAAACAACCAGGTCAAGGATTTGCCAGAAAATGTCGATGCCCGGCAGCAATTCGCTGAAATATTGGCTGATCGCCGATAACGCTGCGCTGATAACTAGAGATACCAGCAGCAGAAAGCCAATGCCCAAAACCATGGTAAATGAGAGCAGCCGCTTTCGCAACGTGTCGAAAATACCGGAATCGGGCGCAGGTTCAACTTCCCAGATTGTGTTTAGCGCCTCCAGTAACTGGCCGTATACTCCCGTCGCGCCGGCGATGATCGTTATCGTGCCGATGATGGTGGCAACCACGCCAGACCCTGGCCTGCTGGCGTCGTCAATCAATCCCTCCACCATCTCCTCGGCATCCGGGCCAAAAGTTGTCTCAACCTGCATGAGAATATTTTCCCGGACATCGGCCTGTCCCAAGAAAAATCCGGCAACCGCAATGGTAATGATCAGGATGGGAGCCAGGGAGAAGATCGTATAGAAAGATAGCGCCGCGGCTAAACGCGGCGCTTTGTCATCGCTCCACTCCTGAAAGGTCTCTTTCAGAAGACCAAAGAGCGCTTTCGTTTTCATGCTCCTCCCTCCTCATCCTCTGCTAACGCGCCCCCTTCCGCCCAAACTGCCGCTCCAGTAAATCCACGGATAGGTGGATCATGGTGGGTCTGCCATGCGGGCAGGTCCGCGGCGATTGGCAGGTCTCCAAATCCCTCAACAAAGCTGCCTGCTCTTCTTTCGAAAGCGCCTGTCCTGCTTTGACCGCTGCACGCTTGCACACCCGGGCGATGATCCTGGCCTCAATCTGGTCTCCCAGCGGAGTTTCATCCTCCTCGAAATCCTCCACCAACACCCGCAGCGCCGCCGCCGGATCGCTGCCGGACAGCAGATTTGGGATGGATCGTACCAGGAAGGTGTTGGCACCAAATTCCTCGACCTGAAAACCAAGTTTCTTTATTATGTATAACTGGTCCGATAAGAGTCGAGCGCTGGCTGGTGGAAAGTTCACCGTGACGGGATCCAAAAGATTCTGAGATGGGATCTTATCGCCTCGCTGGGCGCTAAAACGCTCGAAGAGGACGCGCTCGTGAGCCGCGTGTTGGTCAATAAGATACAAGCCATCGGGTCCTTCCGCAACCAAATAAGCCATGGCGACCTGGCCGACCAGACGCAGCAGCAGCGCACTCTGCCCAGGGATGGACGGCTGCAAATTTGCTGCAGTTGCAGCGTCTGGCTCGCTGTCCTCTCCGCTGGTAACAGCCCAGTCGAACCTGTCGAAAGGCTGGTCAGTCTCCCGCTTCCGGGACCAATCCAGCTGGCTGGTCAATTCGGGCACGGGCGTATATGCCAGCAATGCTCGCCGGACGGCCCTCTGGACGCCGCTAAAAATCCTGTCCTTGTCGCGAAACCGCACCTCGGCTTTGGCCGGATGCACGTTGACGTCCAGCAACTCGGGCGGAATATCAATAAAAAGGGCGGCCAGCGGATAACGTCCAACCATGAGCATCGTATGGTAAGCCTGGACCAATGCGGTCGTTAAAGCGGCCTCATGGATCCACCTTCCGTTTATAAAGAAGTTAATCTCCCGCCGGTTCGACCGCGTCAGAGAGATCGGACTGATGAAACCTGTCACAGATAGGTCATCATATTCGGCAAAAACTTCGAGCATTTGGCGGGCGGTCTCGACTCCATATAGCGCCGCCAAGACCTCCCGGCGGTCGCCATTTCCGCTCGTTCGCAGCGACTCGCGATCCTCTTGAAGCAGGCGAATGCGTACGCCAGGATAAGCCAGGGCATACATCGTTACCAGCTCATCGATGTGCCGCCTCTCGGTGATGTTCGTCTTCAGAAACTTCAGCCGCGCCGGAACGTTGAAAAACAGATCTTCCACCCGCACAACCGTGCCCATCGGCGTTCCGACTGGCCTGACCGGCTCTGCACGTCCCGCTTCCACATATAAGCGACCGCCAACTTCATCTTCCTTCGCCCGGGACGTGATCGTCATTCGTGAGACAGAACTGATTGACGCCAGGGCTTCTCCCCGAAATCCGAGCGTAGCGATCTTGAACAGCTCTTCTGCGCTGCTTAATTTGCTGGTCGCGTGGCGGGAAACGGCCAAAGCCAGTTCTTTTACGGGAATTCCCTGGCCATCATCTCCAACTTCAATCAACCGGCGACCAGCCTCCCGGACTGTAATGGAAATTTCCTCAGCGCCCGCATCCAGGGAGTTTTCCAATAATTCCTTAACCACCGACGCCGGTCGTTCAACCACCTCTCCGGCGGCAATTTGAGAAGCAACTTCAGGCGACAAAATACGAATGGTCATAAATCTCCCTATCCTCGATCATTATACCTTCTCCCATAAAGCCTCTCAGTAACCAGACCTCACGTTTTACGTTTTCAGTTATACTTCAATTTATGGGCTACACAACCCTCTTCATCGATCTGGATGGCACGTTGTACCCCAACAGTACCGGTCTTTGGGATGCCATCCGTGTCCGGATGACCCAATACATGCTCGAACGCCTCAACCTGCCCAAAGAGAATGTGTCCAATCTCCGCCGGCAGTATTTTGAGAGATATGGGACAACTTTACGAGGCTTACAGATCCATCATGGTGTTGATGCGAATGACTACCTGGCTTTCGTACACAATCTGCCCCTCGAAAAATATTTAAAGGCGGAACCTCGGCTGCGCGTTGTATTGGAGAGCCTGCCGCAGCAAAAATGGATATTTACAAATGCAGATAGCGATCATGCCCGGCGCGTGCTGGCTATTCTAGAACTGGCCGATTGTTTCTCTGGCATTGTTGATGTCCGTGCGCTCGAATTTCAATGCAAACCAGAAATTCAGGCTTATCGAATGGCTTTAGATTTGGCGGGAGAGCCTGATCCGCAACGTTGTATACTCATCGATGATTCGCCTAGCAACCTTGCGCCGGCCCAGGAGATTGGATTTACCACCGTTCTGGTCGGCGAGGATCAAAATTGCCCGGCGGCCGATCACAGGATCAGCTATCTGGTCGAATTGCCCCAGGTGGTGCCCGAGTTGTGGTCGAATGGACGGATACAGGGTTAGATCGGCAGGCATTCGCCCAGCATGTTCTTGTGGAAATGGCACAGGAGATGAACGGCATGGAAACGGATAATGTATTGCTGGTTGTCTGCTTGACGCTTTTTCTTGTAATTGGCATCAATGCCGCCCTCTATGTTTCCCTGCGCGGTGGAGGCACGCAAACCCAGATCGATTTATTCCGCCGGGCCGCCCAGCGAGCCAGACAACCTTGGAAGGAGGAAGACGAAGCCCTCCATGAATTGTCAAAACGCGTCGCCGCATTGAAAAAAAAGAGAATACGAGATGAAGAGTAAAAAAATCTCAATGGAAGAGGCCGTCTCCATGATTTCGCCGGGTTGCACTTTAGCTCTGGGAGGCGTTACCCTCTACCGCCGCCCCATGGCCTTCGTGAGGGCTCTGATGCGGCACCGCCGGTCCTCCGGAAATCCAAAGGACTTGACCTTGCTCGCTTTCACCGCCGGTTTGGAAAGCGATCTGTTGGTTGGTGAAGGGATGGTTTCGCGAGTGCGCACCTGTTACTTTGGATTAGAGTCCTTCGGCCTGGCCCCAATGTTTACTTACTATGCCAACCGGGGAGAAATCGAAATCGTCGAAGAGAGCGAGGCCAGCCTGGCCCTCGGATTGCGAGCAAATCTCGCTGGCATTGGCTTCATGCCGGGGAGAGCATGGCTCGGGACAGACCTGCCAAAACTGCGCCCGGATGTCCGCACGGTAGTCGACCCTTATACGGGCGAAGAGTTGATGGCTTTCCCTGCCATTCACCCCGACGTAGCCGTTATCCACGCCCTGCAAGCTGACCCGGAGGGCAATGCGATTATCGGAGATAACAAAGGGGTTGACGAAGAACTTTGCCTGGCAGCCCACCGGGTCATCCTTACGACCGAGGAAATTGTCCCGGAATTGACCAAAGCCGACCTGGTAGCGCCCTTTGTCGATAGTGTTGTGCTCGCCAGGGGTGGCGCCGCGCCGACCTCCTGTCACCCCAGCTATCCATTAGATGGAGAAGCCTTACTGGCGTATACTGAAAAGGTAACTGATCCGGCTTCGTTCCAGGAATATTTGCAATCCATTCATACCCTCTGATATTTCAGTTGGCAACTTCTCGATTAGGAAGGTAATTCATTTGTATCGATCTTATATTTCTCTAATCAAGATGTGGTAATCTTTAAGATAGCAATTATCTGATTTTTTTAATGATTAGGAGATTGAGATCTATGAAGTCTAAAGCCATGCTCTATGCCGGTGGCATTTTGGTGGCGCTCATCTTGCTGGCAGGCACTTGCTCGGCCGGATTTTTTATTGGACAGGCTTACGCTGCGCCCGATGCGCAGCCGCTGGCGGAGACTTTTCCGCTCCTGCAGCTCACGCCCAACCGGTCTGAGAGCACGCCGCGGGTTGAGGCTCCAGTAGACCGCGAGGCGTTGTTCGAACCCTTCTGGCAGGCCTGGGATATCGTCCACGACCAGTATATTGACCAGCCAGTTAATGATGAAACCCTGATGCGCGGCGCAATCGACGGTATGCTGGAATCCCTGGGAGATGACCATACTTCTTATATGGATCCGGACCAGTTTCGCCAGGCGAACATCCCGCTTGAAGGAGAATACGAGGGAATCGGCGCCTGGGTCGATCCCACGGGACAATATCTAACCATCGTCAGTCCAATGCCGAATTCTCCTGCTGAGGAGGTGGGCCTGAAACCCGGCGATGAGATCATCGCCATCGATGGAGAGGACATGACCGACATCGACGGAAGCCTGGTCATCCGCCGGGTGCTTGGTCCCGCTGGTACGGATGTCACCCTGACCGTGCGACGAGAAGGAGTTCAAGAACCCTTCGATGTTACCGTGACACGCGCCCACATCACCGTCCCCAGCGTTGACAGCCGGATGCTTGAAGAGAATATTGCCTACGTCAACTTGATCACATTCGGAGATCGCTCCACTGAGGAGTTGCGTGAGACGCTGAGGGATTTGCTCGAGCAAGAGCCAAAAGGCTTGATACTGGATCTCCGTAACAATCCCGGCGGCGCTTTAACCACTGCAATTGAGGTGGCCTCTGAGTTTGTTGGCGACGGCGTGATCATGTACGAAGAATATGGCGACGGCAAGCGCGATACATACACCGCCCAAAGGGGTGGTCTGGCTACCAAAATTCCTCTGGTTGTACTCATCAACGAAGGATCTGCCTCGGCGTCAGAAATCGTCGCCGGAGCCATTCAGGATCACGACCGGGGTATCCTGGTTGGCACAACTTCCTTCGGCAAGGGATCAGTTCAGAACTGGATTCCTCTGGATGATAACCAGGGCGCAGTGCGGGTGACCATCGCCCGGTGGTTGACACCTGACGGACGGACCATTCACGATTCCGGCCTCGAACCGGATGTGGTGGTGGAAATGACGCAAGAAGATGTGGAGGCTGATCGTGACCCACAGCTGGAGAAAGCGGTTGACCTGGTCGCCAAAAATCAAACCTCGCTTATTTCCAGCCAAATTGTTCATCAATAAGATCCAGTGAGATGAGGTAAAAGAGAAATGATTGGTTTTTTCAATCCCTACTACATTATCTTTATGGCGCCAGCCATCATCTTGATGCTGGCAGTGCAATGGTACGTGAATTCCGCTTATCAGAAGTGGAGCAGGGTGCCTGCCAGCAGCCGCATGAGCGGCGCCGAAGCCGCCCAACGCCTGATGCGCACAGCTGGCCTGTATGATGTGCACGTCGAGGGTGTCTCTGGTAGGTTGACTGATCATTACGATCCCCGGAAGAAGGTGCTGCGCCTCTCCCAAGGCGTATACCAGGGCAATTCGGTTGCGGCCTTAGCGATCGCCGCGCACGAACTCGGCCACGCCGTGCAAGATCAAGAGGGCTACCTGGCTCTGCGCCTGAGATCGGCGCTCGTGCCCGCAGTCAATATCGGTTCGTACCTGGGCTGGATTCTGATCATTATTGGTCTGATTCTGCAATTAACCGACATCGCCCTGCTTGGAGTGGTGGTCTTCTCAGGCGGAGCGCTGTTCGCCCTGGCGACCATCCCCGTGGAGTTGAACGCTTCCGCGCGAGCAAAACGTTTGCTGGTGGAATCGGGCTTAATCAGAGGGCCTGAGGAGCAGCGCGGGGTGAACCACGTGTTGAATGCCGCCGCGTTGACCTATGTGGCCGCCCTTGTAACCGCAGTCATGCAGCTGCTTTACTATCTTACCCTGATCTTGGGCATGGGCGGACGGCGCAGAGGATAAACAGCCGCACTTCCATGCGAAAATTTTGGTTCGCCCTTTTGCTGCTGCCCAGCTTGATTTTTATCTTTGGGCGTTTCTCCGAGATTGAGGCGATCTTCATGACTTTGCAATAGGGCGACAGGCGCTTCTTGTTTTTGGCGCTGGTGATTGAGGCAGCCTGGCTGCTGAACGTGGCCGCCGTAGTTGCTTTGCCCTTTCGCGGTGTTACCTTCCGGGTCCCATTGGCAATCGGAGGGATCGCATTCAGAATTGTGCAAAATAACTGAGCTCAAATTTGACTAATGCCAGTCGTTCAAGTATAATCAAGGTTTGTCTGTAGCATAAGTTACCTGTCTTCATGGAAGCTGGGTTAGTCATATTATTAGGAAAGAGTTATGCCGAAAAGAACTTATCAACCCAAAAAACGACGCCGAGCGCGCGTGCACGGATTTCGCGCACGCATGTCCACCTCATCGGGGCGAAATGTGCTTAAGAGCCGCCGCCGCAGAGGACGTTATCGCTTGTCGGTAAAGAAGAATAATCACGTCAAGAAGACCAACTGGAAGAGCTAATCGACCTAGGCATCCAATCACACTGGCGAGATTCCTTGAAGCGCAGGTTCCGCCTGACCAAATCAACCGACTTCAAGCGGGTGCGGAGAATGGGAAAATCTTATGCGCACCCGCTTATCGTGTTGATCGCTCATCCCAACGATCTCGACGATTCCCGGTTCGGCGTAGCTGCCGGACGCTCTCTTGGCAAAGCAGTTCAACGCAATCGCGCCAAACGCCGGATAAGAGAGGCATTGCGCCCCCTGATCCCGGAGATAGAACCCGGATGGGACCTGATCATACTGGCTCGCCGTCCATTGCAGGAGGCCACTATGCAACAATGCCAGGAGATATTAAAGGAACTCTTGAGACGCGCTCGCCTGCTAAAAGATCCCCATGGAAACTCAATTTCAACGAGATCACGAACATCCAGCTGAGCCGCGCTTGCGCGACTTGCCGCTGCGGCTAGGAAATGTCCCCCGCTTCGTGATGCTGGCGCTCATCCGGCTCTACCAGCTGACAATCTCGCGCACACTGCCGCCAAACACTTGCCGCTTTCACCCCTCGTGTTCCCATTATGGATACCACGCTATTTACAAGCATGGCGCAATAAAGGGAGGCGGGCTGGCGATCTGGCGGGTTTTGCGATGCAATCCGTTCAACCCAGGAGGCTATGACCCGGTTCCCTGATCGTTTGGTGGAGAACGATCACGCGCAAACTCAAAGTCTGAGGTCTACAAAAACACAATCAATGAAACCTAAGCATTTACTCATCACAACCTTTCTACTGCTTTTAGCGGGCACGCTCAGCGCTTGCGCCGGAGGGGCTACAACTGCCAGCAGTTGGCCTGGTTTGTTCGTTAATGGAGGGACAGCATTCATTGCTTATAATACGCACGTATACGCCGTCGATGCATCCAATGGGGATGAAGTTTGGCGCTTTCCAGCGGAGCCGGATAATCAAATCACCTTTTATACGGAACCGACCCTTACCCCAGATGAGCAGCTCGTTGTCGGGTCTTACAATAATGTGCTATACAGCATCAATCCAGATAATGGAACAATGAACTGGACGTTTACGGGAGCCAGGAATCGTTTCGTTGCCGGCCCACTGGCTACAGAGCGCGGTATTTTCGCACCCAATGCCGATAAAAACGTTTACGCGCTTGATTTCGAGGGAAACCTGCGGTGGGAGTTTGAGCTGGACAGCGAAAGCTGGGCCCAACCCGTGAGTGACCCCGAATGCACCTGCCTATACGTGACCTCAATGGATCATACCGTGTATGCTTTGAACCCCGAAAGTGGAACCTTGCTCTGGCGAAGCAGAGATCTTGGCGGTGCGATTGTTGGATCACCAGCCTTGAGCGAAGCTGGCGCTCTCTATGTGGGCACCTTCGGCAGCGCGATGCTGGCCTTGGACAGCCAGGACGGGGAGGAGTTATGGCGGTTTCCGACGGAAGGATGGGTTTGGTCTGGTCCGGCTTTGAGCGAAGACCGCCTGTACTTCGGCGATTTAAACGGCTACTTTTACGCGGTTGACGCCACAACGGGGACGCAGGCCTGGCGAATCGGCTCAGAGCAATTGGATGGACCCATTGCGGGTTCTCCCCTGGTAGAGAAGGGTGCAATATACTTCACAACCGAATCCGGCACGATCTATGCAGTAGATTTAGAGGGGAAGATACTTTGGTCTCAGCCAGTTGGAGGTAAGTTATACACGCCTCCTGCCAATCCGGATGAGATTATTCTTGTAACACCAATCGAAACGGATGATCTCCTGGTCGCTTTGACCAAGGCAGGTGCCAAGAGATGGGCTTTTAACCCGAATCCTGAATAAGCAGTAACTGCTCAGTCTACGATGAACGTAAGAATTATTCACAAATTCAAGAGAAAAAACGGAAGTAAAATAGCATGTGGGATACTTTAATCCTTGACCCAATGATCAACGCCCTGCTGTTAATCTACAGCTTTTTAGGGCAAAACTTTGGCCTGACCATAATCATATTTACTGTTCTTGTGCGCCTGATCACCTATCCGCTCACCGCGCAGCAGATGAAGAGCACCCAGGCAATGCAAGAGATGCAGAAATCGAAGAAGTGGCAGGATATCCAGAAGAAATACAAAGATAACCGCGAAAAACTGTCCCAAGAACAGATGAAACTTTACCAGGAAATGGGCGTAAACCCATTTGGTTCTTGTTTACCAACCCTGATACAATTTCCTATCATCATCGGGCTTTACCAGGCCATCATCCGGGCGCTGGCGGTGACTCCTATACAATTGCTGGACCTGTCGCGGCATGTTTATCCTTTCATCAACGCCGCCGCCTTAATCCCGCTCAACAACCACTTCTTATGGATGGATCTCAGCCTGCCGGAAAAAGATTTCGGGCTCGCCATTGGTGGCATCGGTGTTCCGGTTTTGGCGATTCTGGTCGTTGTGACTTCATACTTGCAGACGAAACTGATGACTCCGCCCACCACGGCTGGCGATCAGGGCGCGCAAATGTCAAAGGCTATGAACCTTTATATGCCTTTATTTATGGGTTACCTGGCCTATACTTTTTCCTCCGGATTAGCCCTCTATTTTGTAGCCAGCAACCTGATCGGAATTCTACAATATGGTGCAATGGGTAAACTTGATTGGCGAAGTCTTCTCCCAACTAGATCATAATCCCACGAGAGGTCTGTATGAACGATAAGCGCACGAGTTTAGAAATAATTGCTCCGACAGTGGAGGAGGCTGTGGAAAAAGGCGTGACTGATCTCGGGCTTACTCAAGATGCCGTGGAGATCGAAGTTCTAGATGAAGGCAGCCGTGGTCTGTTTGGTCTGGGTTCGCGACACGCCCGTGTCCGCCTGACCATCAAATCGACTGCGGGACCAGAGCAGACGCCTGTCAAGCAGGCCAGCCAGGCCCCTGCCCCAGAAGCGCCAAAATCAAAACCGCTCTCCGCCGAGGACGATTTCATCTTGAGCACGGCCAGAGAAATAGTCGCAGAACTTCTGGATAAAATGAAGGTGCGGGGCGCTACGGTCACAGCCGAATACGCTGAAGCCGACGATCGAGGGCGCGCCCCGGTGACTGTAAACGTTAATGGAGATGATCTGAGCATTCTAATTGGGCGGCGGGCAGAAACTTTAAATGCCCTGCAGTACATAACCAGCCTCATAATGAGCAAAGAGCTGGGGCGTTTTATACCGATCGTGGTCGATGTGGAAGGCTACCGGGTCCGGCGCGAAAATCAGCTTCGCCAACTTGCGCGCCGAATGGCGGAACAGGCTATCAAAACCGGCCGGCGACAGATCCTGGAACCCATGCCCGCCAACGAACGGAGGATCATTCACATCGAATTACGCGAAAATCCCCAGGTTACGACGGAAAGCGTCGGTGAAGAACCTCGCCGAAAGGTAACGATCAATCCAGTGTAAACTGCTTTTGCTATCCTGGCTTTCGAGCAGCGCACTCGCGCACGCTACCCAGATGACGTGCGCGAGTGCGCTGCCCGCGTTATCTTCAGGTATAATTCAACCATGTACCGTCTAACTCTCCTTGATCCCGTAGATTATCTGGTAATCGGTCACATCACCCGGGACCTCACACCAGAAGGTCCCCGCCTGGGTGGTACGGTGGCTTATGCCGGCCTGACGGCGCGTGCCCTGGGTTTGCGCGTCGGAATTGTAACCTCCTGGGATGAGCGGCTGCCGCTCGGTCCATTAGAGGAAATTCCGATCGTAAATGTTCCTTCTGAGCGCACCACCACCTTCGAACATATTTTTGCGCCGGATGGGCGTATTTTAAAGCTCCGTCACCGGGCAGAAAACCTTGATCTTAATGTTATCCCTGATGCCTGGCGCAACGCTGCCATTGTTCACCTGGGTCCGGTTGCGCAGGAAGTCGAACCAAACCTGGTGCGGCACTTCCCCAGCGCTCTGATCGGGCTTACCCCTCAGGGCTGGCTGCGCACGTGGCATCAGGACCGAAACGTTCGACCAACCGAATGGCCGGAAGCCTCATTTGTCCTGGACCAGGCTGGCGCCGTGGTGATCAGTGTGGAAGATGTAGGTGAGGATGAGAGCCGCATTGAAGAGATGGCGACCTACAGCCGAGTTTTGGCAGTTACGGAGCAATCCAAAGGCTCCCGCCTGTACTGGCACGGCGATGTGCGCCGTTTTCCAGCTCCCGAAATGGAAGAAGTAGATGCTACGGGAGCCGGTGATATCTACGCAGCCGCTTTCTTCACTCGCCTCATAACCACGCGCGATCCATGGGAGGCGGCACGTTTCGCCACCCAGCTGGCCAGCTTCTCGATTACCCGCAAAGGGATTGACGGAATTCCAACCTCAAAAGAAATCGAATCCTGCATTGTCGAAGTTTTTTAATTTATGGGACGCGTCTATACACTGGTGAATCAAAAAGGTGGGGTCGGCAAAACCACTTCCACGATCAATCTGGGCGCATACCTGGCTTACTACGGTCAGCGTGTCCTCCTGGTAGATATCGATCCCCAAGCCAATGCCACCTCCTGTCTTGGTATCGATAAACAATCGGTCAGAGGGGGAACATATCAGGCTTTGATCGGATCCTCACAGGTTTCAAGCAATGTACTGCACAATCCGCGCCTGAAGCTGTCCCTGCTGCCCGCATCCCCGAGCTTAGCGGGGGCAGAAGTCGAGCTGGTGGGTGAATTAGCCCGCGAGAGCTTCCTGAAAAAAGCGCTATCACAAGCCATCGACCGGTATGATTATATTCTGATCGACTGCCCACCCTCGCTTGGTCTTTTGACCTTGAATGGTTTGATTGCCGCGCAGGATGGCGTTATTATCCCAGTGCAGTGTGAATTTCTGCCCCTGGAAGGACTGGGGCAGCTCACCGATACGCTGGATCGCGTCCGGGATGCGCTTTTCGCGGAACTGCGCATCCGAGGTGTTCTGCTTACCATGTTTGATAGTCGAACGAACTTATCGGCAGACGTGGTGAAGGAAGTCCGCCGCCATTTTCCCGGGCTGGTGTTTAATTCTGTTGTTCCCCGCAGCGTCCGTCTGGCAGAAGCCCCTTCCTATGGTCAACCGATCTCCATCTACGCTCCCAACTCGACTGGCGCCCGGGCATACGAAAATCTGGCCCGCGAGGTGCTGGTTGAAGACGGAGTCCCGATTCCGGTATTTCAGAGTTAGGTTAACGGTCTCATGGCAAGAAAATCTGGTCTCGGCAAAGGTTTGGATGCACTCATCCCCCGCAGCGAATCTCGTCTTGCCACCCCGGGCATCGCTCTAATCTCTGTCGATAACATCACACCAAATCCGCGCCAGCCGCGCGCCAGATTCGATCCGGAGGAGCTGCAGGAGCTCGCCGCCTCTATCCGGGAGCATGGAGTGATCCAACCGCTAGTTGTAACCGAAAGCGACCAGCCGGAAAAATTTGTCCTGATAGCCGGCGAACGGCGCTGGATGGCTGCCCGCCAGGCCGGGCTGCGTAAAGTCCCAGTCATTTTTCGAGAGGCCAGCGACCAGCAGCTGGTGGAGCTGGCCCTCGTTGAAAATGTCCAAAGAGCGGATCTAAACTCGCTGGAGGCCGCAGAGGCCTATCGCCAGCTCTCACAAGATTTCGGTCTATCCCACGAAGAGATTTCAGACCGCGTTGGGAAGAGTCGTGCTGCCATTACCAACACACTGCGCCTGCTCAATCTATCAGAATCCGTAAAAACTGCGCTCGTTGAGGAGAAGATCAGCGAAGGCCACGCACGTACGCTTCTATCGCTTCCTACCGAGCAAGCGCAAAGCGCTGTGCTGGAGACCATCCTGAAGAAAGACCTGAACGTGCGGCAAACCGAAGAATTGGTGCGCAATCTCACTGGCCATACCCCCCAGCGTCCGGCGAGACCCGCAATCCTCCCGGAATTAAGGGCGCTGGAGGAGCGCTTGCGCTCACACCTGGGTACGCGGGTGAGTCTGAATCGCAGACGCAAGGGCGGTACACTGGTAATCCACTTCTACTCGGATGAGGAATTAGACACACTTGTGGATAAGCTGCTGGGAGAAATAGAATAATTCAAACGTTCTCTGTCGATTTCACAAGGCCTGGAAGATTGGGTTATGGAAATCCTGTATAACGCCAAGGTTTATACTCTAGACCCGGACCAACCGACCGCCTCCGCCCTGGCTATTGACCACGGGCGGATTTTAGGCCTGGGGAGAGACGAGTACCTGCTCTCAGAATTTGAAGGGCGCGGCAAACGCCAGGATATGGGCGGCCGAATCATCATCCCGGGATTGACCGATGCTCATATTCACCTCCAGCACTATGCGTTAAGTTTACAAAAGGTCAACTGCGAAACTTCTAGCAAGCAGGAATGTCTTCGCAGAATTGCCACACGCGCACAACATACTCCGCGAGGGGAATGGATTTCAGGTCATGGCTGGAATCAGAATGATTGGCCAGACAGCAAGTTCGGCGTGTCCGCCGACCTGGACGCCGTCGCCCCGCACAACCCTGTCTATCTGACGGCAAAGTCGCTCCATGCGGCCTGGGCAAACAGCCTGGCTTTACAACAGGCCGGCATAAACGCCCAGAGCAGCGAACCGCCAGACGGTCGCATCCAGCGAGACGAGCGGGGAAATCCCACTGGTATCCTGTTCGAAAATGCCATGCAGCTGGTTTCGGAAATGATTCCTGAGCCTGAAGCCGAAGTCCTAGCGCAGGCGCTCAGGCTGGCTCAGGAGAAGCTCTGGAAGATGGGTCTTACCGGAGCTCACGACTTCGATCAGCAGCTTTGCTTCCAGGCACTGCAGATCCTGAATGCACGCGGCGAATTGAATCTTCGGGTGATCAAAAGTCTCCCTCTCGAAGCGCTTCCTCATGTCATAGAAGTTGGGCTGCGAACGGGCTTTGGAGATGCTTTCTTGCGCATCGGGTCCATAAAGGCCTTTGCCGATGGCGCCCTGGGTCCTCGAACCGCGGCCATGATCCAACCTTACGAAGAGGAACCGGAAAACCGGGGAATGCTGCTGCTGGACGCCGAAGAATTATTCGACCAAGGACGCCTCGCCGTTGAAAACGGGCTGAGTTTGGCAGTGCATGCCATCGGCGACCGCGCCAACCACGAGGTGCTCAACGCTTTTGAGCACCTGCGCCAGGTCGAGCGCTCGGAGGATTCAAAGGTGGCACCCCTTATGCGCCCGCCATTACGTCACCGAATCGAGCATGTTCAGATCATACATCCAGATGACGTGCCTCGTTTGGCCCAGCTCAACGTGATTGCCTCCATGCAGCCTGTCCACGTCACCTCGGACCATCCTGCCGCCCAACGCTTTTGGGGAGAGCGCGCCGCTTATTCGTACGCCTGGCGCACCTTGCTGGATCAAGGCACCCGCATGGCTTACGGCTCAGACGCTCCCGTGGAATCGCCCAACCCCTTTTGGGGTCTGCACGCTGCCGTGACCCGCCGCTGCCTGGACGGTAGGCCGGGGCCGCAAGGCTGGTATCCCGAACAGAAGTTAGCCCTCTCCGAAGCTCTGCACGGCTTTACCACCGGCGCGGCTTACGCTGCAAACCTCGAAGATCGCCTGGGAAAATTGGCTCCGGATTATTGTGCCGACCTGCTGGTTCTCGAAACCGATCCTTTTAACTGCGATCCTGATCTGATTGGGAATCTGTCGCCGGTCGGCACCATGATAAACGGAAAATGGGTTTTCAGGGAATTTGAATAGCGCAGCGGTGTTCCTATTTTTTCAACCGCCGCACATCACCCTCGCGTACAGTTACGCCAACTTTATCCAAATGCTCGAGAAGCGCCAGAGCGTATCGCCGGCTGGTGTCGAAGTGATCGCGCACCTGGGCCGCGCTAATCGTCTCGTTTTTTTCGAGCAACCGGCGCACTTCAGCCACCATCTGTTCGTAAATCTCCCGTCGAAATACAACTTCTGGAGATACGGGTAGTAGAATCCTTAGTTCAGTAAGCGCGTTATAAATCTCCTCGCCCACTTCAGCCTGGGCCTCCTTGACTGTGGGAGGCGTGAAGGGAGATGCCTTGAAGCGCGCCAGCAGGGCCTGAATCGCTCGTTCTTGCTGCGCGCTGAAGCGGATCTCATGATCGGGGAGGTGCACCAACGGGCCAGATTCTGCCAGATATCCCTCAACCACTAGCTTCTGCATCGCCGCGTTGAACAACCGCGCTGTACTCTTCAGACGGCTTTTCAGCTCCTCCTTCTGCATTCCCCGCCGCAGAGGGTACGTTTCGTGATAATTTCGAACAATTTGAACCATTCGCGAGGTCATCTGTTCCCAATAGCTTTTGCCGGCAACCAGCGTTTCGCTGATTGGCGCAAGATTCTTGACCCCGTCCTCCAGGTTGATTAGTTGTCCGGATTCTTGAAGTTCCACAATCGCCTTATTTGCGGCGGCTTCGGGCAAGCTTGCGCGGGTCACGACTTCCCTTAATGGGGCGGCCCCCAAGGCCGCCAAGGATTCCATCATCACCTCAGCCGGCGTTCCTTGGGACAGCGCTTCCAATCGCGCCAGTACGTTTTTGGTAAAACGTTTATGGCGTCCCTTAGGATGAGGATCCACTACCGTGCCACCGCCCAGCGTTTCCGCTGGAGATGGCCTTCTTAAAATGTAATGATCCCCACGCACAGCAACGACGGGCTGGCGCAGCTCCAATTGCAGCCACCCTTCTTCACCTGGCTGCAAGAGTTCGATGCCGAGGAGCCGCAGCCGGGCGACGATTTCCGCTGATCCGATGAACAACTTCACCTGGGTATTGTGCTTGATCGCCTGGCTGGTATCGGGCAGCAAGCGAAAACGTACGTCTATACGCCGGGTTGGCGTGTAATCCCCCGGATGAGCGAGCACATCGCCGCGCTGGATCTGGTCGACATTTACTCCCGTAATATTTACCGCCGTCCGGCTGGCGGGAACCGCCACCGCTTCCTTACGTTTATGAGTCTGTAAACCGCGCACGCGCCCGCGTAAACCTCCGGGCAGGAGCTCAACTTCATCTCCCACGCGCAGTTGGCCGTCAATCAGTGTCCCCGTGACCACCGTGCCAAAACCGGAAATCGTAAATACGCGATCAACCGGCAAGCGGGGCCGCCCATAATCGGGGCGAACTGGCTTATCAGCTAAAGATTCGAACAGGACCTGCATCAAATCCTCGATCCCTGCCCCCGACCTGGCGGAGACTCGAACAATCGGCGCTTCCTCAAGCACAGTATCACGCAAGGCATGGCGAACGTCCTCTTCTACCAGGTCCAGCCACTCAGAACTGGCCAAATCAGTGCGGCTGAAGAGATCCGTTTTCGTCAACGCCACAACTCCGCCCTGGATTTGCAGGATATCTAAAATCGCCAGATGTTCGCGAGTTTGAGGCATGACCCCCTCATCCGCTGCAACGACAAAGAGCGCTGCATCAATTCCACCCACCCCAGCCAGCATGTTTTCAACGAAGTCACGATGACCGGGAACATCTACAATTCCGACTTCCTCACCATCCGGTAAGGTCATCCAGGCGAAGCCCAGGTCGATGGTCATTTCCCGCTCCTGTTCTTCTTTCAGACGGTCGGGATGCGTACCGGTCAGGGCTTCTACCAGGGTTGACTTGCCGTGGTCTACATGCCCGGCGGTACCAATAACTCGCATTCGCTGATTTCCGGATTAACGCACACGGCCAAAACTTCGTTCATAAGCCGCCACCCACTCGTGGGTCAGAGCAAGCAGACCCTGCAGCCGCTTCTCGGTGCTCTCATTGATCTGGTAAAAGAGATCCTGCAGCTCCTGCAGGCTGTCCTCCAGGTGGGTTACGCGTTCACCCAATTTTTCCATATGGCGGAAGGTCTCATTGCGCTGCTCTTCTTGAGTCAGCGTATAGTTGGTCCAACGTTTTTGATCGTCGGCCTTGAAGGTCACCCATTCCTGACGGAAGCGCTCTTCCGACAATCTTTGCATCTCGGTGAGCTCGTTTATGCGCCGCTCAACACGTTCCGTCAGCCCTTCCAGAGATTCGGTGGAACGCTTCACCGTGCGGTGGGTGGCATCCATATTTTGCAGTTGTACTTCCACTTCAGCCGCTTGTTTTTCTATAGTTTCAAAGCGCGCTTGCCACTCTCTCCAGACACGGTCTCTCTCAACCTGGATAAGCGCTTGCTTATCCATGAAACTTGCCTGGGCTTCTCTGCGCTCTTCCTCTACCGTAAGCAGTTCATTCAAGCGCGTTTCAATCTTGCGGAAGTTCGAATTCAACACCTCAGTCTGACCACGCTGCTCGTCTGCCCGCTTACGCAGCGCCGATACCTCTCCCTGCAAATCCACGAGGCGCTTTGAATCCTGGCGCCGGCCATCTTCCAATAAACGGTAAGTCCGGCTGTATTCTTCCTCGCTGCGCCGGATATCCTGGATCTTCACGCGCTGTTCGTCGATAAGTTTTGCCAGGCGATTTTCCTCTTCAGTACGCGCCTGGAGCCCACGCTGCAATCCGGAGATTGGCTCGAGTTCCTTGCGCATTTCAGCAATGTTTCCATCGACCGCCCTCATCTCAACTCGGCGCACCTTTTCTAGCTCTTCTTCCCGCTTCTTAGCCTGTTTTTCCAGATCCTCAATTTGCTTATTCAACTCAATCCGTTGCTGCATAACAGATTCATCAAAGCGGTCCATTCGGGAGGTGACCGCTGCTAGGCGCGTAATCTCTGTACTCAACTCTCGAATCTGGTGGTGAGCAGCATCCAGGTTCCCCTCCATGGCAATCAGCCGGTCTTCCTGCTTGGCAATGATATCCTTATCCTTACGGCGCTCGTCATCTAACCATTCGACATGTTTTAAAATCTGCTCAAGTTCCATAATCGTTCTCCAACAGACGATATCTTCATATTATCTCAACAAGAGGGGAAGGCCCCACTTTTTTGAGAAGCATCCTATTTTCAGCAATACAGGAGGAGATCCAATTTTTGCCAGATCAATTTTCGAAATTCATTGCATTATAGCATTAACACTTGTACCGCGATTTGCGTCAAGGCGCTAACTGCTCGAAGGCTTGAGGTAGATTCACGAAAAACGGCAAAAACCATTTTGGAAACAGCCCCACAATCAGCAAGCCAAGCATTCCAAGGATCAAAAAGAAGCGTTGGGCGCCACTTTCCGTTACTTGCCAGGGGACTACGTCTTCACCGGTCACCAGGACACCCAGAGTTCGCAGCCCGCCAAGCACCAATCCGAAACTTCCCAGGATTATCCAGAGGAGTGCAAATGGTGATATCCGGGCAATATTTTCCATTAGCGCCATACGCACCGGAAAACCAGCCGTTAACGGCAAACCGATCCAGGCAAACTGGGCAAGAACTAACCCGCTCGCCGCGATCGGGAATCGCATTGCCAGGCCCAGTATATCTCTATAGTAAAGATCCTCTCTTTGTGCACGGATCACGGTCAAAGCCAGGGCCCAAACTCCGAGAGCCAAACCGCGGGGAAGCAAGGAGGCAAAAAATAGACTTAGGAAGGCGCCAGTGTGCTCCCCTTCAGCAAAGCCGATTGTCAGGAGCGAAAGGCCAATTTCAAAAAGGACGGCGTAGCCCAAAATGCGTCCTAAGTGGCGTTGAAATGCCGCCGTCAAACCTGTAGTGCAAACCATCAAGGCGCCGATAGTACGCAGGCTCAGGTGCGCAGCTTCCGAATTCCGCAACCAGGCAAATTGATCCAGAAAGCCCAATCCGAAGAAGGTAATTGCCGCCGGAAGCACCAATAAGATAAAAGCAACCGGATAGGGGTGAGCTTCTTGAGATAGCATCGGAATCCACGAGTGGAAAGGAAACACAGCCAGAAGAAACGTAAAACCAAGCCCGAGGAGGAGCGCCGCCCGCATACCAAAATCCTCATTTCCCGGATTCGCTTCAGTCCCTGCAAGCATCCAGCCACTGAAGAGGATAAATGGAACGCCCAAAGTTTGAAATGTAAGATAACGGAGGACGCCACTACCTGCTTGAGCGCCCGGCGGCCTAAGGAACGGTATGCTCACCAACACCGCTAATTCAATCAAAAGGGCGGCATAAAGAAATGGCTCAACCGCAATCGCAGCCGTCAGCAAAGCAACCATGAACAACGCCAGCGGGACAAAGGAGCGCCTGGTATTGGCAACATAGGCACCTCCATACCAGAAAGATGCGGTCAGGAAGAGCATCACCAGAGCGGGGCGGTCCGCCTCTCCCAAAACAAACAATCTCCCAAAAATGGACCAGGTGTCCACAATCTCCAATCTCAAGGTTCCAATCTCAACGGTTTCATTAATCGGCAGCCACAAGGCCAGCGCCGCCAATGCCGCCGTAGAAAGAGCGCTGACGACCACCACCGTGCGTTCCCAGCGATTCAGGACCAACAGAACTACGGCCAAAAGTCCCGGGAAAAAAATCCATAGCACGGCTGTGCTCATTCGGATGCCTCCACCACGGTCACGTTCAGAAAATAGGCGCCTACCAGCGCTAAACCAAGGTTAATGCCCGCCAAAAGACCAGACACCAAGATGGACGTCTCCACCGAGGCATACCAAATCTCGAACCCGGAGAATACCGTCAGCAAGCCGAGGATCACGCCCAGTGGTCTAACCGTCAGTCCCAAATGCACCAAACCTAAGCCGATCAGGAAGGCGCCCCCATACGCCTGGGCCGGCGTAACACCGGGCACCCACCGCGCAAGTTGAGGAGCCAGGGAAACCATAACAAGCACGACCAGCACTGCCAGAAGAAGACGAAATACGATTCCAGATAAGTTGAGCTGACGAAAAACGAAGCTGCCCTCAGGAATGCTGACCAACGCCATGCCTAATACCGCCCCCGCCATCCAACCGGCCACTAATTTCACCACCGCCATTTCGACCGACCAGCTCAAGGCCACCAGCGCAAATACCCCACCGTATTGCGCAGCCAAAATCAAGATGCTTACCCGCCAGTCGCTGCTTATCAGCAGCAAAAATCCGGTCAATGACAGAAAAATCGCCGCGGGAAGCGCCAGGGATTCAAAGACCATGTTCAGCCGCCCCCATTACCGCTGGCTATAACTGATAACAACAGAATCAGAATCAAGAATGCCCACAAGATACCCCCCTCGCCCTCAAATATGCTGGTAATGAAAGCAGAAAACCGCCGTAAATAACGGTAAGTGAACCAGAGAAAACGATAAAACCAATTAAGTGAAAGAAATTCTCTTAACAAATCATGGATACTGGAGGTGTAATCCCAGAACTTATAGCCGATGAAGATCAAGAGCGCAGCCAAACCCAAAGCAACAAATCCGAGAATCCAGACCAACACGGGGAAACCACTTGGAGAATCAAGAATCCACCAGCCGATCAGGAAGTGAGTCAGTGGTAGCAGCAGCAATCCGAGGGGATAAATCAACCAGATCCATCGTTCCACACCCAACAGCGAAGGTCCCGGCTGCAACGCATGGCGAGCGTATCCTGCCAGAAGCAGTGCATGCGTGATCAAAAATAACGACAACAATGGTTGAAAGGGATCGAGGAATAAGAAAACGCCGTTCCAAGATGGCGTATAAGGTAATGCGGAAATACTTATTAATCCTAAGAGCGATAACCAGGCGAGCCGCCGGTTACGAATGGATGTGAGAAAAAGTAGCCCTCCGGAGAACAGGCCGCTTAATGCCCACGCCAGGCTCGCCTGCGGTTTTTGCATTATCGTTGCGGCCAAACAGAGCGATGCGATCGCCAAGATCCAGGCCGGTCGCCCATCCAATTCATCTTCAGCCAGGAACCAGGCCAGTCCTCCATATAGGCCGGCCAAAGCAGCCAGAACAAGAAGCGGGATAAGGATGGAGAATTCCAGTGGGGCAGCCAGTCCCCCGGCCGTCCTTACGAGCAAAATCAGGCCGGCCGCACCGGGAACCAGCCTGGACATCGTCCCCAGGCCCCGGCGAATTGGCAGCTCCTGAAAAAAAGGTACGTGCAAAGGCAAAACTCCCAAACGCAGTCCCGCGGCCAGTACGAGGAAAAGGCTGGCCCGAACCGGAACGGATTCAAAAGCCAGGGTTTCGTCCCCGGCGGCGGCCACAACAAAAGCAGAAATCAAGAGCAGGCTGCCGAATATCCGCGCCGAAAACGCGATTACTACCCGTTCACGCATCTCACTTTTGCTTACTTGGGACAGCAAGATCAGCAGTTCAGCCAAATCAATCGCCATCCAACCCAACAGCAAGGTGAGGGGATTTCCGGCGAGCACTGCAAAGATCCCCAAAGCCGCCAGCGCCAACGTACCTGCCCAGGCTGACCAATCCGCTTCTGCAGCCCGGGCGGCATCCGTCAAAAAAATCGCTAAAGCCAGAGTAACCAGCGCGAAGGCGAAGGGCCAGGAGACCTGGTCTGCCAGCAGAAGCGGAGATTCTCTTAACAATATCTGTGAACCCCATTCGATGAGCGGAACGCTCAGGGGAATTTGAAAGCCGGCAACCAACATCACGACCCAGGTGGAAAACGCCCCACCGACGGCAATCAGCCAGTGGTAGAGAAATCGCGGCCGCAAGGCGCGAATCACGAGCATACTGGCGATGGTGATGAGCAGCAGGATGATGGAAATCAGTATAAGCATGGTTTTTGCGAAGGGCAATGCTCGCTAGATGACCGGAGCATAGGGCTCACGGGCAAGGAATTGACCCGTGCCAGCGCTCCCCAACCATTGCTCGCCATCTACGAGTAATCGGCCGCGCAGAAAAACCTTCTCCGGGAATCCGACCAGTTCCCAGTTTTCGTAAAGATTGTAATCTGTGCGATGGTGAGCGTGGGCAACCCCATAAGTCAACCGGCGTTCCGGATCCCAGACGACGATATCGGCATCGGAACCTGGCAGCAGGGCGCCCTTGCGCGGATAAAGACCGAAAATTTTGGCTGCATTGGTGCTGGTAAGGGCGACGAATTGATTGCATGTCAGCTTGCCGGTACGCACCCCATAAGTCCACAAGACAGGTAAACGATCCCCAACCCCGGGCAGGCCATTTGGGATTTTCGTGAAATACGCTTCACCAAGTTCTTTGCCGGGAATGGCAATTTCATAACCTTCATACTGGATCGATCGAGTTCCATCGAAATAGAAAGGACAATGATCCGTGCCGACGGTTTGGATGGTACCATCCGCCAGCCCACGCCAAAGACCTTCGTTATCATTTTGAGTGCGCATGGGCGGTGAACAAACCCATTTAGCGCCATCGGGCCGCCGCAGCTGATCAACGGTGAAGAACAGGTACTGAGGACAGGTTTCGCCGATGACTTTCAAGCCCTGCTCCCTGGCATAGCGAATCTGATCTACTTCCCCTGCCGTATTGAGATGAACGACATACAGAGGGGCATCCGCCTGCCCGGCCAACGCGGCACCTCGCAGGACGGCTTCCACAGCCCCCCAGGCCGGGCGAGTGTGGGCATGCCACTCCGGAGAGGTATGCCCGGCTGCCAGCGCCTCAGCAATCAGAATTTCAATCACATCGCCGTTTTCAGCGTGCAACATTGTTAACATGCCGTTTTCTCTGGCCAGGCGCAGCACCTGGAAAATTTCACCATCCTGGAGACGTAATCGCCTATTATAGGCCATGAAGACCTTCAGCGTGGTGATACCCATCTCCAGAAGACGAGGAATTTCTGCCATTACGGCTTCGTCGAGGCGGGTGATATTCATGTGGAAACCATAGTCGACGGCTGCTTTTCGCGCCTTTGTCTGCCAGGCCTCCACAGATTCTCTGAGCGTCGCATGCTCCTGGGGGACAAAATCCATGACCGTGGTCGTGCCCCCGAATGCGGCTGCTTTATGTCCCGTATAGTGATCGTCTGAGGAGACAGTATCGAACATCGGCAAGTCGAAGTGCGTGTGGGGATCGATGCCGCCGGGCATGATCAGCTTGCCTGATGCGTCGATCACATCCGCTCCGTCAGCGGATAATCCCGCACCGATCATGCTGATATGTTCGCCATCGATCAGAATGTCGGCGGTGAAGGTGTCGGAAGCAGTTATGAGGGTGCCGTTCTTCAGGAGGATTTTGGGCATAATCGGTGATAAAGGTTCCAGAGGTTCCAGAAGTTCCAAAGGTGCCAAATGTTGTCTAATCGGTTTCTCGAAGCTTACTACGCTCCAGAGACTTGAGTAATCGGTGCAGAAGGTAGCCTACTTCGCTTCTCAGGGATTCGGCCTTTATGTAGGATGCCTCCGGTAGATAACACAAATCTCTCGCCAGGATCAGATAATATTCTACTTCTGCGAGCGAACCCTGAGCGATCCGCAGATACCTTCCAAACTGTGAATTTCCACCAGCGGCGTATCCTTCCGCTATATATGCCGGGATAGAAACTGCTGCACGCTGAAGTTGCGAAGATAGTCCAAACATTTCTCTTTTTGGGAATTCCTCTGTGAAGCCATACGTGAGCAATACAAGATTATGAGCCCTTTGCCATACCAGCAGCTTCCTAAATCCCTTTTCTCTCGCGATTAATTTCTCCATCGTCTCCCCTCCAAATAATGTAACTTATTAATGGTATATCCTCTGGATCCTTTGCATCCTTTGGATCTTCTGGATCCTCTGGATCTTTTGGAACCTTTGAAACCTTTGTCACCTCATACCCGTGATCCCCAGCAGGGCAGCCAGCAACGCCGGATCCAGATCCATCTCGCCCAGGCTATCTATCCCATATTGCTGGGAGTGAGAGGCTCGTTCGCGCAGGGCCTGCCACAGGAGCTGCCGCTCTTCGGTTTGGACGACCAGGTCATTGATCGTCCTGGCGTTGAGCAGGTACTCGCCGGTGGTATAGAGAAAAGTGATGCGGCGCCAGGTCTTCGCCGGAATCGGCTGAGGAAGTTGGAAAAGCGGGCCGATTTGGATCTTATAATACTCTTCCTGCGCCCTGGGATGGTTGCCCTCTTCCTTGAGCAATTCAGCCCGGGTCGTCAGCTCGTGACCCTGGACGGGCGCAGCGTATTGGATGCACCACTTCTGCTCGCCAAAGGCGCCAGTCTGGTAAAAAGCCAGGTAGTCGACAGCGATGACTTTAGGCGCAGTCCGCAAAGGAATGCGATACCAACCCAGCAGCCGCGCGATTTCAAGATCGCGCGGCCGGGTCATCACCGCCACTAGGATCAAAGATGTCGGAGACGGGATCGTTGACATATTGCTGATCAGATTAATCCAACGTCGTGGTTAAATTCCTCAATCAAATTGTCGATCGCGGGTACAAGCGATTGTACGTTCGTCCAGTAATCTTCGTCGTACCATTGATCCATAATCTCTTCGAAAGTCTTACCCTGCTGCTCAACCCAGGTGAAATATTTCAGGTTGTGGATCCGGCGGCGCTCTGGATAAGTCAGCTCAAGCAGGTGATCCGTGGTGAGGCCTTGCAAATAGCGCGCATAGTCAGCTGCCGCGTCAAGGTCGCTGTATTCGCCATGTTCCGCGTGCATCTCTTTCAAGCGACTGCCATACAGCTCCATAGAATCGGTCAACACGGTGACGACGAAGTCATGTTCGCCAAGCTCATAGTATTTGGCAAACTTAATCGATGAGATCAAGTTCGAAATTCCAGAAAAGCCCAGCAGGTCAAGCTGCTCGACAAAGCCCTCAGGCACACCCTGTTTCACCAAATAGGACCGGCCAGCGGGCTCGTTAAACAACCGGGCAAGATTGACGACAGCAGCATCGTCGATCGCCATGACCATATCGGTATTCTTGACGTTATGAATCCAGGGGACATGCTTGTCTCCGATGCCCTCGATGCGGTGAGCGCCGAAGCCGTTTTCAAGCAATGTTGGGCACTGCCAGGCTTCCGTAGCGGCGACCTTGCTTGTAGGGAAGATCTGCTTTAAGTAATCACCGCAGGCAATTGTGC
>Ga0209640_10000614_pt1 | contig 28037 bp, 31 predicted proteins | sample RifCSP10_1_FD_184018 | JGI IMG/M metagenome (GOLD analysis project Ga0209640, IMG submission 184018) | Soil microbial communities from Rifle, Colorado - Rifle CSP2_sed 10_1 (SPAdes) (version 2) | ecosystem: Environmental > Terrestrial > Deep subsurface > Rock core/Sediment | place: Rifle... | reverse complement strand
GCTCCTCGATGATCGTCCCGTCGCGATCGAGGAACACCGCGGATCGGGTCATGGCTCGGGACTCGGGACTGGGGACTCGGGACTGGGGACTGGGGACTCGGGACTCGGGACTGGGGACTCGGGACTCGGGACTGGGGACTCGGGACTCGGGACTCGGATCCCGGGTCGAGATCAAGCCGCTCTCGGTCATGCGCAAGAAGATCGCCGAGCACATGGTGATGAGCCGGCGTACCTCGGCGCACGTGCACTCCGTGTTTCACGTCGACTTCTCGACGGTCGCGCGGATCCGGCAGGAGAGGAAGGGGGAGTACGAGCGCGTGGGGGCCAAGCTCACCTACCTGGCGTTCATTGCGAAGGCAGTCGTGACCGCGCTCCGGCGCTTTCCGATCGTCAACGCGTCGCTCGATGGCGACAACATCGTCTACAAGAAGGACATCAACCTCGGCATCGCCGTTGCGCTCGAGGGAGGCTTGATCGTGCCTGTCATCAGGCACGCCGACGAAAAGAACCTCCTCGGACTCAGTCGCGCCATTGCCGACGTTGCCGACCGTGCCAGGTCCAAGCAGCTGAAGCCCGAGGAGGTGCACGACGGCACGTTCACGATCACCAATCCCGGGCAGTTCGGCTCTCAGTTCGGCATGCCGATCATCAACCAGCCGCAGGTGGCGATCCTCGGCGTCGGCACAATCGAGAAGCGCCCGATCGTGGTCGACGAGGCGATAGCCATACGGACGATGGCGTATCTGACGCTCGGCTATGACCACCGGCTCGTCGACGGCGCGACCGGCGATCAGTTCATGGCGGCGATCAAGCAGCACATCGAGAGCTTCGACCCCAGCCAGACATGACTCCCGTCACGGCGGCGGGCGCCATCTCGCGCACGGGCCTCGAAGTCCGGCGTCTGGGACTGGTCGGCTACAGCGAGGCACTCGCGATGCAGAGGGCGCTCGTGGAGGAGCGGCGCGCGGGCCGGGTCTCCGATCTCCTGCTGCTCCTTCAGCATCCGCCGGTGGTGACGCTTGGCGTGCGGAGCGATGCCGGGCGCGCCAATATCGTCGCCGGCGATGATCGACTCGCCGAGCTCGGGATCGAGGTCCATGAGACCGGACGCGGCGGCGACGTCACCTATCACGGGCCCGGGCAGATCGTCGGCTACCCGATCCTCGATCTTCGGCCCGACAGGTGCGACGTGCACAAGTACGTGCGCGATCTCGAGGACGTCATGATTCGCGTGTGCGCCGACTACGGCGTGAAGGCGACGCGCATCGCCGGCCTCACGGGCACGTGGGTCGGCCGTGACAAGATCGGCGCGATCGGGATCCGGATCTCGCGGTGGATCGCGAGCCACGGGTTCGCGTTCAACGTGAGCACGGACCTCGAGCACTTCCAGTTGATCGTCCCGTGCGGGATCCGGGATCGCGGTGTCACGTCGCTCGAGAACGCCACAGGCCGGGCCGTGCCGCTCGACGAGGTCGAGGACGCGATCGCGCGCCGATTCGCGGACGTGTTCGACAGACGCGCGGGCTGAAGCCCGCGCTCTACCTGGATCGTACGTAGTGTCCGGTTCTAGCCGGACCAGGCGTAGTGTCCGGCTTCAGCCGGACTTGATGACCGAGAGTCCGGCCTCGACCACGCCTCGGCCGGCCACCGACAGGACTTCGATCCGCACGTTGTTCCAGGTGACGATGTCGCCCGCTGCGGCCGGACGCCCGAGCAGCAGCAGGACCAGGCCGCTGATCGTCGTCACTTTGTCGTGTCCGAGTGATCGCCCCAGCGCCTCGCCGGCTTCGTCCAGGCGGACCGTTCCGCGCGCCCGAATCCGTCCCTCCGCGACGCGGACGACCGGACCGCGCGCGCGACTCTCGTCGATGTCCCCCACGACCTCCTCGAACAGGTCCTCGATGGTCAGCACGCCGGCCGTTCCGCCGTGCTGATCCATCACGACCGCCATCTGCGCGCGAAGCCGGCGCATGACCGCGATGACCTCGTCGAGCTGTGCCGGCCCCGGGACGTAGGGCAGCGCTCGCGCGTCCGTGGCCGCGACCGGCTGATTCGAGATGAGGTGCCGGAGAATCTCCTTGATGTGCAGGCTGCCGATGATGTTGTCCAGATTCCCGCTGTAGACGGGGTACCTCGTGTGCGCATGTGCCTGCACGATGGCGCGGAGCTCGTCGGGCTCTGCGCCGACGGGAATGCCGGCCAGCAGCACGCGCGGCACCATCACTTCTCCCGCCGTTCGATCGCCGAACTCGAACAGCTCGCGAAGGATCTGCCCGGACTCGCCACGGAGCAATCCGCCCGCCTGGCTCTCGCGGACGATGAACTCGAGCTCCTCGGCCGTGTGATAGCGCTCGAGGTCGACTTCGCGCCGCTCGATGCCGACCAGCCAGAGCAGCCGGTTGCCAATCCCGTTCAGGGCGACGATGAGCGGCAGGATCGCGTATTGGATCCCGCGGATGATCGGCGACACGTAGAGCACGGTCGTCTGGGCCCGCTGCAGCGCAAGCGCCTTCGGCACCATCTCGCCGAGCACGATGTGGAGATAGGTGAGGATCGCCACGGCCGCGACGGCCGCGATCGTGTGCGAGGCGATCCATCCCGTGCGTTGCAGCCCCACGAACCAGGGCTGGATCCGGTCCGCCAGCCAGAGCTCCCCGTACATGCCGAGGCCGAGACTGGCCACCGAGATGCCGACCTGGGTTGTCGCGATGTAGCGATCCTGCCGCCTGGGATCCTCGAGGACCCGGAGCACCCGGAGCGCGAGCCGGCTTCCCTGTGAGGCCTGGTGCTCGATGTTGGCTCTCGGCGCGCCGACGATGGCGAACTCCGCGGCCACGAACAGCCCGTTGGCGAGCACGAGCAGAAGGATGATGGCGATCGGAATCACGATCTCCATCACGAGCCGCCCTGGGACGGGACGCGCGTCAGCGGCGTGACGGTGACCGACTGCAGGGTTCGATCCGCCACCTGCTCGACCGTGAACTCGAAGTCGCCAATCGTGACCGCCTCACCCGGCGCGGGGAGGTGCCCCAGGGCTTCGGTGACCATGCCTCCGACCGACGTCGCGTCGGTGTCCCACGTCGTCTGCAGGAACGACGCGGCATCGTCCACACCCATTTCACCGGGGAGCCGGACGCGGCCGTCCGGCAGCGTTTCCGCGGCAGGGTGACCCGACTTGAACTCGTCGCCGACGTGGCCGAGGAGTTCTGTCAGCACATCGGCCAGCGTCACGAGTCCCGCCGTGCCACCGAACTCGTCGACGACCAGCGCCTGATGCGACCGGCGCTCGCGAAGGTCCTTGAGAATCCGGTCCGCCGTCACGCTTTCGTGCACGCTCGGAACCGGGCGAATCAGATCGGCCAGCGTCACGCCGGGCCTCCCCTCGACGAACCAGCGGGCCAGATCCTTCGTGCGAAGGATGCCCACGATGTTGTCGATCGATCCGCGATAGACGGGCATGCGCGAGAACGGACTCTGCGTCACGACCGTGACGACTTCGTTGAGCGGAGAGTCGATGTCGATCGCCGCAATCCGACGCCGGGGCACCATGAGCTGCCTGGCCTGGCGCAGGTTGAGGCGGAGCGCGCGCTGCAGGCGCCTGTGCTCGTCCGGCTCGAGCAGCCCGCCGTCGCGGCTTTCCGCGATGAGCAGCTCGATCTCCTCGGGGGAGTGGATGTGCCGGTGGGCCTGATGCTGGGCGCCGACCAGGCGCAGGATCAGGAGCCCCGTGCCGTTCAGCCACGTGATGAACGGGCGATACACCCACTGCGACGCGATCATCGGGACGAGCGTGTAGAGCGCGGTCTGGGTCGGGTACTGCAGCGCAATCGACTTCGGCACCAGCTCGGCGAAGACGACCTGTGCCACGGTGAGGACCAGCAGGACCACGACGGCCGAGGTCGACTGCGCGACGACATCCTGAAGTCCGGCGAGGGAGCCGAAATAGGGAGTCAACCAGACCGCAACCGTGGCCTGCGCGTATGCGCCAAGGACCAGGCTCGACAGCGTGATGCCGATCTGACACGCCGCGATGTAGCGATCGAGCGCCGCTGGTGACTCGACGACCGGCAACAGCCACGCCGCAAACGGATTGCCGTCTTCGGAAAGCTGGTGGAGCCGGCTGCGCCTGACGCTGACCGCTGCGAACTCGGCCGCGACGTAAAGGGCGTTGACGAGGATGAGCGCCGCGATGACGAGCAGGGCCACAGCGACCATTGCGAGGCCCAAGTACTTAGCACCCTTTTCCGGTCGAGACGTAACCCGCTGCTGTGCAGCAGCTTCTGCCGCTCTGCTGCGGCGGGGGAATGGGAAGACGTGGCAGGACCGCCTGCCGCCGACGTATTCGTCGTCGGTCTCCGGTCTCCGGTCTTCGGTCTTCGGTCTTCGGTCTGCGGTCTGCGGTCTGCGGTCTGCGGTCTGCGGAGAGGCAGTGAACTGCCTGCTGTGAACTGCCTGGAACTGCCTACTGTGAACTGCCTGCTGTGTGAACTGCCTACTTCGTGACGAACTCGGGCCGCGTCTCCCGGTTTGCCAGGCGCGCCGCCAGTTCCAGCGCCAGCTTCGCAACGCGCGTCGTACCGGGCGCGTCGATCTTGTCCCAGTCGTCGCCGGGGCGGTGGTAGTCGTTGTGGAATCCGGTGAAGAAGTTGATGGCCGGGATGCGCCGCGCGATGAAGCTGTAATCGTCGCTCCGGCCGGCGCCGGGGCCCTGACGGCGGATTGTCAGCGCCGAGCCGCTGGCTTTCACGGCGGCCTCGAGATCGGGCTCCATCGACGGCGAGACCTCGAGGCCGCTGACGTCGACGCCCCCGTTCGCGCGGCCGACCATGTCGAGGTTCAGCATCGCGATGGTGTTCTCCACGGCCACCCGCGGCTGGTCGACGTAGTGGGCGGAGCCAAGGAGTCCCCGTTCCTCTCCCGCGAAGGCGACAAAGACCAGCGTGCGCGGAAACCGCGCGCGGTCGGCCACGGCGGCCCGCGCGATCTCGATGATCGACGCGGTTCCCGAGGCGTTGTCGTCGGCCCCGTTGTGGATTTCCCCGGTGCGCTCGGGTGTTACCGAGAGACTACCGCCGAGCCCGACGTGGTCGTAGTGCGCGCCGATGACGATGGCTTCCTTCGCGCGCGCGCGGTCGCTGCCCGGCAGCACCCCCACCACGTTGCGCACGGTCTTGCGGTTCTTGGCGAGATGCTCGACGTAGTCGACCGTCGCGTCCGGGATCGCCCGGGAGCGGGGCGTGAGGTCGGAATCGATCTGGTGGGCGGTCTCGTCGAGCTGCCACGCGTCGACGAGCGGCTGCGCGTCCGCACGCCTGATTCGGAGCACCGGGATCCGGTGGTCCTCCGCGTCAGGATCTCGGTTGAACAGTCCATACGGTGCATCGTCCACGCGGTGCGAAGGGTCGGCGACGACGATCAGCGCCTTCGCGCCTTTGTTGCGCGCCAGCGCCGCCTTGGCCGCCAGCGAGGTCTGCGGCATCGGCCGCGTACCGTCGAGACGGCTGTTGGCGTCCCGCTCCTGGGGCTCGTGGCTGAGGATCAGCACGGCCTTGCCGCTCACGTCAACGCCGGCATAGTCGTCGTAGATTCCGGGCACAGTGAGGCCGTATCCGGCGAAGACAACCGGAAGGCCGCGCAAGTCGGCCGACGGCTTCGTGGCGTCTTCATTCGACGGGGCCGAGAGCGGGTAGTAGCTGGTTCCCAGAACGAAGTCGATCCTCCGACCCTCGTTGCTGACAGTGAGGGTGTTGCCGGATCCAACCGTCAGACCGGCGACCAGCTCGAAAGGCTGGAACCACGCTCCGTTCGTGCCGCCCGGCTGAAGACCGACCGCCTTGAACTGGGCAGCGACGTACTCGCCCGCCACTTCGAGCCCGCTGGTCCCGTTCCCGCGACCCCTCAGATCGTCGGATGAGAGGAATCGGATGTGTTGGAGCAGCGTGTCGGAAGCGATCTCGGCTGGCGCGCCGGCCGAAGCGATACCGGCAAGCACGACGGCGATCGCCACGGAGGCGCGCGCGCCGCGCCGAAGCCACGCGGTGGCGAAGGCGGGCGAACGCGACTGGGTGAGAGCCATGATGATCGATCCTATCTCACGGGCCGCGTGCTCAGGCGCCGAGGGCGTTCTCGACCCGGACGCGCTCCCGCGTGTTCAGCGTGGGAGCTCGCGTCGCAACGATCCCTGAGGTCGAGACGATTGCCGGCAGCACCCCCACGCGGCCGCGCGTGCCGAACTCCCCATCGAGCATGGTGAGCAGGCTGAAGGTCCGGCGGGACCGGGAGAGGAGCGCCTCGGCGACGCGCGCCGCAGCGCGCCCCAGCGCGGACGGCCCTGGCGGCCAGAGCGGGCCGACACGAGCCTCGATCCGTGAGAGCTGAACCTGGGTCAGGACGCGCTCCAGGGCGTAGCCGCCGATCGAGGCCTCGCTCCAGGGGACGACGAAGCCGCTCGGCGGGGCGCCGAGCACGGCGAGACCGATTTCCGATGGCGAGCACCCGGCCTCGATCGCGACCATCGACTTGACTGCGGCCGATAGCGCTTCCGGTGCGGACCCAATCAGACGCTCTCGCGAGAGATGCACGTCGCGCCAGGCAGCCAGCAGCAGATCGGCCTGTGATGGACCGGCGAACACAATCGGGGCACGACCCAGGTACGTCGCCAGTCTCCTCAGCATGGCCAGACCCTCGTCGCCCTGCCATTCCGACGAGGGCCGGCCGCTGCGATCGGCGATCACGCACACGTCGCAGCCGATGGCACGATCGGAGTCCGCAGTGCCATCGAGGCGCACGTCGACATGCTCGATCGCGGCGGCCTGCTGGATGTCCAGCGCCTTCCCCGCCGCCACGCCAGGGCGATCGTCGATCAGGACGACCCGGGCCACGCGCTCCCGGCCCGCGAGGGCCTGCGCGACGGCGCCGCCCAGATCGCCGGCTCCGATGATGCACACAATCGACACGGTCGGTTATTCTAGCTGGTAGCTCGTAGCTGGTAGCTCGTAGCCAGGGCGCCGAACCTTGAACCCGCTACCAGCTACCGGCTACCAGCTACCAGCTACCAGCTATCTATGTCATCTCTCGCGGGCAAGGTCGCGTTCATCACGGGTGGTTCGCGCGGAATCGGTCTGGCCACGGCGAAAGCACTGGTCGGAGGAGGGGCCTCGGTCGCCATCACCGGAACCGATCAGGCCCGTCTGGATGCGGCAGCCTCCGCCCTGGGCAAGGGCGTGCTGGCGATTCGCGCCGACGTGCGCGACTCGACGCAGGTGGAGCGTGCGTTCTCGCGGGCGGTGTCTCAGTTCGGGGGCCTCGACATCCTCGTCAACAACGCCGGTGTCGGCGTGTTTCGGACCGTCGCCGACACGACGGTCGACGAATGGCACAAGGTCATCGACACCAACCTGAGCGGAGTGTTCTACAGCTGCCACGCCGCGCTGCCGCACCTCAAGACGCGCGGCGGCGGTTGGATCATCAACATCAGCAGCCTGGCGAGCAAGAACGCCTTCGCGAACGGCGCTGCGTACTGCGCGTCGAAGTCTGCACTGAACGCGTTCAGCGAGGCCCTGATGCAGGAAGTGCGCTACGACGGGATTCGCGTCGCGTACGTGCTGCCCGGATCCGTGAACACGGGCTTCGGGGGGCTGTCGAACACGAAGTCGGAGTGGGCGCTGATGCCCGAGGATGTGGCTGAGGTGATCGTCGACCTGATTGCCCATCCGGCCAGGAGCCTCCCCAGTCGAGTCGAGATCCGGCCCGCGCAGCCTCCACGGAAGGTGTGAGCACGGGACAATTGGTGATTCAATGATCTTTGATTTGTTGATTCGTTGTTGATTGGTGATTGCTGAGTCTTGATTGGGTTCGGGGTTCCGGGTTCGTTGCAGCAGCGAGCCGCGTCTGCGCGCGCGTGCGGGGTGGTCAATCACCAATCAACATTCATCAACGAATCAACAATCACAGATCGCGAAATCAATAATGGATTGACGGAATGTCTGCGTTCGACAAGCACCACGACGAGCTCGAGAGGCACGAAACGATGATGGGCCAGTCGCGCGGCAGGCTCGCGGTCGCGCTCGATCTGCTCACCGACGCGCTCGCCATGGTCGGCCAGCACGGCGTGTACTGCCAGCGCGCCAGGACTCCGGGACAGCCGACGATGGACATCGCGCTGGTGCTCGAGCAGATTGGCGACGCGAAGGAGCTCGTGCAGAGCGTCATCGAGACCGAACGCGCATGACATCGACGCCAGCTCCGATCGGCGTCATCGCCCACTACAACCTGCTCGAGCCCCTGGAACCGGCGGGCCCAGGCGATCTCTACCGGGCACGCGACACGCGCCTTGGGCGCACGGTGGCCGTGCGCCTGCTCCCGGCGGACTTCACGCCGGACCGTGCGTCGCTCATTGCCGGCGCCCGCGGCCTGAGCGCGCTCTCGCACCCGAACACCACGGCGCTCTTCGACGTCGGCGAGCACGAACGGCGCGTGTACCTGGTGTTCGAGTTTCAGAAGGGCCAATCGCTCCGCGCCGAGTCAGCCGGCCGTCCGATGAACGTCCGCCGTGCGGTCGAGGTCGCGATTCAGGTGGCCGATGCCGTTGCCGACGCGCACGCCCACGGGTTCGGACACGCGGGGCTCAGCCCGGATTCGGTCGTCATCAGCGCGAAGGGGCGCGCCAAGATTCCCGCCTTCGAGCTGGCGGCGCAAAGCGGCTTCGACCACAACGGGAACGACGGCCGCTTGATCGACTACGAGGCGCCAGAGGAGGCGCGCGGCGACCGACCCGACGACCGCTCCGACGTGTACTCGGTTGGCGCCATTCTCTACGAGACGCTCACCACCCGTCGCCCGCAGCACCGCGGCGCGTCGGCGCCGAGCGCGTCGAACCCGAAAGTGCCGAAGGAGCTCGACGAGATCGTGCTGAAGGCGCTGGCGCCCAACCCCGATTCACGATTTCAGAGCGCGGTGACGTTTGCCGGCGCGCTGCGGGGGTCGATCGCCGTCCTGGACGCACTCGGCGTCGCCGGCGAGGAAGGGGAGCAGGCCGACGCGCGGTCGACGAGCGTCGGGCGTGTGGCTGCCCTCGCTGGTATGGTGCTGATCGTCGTGGCGGCGCTCAGCTGGTGGTTCTGGGCGTGATCCCGGGACTGGGGGCTCGCGACTGGGGACTGGGGATCGGCGGCGTCGCGAGGGCTCAAGCCCCCGCTCTACGCCTGCGGCGGGAGTCTCGTAGAGCGCACGCTTCAGCGTGCGCGTGGATCAGGCGCGTGTGAGGATCTCGCCGAGGCCGCTCGAGAACGCGGACCGCGCCAGCACCTGATCGATGCCTGCCGCCCGCGCAGCCGCGATGGCGTCGGAGTCGACGTGCGAGACATAGCCGAGCGTGCGGATCGTCGCGAGCGCGGGGTCCGCTTTCATCGCCGCGATGGCCGCCATGGGCGCGAGCCGTGCGCTGTTCAGATCGAAGATCACGAGTGACGGCTGCTTCTCTCTGACGGTCTGCAGGACCGTGTCCCTGGACCGCTCGAAGTGGACCTCGACGCCAAGGCTCTTGGCCGCCGATGAGATCTTGATTGAGAACATCAGGTCGTCCAGCACGCACACAATCATGTTGGTAGGATTGTAGCCGCATGATCCTCGAAGTGCGCGCGGTCCCCCCCTTCGACAAGAACGGCTTCGTCGTGGCGTGCGAGAAGACGCGTGAAGCGGTCATCATCGACCCCGGCGACGAAGTGGACGAGCTGGTCGGGGTCGTCCGCGATTTCGACGTCGACGTGCGGGCTGTCCTGCTGACGCACGCGCACGTCGACCACGTGACGGGCGTCGCCCGCGTCAAGGACGAGTACGGGGCTCCGGTATACCTGCACGGAGACGATCTCTTCCTGTACGAGAGAGCGGTCGAGCAGGGCGCGATGTTCGGCTTCACCGTCCGACGGCCGCCCCCGGTCGACGTGTTTTACGACGGGACGCCGATCGCCTTCGGTGACTACGTCGTCCACGTGCATCACACGCCAGGCCACTGTCCCGGCGGCGTGTGCCTGCAGATCGGGCCGAGGGGCGAGCACGGCCGCCACCTGTTCGTGGGCGACACGCTGTTTGCCGGGGGGATCGGCCGGACGGACCTGCCGGGAGGCAGCTACAACGTGCTGATGCGATCGATTACCGGGGTGCTGTTCCCGCTGGGAGACGAGGCGATCGTGCACCCCGGCCACGGGCCCGACACGACGATCGGAACGGAGAAGACGACCAATCCGTTCGTGCTGGAGTATCTACGGAACCTGTAATGCACAATTCAAAATGCAGAATGCAAACTGGATCTGACCCCGAAAGTGGGGCGAAAATGCCAGGCCTTTCAATTCGTTGATGCGAGCCAGTCGTTTGCATTTTGCATTTTGCATTACAGGCGAAGTCTCGTTTAGTTCGTCTCGCGCAGCGCGACCAGCTCGACGCGCCCGACCTTCAGGCGGTCTCCTGGTGACATGCGCGCCATCTCGATCCGGGCGTCGTTGACGAACGTGCCGTTGGTGCTGTCGAGGTCGCGCACCTCGAGCTCTCCGCCCGGCAGCGCCCACACCTGGCAGTGCACCCTCGAGACGAGCGGGGCGTCGACGATGAAGTCGGCGCCGGTGGATCGGCCGATGGTTCGGACGCCTCCCGGCAGGATCCGGAAGACCTTCTCCGGCACGCCCTCGGTGATGGTTTTCAGTGTCCACATGATCGGGTGTCGGGCAACTTTCGCGTCTGTCTGCTCGTCAACACTGGTTACTGGCGGGAGGCGCCGCCGGTGTGCTGGAAGGTCCATCGATGAAACGACCCGGTAAAGTCAGTCTCGCGGCCATCGGAACCCTCGTCCTGGTCGGCGCAGGATGGGCCTTTTCGGCCCTCGGCAGCGCCGGATCGACCGTGGACCCGTCGAAAATCGTCACGGTTGAACCCGGCACGATGGTGCGCTCCGTGGTCGCCACGGGGAAAATCGAGCCGGTCACCAAAGTCGAGATCAAGTCGAAGGCCAACGGGATCATCGAGCGGCTGCTCGTCGACGTCGATGAGATCGTCACTGCGGGCCAGGTGCTCGCCGAACTGGACAAGGAGAATCTTACCGCACGCGTGCGCGAGGCCAGCGCCAACCTGCAGGCAGCCGAGGCCGCCCGCGAGGGGGCAATCGCACAACTGAGGAAGAACGAAATCGAAGCCGAGGTGCCCGACCTCGACCTCGCCCGACGCAATGCCGCGCGGGCGGAGCAGCTGTTCGCGCAAAAGCTCGTCGCGGAGTCGGCATTGGACGAGGCGCGCACGGCGCTGGACCAGGCGGCGAACCGGCAGCGGGCGGCCGGCGGCCAGCTCGTGATCGCCCGCGCGCGCGTCGTGGAGGCCACGGCCAATGTGTCCCAGGCGCGCGCGGCCCTCGAGCGCGCGCAGGAGGAGCTCGCCAATGCCACCATCAGGGCGCCAATCCGCGCCACGGTCCTGACGCGCGACGTCGAGGTCGGCAGCCCCGTTTCGTCGATCCTGAACCTGGGCGCGAACGCGACGCTCGTCATGACGCTGGGGGACATCGAGAAGGTGTTCGTGCGCGGGAAGGTGGACGAAGCCGACATCGGCCACGTCCGCCTGGGACAGGCCGCGCGCATCACGACGGAGACGTTCCCCGACCGCGTGTTCGAGGGCCGGGTCACGCAAATCTCTCCGATCGGGGCCGAGAAGGACAACGTCACCACGTTCGAGATCGAGGCCTCGATCGACAACCCGGGCAAGGAGCTCAAGGCCAACATGACGGCCAACGCCGAGATCATCCTGGAGGAGCTCCCCGGTTCGCTCCTCGTGCCCGAGGCGGCGGTGACTTACGACGCGCAGCGCAACGCACAGATCGACCTCGTCGATCCCTCCGCGCGAAACGGCCGGAAGCGCGTGCCCGTGAAGGTCGGCGTCGGCAACGGCACGCGCGTGCAGATCCTCGTGGGTGTGAAGGCCGGCGACCGGGTGGTGCTGCCTGGGTAGCTGGCAGTAGGCAGTCGGCAGTCGACAGTGGGCAGTAGGCCGGCAGTAGGCAGTGGGCAGTAGGCAGTAGGCCGGCAGTAGGCCGGCAGTAGGCCGGCAGTAGGCCGGCAGTAGGCAGTAGGCGGTAGGCAGTTGTAGAGCGCACGCTTCAGCGTGCGCGCAGCCAGTGCACATGCATGCGCGACATCGTGGCGCAGGTTCTCCTGAACCTGCGCGCCAACAAACTCCGCAGCTTCCTGACGATGTTCGGGATCCTCTGGGGCGTGGTCTCGGTGGTGGTGCTCGCCGCGACCGGTGAGGGCTTCCAGCGAGGGAACCAGCACGTTCTCGAAGAGCTCGGCAAGAACATCGGCATCATCTGGGGCGGGCGAACCTCGCTGCAGGCCGGCGGCGAGCGCGCCGGGCGTCGAGTGCAGCTGACCGTGGACGATGCCCGCGCGCTCGCGACCGAGTCCCCGATGATCGCCGTGGTCAGCCCCGAGATCCAGCGCTACGGCATCAACGTGAAGAGCGCGTACAACGCCGCGGCCCTGGGTGTGCACGGGATCGAGCCGCAGTACCAGGAGGTCCGCACGATCGACATCGAGCGCGGGCGCGCGTTCCGCTTCACCGACGAGGAACAGGCACGGCGCGTGGCCATCATCGGCGCGGACGCGACGGCGCAGCTCTTCGGCACACGCGACAGCATCGGCCAGCTGGTCTCTCTCAACGGGATTCCCTACACCGTCATCGCCAAGATCCGCAAGAAGGACCAGGACAGCAGCTACAGCGGGCCGGACAACGAGATCGTGTTCATCCCTTTTGCCTCCATGGCGCGCGACTTCCCGCCGGTGGATGCCCCCGCAGGCGTCCTCTCCAACATCATCGTCACCCCGCATCCCTGGGTGGTCGCCGAGCTTCCCAGTGTGCTCGACCGCCGCACGGGTCGCATCGAGGACATCGACTGGCCGCTCGAGCGCGAGGTCCGGCGCGTGCTGGCTCCCCGCCACCGGTTCGATGCGTCCGACCGTAACGCCGTCGCCATGTGGGACACGACGCTCCAGACGCTGATGTTCGCCCGGATGATTCAGGCGATGAAGAATTTCTTCAGCATCGTCGGCGTCGTGACGCTGGCGCTCGGCGGGCTGGGCGTGATGAACATCATGCTCGTGGCCGTGCGGGAGCGGACGCGCGAGATCGGCGTGCGCAAGGCGCTTGGCGCCACGACCATGGACATCCAGAGGCAGTTCTTCCTCGAGGGGTTCTTCCTGACCATGCTGAGCGGCACGCTCGGGTTCATCGTGGCGCTGGCCCTCTGCGCGGCGGTGAACACGCTGCCGATGCCCGAGCGGTTCCAGGGGATGATCCTGACGTGGCGGGCTGGCGCCTCGGCGGTGGCAGTGTTGACGTTCATTGGTGTGGCCACGTCGACCTATCCGGCTCGCCGCGCGGCACGACTGCCGCCGGTCGAAGCGTTGCGGTTCGAGCAATGAGGGAGTTGTCCAGGTCGCGTCAGGTGCTCGGCGACATCGTCAGAGAAGCCGTCGTGGGCTTGCTGCGCAACCGCCTGCGTGCGGGCCTGTCGATGCTGGGGATCTCCTGGGGCATCGTGTCGGTCGTGATGCTGCTGGCGTACGGGGAGGGGTTCAACCAGGCACTCCTCCGCGGCTTTCAGGGGGCGTACGGAGACGGCGTCACGATCATGTTCCCGGGGCAGACGAGCCTTCAGGCGGGCGGCGAGCGCGCGGGCCGGTCCGTGCGACTGCGAATGGCCGACGCCGAGGTGGTAGGCGAGCTTCCGTTCGTGAAGGCCTGGAGCCCCGAGTTCATGCAGGAGGTGTCCGTGGCGTGGGGCGCCAAACAGGCCGGGTATCGGGCGCGCGCCGTCGCGCCCGCCTATGCCACGATGCGCACGCAGCCGGCGGCGTCGGGGCGCTTCATCGACGCCGAAGACGTGCGACTCCAGAGACGCGTGGTGTTCCTGGGCAGCGAGGTCGCGCTGAAGCTGTTCGGGAGCCTCCCGCCCGTGGGCGAGGCCGTTCGCATCAACGGGATGCTCTTCAAGGTGGTCGGTGTCCAGAAGGAGAAGATTCAGCTCTCCAACTACGGGAGGCCGGACAAGGAGAGCGTGTTCATCCCCTACACGACGGCCGGCCAGCTCTGGAACACGGAGTTCCTGAGCGTCCTCATCTACCAGGCCGCCGATCCAACGTTCGATGCGCGCGCCACGGCCCAGGTGAAGGAGGCGCTCGGCAAGCGGCTGCGGTTCAACCCCGCGGACGAGCGCGCCCTGCGCACGTTCGGGTCGGCCCAGGCGCAGCAGATCACCGCAGGAATCGTGCTCGGCCTGAAGCTCGTGCTGACGTTCATCGGCGTGCTGACGCTGGCCATCGGGGGCGTCGGCGTCATGAACATCATGTTCGTGTCGGTGACCGAGCGCACCCGCGAGATCGGGCTTCGCAAAGCCGTTGGAGCGCGGCGCAGCACGGTCCTCGCGCAGTTCATGCTCGAGGGTCTCGTGACGACGTTCACCGGCGGCGCCATGGGCGTGTGGGTCTCCTGGGCGCTTGTGTGGCTGTTCAGCCCGCGGCCGTTCCTGTCCGAGCTGCTCGACGACACGACCCGCTCGGGCGACATTCACCTGCTCCTGTCGGTCGAGCTGGTGAGCATCTGCGCGGCGATTCTGATGCTGGTCGGTCTGGTCAGCTCGTTCATCCCCGCCCTCCGAGCCTCGCGGCTCGATCCGATTGAGGCGTTGAGGTACGAATGAGCGATCATTGGTGATTCTTGATCTTTGAGTGTTGAATCGTTGTTGATTGTTGATTTCTGATTGGTGATTTATTGACGATTGGATAGGAGCTGAGCCCGTAGCCCGGAGACCGAAGGCGTTACGATCTCCCCATGACGCTGGCGCCCAGGATCGAAGGCACACTCACGATTGCCTCTTCGGCACCGGCGTTTCTGCAGGCCTTTCGCCGCAGGGCCGAGACCGGCCTGCTCGCCGGGCGTCCCCAGCCGCGATCGAGCTACGTCGTCGCGGAGACGAGCCATGGACGGCTCCTCGTCCGCGCCGCCGATGCATCGACGGCCATCGCCGTGGGCCTGAACGAACTGGAGCTGCGCGTGCCCCGGGCCGGGCTGGTCGAATATCGAGTGCGGTTCTGGCGTTGGACGGCGTTCGCCCTCGCCCTGAGCGGCATCCTCGGGACGATCGGCCTCGCGCTGCTCCTCACCTCCGACGTGCGCGGCTACATCGCCAGCCATTCCAGCGCGCAGTTTCCCGGCCTCTCGATCGATCAGAACGTGATCCTCGCCTGGGTGATGGTTCTGTTCTGGGGGTTCGTCTGGCCCTGGCTGCTCGTCGCCCTGCACAAGCGCCCGCTTCATCGGCTGGTCGCGCGCATCGTCGCCGAGGTCGATGCGAGTGCCGCGGGCTCCGGGCGGTAGGCTCTCGGCTCCGGGCTCTCGGCTTTAGTTTCTCGGCACCGGTGGACGCACGACCGCTTGATCGCCTGCTGAGGCGACGGAGTCCAGGGGCCCGAGAGTACGGAGGGAACCCCTTCCTCCTGGGTACCTCACAGTCTGTAGATCTGGATTTTCAGCTTCCGCGCAGCGGCCGACAGGCGGACATCGTAGCTGGCCAGCCGAACGTCCGACCGGCGCTCCCTCAAGAACTCGATCGACGCCAGGTGCAGCGTGTCGAGGGTCCTCAGCGTCAAGGGAAAAGGTTCCAGGGCACGCACCAGGACCGGGGCGATCATCTCGACGAGGGCCACTCGACCGACGAGCGCACGTACGGCGTCACCGTGACTGTCGCCGAGGCCCCTTGCGTGGATACGGTTCCACACCTCGTATTCCAGCAGCCGGCTGGACACCAGTTCCTCGTCCCACAACCGGGCGGGAGGCACGCGATCTTCGGCGAGCACGTGTGCGAGTGCGACTGAGGTATCGAGGTAGATCAACGGTCTTCGCGGTCGCTCGACAGTTCCCGTTCCAAGACGGACCAGCGCGCCACCGGCCGGCGTGGAGGCGGGCCCGTGCCAACCAGCGTGGGCGGGCGGAGCCAGCCCTTCTTCACGGCCTCGGCCAGCAGCGCATCGGCCGCGTCATCGCTTCGACTGGCGTGCGGCGGGACGATTTCGGCCACGACCTGGTCCCGGTCCGTGACGAGAATGGTCTCGCCGGACGCGGCCAGCCGCACGTACTCGCTCAACTTGTTCTTGAGGACCTTCAAACCGACAGCGCGCATGCACTCACGAATGTAGCTCCGTGGTAGCCACCATGTCAATTCGCGGCTGAATGACCGTGCGTCTCCGAAGCCCTTCCGTCGTTGGTGACATCGATCAGAGTGTCGTACGCGTTCGCCATGGCAGCCGGGCCACCGACGAGGTCGTATGGGCCACGGTCAGTTACCAACTCCCGATTCCCAATTCCCAAGGCGTCGCGCTGTAGCAGTGCGTTGGGCGTTGGGAGTTGGCGGTTGGGAGTTGATTGCCCTACGCCGGCTGTCGGCTTGTCGTCATCGCCGCCGTCACCGCCTTCGTCATCGCGGCTGTCGTTGCGCGGCCGCCGAGATCGGGCGTCTTGACGCGCTCATCGGCGAGCACGCTCTCGATGGCGAAGAGGATGCGGTCGTGCGCCGCGCGCTCCCCGAGGTGATCGAGCATCATCGCCCCCGCCCAAATCGCCGCGATCGGGTTGGCGATCCCCTTGCCCGCGATGTCGGGCGCCGACCCGTGAATCGGCTCGAACATGGACGGCGTCGTCTTGTCGGGGTTGATGTTGCCGCCGGGTGCCACGCCCAGGCTACCCGAGATCGCCGAGCCGATGTCGGTCAGGATGTCGCCGAACAGGTTCGACGCCACGATCACGTCGAGCGTGTGCGGGTGCGTGACCATCCGCGCGCAGAGCGCGTCCACGTGGTACTTCTTCAGCTCGACGTCCGGGAACTCCTGTGCCACGCCGGCCACGACCTCGTCCCACAACACCATCGCGTGCTGGAGCGCATTCGACTTGGTGGCGCTGGCCAGCATCTTCCGCGGCCGCGAGGCGGCCAGGCGGAAGGCGTAGCGCGCGATGCGCTCGATGCCGTGCCGTGTGAAGAGGCCGGTCTGCTCGGCCACTTCCTGAGGGGTGCCCTTGTGCAGGCGCCCGCCGACGCCGCAGTACTCGCCCTCGGAGTTCTCGCGCACGCAAACCATGTCGATGTCTGCGGCGCCGCGTCCGGCCAAGGGCGACGAAATGCCCGGCAGCAGGCGCATCGGCCGCAGGTTGACCCACTGTCCGAGCCGCTGACGCAGCGGCAGAATCAACTCACGCGCCGACACGTGGTCTGGCACGCGGGGATCGCCGATCGCGCCCAGGTAGATGGCGTCGTACTTCAAGAGCCGATCGATCCCGTCGTCGTCCAGCATGCGGCCGTGCTGCAGGTAGTAGTCGCACCCCCATGGGATCTCGGTGAACTCGCAGATGAAGCCGCCCTGTTCGGCGGCCAGGTTCAGGACGTCGATGCCGGCCGGGATCACTTCCTTCCCAATCCCGTCGCCGGCGATCACTGCGATGCGGTACGTCTTCATTTGATCAATGCCCAATGCTCAATGCCCAAGGCTCAATGCTCAAGGCCCAAGGCCCAAGGCTCAACGAAATGCTCAAGGCCCATGCCCAATGCTCAATTGAGCACGGAAGGTTGCCTTCGAAACATCATCACTCCGAGGAACGCGAGCGCAGCCGCTACGAGCCCGGCGAGCGTCGGATCCAGCCACGGATAGCGTCCGGCAGCCCAAAAGCGTACCACGAGGAGCGTCGTGACGCCGGCTGCGATCGCACCGAGCGCCTCGGCCTGGCCGGCCCGGCGCGCGTACAGCCCGCCCAGGACGGGAACGAACAGGCTCACGCCCAGCAGCGCGTAGAAGACGGTCATCGCCTGGACGATCGTGCTCAGGTAGATCGAGAGCACGACGCCGAGAACGCCCCCGGCCACGGCCGAGAGACGGGCCACGAGCAGGAGCTCCCGATCGGTGGCCGACGGCTTCAGGTATCGCTGGTACAGGTCCTTCGAGATCGATGTCGAGATCATGAAGAGGATGGCGTCGCAGGTGTCGACCTCGGTCGAGAACACGGCCGCGAGCGCCAGCGCTCCCAACCAAGCCGGCAGCAGGGCGGTGAGCACCATCGGGAGCACGAGGTCCGGGTGGCTCACCTCTGGCAATGCGACGCGGCCGGCCATCCCCAGCAGCACGGGGAAGAATGCAAACAGCATGAGCGCGACCCCGTTCAACGCGACGCCCCGGCGAAGGGCACCTGCGCTCGAGGCGCCGTACGACTTCTGGATGAGACCCGGCGAGATCACGAAGGCCGGCCCGATCAGTGCCAGCAGCGTCCAGCCGGACCCCGGGCCGGAGGAGTACGCGATATCAGTAAATGTCGACGGGAGCGCCGCCGACGTGAACGCCTCGAATCCTCCAACTCCTGCCATCGCGAACGGCACGGCCAGCGTGAACCCAAGGAGCATGACGACGAGCTGCAGGCTGTTCACCCACGCGGTCCCGAGCAGTCCGCCGGCGGTGAAGTAGATGGTCATGATCGCGCCGCCGATGACCGAGCCCGCCCAGCGCGGTGCGCCGGTCAGCACGTTGATGATCGCCGCGCCGGCGATGAGCTGCGCGGCGAGAATCCAGAGAGTCCCGAAGCAGACCAGACCGGTGATGATGGCGCGCACGGCGGACCCGTACCGAAACTCGAGGAAGTCGCCCGTCGTGTAGAAGCCGTGCTGCTTCGCCAGCGTCCAGAGGCGCGGGCCGACCCAGAAGGCGAGCACCAGCGATGCCAGGCCGGCCGATCCGCTCCACCACCACGCGTTCAGCCCTTCACGATAGGCCAGCCCCGCCACGTTGACCGTCGCGCCGGCGCCGATGTTGGCCGCGAGCATCGACGCGAGAATCAGCCCTGGGCCGAGGCTCCGGCCTGCGACGAAGAACGCGCTGCTCGTGCGCACGAACCTCGCGCTCCAGATGCCGAGGCTGACGACGGCGAGGGAGTAGACGACGAGAAGTGCGAGATGGAGACTCACTTCAGTACTTCGTTAGTAATTCAAAATGCAAAATGCAAAATGCAAAATGCAAAATGCAAAACGCAAAACGGAAATGCGGAATGAGGAGGCCTCCCCCCTCGCGTTCTGTTTGCATTCTGCATTTTGAATTTTGAATTACAGCGAAGGCATTAACAGCGAAGTCAGCAACAGTCACCGAAACCGCTGAGGCACGGTGCCGAGATCCCGTGCCGCAGGAAGCCCTCCCGACGAGGCTGCCTGGACGGCCGCGCGGACGATGGCTTCTGAGAGCGCGTCGGCGGCGAGAGCGCCGATGGTCGTCACATCCGCCCGCCCCTGCCATGTGCCGGTCGCCAGCGCGAACACGGTGTCGCCGTCGGCAGTCGTGTGAGCCGGGTAGATCGCGCGCGCCAGGCCGTCGTCGGCCATCAGCGCCACGCGGTTCGCCTCGGCTTTCGTCAGCCGGGCGTTGGTCGCGACGACCGCGATGGTGGTGTTCTCGGCAGCGCGAGGTCCGGTGCCGCGCGAACCGGGCGCCGATCGCAGCAGGACGCGTGCGTCCGCCAGGCGCGTGCCGTCCTCGGTTCGAACACCCGCGACCACCGCGCCCGTGGTTGGGTCGACGACATCGCCGACGGCATTGACCGCCACGATCGCGCCGACGACGAGGCCGCTCGTCAGCGAAATCGACGCCGAGCCCAGTCCGGCTTTCATCGCCCGTTCGCGATTCCCGAGAATCTTGCCGACTGTGGCGCCGGCGCCGGCGCCGACGTTGCCTTCCTCGACGGCGCCGGTCCCGGCGATCGTCGCCGCGCGGTATCCGCAGTCCGCGGTCGGCCGGACGCTGGAGGCGCCGCCGAACCCGAGATCCATCAGCACCGCCGCCGGCACGATCGGCACCACGGTGCCGGCGATTGGAAAGCCGATCTTCTTCTCCTCGAGGTAACGGACGACCCCCTGGGCCGCGTCGAGCCCGTACGCGCTCCCGCCGGTCAGGACGATCGCATGGACGCGTTCGACCGTATTCAGGGGATCGAGCAGGTCTGTTTCGCGTGTGCCGGGGGCGGCGCCGCGCTGCGACACCCCGCCAACGGCGCCTTCGGCGTCAGCGAGGACGACGGTGCAGCCGGTCGGCCGCTCGGTGAGCGTGTGATGGCCGACCCTGATGCCGGCAACGTCGGTCAGCCCCTTGGACCGCGCCTGCTGCGGGGCGGATCGCGCCTGCCCCAGCGGGGTCATCGTGACCGTCGCCGCCAGCATCGCCGCCGCCGCAGTCACCGCCAGTGGTCCCGCCACTCTCACGACGAGCTCCTCGCAACTGCATCAACTTCCAACATATGTTGCCTGACCAACTCCCAACTCCCAAGACACGACGGCAGACGCTTGGGAGTTGGACACGCGTCAGACGTTGGGCGTTGGGCGTTGACGAACATCATCCGAAAGATCCCTGGCGTACCTATTGCGGGAGTCTACCGCGATCATCCGGGGAATGACTGGTTCGTCGGTGAGGCAGAAAGCGACAATGATGACGACATCGCCGACCTGGAAGTGCCGGGCGGCCGCGCCGTTGACGACCACCTCACCGGATCCTTCCGGCAGCTCGATCGCGTAGGTCTCGATGCGCTGGCCGTTGTTGACGTTCCACACCGAGACCTGCTCCCCGGGCGCGATGTCGGTGTGCCGCAGGAGGTCCCGGTCGATGCCGATGCTGCCGGCGTAGTTCAGGTCGGCCCCGGTGACGACCGCCTGGTGGATTTTGGACTTGCAGACAGTTCGAAGCTTCATGGCTCTCCCGGCGTGCATCGCATGTTGTCGATGAGGCGGGTCGCACCCACCCACAGCGCCCCGGCCGCGACGACCGCCCCCCTGACGCGCGCAACCGGCTGGAAGTCGATTGGATCGACGATCTCGATGTACTCGAGCCTCAGCCGCTCATCGATTGGAATCTGCTCGGAGCCCCGACGTGTCAACTCCGCCGCGTCGCTGATGCCGGCGGCGACGGCTCCCTTCACTTCCGCCAGCGCGCGGTAGAGCGCCGGGGCCAGCATCCGCTCGGCGGGGTTCAGGCGCTGGTTGCGCGAGCTCAGTGCCAACCCGTCGGGCTCGCGTACCGTGGGGACGGACACGATGCCGACGGGAAGATTGAAGTCGGAGACCATTCGGCGGACGATCGCGAGCTGCTGGGCGTCCTTCTCCCCGAAGTACGCTTTGTCAGGCTGGACGATCTCGAGCAGCTTCAAGACCGCCGTCGCGACACCCTTGAAGTGCCCGGGTCGGGAGCGTCCGCACAAGTGATCGGCGAGCCGGCCGACTTCCACGGTGAGCTCGAGAGGAGCCGGGTACATTTCGGTCGCTGGTGGAGCGAACACGACGTCCACCCCGAGCGCGCGGCACATCGCCACGTCGGCGTCGAGCGCGCGCGGATAGCGCTCGAAGTCTTCCGCGCGATCGAACTGGATCGGGTTCACGAAGATGCTGACGACGACGGTGGCGCTGTCGCGGCGGGCCTGGGCGATGAGGCTGGCGTGCCCGGCGTGCAGTGCGCCCATCGTCGGGACGAAGCCGACCGGCCCGGCCGCCCGCGTCCTGGCGATCCGGGCCCGCAGCTCGGCGATCGTCTGGACGAGGTCGAGTGCCATGCGCGCAGCTACTGCGGCACTCCGGAGACCTTCGACAGCGACTGAGGGTAGCGCCCGGCGCGGACATCGTCCACATACGCCTGCGTCGCCGCGGCGACCGCGTCCGCCAGGTTCGCGTACTGCTTCACGAAGGACGGAACGAAGCGGTCGAAGAGCCCCAGCATGTCGTAGCTCACGAGGATCTGGCCGTCGCAGTCCGGGCCGGCGCCGATGCCGATCGTCGGGATGCGCACGCTGGCGGTGGCCGTCCTGGCGACCTCTTCCGGGATCGACTCGAGCACCACGGCGAAGGCTCCCGCATCCTGCAGCGCAATGGCATCGGCCACGAGGGCGTCCGCCTCCCGCGGCCGCGTGGCGCGCTTCACGTACCCGCCAACCTGATGCACCGACTGCGGCTGCAGCCCCAGGTGTCCCATCACCGGGATGCCGACGTCGACCAGACGGCGAACCACGTCGAGGACAGGCCGCCCTCCTTCGAGCTTGACCGCGGCGGCGCCGCCTTCCTGCAGCAGTCGGCCGGCGTTGCGGACCGCTTCCTCGACGCTCACCTGGTAGGTGAGGAAGGGCATGTCGGCGATCACGAGGGCGCGTCCCGCGCCGCGTGCCACGGCCCGCGTGTGGTGAATCATGTCGTCGAGCGTCACGGGAAGCGTGGTCTCGTATCCGAGCACCACCATGCCCAGTGAATCACCCACGAGCAGCGCGTCGACGCCTGCCCGATCCAGCAGGCGGGCCATCGTGGCGTCGTAGGCGGTCAGCATGGCGATCTTCTCGCCGCGTGCCTTCTTCTCTTCGAGATCCGGGATGCGAATCCGGTGGCTGTTCATGGCGTTCCTGGTCTGTCATGGACCCCGGGCCCGGGCGTCAACGGATCGATGCAAACGTCCTGGTCAGCCAGGCATTGACCGCCGTGGTCAGGTCCCGGCTGACGGTGCGGTCCTGCAGCGTGCCGTACTCGCTGACCTCGCCGGTCAGGGCCGGCGCGAGCACGTGATTGACGCCGCGCACGATCACGAGCTCGATCGAATTCGACTTGGATTCCTTCCGGGCCAGTTCCGTGAGGCGCTCGGCATGCGCCACCGGCACCTGCCGATCCAGCTCCCCGTGCACGATGAGCAGCGGCTGCCGCACGTCCTCGATGACCCTGGTGGGATCGAAGGCCAGCAGGCTCTGGAACCACGGCATGTCGGCGTCCTTCCGCAACTCGGCCGGAATCTGCTCCCAGCCCTTGCCGGAGAGCACGGCCGACTGGATCTGTTTCTGCTGCGCGATTTTCTCTTCGCGCTCCTCGGGCGGCAGCTTCAAGAGATCGAGAGCAAGGCGCTGCTGCTCGAGCAGCCATTCGGGCCCTGTCGTGGATGCGCCGGCGATCGACACCACGGACGCGATGCGCTTCTCGCGCGAGGCTGCCAGCATCGCGACCCAGGCGCCCTCGCCGTGACCGACGACCGCAATGCGCTTGGGATCGACGTCGGGCCGGCGCCCGAGCCACCTGACGACCGCCCGCGCGTCGTCGGCGAAGTCGGTGATCGTCGCGGATTCCGACCGTCCGCCGCTCTGTCCGTTGCCGCGCTTGTCGTAACGGACGGCCAGCATCCCCGACTGCGCGATCGTGCCGGCGATCTGCCCGAGCGTTGGAATCCCCTGGACCACGCCGTCCCGGTCGCCGACGCCTGAGCCCGCGAGCAGAATGACCGCCGGCAGTCGCGCTCCGGCCCTACCTGCCCCACTCGCCCCAGTCGGTCGTGTCAGCGTGGCGCCCAGATTGAAGCCGGTGGCCGGGATGGTGACCGCTTCGTCGCCAGGGTTCGAGTAGATTCGCGTGCGTGAGGTCGACGAGGCGACGTCCTCGCGGACCAGGTCCAGCGACTGAGCCGGCACGCTGACGCTGACCAGGTTGCCCTCGTCACCGACCGTGATGCTGGTGGCAAGTTCTCCGCCGGGATTGCCGAAGGTCAGCTCGTATCGGCGAACGTCGAGGAACGTGGTTCCGACCTGCATCCGCTCGCGGCGAATGGCCTTCACCAGCACGCGGATTTCCGCCTGCGGCACGACGTACAGGCGGAACTCCGCCCCCTCCTCCGAGTCCTCGCTCAGGCGGCGGGCGAGCGCGACGTAGGAGGCGAAGACGCCGCTCGAGTGAATGAGCGTGCGGCGTACGACGGTATGCGCGGTCGCGACCGGCCTCCCGAGCTGGGTCCCCTGCGTCGATGCGGTGGTGTCGCTGAAGGAGGTCCGAAGCGACACGCTCGCGCCGTTGACCGTCGACTCCAGCAGGAACGAGACCGGAGACCAGTCTCGCCGGTACTTGAACTCGACGTTCTGAAGGGTCACGTTGAGCGGAGGCCCCAGCCGGCCCTGAGCCGTGATCGTGGTGCCGTCCTCGGTCCGGGTGACCGTGACCGCCTCACGCCCAAGGGGCGTGCCGCGCACGAAGATGGTGTAGCCGGTGGCCTCCCGTGCGGCGGCGGGCTGCTGCGCCGCGGCGGGGCCGGGGAGGACCAGCAGAAGGACCCAGGTACAATGGACGAACCGCCTCAGGCGAAGCACCATTGAGGCGATCGTATCAGGTCTCAACCAGCCAATGGCTCTGCCCATGATGTCCCGTCGAAGAGAGCCCTTGGCTGGTGGGCCAGTATCTCTTTGGCGCGCTCCGCGCGCCTCCAACCCATGACCCTCGAGGACGGCTACCGAGCAATCCGGGAGCGCGCGGCAATCGGGGCCGTCGCGCCGCGCGTGCAGATCGCCGTATCGGGCGCGGATCGGGCCGCCTACCTGCAGGGGCTGCTCACCAACGACATCCAGTCGCTCGCTCCCGGCACGGGCTGCTACTCCGCATGGCTGTCGCCGCAGGGCCGGATGCTCACCGACATGCACGTGCTCGAGTCCGGCGGGATGATCCTGCTGGATGTCCCGGCCGAGGTCGTGGACGCGACGGTTGCGCGACTCGAGCAGTTCATCTTCACGGAGGACGTTCGCGTGGGGTCGATGGCCGCCAGCCTGACCGGTGTCTGGCTGCACGGACCTCAGTCGCCTTCCGTTCTCGAGCGCGTGTTCCAGGGCGCGCACGGACTTGCCGACTGGCCGGAGTATCGCCACGCGCAGTTCGAGCTCCCGACTTCGCCCAAGGGCTACGTCGGGCAAGCCGGCGACCACCCGGTGTCGGTGGCGCGCATCGGTCAGCTCGGAGTCCCTGGATACTGCGTGTATCTCGAGCGCACGTTCGAACAGGCGCTCGTGTCGGCGCTCGAAGGCGCCGGCGCCTCGAGAGTTCCGGCCGAGGCGATCGATGCCGCGCGGATCGAAGCCGGCTACCCGGTCTTCGGCCTCGACATGACCGACGACACCATTCCACTCGAAGCGGGGATCGAGCAGCGGGCGATCTCGTTCACGAAAGGGTGCTACGTCGGGCAGGAGGTCATCATTCGCGTGCTTCACCGCGGCCACGGCCGGGTGGCACGAAGGCTCGTGGGGCTGAGCATCGACGGCCCGAAGCCGGCGCGCGGGGCGAAGCTGTACTCGGGAGATCGAGAGATCGGGATGGTGACGAGCGCAGCCGAGCTGCCGCGCGTCGGCACCATCGCGCTCGGGTACGTGCACCGCGACTTCGTGGCCCCGGGCACCGCCGTCGAAGCCGAGATGCCGGCTGGACGAGTGGGCGCGAGGGTCAGCGAGCGCGAGGCTCCGTCAGCCGCGTGATCCCAGGCTACCTACTCCGGATCGAATCGACGAATCGACGTGACCACCAGGTCCAGGTCCTCGTCGGACAGCGACGCGTGCAGGGGCAGGCACAGCGTCTCGTCCGCCGCCCGCTCGGCTTGCGGCAGCCGCACATCGACGCCGTAGAACGGCACGCGGTGCAGAGGCGCGTAGCGGAATGTCGGGGGAGTGCAGATCGCACCGGAGGACCTGGCCGCCATTCGCCGGTACAACATGGCGGATGAGGCCGTGTACCTCGCCGTTCGGCAAGACTTCGACCGTCGCGTGGCGGAGATCTGGAACGACGAGGTCGAGCGGGACTACCGCTGGTACCGGGAGCGGCTCGATTCATTCCGGCGGACGAGCGGTGGCGACCCGAATGCCATGCGGCTGCTGCGATGCTGAGCAGACTATCAGGTGGCGTAGACTCTGTCGCCATGCAGCTCCGATCCCGCGTCGTCTTGCACCTCGCTTTGTTCCTGGCCGCGTCGACGGTCGCCCGGGCGGACCAGGTCGACGATCACGTCAAGCGCCAGATGGACTACTACAAGCTGCCCGGACTCTCGCTCGTCATCGTCAAGGACGGCGCGATCGTCAAGGTCGCGGGATACGGGCTGGCGGACAGGAAGAGTGGCGAGCCGGTCACGCCTGACGCCGTCTTCAAGATCGGATCGGTCAGCAAACAGTTCATCGCCACGGCCGTCATGCTGCTGGCCAACGAGCGGCGTCTGGACATCGATGACCCGGTCAGCACGTATCTGGAGGCCACACCGAACACGTGGGCACCGATCACGATCCGGCACCTGCTGACTCACACGGCGGGGCTCGTTCGCGAATCGCCGGCCTTCGATGCGCAGAAACACGTGCCGGACGCCGAGTTGATCCGGGCGGTCTACTCGGTACCACTCCGCTTCACACCTGGCTCGAAGCACGAGTACTCCAACGCCGGCTACTACGTCCTCGCCGACATCATCCGCATTGTCAGCAGACAGCCCTGGGCCGAATTCATCGACCAGCGGGTCTTCAGGCCGGCCGGCATGAGCATGACGGCGCCGACAAACATCACGCCTACCCTGCCGAACCAGGTCGTGGGCTATACGGGCAACGACAACGCGCGCGTTGCCGATGATTGGGTCGCGCTTCGGCCGAGCGGCGCGTTCCTGTCGACCGCGCTCGACCTGGCGAAATGGGAGGCCCTGCTCTACACCGACGCCGTCATCGACGAGGCCACCCGCCGTCAGATGTGGACGCCGGTCCGGCTCAACGACGGATCGTCCGCGCCGTACGGCTTCGGGTGGCACGTCGACACGGCGGGAGGACACCGGCGCGTGTGGCACGGCGGAGGGCTTCCGGGCTTCTCCGCGCAATACGTGCGGTTCCCGGACGAACGACTGACGGTGATCCTCCTCGCGAACGGCGACGACGTGGATACGGCGTCGATGGCGAACGGCCTGGCGGCACTGTTTTATCTGCCGTCTCGCGCGCAGCAGGAGCCCTAAACACGTTCACGCTTCTGACTTCTCGCTCCTCGGTTCGTGTTCACGTTCGTCAGATCTCACGCTCGACTCACGTGATCAGCCGCCTGATCAGCTCCTCGTCGGCAGGCGGGAAATCGAGCGCCCGCAGCTGCGCGCGGGACACCCACTGCATCTGCTGGCCCAGGAGCGGGCGGGGCATGCCGCGAAGCGTGCACCGGTAGAAGTGCAGCGAGACCGTCCGGTCGGCGTAGGCGTGTGACGTCTCGAACAGCAGTGAGCCCACATCGACCTCCGCATCGAGCTCCTCGCGGATCTCGCGTGCCAGCGCCTGCACGTAGGTTTCACCCGCGCCGATCTTCCCGCCGGGAAACTCCCAGAGCCCGCCGAGGTGCACGCCCGCCGGCCGGCGCGTGACCAGGAACGAGCCGTTCTCCTCGATCACGGCTGCGACGACGGTGATCACGGCCGGCTGGAGCCCAGACGTGGAAACGATCGACATGAGGTGGTCATCGGGCACGCCGAGCACTTGGGCTTTCTCGCCACACAGACGGTGGCGCCGAAGTCCATGAGCCCCTGGTTGAAATCGAAGACGTGCGTGTGCGGCACGAGCGCTTCGGACAATGCCCAGAGGCGCCTGCGCATCGTGTGTGACGTCGGATCGCCGCGGCCGATGAACACGCGAAACAGCACGCGGGCGACGTTGGTGTCGAGGATCGCGGCACGCTGGCCGAAGGCAAAGCTCCTGATCGCGCCCGCCGTGTAGGCGCCGATGCCCTTGAAGGAGAGCAGCGTGTCCGCGTCCGATGGAAGCTCGCCGCCGTAGCGCTGAACCGACTCACGCGCGATGGCGTGCAGCCGGCGCGGGCGGATGTTGTATCCGAGCGGCCTCCACGTCTCGGCGACTTCGTGCTCATCGGCCGATGCCAGCGCGGCGAGCGAGGGATACCGGCCGAGCCATTCGTGGTACTTCGGCAGCACGCGGTCGACCTGCGTCTGCTGCAGCATCACCTCCGAGACGAGGATGTGATACGGGTCGTCGGTGCGTCGCCAGGGGAGATCGCGGCCGTTGGCGCGATACCACGTCAGCAGGCGCCGGCGGAAGCGCTGGCGGGCAGCGGGCGCGGGCAGGGGGGGAGCCATCGGTCGCCAGATTGTCGCACGCACGCATCGCCGCCACCGACGTGCTATCGTCGTCGGCCGGCACGG
>Ga0209640_10000612_pt1 | contig 28048 bp, 26 predicted proteins | sample RifCSP10_1_FD_184018 | JGI IMG/M metagenome (GOLD analysis project Ga0209640, IMG submission 184018) | Soil microbial communities from Rifle, Colorado - Rifle CSP2_sed 10_1 (SPAdes) (version 2) | ecosystem: Environmental > Terrestrial > Deep subsurface > Rock core/Sediment | place: Rifle... | reverse complement strand
GCCAGTCGCGGAGCAACATCTCAGCGTTTCGGCGATCTGACGATCTCGGCCACGCGCAGCAGCTTCGAGCTGATCGTCAGGTTGGCGGCCTGCGCCGCCTCGAGGTTGATCCGGAGTCGGATGCGGCCCTTGTCGGTCACGAACTGAATCATCCCGCCACGTCGCGCAAAGTCATCGGTATCGCTCACCGTGAGAATGGGCCGGTTCCGGAGACCTGTGACGATCTCCCCGATCTGATCGCCCTCCGACCGGCTGATGAACAGAATCTCGCATCCTTCGATATCTCTCCACTGGCGATAGCGACGGACCTCGAATGGCCGCGCCCCGAGGCGCTCTCCCCGCAGCGTCTCATCGAGGGGGTCGAGGCCGGTGCGAAAGGGGGGGACGAGCGGGGCGTCTCCGGCGTCGGCTCGTCCCACGAGGGAACCGAGGACGACGTCGAGGCGGGTGGCCGACGGTCGTGGCACGGGCTCGATTAGCCGGGCCATTCACGGATGAAGCGAATGGCCGCGGGGCCGACGATCACCGTGAGCAGGGTCGGGAAGATGCAGAACACCACCGGGAACACGATCTTGACGGGGATCTTCATGGCCCGTTCCTCGGCGCGCTGCTTGCGCTTGTCTCGCAACTCCGCCGACTGAACCCGGAGCACCTGGGCGATGGGAATGCCGTAGCCCTCGGCCTGGCGGATGGCGTTCACGAAGCGCATGAGGTCGGCGACCTCCGTGCGCTTGACCAGCTTGTCGAGTGCCTCGCGTCGGGGGACACCGAGTTGGATGTCCTGCAGGGTCCGGGCGATCTCGTGGGCCAGCGGGCCTGTCCCGGTCTGGGCCACGCGTGCGAGCGAAGCCTCGAAACCGAGGCCTGCCTCCACGCTGATCGTGATCTGGTCGAGGGTGTCGGGGAGCTCGCGTTCGATCGCCTGCTGACGCTTCTGCACGCGTCCGCTGATGACGGCGTCGGGAGCGAACCACCCAACGCCGGTGAAGAGCGCGCCGGAGAGCAGGGTCATCGTCGAGCCTCCGTCGACCCACATGAGCATGAGCATGGCTCCGCCCGCGAGGCCCAGCGCCAGTTTGGCTGCGAGGACGCGCTCGATGCCCCATTCCGACACGCCTGCCAACACGAGCTTGTGTTCGAGGGACTCGACCATTCCCACCGGCGTCACCCGCCTGGCCCGGCGGGCGAGCGCCCGTACCGCAGGTTGCACGGCGCGCTCGCTCGCCGATTTGTCGAGGAACGCTTTGCGGACGTCGGCGAGTGGCGCGTGGCCGCCGGCGAGGTTGCGGGCGACGGCCGCGGCCGTGGGCTGACGGGTGCTCGCCACGGCCCACCAGAGGACCGGGAGGGCCAGCGAGATGGCCCCGGCGCCGAAGATCACGTGAATGGGCATGGTTCTTGCCTCCTAGAACTCGATGCGGATGACCTTGCGGAGCCAGAAGAAGCCCGCGGTCATGAATCCGGCGGCGACGACGAGCATGCCCTTCCCGAGTGTCGAGGTGAAGAGCTCGGACATGTACTCGCGGTTGATGAGCATGAAGAGCAGTCCGACGGCGAAGGGCAACACGTAGAGGATCACGGCGGACAACCGACCCTCGGCGCTGAGCGCTTGAACGTGGCGATGCAGGCGGGTGCGCTCGCGGATCGTGTTGGCGACCGTGTCGAGGATCTCAGCGAGGTCGCCACCCACCTCGCGGTGGATCTGGAGGGCCTGGACGAACCACTCGAAGTCCTGGTTGCCGATCCGTGCGTGGAGTGCCCGCAGTGCATCGGGCAGGTCGCGGCCGAGCCGAATCTCGACCACGAGACGCTCGAACTCCTCCTTGGTCGGCGACGGGGAGTCAGCGGCGACGGAGTCGATCGACTGAAGGATCGAGTGGCCGGCGCGCAGGTTGCCCGTGATGAGCTGCAACGTGTCAGCGAGCTGCTCCCCGAACATCTTTCGAGTTCGCGAGCCCAGGATGTGGAGGACGAGCGGCGCGCCAGCCGCCGGGGTGGCGGCGAACACCAAGCCGAGAAGGAATCCGCTGATGAGCACACCGAGGGCGAACGCGGCCAGCGACGTGACACACGCCAGGACCACGAACTCGCCGGGACGAAGGGCGATGCCAGCCCGCTCGAGGCTCTCGTAGAGCGCCGTCTCCCGTCCCGACCGCTTCAGGTGGTGTTCGGCCGCCTCGGTCGCGCGGTCCGCCCATCGCGTGATGGCCGGCAGCGGCCCGCGGCTGCGCTGGAACCCGAATCGGTCGCTGAGGCGCACCTGCGTTTCGCGGGTCCGGAGGAACGTCCAGGCGAGAGCGCCGGCGAACACCGTGAAGATGAGCCCGGCGCCGAGGTACAGGGCCTGGCGGGAGGCGAGCCAACCGGGATCCGCACCAACCCGTTCGGTGACACCGGAACCAGCGACGGTCCCCGTGCCCGGCAGGCGGATCTCCCGGTCGGTCGAGGCGGTGATGCCGTCGATGGTCACCGTGAGCGCGACCTGGGTGACGCCCCCGGCGGCGCTCGTATAGGTGACGGCGTAGCGGTTGAGCAGGTCCGCGGCGACCGTGCCGTACACCGCGGTGAGCTGGTCGGGTTGGTCGGCGGAAAGGACGCGACCGCCCGCGGTGGCTGCGAGTTGGTCGAGAGCGGCACCGTCGTATTCCGGGGTCACGAGCGCCACCGCCGTGAAGTCGAACGTGGCTCCATTCAGGGTGCCCATGGTTGCCTCGAGCGTGGCCGTACTCGCGGTGTCACCGCCGTCTGAGAGCACCACGAGCGCTCGCCGCGCACCCTCGGTGCCGCTGAACTGTGCGGAGCCGAGGGTGACGGCGTCGTACAGGGCGGTCTCACCGTTGGCGGCGAGGTTGGTGAGGGCGCCCGCGACCGCGCCGACGTCGGTGGTGAGCGGCGTGACCACGACCGGCACGTCCCCGAAGCTCACGAGGGCCACGCGGGTTCCCTCGGGGAGGGCGCCGAGGAACGCGGCCGCGGCGGCGCGCGCCTCGTCGAGAGGAGCGCCGTTCATGCTCCCCGACGTGTCGACGACGAGCACAACCTCGAGGGCGCTGAGCTGCGTGGCGCCGGCGCGTTGAACGGTGACATGCCTCGCCTCTCCGTTTTCGGTGACCGAAAAGGCCGTAGCCGGAAGGTCAAACCCCGCGAACGCCTCGGGCGGCTCGACCACGAGGGTGACAGCGGGGTGACCGCTCGAGTCGACCGCCGTGATCGCGGGCGGCTCCTGTGCAGCGGCGGCGCCGGGGGGCCACAGCATCACGACGCTCGCCATGGTGCTGGTCGCGACGGCGAGCCGCCGCACGACGTGCCGTCGCGCGACGGGCCGCTCGATCCGACGGCGCCTCATCGCCGGGCTCCGTTCCCGTTGCCGCTCCCGACGAGCTGGCGAGGAGTGAACATGGCTCCCGGAAGCGTGATCCCGAAGTGCTCGAGCTTGTCGGTGAACCGCGGCCGCAGGCCGGTCGGCTGGATGGAGCCGAGGATTCGGCCCGTCTTGTCCACGCCGCCGGAGTAGTCGAACGCAAAGATGTCCTGCAGGGAGATGACCTGTCCCTCGAAGCCCTCGATCTCGGTGATCTGGACGATTCGCCGGGTCCCGTCCCGCAAACGGGCGATCTGGATGATGACATCGATCGCCGAGCTCAGTTGCTCGCGGATGACCCGCACCGGGAGGTCCATACCGGCCATCAGCACCATGGTCTCAACTCGCGAGAGGGCGTCGCGCGGGCTGTTGGCGTGGACTGTCGACAGTGACCCTTCGTGGCCCGTGTTCATGGCCTGGAGCATGTCGAGTGCCTCGCCGCCGCGAACCTCACCGATGACGATGCGGTCTGGGCGCATGCGCAGCGCGTTGCGCACGAGGTCGCGGATCGCGACCTCGCCCCGACCCTCGATGTTGGGAGGCCGGCTTTCGAGGCGGATGACGTGCCGCTGAGCAAGCTGGAGCTCGACCGCGTCCTCGACTGTGATGACCCGCTCATCGGCTGGGATGAAGCCCGACAGCACGTTGAGGAGCGTGGTCTTGCCCGTCCCGGTTCCGCCGCTGACGAGCACATTGAGTTTCCCGGCGACGCAGGCTTCGAGCAGATCGGCGATCTCGCGCGTGAGCGTTCCCATCTGCACGAGGTCTTCGGGCCCGTAGGGGTCGGTCGCGAACTTCCGGATGGTCAAGGCGGGACCGTCAACGGCGAGGGGGGGAATGATGGCGTTGACGCGCGAGCCGTCGGGAAGGCGTGCGTCCACCATGGGCGAGGATTCGTCGATCCGTCGTCCCACCTTTGTGACGATGCGTTCGATCACCCGGCGGAGATGATCGTCCGACAGGAAGCGGGCCGTGGTTTCGTAGATCTTCCCCGCGCGCTCGACATAGATCGGCTCGCAGCCGTTGACCATGACCTCGGTGATGTCGGAATCCTTCAGAAACTCCTCGATGGGCCCGTGTCCGAGTACGTCGTCGGTGATGTCGGCGACCAGGCGCTGCCGCTCGGCAGGTGAGAGCGGCGTGTCCTCGGCCTCGAGGACCGAGCCGAGCTCTTTGACCACGAATGCGCGGACCTGCTCCTCGGTCAGCGATGCGTCGTACAGGCGGGCGCCGAGCCGTGCGAACAGGGACTCTTGGGCCCGGTGCTTGAGTTCGACGAGCGGGCTGGCCGGCGCGTGCGCTTGGGTCGATTCGGCTCGACGCCGCGACGGACCGGGGCGAGCCGTGGCAGCGGCATCGGCGGCGGTCTCGTGAGCGTCGGTGCCGGGCTGCCCGGCCTTTTTCATGCGTTCGCTGAGCTTCATGGCGGGACTACCTCCTGCGGAGCCGACGGCCGGTCGACTCGGGTTGGGCGGGCACTTCGACGAAGCGGTGCACGAGCTGTGTGAGTTCCTTGCTGACCTCGGAGCGGGGGTCGGACTGGATGATCGGGGTGCCCTGGTTGAACGACAGCGGAACGGCTCTCGAGCTCGGGATGGCGACGTCGACGTGAAGCCCGACGGTCGCTTCGACGTCGGGAGCGCTGAGGCCGACTCGAGTGTCGGCGCGGTTGAGGACGAAGTGCCGCCGCTGCGTCGAGAAGCCGGTGCCGTCGAGGACGTCGACCTCCTTGCGGAGGGCTCGCACGCTCGCGACATCCATGTTGCCGACCAGGACGAAATCGGTGGCTGCCTCGAACGCTGCGAGCGTGGCTTCCCCGATGCCGCTGGGTGTGTCAACGACGACGTAGCGGAACTCCTCGCTGAGGAGCTCGATGATCTGCCCGGCGAGCTCCGGTGATACGTCGTCCGCCGCCGCCGGCGACTCGGGTCCGCACAGCGAGAACAGCCCCGAGCGGTGCGGCGTGAGGAAGACCTTGAGGCTGGTGAGATCGAGGTCCGGCGTGAGTGCCGCGTCGACGATCGTGTGCTGTGGCACAAGCTGCAGGGCACCGGCCACGTCGCCGAATTGGAGATCGAGGTCGACGATCACCACCTGCTCCGGGGCCGCGGTCGCGAGGCCGACGGCGAGATTGGTGGCGATCACCGACTTGCCGGCCCCTCCCTTCGGAGAACTCACCACGATGACCCGATGGGCCCGCTCGCCGCTCCCGCCGCCGGCGAGGTTGGTGCGGCGCCGTTCGCCCGCCTCGAGGGCGCGGTCGAACTCCTCGCGGAGTTCGTCGAGTCCGGCGTCTGGGGAAAGTACGACCTCCACGCCCGCCTTCATCGCCCGCTCCCACAGTTTGGGGCCGGGCTTGGTCACGAGCATCACCGTGACCTCGGGGCGGTCGCGGTCGAGGGTCCGCGCGAGTCGAAGGGCAGTCTCGACGTCCACGTCACCGCCGAACGCCACGACGTCAGGACTGTCGTGAGTCAGTTCGGCGGTTGCGTCGGCCAGTTCCTCGCCGTGCGATTCGTCGATCGGCATCCGTCGGAGGTGGCCGTTGAGTTGGTCGTCGAAGGCGGCCCGGATGCGGACCTCGAACTCGGGATCGGTGCTGGCGAGAACGATTCTGCTCATGAGTGCATCACTCCGTTGTCGTCGCGTCTTCGGCTACTGGTAGACGTTGGCGCGGGTGACGACGTGGTCGTCGGTTGGCGCGTCCTTGGGCTGGAATGCGAGCCAGAGGGTTCCGTGCTCGGCGGCAAAGATGACGGTCTCCACCTCGGGCCCCGTCAGGGCGAGGGTCACGTACAGGTTGCCTTCGGGGGCCTGGTTGGCGTCCTCGTTATTGCTCGCCGCGACGTCGGACTGCTGGACGGCTGTCACGAGCGCCTTGTGCTGCACGATGTGGGTGGCGTTGGGCGAGTTGCCGCCCGCCGGGAGCGTGATGCCGTCGAGTTCGATCGGCGCGTCGCTCGAGAGAGCGAAGGGCTGGAACGACGCGACGACGGCGACGGTCGAACCGGGCTCGATGAGACCGCCGACCGCACGCTCCGGGGACAGCGCCAGCGTCACCTGGAGGAGACCGTCCGGCACCTCGGTGGCGCCGGTCAGTGTCATGTCGGCGGCGTCGACGAATCGACCGGTCGTGAGTTGCTCGCCCGGGCTGAGACTGACCGAGGCAACCTGGTCGCCGAGGGCGTCGAGATCGGAGACGGCATCCTTGACCCGTACCTTGGCGGGCACCTGCTCGGTCTTGACGAAAGCGCCCAGCTCGTCGGCCGGCGTGCCCTTCTCGATCGCCTTGGCCGCGACGAGCACGTCGACCGTGCGCTCGCCTGCGAGAGCGCGGTCCTCCGCGGTGCCCACATAGGCCACGAGGACGAGGGTCCCGGTTGCGGCGAGGGCGAGGGCGGTGGCGACGCCGATGATTCTGCGCTTCATGATTCCTCCTGGGGTTCTGTGCTGTGTGGTGCCGAAGTCGGCGATCGGACGGGCTGATGGGTGGTCACGGAATGTCGTGGTGGATCTGGTGCGGGATTTCGTGATGAGGGCTCGTCATGCGATGAGCTCTGCGGTCTGGACGCCAAAGTTGGGAAGTCCGGTGCCGCCGACTTGGCCGTCGGCCTCGAAGTAACTGACGAATCGGCCGATGAGGCACACGGAATCGCTCCCGCCGCCAGGGGCCGCATTGCCGCCTCCCCCCGGTGCCGGGGTCGGCGCGGTTGGGCAGGTGGGTGAACCGGCGGTCCACTGGTTGCCCGGCGCGAGCTTGTATGCACTCAGCTCGAGGGCGGCCCAACCGACGACGTGGAACGTGCCGTTCGTGCCGATGCCGTCGGCGTCGTCGAAGATCGGAAAGAGGATGGGCGTGCCCAGCGGGAAGTCGGCCAGCGAGCAGCCGGCGGGAACCGAGGCACCGGTGTTGGAACTCGCCGTCGTGCCTCCGCCGTCGACGGTGATGTCGGTGGCGCAGCCGGACTCGTCGAGCCAGCCGAAGCCGCCCGGAATGTCCTGGCCGGCGGGGCCGTTGCAGGGCTCGGCGTTGTTGCCGTCATGGAAGGCGATGGTCAGTGTCGCCGACGGCAGGTCCGTGAGATCGCCGACCATGCGCTCCCACTCGCACATCGAGATGGCGAGGGGAAGCCCCGCCCCGTGTGACAGCGGTCCCCATTGCGCGGTGGCGGAGGCGTCGACGTTCTCGCCGCCGATGCCGAAGACAGGTGCGAAACGGAATGGCACCTCGGTGCCGCCTTCGGGGTCGTTGGTGCTCGTGGACACCCGGGCCGTGCGGGCGGCAAGGTCGATCGTCACGTCGTCGACGTTCGATGCACCGTCCTCCGAGTTGGCGTCGGCGAGACCGGCGGCCGTGGACGTGTAGCTGCCGCAGTCGCCCATGGCGCAGTCCTGCGCGACCGCCAGCGCTCCCGCGTCGGCGCCGTTCTGCAGCTCGCGGCGTTCGGCGTAGACGGCGGCCGCGTCAACGACGAACGCCGCGATGCCGCAGAGCACCGTCAAGAGCAGCGCCACGATGATCGCGACAACGCCGCGTTCGTCGAGGGTCTCGTCCCTTAGCCGCCACATCGCATGACCCCTGTCGCCGTGAGTGTCTTGGTGGCGGTACCGAACAGCGGAACGTTGTAGGTGAAGGGGTAGCTGGCGGTGACCGAGGCCGTGGTGCCCGCGGCGCAGGGTGCGCCGGACGTCGTCACCGCGATGCCGGACAATGACGGTGCAGCAGACTCGACCGCGGCGACCGGGTCTCCGTTGCCGATGGCCAGAGCGCGAGCTCCCTCCCGCACTGCGCCTTGGAGCGAGATCTGTGCGTTGTAGCCCCGGCCGAACTCGATGATGCCGAAGAGGAGGAGAACCAGGACGGGGAGTACCAGTGCGAATTCGACGGCCACGGCGCCGCGATCGCCCCTGATCCCTCGGCGGGCGAGGTGCGGGCGGCTGCCGGCGGTGGGGGGGGCCTGAACGGATTGATGTTCCTTGGTGCGTGCTGACGCCATGGTGCGCTCCCGTCCTGGAAACGGCAGCCCCAAGTGGGGCTGCCGTTTCGGGTGAACAACAGGTCGACGGATTAGATGGCGTCGACGACCTTCTGGAACGCGCTCTTGACGTCGGTGCCGACCGTGGTGACCACGCCGACGATCACGGCCGCGATCAGCGCAACCATGATTCCGTACTCAACGGCGGTGGCGCCCTCTTCGCGGTCCTGCAGGTACGAGGTGAGGGCGAGGTACTGGCGAGTGATGAACTCGAACATTGGGGTGCCTCCTGGCGGTTGACCATCGACCGGTGCCCGGCTCCACCGGAGCCCGGTTGTGACTCCTTCTGTGGAGCACTTCGGTGATGGTGCGCCTCGAAGCACGATGTTCCATCGCCAAGATTGGTGAATCGACGCGGAGGAATCCCGACGCGAATGACCTCCGGGGGGCGACCCCGGAGGTCATGGAGGTCATGCAGGCGTGCGCGTGCGGTGGATCAGAACCTTGGCACGGCGGCGAACAGCTCGGTGACGTTCACGCCGAGAGCGCCCACAGCGATGACAATGACCGCGGCGATGAGTGAAGCCATGATGGCGTACTCGACGGCGGTGGCGCCGCGTTCGTCGGCGAATCTGGCGTGCGGTGGACACATCGTAGGAATCCTCTCGGTGGGCATTGTCGGACGAGACATCACACCCCGACGGAATCGCGTGCGGGGTTCCAGCCGACCTCCCGTGCTAGAGCAGCGGCAGCGAGCTGGGAATTCACATCGAGCTTTCGGAGGACCGACCGGATCTGACTCCGCACTGTCGCCACCGAGACAAAGGCATCCCGAGCGATCACCTCGGCCTGTTTGCCGTCGATGATTCCGGCGAGCACCTCGGTCTCGCGCGCCGTGAGGCGGGCGAACGGAGCGAACCGCTCGCGGTCTTCCGCACGTCGAGTTCGCAGATGGTCGATGAGCGCGAACCGCTCGTGGGCCGGCGTCACGGTCTCGCCGCGGGAGGCGGCGATGACCTTGGCGACGAGCTGTTCGAAGGGCTCGCTCTTTCGGGCGAGGCCAAAGGCGCCGGCCTCCAGGCACTCGGCCAGGGCGGCCTCATCGGTGACGCCCGTCAGGACAATCACCGAGGCCCCGAGTTCGGACAGCGGTCGGATCAGGTCGAGGCCGCTGCCGATCTCGCCGCCGATCTGGAGGTCGAGGAGCACAACGTGGGGCTCGGCTTCCCTCGCCGCCTCGAGCACGTCATCCCTGGTCGGACCGATGGCGACCCGGGCTTCGATGCCCTCTCCGTCGAGGGCTGTCGCCACCCCTTGGGCGATGAGCTGGTGGTCGTCGACGATGAGGACTCGCAGACGCTCGCTCATGATGGCCTTGGGCTCGTCTCGTTCTCGAGGTCACCGGCGCACGTGGGGAGGCAAAGCCCGAACGAGGCGCCGCCGCCGTCGCGACTCTCGGCCCATACGTCGCCGCCCTGGTCCTGCATGAGCCGTCGGCTGATGAAGAGGCCGAGGCCGCTGCCAACGGTCCCGGGCGACGCGTGGCCGCGGTGCCCGCGCTCGAAGATGCGTTCGCGCTCGGTTCGCTCGATTCCCTGACCGCGGTCCTCTACGTAGATCGTGGTCCAGACGCCGTCCTTGTCGGCTCGGATCATGACGGGCGACCCTGGCGCGTAGTTCCGGGCGTTGTTCACGAGATTTCGGATCACTTCGACGGTCTCGGCGGCACGCCCGTACGCCGTGAGCCCGGCGGGAAGGTCGACGTCGAGGACGAGACCTCGCGCTGCTTCGGCCGCGACGACCGGCTCAAGCAGTTCGCCGACGTCGAAGGAGTCGGCCTCACTTCCTTGTCCGCTGATCAGATGCTGCAGCCGGGCAATCTCGTCGGTCATGGCCTCGGCGAGCTGACTGCGGCGCTCCGGTGCGAGCCGATCGCGATATCGCTCGAGGGTGACCGAGGCACCCTCGATGGCAAGGAGCGAGTTCCGTGCGTCGTGGGCGCGTTCTTGGTGGGCCATTTCCTGGGCGCGGCGACGGGCCGCCTCGGCCTCCATGCCGATCTCGGTTTCGAGGAGCCGCGCCCGCTGAGTGACGAATGCGATCTCGAGGTCGCGGAGGCCTCGTGTAACGAGGAGAGCGAATCCCGCGGCACAGAGGACACCGGCGCCGAGGAGCGGTGCGCGGGACGCGAACGGGGCAGCGACTTGGGACGTCGCCAGCTCGGCAAGCGCGAGGGCGGCGACGGCGACGGCGACGGTTTCATGCGACGCTCGGTCGAAAAAGCGAGAGGCGCGAGCGTGAAGGCCGGCGGCGATGGCCATGGTGGCGGCCAGGGCCAGTCCGGCGGCCGGACCACTGAGCGCCGTGCTTTCGCCCGCAAACCCGAGCATCGCCGCGCCGGTCGCCGCGGCGAGAGCGGGTGCGGCGCCGAGTACCCAGCGTGGCGCCAGTCGCGTATCGACTTCGGGCCACAGGGCGGCAGCGATGAACGCAAGGCCGCCAAAGAAGCGACCCGCGAAACCCATGGCTGCGAGGGCGGTCTGGTTGTCTCCGGCGACGACCGGAACGAGTTCGCCGAGGCCGACGGCGACGGGACCAAAGGCCACGGCGCCGGCGGCGAGAAACAACGGGCGGGCCTCTCCCGTCAGGCGCCAGCGGACGAAGGCGAGCAGTGCGACGACGGCGGCGAGTGCGACGACGGCTGCGTCGAGCACCTGGTCGAGACCGTCGACGTCGATCGAGACGGCGGTGCGACCGCTGAGGATGGCGACCTCTGTCGTCACCCAGACCGCCGCGAGGAGCACGAGCATCGGGACAAGGACGCGGGTCTCGACGGCGTCGCGCGTGAGGGCGAGGCCGCGGCGATCAGCCCCGACGTACGGCTCCGGTTGCGCCGGGCGTGCCGTCGCGCGGTGGCGTCGCACTGTCGTCGGCACGGCCGATGTGATGCTCGCGATGTCCACAGACCCCAAGGATTTCCCTCCCACGTCATTCGAGATCGACGTGAGACGACCACAAACTGTGGCGCGAAGCAGGCGGTGAGCGCGAGGTAGTGGCCGAATGTGGACCAGTGACCCGTGAGAGTTGTCCGATGGAATCCTGTTTGCACGGCACAACCGGGCTATGAACTGTTTAGCGGTCCCGGAGCCACCCCACGATCGTCTCGATGGCGGGATCGCGTCCGCTCTCGACGGGAAATCCGTAGTGGTTTGCGTCGATTGCGACGCGCGTGAGGTCGGGTGTGGCGAGCGATCGGCAAATGAGGTCCGCGTCGCTCGGGAAGATGCAGTGGTCGCCGGTGTAGGAGACGTGGAGGCACGGAAGGGTCATCCGCGCCCCGGTCTCGACTATCTCGGCGTTCGATGAGAGCCCCGACCAGGTGGAGAGCCACGCCTCGGGGCTCATGACCCTCGAGAAGCCAACGATCCCGTAGTTGATCCAGTCGGGCCGGGTGCCCCAGAGCGACCCGTAGGTGCGCGTCGACGGATCAAGCGAGAGATCGGTGAACCTCGGGTCCGCGTCGGTCCGGTAGATGGTCAGGAGTCGCGTGGCGATCGACGCGCGGCGGTCCGCGGCGTCCGCGGTCGCCGACCAATCGGCACGGGACGCGCGGCGTCGCTCCACTTCGGCGCGAGCCGTCTCGTCGAGACGACCGATGCGGTCCCTCTGGGCCGCCCGATAACGGTCGAGGAACTCAGGGTCGTAGCGACTCTCCGTCGGCGGTTCGGCGAACCCGTTCGCCGCGTTGTACATGTCGACGTCGGCATCACACGAGAGGGGGTCCGACTCGTCGGTGACCGACGGGTCGATGGCGTGCAGCAGGTAGTGGCCCTCACCCGGATGGGCGGCGAGGTACACCATGAGGTCGGCGGGCGGAAGGTCGAAGGCGTTGAGGTCGCACCGCTGACCCGCCGGGGTTTGGGTCAAGCGTTCGCCGGCGGGGGCGAGGGCTTGGTGGAGGTAGAAGGTCATCAGCGACCCGCCGCCGGAGTTTCCGATGAGCACGACCCGGTCGAAGCGCTTGCGCATTTCCCCGACCGCAGTCCCAAGGTCGACCGCGCAGGCCTCGTGAATGATGCTCATCTCGTTGCCGCCGAAGCGGGTGTTCAGGGTGAGGACGGCGAATCCGGCGTCCACGAGGCCGGGAACCGCGTAGTGACGGGAAAAGTCGGCACGCGGATGAGCGAGGATCGCGACCGTGTCCTCCCCGCCTCTGGCGTAGAGCCACCCCGCGGCCATGGCGCCATCGGGCGGGAGGAAGCGAAGGGGCTCGCAGGTGGCGCCGCTCGGCAGGTCGCGATGCCACTCGGCGACGAGGTACGGATTGTCGTAATGGCCGATTCCCATGGAGCGGCACCCTACGTTGCGCGATGCTCCCCTCCCCGGGCTCGCGGCTCCGCACGCTCGCCCTCGGCGGCTCGCGCCCTGGCGGCCTACGCTCGCCGGGATGGGTCTGCATCATGTGGCGATAGCAACGAAGGACGCCGAGGCGACGCACCGCTTCTACACCGAGGTGATGGGGTTTCGCCTGGTCAAGGTGGAGACGACGGGAACCCCCGACGGCACGGGCGGGTGGGCAAAGCATCTGTTCTACGACACCGGCGGCGGCGGGATGATCGCCTTCTGGGACCTCCACGACGACAGCATCGGATCGGGCTGGAGTTCGCCGTCGATCTCGAGCGGTCTCGGCCTCCCCACGTGGGTGAATCACCTGGCGTTCGCGGCGAGTGACCTCGGTGACCTCGACGCCAAGAGGCAGCGGATGCTCGATCAAGGGGAGACGGTGACGGAGATCGACCACGGCTGGTGCCGGTCGATCTACTCGGTCGATCCCAACGGGATCCTTGTCGAGTTCTGTTGCACGACGCGCGAGTTCACCGAGGACGACCGGGCCGAAGCGGAACGCCGTCGACTCGATCCGAGCCCGGCGCTCGACAAGGAGCCCGAGGTGCAGTTCCACAAGCCGGTCCGCTGAGCCGGTCGCCCACCACCTAACCTGACGCCCGGCCGCTTCTCGAGCGAGTAGTCCACCTGAGGGGTGGGAAACTTGCTCGAGAAGGCAGCGTCGTGGCGGCGTAGCCGAGTGGCGCAGGCAGCGGTCTGCAAAACCGCACACACGGGTTCGATTCCCGTCGCCGCCTCCAAGTGGGTTCTCCGGCGGCTCCGCCCCGCGGCGTGGCGCGGGTCGCCCGTCGCGGATGCCTCGCGGGCGTAGCCTCGATCTCTCATGGGGGCCGCATGGTGAAGGCGTCGTCGGGGATCGAGGCCGACCTGCGCGAGATCGCCGCCGAGATCGCCCGGGGTGGCTCCGGGCAGGAGGCGAAGGTCTTCCACCTCTCGTGGTGGAGCGAGCGGATGCTCGATTGGGCGATGGCCCACCCCGCCTTCAAGACCCAGCTGTTCCGCTTCGTCGACGTGTTCCCGGCGTGTCGCACCAACGCCGAGATCGAGCGCCACCTCGAGGAGTACTTCGACGGCGTCGAAGTACCGCGGGCCGTCGACCTCGGGCTCGAGATTGCCGAGCACACGGGCCCTCTCGGCGCGGCGGCGTCGGCCGCCGTGGCGCGCCGCAACATCGTGCGCATGGCCCACCTATTTGTCGCCGGCGAGACCCCGGCGGAGGCGTTGGAGCCGCTCTCGCAGCTTTGGGGGGTGGGGGAGGCGTTCACCGTCGACCTCCTCGGCGAGAAGACGGTCACGCTCGCGGAGGCGGACGCCTATGCCCGCCGCGTCGTCGAGATGCTCGACGCGCTGTCGCAGGGGACCGCGTCGTGGCCCGCGAACCCCCTGCTCGAGCGCGACCCGTGGGGCGACGTGCCCCGCGTCAACGTCTCCATCAAGCCGACCGCGCTGGCTCCGCTCCTGGGCCCGCTGACGCGCGAGGAGGGCCTCGCGCAGGCGATGGAGCGGCTGCACCCGATCCTGGCGCGCGCCCGCGACCTCGGGGCCACGGTGCACTTCGACATGGAGCACTACGACGTTAAGGACGTCACGCACGAGCTGATTCGGCGGGTGGGAGAGGCGTTCCCGGACGGCCCGCACATCGGAGCGGTCGTCCAGGCGTACCTCCGAGACTCCCTTGCCGATCTTCACGATCTCATCGCGTGGTCGGGTCGGGCGCTGCGGCATCCGCTCCAGGTGCGACTCGTCAAGGGCGCGTACTGGGACTACGAGACCGCGATGGCGGCCCAGCAGGGCTGGCCGTCGCCGGTCTACGCGCACAAAGCCGAGACCGACCTCAACTTCGAGCGGTGCGTCGACGCGATGGTCGACGGCGCAGGCGCGGTCCGCCCGGCCTTTGGGAGCCACAACCTCCGGTCGCTGGCCTACGCGGTTGCTCGGGCACGAGCGGCGGGCCTCGCCGACGACGCCTTCGAGCTCCAGCTCCTCTACGGCATGGCCGAGCCGGTGCACGCGGGCCTGCGATCGCTCGGGCTCCGCGTGCGTGTCTACACGCCGATCGGCGACCTCGTTCCCGGGATGGCGTACCTCATCCGACGGCTGCTGGAGAACACGTCGAATGAGTCGTTCGTGCGAATGCGCTTCGCCGAGGGGGCCGACCTCGACCTGCTCCTTGCCGAACCGGTCGTTCCTTCGGACAGCGTCGAGCCTTCGCCCGACCGGAGCGGCTACCACCACGCGCCGCACGCGGAGTATCGGCGTGCCACCGCGCGCGCACGGATGGGATCGGCGGTCGACGGCACGGCAGCGAGTCTCGGCTTCGTCGCCCCGATGGTCATCGGGGGAAAGAAGTACGCAAGTCGGGGCGAGATCGTGTCGAGCGACCCGGGCCACACCGACGCGCTGGTCTGTCGCTCGGCGATGGCAACGCGCGACGACGCCGATCGGGCCGTCGCGATCGTGCAACGGGCACAGCCTGCATGGGGGGCGTTCGACGCGCGAACACGCGCGAGCGTGTTGGCCCGCGCGGCCGCCATCATGCGGGAGCGGCGCCACGAGCTCGCTGCGCTCGAGGTGTTCGAGGCGGGAAAGCCGTGGATCGAGGCGGACGCCGACGTCGCCGAGGCGGTGGACTTCCTCGAGTACTACGCGCGGGGAGCCGTGCGGCTCTCGCGTGGCGGGCCCGTGGAGTCACCCCCGGGTGAGTCGAACGCCTACCGCTACGAGCCTCGTGGGGTGGGAGTCGCCATCACCCCTTGGAACTTCCCCCTCGCCATCCCCACGGGCATGGTGGCGGGGCCCTTGGCGGTTGGAAACGGCGTCATCCTCAAGCCCGCCGAGCAAACCCCTGGCGTGGCCTATCGCCTCGTGCAGATCCTTCACGAGGCCGGGCTCCCGCCAGGGGTGCTGGCGTTCCTCCCCGGTGTCGGCGAAGAGGTGGGTGCGCACCTCGTCGAGCATCCCGACGTGAGCTTCATCACCTTCACAGGGTCGAAGGCGGTGGGGCTCCAGATCATCGAGGCGGCGGCGCGCCATCAGCCGGGCCAAGGACACGTGAAGCGTGTGGTCGCCGAGATGGGAGGGAAGAACGCCATCATCATCGACGAGGACGCCGACCTCGACGTCGCGGTGCCCGCCGTCGTGGCGAGCGCATTCGGCTACGCCGGACAGAAGTGCTCGGCGTGCTCGCGGCTCGTCGTCCTCGGCGCGGTGTTCGACGAGGTCGTGGACCGCCTCGTCGGCGCCACCGCGCTCGTGCCGGTCGGTCATCCCCGGGCGATGGGCACGGTCGTCGGCCCGCTCATCGACGAGGAGGCCTTCGAACGCGTGCGCGGGTATCAGGACGTCGCCGCCAAGGAGGGAGAGGTGGTGCTCCGGCGTGACGACGTTCCGACCGGCGGGTGGTACGTCGGTCCCACGGTCGCGGTGACGTCGGCCACCGCTCGGGTGGCCACCGAGGAGATCTTCGGTCCGTTGCTCGCGGTGATTCGTGTCGGCGACTTCGATGAGGCGCTGTCGGTCGCCAACGCCACCGACTACGGATTGACCGGGGGCATCTTCTCGCGGTCGCCGTCACGCATCGGACGGGCTACGACGTCCTTCCGGTGCGGCAACCTGTACGTGAACCGGGCGATCACGGGAGCGGTCGTCGGTCGCCAGCCCTTTGGCGGCATCGGGCTGTCCGGGATCGGCTCGAAGGCGGGCGGTCCCGACTACCTGCTGCAGTTCGTCGAGCCCCGCGTCGTGACCGAGAACACGATTCGCCAAGGCTTCGCACCGCACGAGTCCTGAAGCCCCGACGGACCGCACTCGTCATCACGGCCCGGAGGGGTGGCTACCCTCGGGATCCGTGGGCCGCTCCGGTATCCGTCGACGCAAGCCGAAGGTCGAATCGCCGGTTGCCCCGACGCATCAGCGTGACTCGTCGGCCGAAGGGCACGCGCGCATCGGACCGTGGGCCAGCGTCGTGGCCGCGAGGGACGTCGCCGGAGCCATCAACCACGGGACGCCCGCCCAGCGGAGGCGAGCGTGGGTCCTGTGGATTGTGCTCGCCGCACCGTTCGGATTCGCCATCATCGTGGCGCTCATCGAACTCGCCGAGGCCGTGATCTGAGCCATCGGGGATCGCAGTCGCCGCTGCTACGATCACCTGCCTCCGGGCGATTAGCTCAGTTGGGAGAGCGCCGCCTCGACAAGGCGGAGGTCACTGGTTCGAGCCCAGTATCGCCCACTCTTTCCGAGAGGCCTGGCGTTGCTACGGCTTCACGGCCCGCACGAGCCACGACTTGCCGTTGAGGAACAGGCCGTCGGGCGTCGCGTGCGGTTTCACGGCCTCGGCGACGGCGCTCCACGCCAGATGAGCCGTGGCTTCGTCGACGCCTTCCATCAGCGTTTGGCCCATGTCGGAGTGCTTCCCGAACTCGACGAAGTCGGCGACGGATTCGCCGACCCGCAACGGAAGTTCGACAGACTCGAGCGCCACGTCCCCGAACCCCGCGCCGGTGAGCAACGCCTCGACGTGGCCGGCGTCGGCCAGCGAAAACGGGCCGGGTGCTCCGGGCTCGCCCATTTCGGGCACGGGAACGTGCTGGAGTGCGGCAGCCACCGGGACGGCGAGCCACTCGTTGTCGAAGAGTCCCTGCCAGCACACGAACACGAGGCGACCGCCGGAACGCAGCGCACGCCCGAGGTTTGCGAACGCGGCGTTGGGGTCGTCGAAGAACATGACCCCGAACCGGCTGACGGCGAGATCGAACGATCCGGGATCGAAGGGACGGACCTGGGCGTCCGCCTGTTCGAAGGCAACATGGGTGAGGCCGCCGCGGTTGGCGCGCTCGCGGGCGACGGCGAGCATTGGTCCTGATAGATCGACGCCCAGCGCGCTTCCGCCCGGGAGCACCCGCTCCGCCGCTGCGAGCGTGGTCGCGCCCATCCCGCACCCGATGTCGAGGACCCGCTCGCCGGGTCGGGGATCGGCGGCCTCGACGAGGACCTCGCCGAGGGGCCCCGTCATCCGGCTGTAGCGATCGGCTTCGGCAACCCAGTGCTCGCCGCCGGGCCCGTCCCAGTACTCCGCCTGTTCGTCGTTCGGCATGCCCCGGAATCTAGAGCGTGGGACGATGGAGCATCGCCCCGCCCGAGGGCATGGAGGTTCGCATGTACGAGTGGCCTGAAGAGCTGAAGATGATCCGCGACGCGGTGCGCGAGTTCGTCGACAAGGAGATTCGGCCCCACCGCGAGGAGATCGAGTTCGGCGACACGCCCCCGTACGACCTCCTCCGCAAGATGTACAAGACCTTTGGTCTCGACGAGATGGCCAAGGCCGGCTTCGCCAAGCGAATCGCCAAGGAGAAGGCGATCGCGGCGGGCGAGCAGAGCGCCGACGCCGATGACGATGGCGCGGGGCCGGGCGGGATGATGGCCATGCTTCCGATCATCGAGCTGTGCAAGTGCTCGCCCGGGATGGTGACGGCCATGGGAGTCTCCGTCGGCCTCACGGGGGCAGCCATCAACAACAAGGGGACGTTCCGCCAGCGCGAGAAATACGTGCCCGATCTGCTGAGCCTCGAGAAGATCGGCGCGTGGGCGATCACCGAGCCCGACTCCGGGTCGGATGCGTTTGGCTCCATGAAGTCGGTGGCACGGATCGACGGCGACGAGTTCGTCATCAGCGGGTCGAAGACCTTCATCACCAATGGTCCCTACGCCGACACGATCGTGTTCATCTGCAAGCTCGACGAGGGGAACCCGCCCGAGGAGCGACGCGTCGTGCAGTTCGTTCTCGAGAAGGGGATGCCGGGGCTCGAGCAGAGCCCGCCGCTTCGCAAGATGGGGTTGCACTCTTCGCCGACGGGAATGCTGTTCCTCGACGACGTTCGCGTCGGCAGCGAGCACCTGCTCGGCGAGGACCTCGCCGGTTACGGCGGCTCCGCCGGTCGCGAGGCATCGAAGGCGACGTTCACGATGGAGCGCACTGGGGTGGCGGCCATGGCGATGGGCATCGTCGAGCGTTGCCTCGAACTGTGCATCCCGTACGCCAAAGAGCGCGTCCAGTTCGGCAAGCCGATCGGTGAGTACCAGCTGATCCAGCTCAAGCTGGCCAAGATGGAGGTTGCCCGGGTCAACCTCCAGAACCTGGTGTTTCGCCAGATCGAGATGGCGGGCGACGGCGTCTACCCCTCGTTGGCCGAGGCGTCGGCGATGAAGTTGTATGCGGCGCAGACGGCGATGGAGGTCACATTGGAGGCCGTCCAGCTGTTCGGCGGCAACGGCTACATGGCCGAGTTCGAGGTGGAGCAGCTCGCGAGGGACGCCAAGGTGCTCCAGATTTACGGCGGCACCGACGAGATCCAGATCGGCCACATCGCCCGCGAACTCCTCGCCTAGGGCCTTGTTCGTGTGTGAGTGCGTGCCCGTGCATGCACGGGCACGCACTCACACACGAAGGTGCGAACCGTCGTAGCCTGGGCTCCGCGTGATCATCGACGGGTTCGTCCACCAGCTGCCCGACATCGATCCCGAGGAGACGAAGGAGTGGCTCGACTCCCTCGACTCCGTCGTCTCGGTGCGAGGCAAGACGCGTGCCACGTATCTCCTCGCCCGTCTCATGGAACGGGCCCGGGAAGGCGGCGTGGGTGTCCCCGCCATGGTGTCGACGCCCTACGTCAACACCATCCCGCCCGAGGAGGAGCCGTGGTTCCCGGGCGACGAGTTCCTCGAGCGGCGCATCCGGGCCTACATCCGCTGGAACGCCGCCGCGATGGTCACCCGCGCCAACCGGCAATACGACGGAATCGGCGGCCACCTGTCGACCTACCAGTCCGCCGCGGCGCTCTACGAGGTCGGCTTCAACCACTTCTTCCAGGGCAAAGACGGTGGATTCGGCGACCAGGTCTTCATCCAGGGCCACGCCGCGCCCGGCATCTACGCCCGCGCCTACCTCGAAGGACGTCTCACCGAGACCCAGCTCGACTCGTTCCGCCGTGAGGTCGGCGGCGGGCTCCCGAGCTATCCGCACCCGCGTCGCATGCCCGACTTCTGGGAGTTCCCCACCGTGTCGATGGGCCTTTCGCCCCTCAACGCGATTTATCAGGCCCGCTTCAACCGCTACCTCTATCAACGCGAGCTCGTCGACACGTCGGCCGCGAAAGTGTGGTGCTTCCTCGGAGATGGCGAGACCGACGAGCCGGAGTCGATGGCGGCGCTGTCGCTCGCGGGGCGTGAACGACTCGACAACCTCATCTTCGTGATCAACTGCAACCTGCAGCGGCTCGACGGCCCGGTGCGGGGGAACGGGAAGATCATCCAGGAACTCGAGGCCGTGTACCGCGGCGCCGGTTGGAACGTCATCAAGGTCATCTGGGGCCGGCAATGGGACGACCTGTTGGCGCGCGACGTTGACGGCGTGCTGATCAACCAGATGAACACCACCGTGGACGGGGAGTTCCAGCGCTATTCGATCGAGACCGGCGCGTACATCCGGGAGCACTTCTTCGGACCCGACCCGCGGCTGCGCCAGATGGTCGATCATCTCTCGGACGACGACCTGCGCAACCTCCCGCGCGGCGGTCACGACTACCGCAAGCTGTACGCGGCGTACAAGACGGCCGTCGAACAGGAGGGCGCGCCGACCGTCATCCTCGCCAAGACGATCAAGGGGTGGACGCTCGGCCCCGAGATCGAGGCGCGCAACGCCACCCACCAAATCAAGAAGATGACCGAGGAGGAGCTGAAGACCTTCCGCGACCGGCTCTACCTCGAGATTCCGGACGAGCAACTCGAAGAAGGTCTCCCGCCCTATTTCCACCCCGGGCTCGACTCCGACGAGTGCCGTTACCTGATGGAACGCCGGGCCGCGCTCGACGGCTCGCTGCCGACGCGTGTCGACCGCTCGAAGACCATCGCGCTGCCGGGAACGCCCTCGGCAACCAGCGAGCAGGCCGACCCGTTCGGCGAGTTCCTGCTCGGCACGGGCGACAAGGTGGAGGCGACGACCACCGCCGCGATGACACGGATGATCCGCAACCTGCTGCGGGACCCGGTCATCGGCGAGCAGGTCGTGCCCATCATCCCCGACGAGGCCCGCACGTTCGGGATGGACGCGCTGTTCGCCGAGGTGAACATCTACGCACCCTTCGGCCAGCTGTACGAGCCGGTCGATTACAACGTGATGCTCTCCTACAAGGAGAGTCCCAAGGGCCAGGTGCTCGAGGAGGGCATCACCGAGGCGGGCTCGATGGGGTCGTTCACGGCGGCGGGCACCGCGTACGCGACGTGGGGCACGCCGATGATCCCGTTCTTCGTCTTCTATTCGATGTTCGGGTTCCAGCGGGTCGGCGATCTGATCTGGAGCTTCGGCGACCAGCGGGGGAGGGGGTTCCTCTGTGGCGCCACGGCCGGCCGCACGACCCTCCAGGGCGAGGGTCTGCAGCACAACGACGGCCACAGCCCGATGCTGGCGGCGAGCCACCCGTCCTGTCTCGTGTACGACCCGGCGTTCGCCTACGAGTTGGCGGTGATCGTCCAGGACGGGCTGCAGCGGATGTATGGCGAGGACAGGGAGGACTGCTTCTACTACCTGACCCTCTACAACGAGGCGTACCCGATGCCCGCGATGCCCGACGGCCCAGCCGCTCCCGGGGCCACGATGTCGATCGCCGACGGGATCGTCCAGGGGCTGTACCTCTTCCGTGCCGCCACCGCCGAACGGACGCACCGGGCGCAGATCCTCGCCAGCGGGACGGGGATGCGGGCGGCGCTGCGCGCCCAGGAGATGCTCGCCGCGGATTGGGACGTCGCCGCCGACCTGTGGAGCGCGCCGGGGTGGAAGCAGCTACGCGAGGATGCGATCGCCTGCGAACGCTGGGACCGTCTCCACCCGACCGCCCCGCCCCGCGTGCCCTACGTGCGCGAAGCGTTGGGCGGAGCCGACGGCCCGGTGGTGGCGGTGACCGACTTCGTGCGGGCCGTGCCCGAACAGATCGCCCGGTGGGTCCCCCAACCGTTCGTCCCGCTCGGGACTGACGGATACGGCCTCTCCGACACTCGGGCGTCGCTGCGCCGCTACTTCGAGGTCGACGCCGAGCACGTCGTGGTCGCCGCCCTCGCGGGGCTCGCTCAGACCGGAGACGTGAAGGCCGAGCTCGTCGCCGAGGCGATCAAGCGGTACGAGATCGATCCCGAGGCTCTCGACCCGATGAGCGTGTAGGGCCAGGGAGGCGTCCTCACCTCGCCGCCGGTTTCGTGTGCACTTTCCGTCGTGATTTCGTGGGCGGATCCAAGGGATCACGACGGAAAGTGCACACCAAACGGTGATGGCCCCGCTTCTGGCTAACGATCCTCGCCGTCGGCTTCCTCGAACTCGGCGTAGGGGTCGGGGACGTCCTGGGCGTAGGGGTCCTCCTGCTGAGCGAAGTCGCAGTCGGGGTCGTGTTCCTCGCCCAGGGTCAGGTTGGCGTGACAGAAATCGCAGAAACGCTCGCCGGGACCTTCCTTGAGTCGGCGCGCGGCCCGGAAACGACGGGCACGTCCACTACCTGCCACGGGCTTCCCCTTCCTTCGATGAACCCCATTCTGCCGCAATCGGCTGGCCGATGGTGCCTCGGGCAGCGAGGAAATTTCGTGTGGCGAGGGTATCCTCACCGCCTCGGGCGCTTAGCTCAGTGGGAGAGCGCTGCCTTCACACGGCAGAGGTCGTGGGTTCAAAACCCTCAGCGCCCACGAGACCCCTTGATTGGGGGTCGGCAACCTCGACCACGGGCAGGCATAGATTCCCCTCATGCGAACGCCCGAGGTCACCGTGGTCGAGGCGTGATGGAGGTCCTCGCCAGTCGCATCCTCGTGCACCCGGGTGACATCGCCCGCAGCCTCCACTTCTACCGGGATGTGCTCGGCCTTGGTGTTTTCCGCGAGTGGGGCACGGAGGGCGATCCCGGTCACGGCATGGTGTTCTTCCTCGGGGGCGGGTTCCTCGAGCTCTCGGGACGGTCACCGGCCGCACCCAGCGGCACCCTCGAACTCTGGCTCCAGGTGCGCGACGTCGACGCCACGCACGAGGAACTCGCAGGTCTCGGCGTCCCCATCGGCGAACCGCCGACCGACAAACCGTGGGGACTCCGCGAGATGCGCGTCCTGGACCCGGACGGCGTGCGGCTCGTGATCGTGGAGGTTCCGAAAGACCACCCCCTGCGCTACCGCCCGTAGCCCGGGCTCCTGCCACGGCGGGCCTAATGGTCAAATCCAGCCGGCGGTTCCAACGGACAAGTTGACCGTTACGACGACGACCCGGGTGACGACAGGCGCTGGACCACGTAGTCGATCGCCTGGGTGAGCAGCCCGATGTCGTCGGGCTCGATCGCGGGAAACATCGCGATGCGAAGTTGGTTGCGGCCGAGCTTGCGGTACGACTCGGTGTCAACGATCCCGTTCTCGCGCAAGACGGCCGAGAGCGCCGTGGCGTCGACGCGGTCGTCGAAATCGATCGTGCCGGTCACGGGACTGCGCGCTCCCGGGTCGGTCACGAACGGCGTTGTGTACTCGGACGCCTCGGCCCAGCCGTACAGCAACCGTGCCGAGCGTCCGCATCGTCCCGCGGCCCACACCAGCCCGCCCTGGCCGAGCATCCATTCGACCTGATCGGCGAGAAGAAAGAGCGTGGCCAGCGCCGGCGTGTTGTAGGTCTGGTTCTGCCGCGAGTTTTCGAGCGCGATGGCGAGATCGAGCGACGGGGGGATCCATCGGTCTGAGGCCGCGACGCGTTCGATTCGCTCGACGGCGGCGGGACCGCACAAGGCGAGCCACAGGCCCCCCTCGGAGGCGAAGCACTTCTGCGGCGCGAAGTAGTACACGTCGAACTCGGCGGGATCGACCAATACCCCGCCGGCGGCCGACGTGGCGTCCACGGCCATCAGCCCGTCGGCGCCGGCGACGCGCCTGATCGGGGTCACCACCCCCGTCGACGTCTCGTTGTGCGTCAACGCATAGAGGTCGATGGTCGGGTCGGCGACGGGATCCGGGTAGCTGCCCGGGTCCGCCTCGATGACGAGCGGATCGTCGAGATGGGGAGCACTCCGGGCGACGGATGCGAACTTGGCTGAGAACTCGCCGAAGGAGAGGTGCTCGCTCCGGCGCTCGACGAGCCCGAAGCACGCCGCGTCCCAGAACGTGGTCGTGCCCCCGTTGCCGACCAGCACCTCGTATCCGTCCGGAAGCCCGAACAGCTCGGCCAGACCCTCGCGCACGCGCCGCACGACCGAGCGCACGCCTTCGCGGCGATGGCTCGTGCCCAGGTATCCGGGCGCGGCCGTGGCGAGGCGCGCCACGGCGTCGTTGCGGACCTTTGAAGGCCCCGACCCGAAGCGTCCATCGGCGGGCAGCAGATCAGCGGGGATGCGAATGGATGGGATTTGGTCACCCATGACGTGTCACCATCGGAGGCTGTGATCGAGGACACCGAGCAAGGCGAATCTACGGGACGCGCCGACGCCCCCCGGATTCATTCCCGCGTCTCCGCGAGGATCGCGGCCATCGAGGAGTCGGCGACGCTGGCGATTTCGGCCAAGGCCAAGCGTCTCCGGTCGGAGGGCGTGCACGTCGTCGACTACGGCGCGGGGGAGCCGGACTTCCCGACGCCGGCCCACGTCGTGGAAGCCGCCGCTCGGGCGTGCGCCGATCCGCGCAACCACAAGTACACGCCGAACGCCGGGCTCCCCGAGCTTCGGGAGGCGATCGCCGCCAAGACCAAGCGCGACTCGGGTTTCGACGTCGACGCGTCCCAGGTGCTCGTCACCAACGGCGGCAAGCAGTCCGTCTACCAATCCTTCGCCACGCTGCTCGATCCCGGCGACGAGGTGCTGATTGCCGCGCCGTACTGGGTCACCTATCCCGAGGCCGTCCGCCTCGCGGGCGGGGTGCCCGTGGCGGTGCCCACGACCGCGGACAACGGCTTTCGAGTCTCGCTTGACGACGTGGAGCGCGCGATCACCGATCGGACCAAGATCCTCCTCTTCGTGTCGCCGTCGAACCCGACCGGCGTGGTCTACCCACCCGAAGAAGTCGAGGCGCTCGGACGCCTCGCGGCCGAGCGCGGCCTATGGGTGATCACCGACGAGATCTACGAACACCTCGTCTACGAAGGTCACGAGTTCGTGTCCATCGCGGCCGCCGTCCCCGCGCTCTCGGAGCGATGCCTCGTCATCAACGGCGTCTCGAAGACGTACGCCATGACGGGATGGCGACTCGGCTGGACCATCGGGCCCGCCGACGTGATGGCCGCCCAGGGCAACCTGCAATCTCATCTCACGTCGAACGTCAACAACGTGGCGCAGGCCGCCGCGCTCGCGGCCCTGACGGGCGCCCAAGACGACGTGGCGTGGATGCGGGACGCCTTCGATCGCCGACGCCGACGGATGATGGAGCTGATGGCGGCGATTCCGGGTGTTGAGTGCGTCGAGCCGGGTGGGGCGTTCTACGCGTTCCCCTCGTTCGAGGGTCTGCTCGGTCGAGACCTCGGCGGCGCGGTGGCGCACACCACCGTGGAGCTCGGCGAGCTGCTCCTCGAGCGAATCCAGGTCGCCGTGGTTCCCGGGGAGGCGTTCGGCGCACCGGGATTCGCCCGGCTCTCGTATGCCCTTGGTGATGAGGACCTCGCGCTCGGGCTGCAGCGCATTGCCGACCTGGCGAACGGCCGAGGCGGGTCCTCCGCGTGACGGTCGCCGAGGATGAAGCCGCGCGCCGAAGACGGTTCGAAGAGGTGATCGCCCCCGAGGCCGACTTTCTGGCGCGCGTGGCGCGGTCGATGTCGCGGTCGAGCGCCGAAGCAGAGGACCTCGCGCAAGACACGTTGCTGAAGGCGTTCCGGAGCCTCGACCGCTTCGACGGCCGCCACCCGCGCGCGTGGCTGTACCGCATCGCGCGGAACACGGCGATCAATCGCGACCAGCGCAATCGCGAGCTGCTCCTCGACGACGGCGAGGACGTCGATCCGGTCGCCGACGAGATTCTCGAGCCGGAGCAGCAGGTGGTGACGCCGATCCTCGAGCACGATCTCGAGGCCGCCCTCGACGCGCTCCCGCCCTCGTTCCGCCTCGCGGTCCAACTTGTGGACGTGGAGGGGATGCATTACCAGGAGGCGGCCGACCTTCTCGAGGTCCCTGTGGGAACGGTGATGAGCCGCCTTCACCGGGCCCGAAAGCGCCTCCGGGCCGCGCTCGCAGGCACGCCGCTCGATCGAGGAACGGCGACATGAACCTCGAATCGCGCGTCGGCGGGAAGTCAAGCCCATCCCGGGGGGTTGTGGAACCGTGAGCGAGAGCCCGACCGACCGTTCGCCGAGTTGCTCCGAGGCTCTCGAGCAACTCCACGCCGTGCTCGACGGCGAGCTTCCCAGCGAAGAGGCACGCCGGATCATCGATCACCTCGAGGCGTGTCCTCCGTGCGAACTGGAGGGCGACTCGTTCCGCCGCATCAAGGAGGCCGTCGCGGCGAGCGGCAACGCCCTCGACCCGGCCAGCCTCGCCCGGGTTCGTGAACTCACCGACCGCCTGTGTCGGGAAGGCGTGCCGCCCACGGCGTGACGAACGCCGCCTCGACCTCGCGCCGAACTTCTGCCGCGCGATGGGCGAGCACGACCGGCGGAGTGGATCACCGCCCCCCTCGGGGCCAGCCGGTACGTTGAGGATGTGGTGCGTCCCCGCCCGTCGACTCGGGTCGCCATCTTCGCGCTCGTGGTGATCGCCGCAGCCGCCTGCAACCCCTTCGCCGGCGACGACACGTCGCCGACCACGACCCAGCCCCCACCTTCGACCACGCCGCCCGCCCGGGTCGGTCTCTCGATCGACGGCGTCGTCACCCTCGGCGCCGTGCTCCCGCTCACCGGAGAGCTCGCGCAGTTCGGCCCCGCGATGCAGGCGGCGGTCGAACTTGCGGTCGACGAGGTCAACGATGCGGGCGGCCTGTTGGGCAAGCAGGTCGTGCTTGCCATCGAGGACTCGCAGTCCACGCCCGAGGGCGCTGCGACTGCGCTGACGACTCTGATTGATGCGTCGAAGGTCGACGCCATCGTCGGCCCGGCCTCCTCGATCGAGTTGGTTCCCGCGCTTGTCGAGCAGGCGGTCGCGGCCGAGCGCGTGCTGTGCACTCCGACGGCAACCTCACCCCGAATCGAGGACGGCGACGACAAGGGCATGCTGTTCAGCGTTTCGGCGGGGAGCGACGGCGCCATGGCGGTCGTGAGCGCGTTGCTCGCCGGCCCGGGTGCCGGTCGCATCGCGGTCGTGCGACGTGACGACCCCGTCAACGCGTCGTCGTTCGCAGCATTGCGCGCCAGCGTCGACCGCGATTTCGCGTCCGGGCCCCCGGCGCTCACCGACATTGTCGTTGCTGCGGAGAGTCCCGACGCAGCCGCCCCGGCCGCCGCAACCACGACCAGCGGGGCGAGCGATGCGGCGGCGGCCGCTGCGATCAGTCCTGACGCGGCGGCGGAAGCCGTCGTGGCATCGGGCGCGAACGCCGTCGTCCTGCTCCTCACACCCGCGGAAGCGGCTCCGGTGCTGAGGGGATTGTTCGATGCGAGCGTGCTGCCCTCGCAGGGTTCGGGGCTGCGTGTCTATGTCGCCGAGACGTTGGCCACGGATGAACTCGGTGCTGTCGTCGACGCGGAGAAACCGGCCATCCTCAACGGCATCGACGGCGTCCGGCCCGAGATTCTGGGGCGCGATCTCTCGGCGTTCACGAGCCGCCTTCGAGGAGAGACGGGCCTCCGTGTCGAAGAAACCCGGCTCGCGGCCGAGGCGTACGACTGCGCCGTCCTTCTTCTCCTCGCGGGGACGGCCGATGACGAGCCCCTCGCCATGGCGTCACGCCTCGTGTCGCTCACCCGGGATGGTGAGGCGTGCCACGCCGTCGTGCCGTGTCGCGATTCCCTTGTGGTTGGCGCCGACGTCGCGTACGGAGGAGAGACCGGCGTCGTGTGGGACGGCGAGGGGCGTCCGGCGCAGGGGTTGTTCGAGCACGTGCGGTTCGGCGATCGGGGCCAGCTCGAACCGCTCGACTACTGGATTGTTCGCTACGACGGGATTCCCGTTGGCGCGACCCCTGGTCCACCGCCGCCGACCACGACGCCGCGCTCGTCGGCGACGGCACCGCCGACCGCAGGGAAGACCACGACCACCGTTCCTCGCGCTCCTGCCCCGACCTCGACGACATCGCCCGGGGGTACGACGACCACGTCGACGGCCACGACGACGACCACCGCGGTCGGATGAAGTCGCGCGGAGCGTGACCGCCCGGTACCACGGGGAGCGCGAGGGGC
>Ga0209640_10000611_pt1 | contig 28118 bp, 26 predicted proteins | sample RifCSP10_1_FD_184018 | JGI IMG/M metagenome (GOLD analysis project Ga0209640, IMG submission 184018) | Soil microbial communities from Rifle, Colorado - Rifle CSP2_sed 10_1 (SPAdes) (version 2) | ecosystem: Environmental > Terrestrial > Deep subsurface > Rock core/Sediment | place: Rifle... | reverse complement strand
CTAGGATTTCGCGCGGTCTTTTTGCGCGCCAATCCGCTGGTCGAATACCGATGGCATGATGATTACTACACGCCGTTGTGGAGCGCGTTGGAGGATTTGAATCTCTCGCTCGGTTTTCACGAGTCCACAGGCACGGGAAAGAATCACATCGGCGCGCGCATGGAGCCCAACCTGATGCTTCGCCGCGTTTATGGTCAACCGCTGGAGCAAATGATCGCGTTGGGAAGCTTTTGCGGCGGTGGCGTGCTGGCCCGCCACCCGCGACTGCGGGTCGCTTTTCTCGAAGCGAATTGCAGTTGGCTACCCTGGCTGCTTTGGCGATTGGATGAAGGCTGGCAACTCGAAGGCGATGTCTGGGCGCCCGATTTAACGATGGCGCCGAGTGAGTATTTTAAACACCAGTGCGCGGTCTCGGTAGAGCCGGACGAAGCCACGGTCAAACATGTGATCGACTACTTGGGCGGCGCAGGCATCGTTTTCTCTACCGATTACCCGCACGGCGATTCAAAATATCCCGAAGCGGTCAATCATTTTTTGCAACTGCCGATAACCGAGGAAGATAAACGGAAGATTCTCTGGGATAACTGCGCGGCCTTTTACGCCATGTGAGCGCTCCATTGTTGGAAGTCGCGGCGAAGCAAGGTGTGAAAGCCCACTGCCATACTCACGGCCTTCGGGCTGTGTCCGGGGCAGGATGCACGAGGCTCATTGCCGGCAGCATTATTCAGACGGCCACGGCACCGTGAGCAGGCTGCGGAGCGGCTTTAAGTACGGCTGAACGGCAGACGTCGCATCGCTCTCCGCAGCCCCGTTTGTAAGCCTTGTGAAATTAGCGGCGCCACCAGGGTTGACGAAAGTCCCGGCCTCGCACGGCACCGTGGGGATCATTGTAACTGCTATGGCAGTGGCGCCGTTTATCGTCTGGATGAAGTTTGCGTTGATGTTTGTGGCAGTAGTAGCCGGGATCTCGAGGATGCGCAACGGGACCGTAGCTGTGGCGCCACAGAACCTCATCGTGACGGCTCCGCCCGTCATGGGAAAAACTAACCGCGGGTAACAATATCGTTCCAAGAATGATCGCCATGATTGTTCTTTTCATCACCGGGATCTCCTTTCCTGGATTTTAGACTCGCTGCCGAAGTTAGTGTTAATCGAGTGAATCTGCAGCTGTGCCCCGGAGCAAGCTAAGGGATTTCCAGGAAACGCACCGATAACGTTACAGAGCAAGCTGCGCGGAATTAACCCGAAGAGATCCAGGAGGCAAAACTACGAGGATGAAATAGGAGGCAGGTCAAGGTGGCCAAACGAGATTGCAGTCTGCTGAAAAACTGGGATTGCAGGCTGCTCAAAAAGACTCAGAGGCGAGGCGCGCGAAAAATCGACGAGCGGAGGCGTACTTTGCCGGTACGTTGTAGCGAGGCGACTGAGCGCAAACGAAGCCTATGAGGCTTTTTCAGCAGTCTGCTTAGTCGCGGCCTCGACCGCGCCGTTGTTCGTTGTATCTTTGCTTGAGTCGCTCGCGCCGGTCCTCCGGCAAGCCCTGCCAACGCTTCCACTCTTCGCGCAAATGTTCTTTATCTTGCTGAGGCAGATTCTGCCATCGCCGGTAATTGCGTAAAACTCTCTCTTTTTCAGTCGGCGTGAGATGGCGCCAGCCGTCATCGGCAGCGATGGCGTTTTGCCCACCCAAAAGCAAAAACAAACCCAGGGCTAAAAATAGTATCTTTGGTTTTTTCATTCACGATCCAATTGAAAGCAAATTACGCAACTCCGCCCGGCAGTGCCGCGTGTTTCAAATCGCTATTCAGCGCATCCGTTTTCCAGTCATCCTGATTCTCGAGCTTGCCCAATGCCTCGAGCATATCCATCGATTCGAAAAATTCCAGTTGTTTTTCATCAGCTAGAATCTCCTGAGGAATTCTTTCCGGTCGCGGCTCGATGAATAACCGCAGATCGCCCTTTCCAAACACCAAACCGAGGACGAGTACCGCGACAGCCGCCGTACCGAAGGCCGGTACCATCCAGGTCCTCATCGGTTTAAATAGTGAGCGCCATCGATATTTCCGATCTTCTTGCTCGGCCAGCTTCGACACGGTTTCCCGATAGTAGCTGTCCCAGAAAGCTTGCGGCATCTCCTCGGCGCCGGCCATTTGCGGCAATAAGCCGCGCAAGTCTTCAAGAAAACGTCGGCAAGAGTGGCAAGTGGCCAGATGTTCCTCGACACCGCGCCTCTCTTTGTCGCTGTTCTCACCATAGTAGTGCAAAACCAAGTCCTCTTCGTATTGCTTGCATGCGGTTTCCAGCGGCGCGCTATTTTCCATAAACATTCTCCCTAGACAAATTCCACTAAACTCTGGCGCAGCGCAGCCACAGCGCGGTGAAGATAGACCCGTACCGTGCCTTCCGTCGTTTTCATCACTTTGGCAACGTCCGCAATTGATAATCCCTGATGATTCCTCAACAAGAATGCCGTCCGTTGTTTCTTTGGCATGGTTTCCAACGTTTGGTCCACTCTTCGTTTCGCCTCGCCGGCGATCGCTTGCTGATCCGGCGCATAGGTTGAGTCGGCCAGTTGGCGCTGCTCCGCCGGTTCATCGCTCGTGTAGTCGAGAGACTCCCACGCGACACGCCGGCGGCGCCGCGCATGATCCAGGCATAGATTGACCACGATCCGGTAAAACCACGTGTAAAAACTGGATCGCCCGTCAAATTGCTTCAGGTTGGCGTAGGCGCGCAAGAAAGCGTCTTGCGACAGATCCTTTGCCGTCTCGGTATCGCGCGTAAAATTAAAAGCGATGTGATATGCCTTTTCCATATATCGGCGCACGAGAATCTCGAAGCAATGCCTGTCGCCTTGCTGAGATAAAGCCACCAGTTCTTCGTCGCGCATTTGTTGCTGGTCAGCCATTTGTGTCTGATGCCGCAAGCTTTACTACGCCTTACAACTTAATTAGACGCCAAAAACCGGCAAAGGTTAACAGCGGCAATCGGCGTGAATAGCTCGGGTTAAGCTATTGAAACTAATCAAGAAGCGACAGAGGATGGCCACTGGCCCGGACCCGGGCTGGTGGCTCAAAGAAGACAGGTGCTATTGGCCGGTCGCCAGCGCGATCACATCTTCAATGATGTCAAGAATTCGGTTGCTTCGCCGGTCGATCAGAATGACGTCGCGTTCGAAGATCACTCGTTGCCAATAATCAGGTAATCGCGGCAACTGGCTATCCAGATCGACGGGCAGTGGATCGAGACGCTTTTGCAGTCCGGGCGGAAGCCGGCCGTTTTTCTCCAGGTGCTTCTGCAATCCCGGTGGAAGATTGCCGCCGCGCTTGGCCAATCCGGGCGGCAGACCCTTCCGCTTACCTTTCTTGCCGCGGCGATAGTACTGCTCGATTATGCGCCGCTCCTCGGCAAGAAAGTACGCCGGTCGTTTGGCGTCGGCCCGCGCCGGACTTTGATTGACGAGGGATGCCGCGGCGCAGAAAGACAACATCAAAAAGGCCCGCCTGTGCTTGTCCACTTTAGACTCCTTCGGAATGATCTAATGAAGCGAGCTGCTGTTTGGGTGGCGAAATCTTCATAAGTTCTCGTCGCCTTTGTTTCAGCCGATACCTAAAGCTCGTTCGGTTTGAATGATGATTTCAGTCGCCGTGGCGCGATCTTTGAAAAAGATCCCCTGCTTTGCCACGGTGCGGATGCGCGTTGTCCGAGCGCTGACCATCTCCAGCTCGATCTCAATTTCCCGATCGTTGGTGACGGCCCTGATCGCTTTGCCCTGATCGATTTTAGAGGTGGCTTCAACTTTGATGCCCATGCGATCGAGGGCGGTCCTAGTGGCAGTTTCGACCTGCGGCAGGGACGCCGTAAAAGTGCGGTAGGCGATCCCGTCGAGGGTATAGGCGACCGAAGTACCAGTCGTAACACCGGCGCCGACGCCAAATAGGGTTAATCCTACCCCGGCGCAACCGTGCAAGAATAAAAATCCGACGATGATAGCGATGACAGGTAGACTCGATTTTCCTTTTGCCATATGGCCGCTACCATAGGCAATTAGCGAGCCAAAAGCGGTGCAATGTCAATTAACGGAAAATTTGGCGCCGTATTGTGTGTGGGACCACAATTCCGTCTCGGCGCGCAGACAAGAATGTTAGGCTAGCAGTAATTCTTACCGGACCGCGAGAAAATCAGCTTGACGGCGTGCTAACGAGCACCAATGCCGGTGATTTTGATGCTGCCGTGCTTCGACTTGTACTTGCGATTGAGATTAATGATCACGCCGGTGAGTCCTTCGATAACATAGGCACAGCTTGCCGGGCCGCCGTCGTACGCCGTCGCGCCGATGCGCTCGATGATTTGCATCACCTTTTGCTTGGCTTCGGCGTTATCGCCGCAGACCAAAACATCGCCGAGCGGGGCGTCAACGTCGCCCAAATCGACTGCGGAAATGTTATGCAGCGCGCCGACCACCGGAGCTTCATCACCGATGATCTGCTGCGCTTCCTGCAAAGCGGAGCCGGCCGGCGGCACGAAGGGATGTATTTTTTTAAGCGGCACCACGGTGTCAATGACGATCTTGCCGGCCAACTGCCCCATGAGATCCGACACCATCTGCGCATGTCCCTCGTAGGGCACCGCGATGACGACGAAATCGGCGCCCGTGACCGCCTCGCGATTAGTCGTTCCGACCAATTCGCCGGCGCGCAATTTGGGCTTCAATGTCTGAACGGCATTTTGGGCCTTCTTGGCGTCGCGCGAGCCGATAATGATCTTGACTCCCGGCGCGCCCAGGCGCAGCGCCAAGGCGCTGCCCAGATTGCCGGTACCGCCGACGATTGCCACGCTGAATTGATCCATAAAGCTTTAAAGCACTAGCGAAAGAGATCCTCCGCCTCCGGGCGCAGAAGCTCCTGCACTGAAGCTTCCTCCTTTTTTTCCGTTTCGTAGCCGCGCGCGATAACGACCGGAATGCCGGCGCGCTTGCCCATGACCAGCTCCGCCGCGGCGGCGATTTCATCCGCCACCGCCGCGAACGCCGCCTTCAACTGATAGCCGTAGCGGTCGCGCCCGCCGCGCTCGTCCTTGATCGGTTTAAACCCGGCAATGCCGACCGCCACGTCGACAGTCCCCAAGCGCCACGCCCGGCCGAAGCTATCGCTGACGATGACGCCGGGGCTCTTGCCCAACCGGCGTTGAATCTCACCGCGAATCGCGCGCGCCGAGCGATCCGGGTCTTTGGGCAACAGCGCCACTTGTTTCAGTCCAACGTTGGATTGGTCCACGCCCGCATTGGCGCAGACAAAACCGTGGTGGGTCTCCACGATCAAGGCCCGCCCGCCGCTACGAATGACCCGGCGGCTTTCGCCAAGTATAACTTCAACCAGCTCAGGCTCTTTATCTAGCTGCCGGCCCAGTTCATGGGCGCGCGCTGACGGCTTGACCGCGCCGAGGCGGACGATGCGTCCTTCGGACTTGGAGATGATTTTTTGCGCCACCACCAGCACATCGTCGTCGGTGAGATCGATCTGCTGGCGTGTACAGGCGTCACAGATTAGCGGCCCGATGGGATCGCCCGGGCGAATTTCTGCCATTCCCTCCAGGCCGATCAACTCGAGCCGCTTCATAAGGACTCGGCACGCCGCTGGCCCGCAGCCTCTTCCTGGGCCATTAAGCGCCGCGCCACCGGCGTTGCTTCACCGTCCGCTAGGTCATACGCAAGAAATCTTTCCAGATCCGCCGGCTCATCGATATCGAGCGCGATATTTTCGTTGATGATAAATCGCGACGGCAGACCACGCGCCGTCAGCTGGCTCAAGTGAAAGTTGAAGCTGTCGTAACCGAAACGCAGTTGGATGATATCCGGCGGCGCCAACAGCAGCGCATTGGTACCCAGACGGTCATGCGACGGCACGAGCAAAGCGAACGCCATCGCGGTGCTCTCCGAAGCTTGCCCTAAAATTTCGTCGATGTCGCGCGCTCGCAGCAGCGGCAGGTCGCCGGGAATGATCAGCACGGCCTGACGACCGGCACTTTTTAATTGCGCGCGGGCAAAATCGACGGCGCTGGTCTGGCCGTTTTCCGCGCTTTCGCGTATCACTTCCGCTCCGGCGAGCGACGCAATGCTCGACACTCGGTCGTCGGCGGTGACTACGCAGCTTGCCGCCAGTCCGCGCACCATCCGCACCTGCGCCAAAACGTCACGAAACATGGCTTCGGCGAGAAGCTCCCGCGCGGCGCAGCTCAACAGCGGGCTGAGTCGTTGTTTAGCGTTGCGGAAACCCTTCACTGGGATCAATGCGACAACATCCATGCGCGGTCCAAAGCAAGTTTTGTAGACTATTTTTTGATCCAGGCCAAGACCTCGTGCGCGAGACGTTGCTTATCCGCGCGAGTCGGCATGCGAATGTTCGTGCAGACCACTTCGATTTGCAAAGTTTCAATCTGTTGGACCAAGCACAAATCCTCTTCGGCAATCAAGAAAGCGTCGAGAAAATCATCATAACCCTTGGCGACACCCGACGCCGATGGCTCCCATCCGCTAGCAAGCATGAGTTTATGCGCTGGTCCGGAGATCGCCTTTGCGCCGATGATCGGGCTGACGCCGATGATCCGCGCGGCGGTTTCCTTGAGCGCGGCACGAATTCCCGGCACCGCCAGGATCGGCCCGAGGCTGGTGATCGGATTGCTCGGGCAAACAATGATCGCTTCGGCATCTCGAATCGCCTCAACCACGCCAGGCGCCGGCCGGCTTTGCGCGGCGCCTGCAAAGTGAACCGCCCAAACTTCCGGCGACCAGTGCTCTTTGACGAAGAATTCCTGAAAGGACATCTCGCCTTGCCGCGTTGTAACGCGAGTTTCGACCCGATCGTCGGACATCGGCAAAATCTTCGATGTCACACCGAGAGCGCGACGAATCTGATCGACAATGTGCGAAAGTTTACGTCCTTGCCCCAGCAACCTCGTCCTGACGATATGCGTCGCCAGATCCTTGTCGCCGAGGTTGAACCACGTCTGCTCGCCCAATTTTTCCAGCTGGCGCAACACAACGAAGCTCTCACCGCTGATGCCCCAGCCTTTCTCGCGGTCTATCAAGCCCGCCAAGGCGTAAATTATCGTGTCGATGTCCGGCGCAACGTAAAGACCGTGAAAGATAGCGTCATCGCCGGTATTGCAGATGATGGTCAATTCGGCGGGATCGAGAACCGAAGCGAGACCTTCCACGAGCTTCGCGCCGCCGGTGCCGCCCGTAAGTGCACCGATCATCAGGAAGGGCCCGGGATCAACGAAGCGTTAGAGTATTGAAGAGTTGGTAGACGCCGCAGCGGGCCTTTGTCCTTTACCAATCCGTCAGGGCCGCACAGTCGTTCGACATAAGAAATCAGCGAGCGCGGAAGATATTTGTCGCCTTGCTGAATGTATTCCGGATAAATCGGCAAGCGCGCCCTCAGGTCGAATCCGGCTTGCGCGCTTTTTTCTTGCAGCAGCCGCAACGCCGGCCACGGCGCTTCGGGGTTGATGAAGTCCGGCGTTAGCGGCGACACGCCGCCCCAGTCATTGATCCCCGCTTCCAAATAAAGCTCGTAGCCGTCCGGTGTCAGGTTAGGGGGTGCCTGGATATTCATCGCGCCGCCAAAGATCAGCCGCGTCACCGCGATGGTTTTGCGCATGTCGTCGCGCGTAGCGTCGGGATACGCGCGCATCGGGGTCGTCGGCTTAGCGCGAAAGTTTTGTATGATCACCTCTTGAATGTGGCCGTAGCGCCGGTGCAGCTCGCGGATGGCGAGCAGCGAGTCGATGCGCTCTTGCCAGTTCTCGCCGATGCCGATGAGAATGCCGGTGGTAAATGGGATGCGCAGCTTGCCAGCCGTCTCCAACGTGCGCAAGCGCACGGCCGGTCTTTTGTCCGGCGCGTTATCATGAGCGCCGCCGGGAAGAAGCAAGCGCTCGCTGACGCTTTCGAGCATCAGCCCCATGCTCACGTTCACTTCTTTGAGCCGTTGCAGGTCGGCTTTGCCCATCACGCCGGGGTTTGCATGCGGCAGTAGCTCGCTTTCATCCAACACGGCACGGCAGGCCTGGTGTAAATAATCGAGCGTGCGCTGATGCCCGCGCGCGGCCAAGAACTGTTTCATCTCCGGGTAAATCGCTTCCGGCTTGTCGCCCAAACTAAACAAAACTTCCGTACAACCGACCCGTTCACCCTGGCGCACGACGCGCAGGACTTCATCCAAGGTCATCGTTTTTGCGCCGGCTTCTTCGGGTGCTTTGCGAAATGTGCAGTAACCGCAGAAATCGCGGCACAAATTGGTCAGCGGCACAAAAATCTTAGGCGAAAAAGTCACAATGCGGCCTTTGTGCCGATCACGCAGTTGCGCGGCTGTCCTCAAAAGAGTTTGCAACTCGTCGCCTTCGACAGAAACGAGCGCGAGCGCGTCCGCGCGACTGGGCTGTTTGCCGTCTAAATAATCGCTTAACACCCGTCGTATCCCTGCTGCTTGAATATCGGATCGCCGCTTTTGTTTCAAATCGCCCGGCGGCGCATTTTTCGACCGAGCCCAAGGTTGCCCTCACGACTTTCGCTGTGCTACCTGTTGAGCTTTGGAACGAATGCCAAAATTGTGGAGGTAAACGCCATGGACAACTTCGATCATGTACTGGTCATTGACGCCGACGGCCATGTTTACGAAGGCAACGTCGATCTCGCCAGTCGGATGCCGGACAAGTGGCGCTCACAAGCGCCCATTCGGTTGAAGGACAACGAAGGCAACTCGCGGATCTTATTGGAGGGACGGCTCTGGTCGGCATCGCAAGGCCTCGGCCCCGGCGTTTCCGGCCCGATGACGGAAAAGGCGCGTGGCTTTCGTGCGGGTATGGTCGATCCCGTCGCCAGACTCAGTGACATGGACGCAGAAGGGATCGACGTGGCGATCCTCTTCGGGACTCAGATCGCGCTCACGGTCAATGGCTTGATGAATAAGGAACTTGCCGCCGTGCTCTGCCGGGCGGTGAACGACTGGCTGATCGAATATTGCTCCGCCGATACCACGCGCCTGCTCGCCGTAGGGTTGATTCCCTGTCAAGATCCGCCGGCGGCGGTGAAAGAGTTGGAGTATCTCAAAAAAGCCGGCGCGATCACGGCGATGCTGCCAACCAACGTTTACGGGTTGAATAACCTGGGCGACCGCATGTTCGATCCGATCTACGACTGCGCGCAATTATTGGAAATGCCGCTCAGCGTCCATCCGCAGACCGGCCATGACGGCGTGCTCGGCGTCTCAGGCGTCATGGGCGCCGGCAGCGAGCGCTTTCGCAAGTACGCCTACGTGCATATGACGGCGTTTCCTTTCGAACTGATGATCGCCATGATGCACATGATCGGCGAAGGCGTCTTCGACCGCTATCCAAAATTGCGCGTCGGTTTCATGGAAGGCGGCGCCGGCTGGCTGCCTTTTTGGGCCGAGCGCTTCGATGAGCATATCGAAAAGCTTGCGCCGCAGATGCCCGATCTCAAACGCCGTCCGAGCGACATCATCAGAGGCGAGCAAGTGACACTCACTTGCGAGTCGGAGGAAACTGGTCTCGACCGCGTCTTTGCCGCGAACGGCGACAATACCGTCATGTACGCTTCCGATTATTGTCATTGGGACTGCCATTTCCCTTACTCCGTAAAGGACGTCGTCGATGGAGCCGATTTGTCGTTTGCACAGAAAGAAAGACTGTTAAGTAAAAATGCCGTCGAATTCTTCAAACTTAAAAATATGCCCCAGGCCAACGCGCTCAAAATCGCGCGGCGAAGCTGGAACGGCCAAGAAGCCAAAGCGGCTAGCGCCTAGGAGGCAACCCATGTTTGGAAAATTTTTGTCTGCCGTTCTGTTGGCCGCCGTGTTCTCTATTTCAGCGGAAGCGCGCGCTGCGGAGAGCGTGCAGAAAATTCGCATCGGCTTTCCATCGCTCGCCTTTTCTTACATGCCGTTTTATGTCGCCCAGGAAAAGGGTTTTTTGAAGAAGTACGGACTGGAGGCGGAATACATCCAGATGCGCACGCCGATCCAGCCTCAGGCGGTGATCAACGGCAACATCAATTTTTTTCCTTCGGTATCCACCGGGATTTCCGCAGCCGTCGCCGGCCTGTCGCTGACGATCGTTCTCAACTTCTGCGACGGTTCGCCATGGATGCTGGTGACCCAAAAGGAGATCAACAAGCCGCAGGACCTGATCGGCAAGACCCTGGCGGTCTCAGGCATTAGAACGGCGCCGTATTATTATCTGCAAGCCGCCCTGAAAAAGTGGGAAATTCCCGAAAAGGACGTGAGCATTATCAGCACCGGCGGGACTTCAGATAGTTTCCTCGCGCTTACGACCAACCAAGTGGCGGGCACGGTCTTAACGCCGCCCTTCGACGATAAGGCGGTTTCTCTCGGTTACAAAAAGTTCATGTTTCTCGGCGACCTCGTCCCAATCCCCTATGTCGGCGTCGTAACCTCGCAGAACCAGATCAAAAGCAACCGCGAGACGGTCCGCAAGGCTCTTGCCGCTTTGATGGACTCCGTCGCCTGGATTCGCGCTAACCGCGATGAAAGCGCTAAAATGATTGCGGTCAAGTTCAAGGTGAACCAGACCGAGGCAGAGCAAACTTACGCGACGTTAGTCAAGATCATGAACAAGGACGGCCGGCTCAACCCGAAAATCGCCCGCGGTTACATCGACTTCCTGCGCCAGGATCGACCGATTCCAGCGGATTTCGACCCCCAGAAGCTGCTCGATTTTTCACTCTTGCCGGCCAATCGCTGAGCCGGCAACAAAAATGATTCAAACGAGCACGCGCAATCTCACGGCGCTCACCATCGTCGTGGCGCTGTTTTGCACGCTCGCATCGCCGGTCCATTCACAAGCACGACGCAACATCAAAGTCCTCCTCCAGACCGGACACACCCGCACGACCAGCCGCGAAGCGGTCCAAGGTTCGGGAAGCGTCGTGATACGACGAGGCACGGCTTACCCCTCCGGCCGAATAAGCGGCTCCAACCGTCAAACCACCGTTCAACGATCGAGCGGCATCTTCACTTTAGTCGTCGACGGCAGCGAATCGATCATTACCGTGGCGACGCGGGTGCCACGAAGCGAGATCGCCTATTACTACAATCACGCGGTCGGCAGCGGCGCGATTGAGCAGCGCATTATCTTTACCGATGTCGGCACTTCGCTGCGCGTCAGGGCGGCGACCTTGCCGGATGGACAGATTCAATTGCGCCTGACGCCGAGAATCAGCTATTTCTCGGCGAACCGCCCGGGGGCGATCGATTTTACCGAGGCCGCAACCGAATTGATCGTGCCCAACGGCCAACCGGTGTCGTTGGGCGGCTCGACTGCGAGTCTGCACGAGATTACTCGGCAAATCCTCGGCTACCGCGACTATGCAAGCAGCAACGAAACCAACCTGGTCGTAACCGCGACGATGCAGTAAGGGTGCTTTACTGGGCTGATCACCGAATGGCTCACCCAAGCTCATTCCGTCACGCTGCGCGACGCGCGCGGCGGAGCCTTGACAAAAACCTCTCAGCTTGATGACTTAGAATCAATCCGATCGGCGAGGAGGGATCTCTCATGGGATTCAACGGGCATACGATCATTGACGGCGACGGCCACGTAATCGAGGAATGCAAAGAAATCATCAACTACATGCCCCAGACTTATCGCGACAAGTACGACACCCATAGTTTCTTTAATCCGTTTCCGCCGCTCGATCATCTTCACTCTGCCAATTTGCACGACTTCCAACCCGGTGCGTTCAACAAAGTGGGGCCTGACGGTTGGGTCGATTTCTTGGAAGATGTCGGCATCGAAATTACTGTGCTTTACACCACACTCGGACTGGCTTTTGGCAAGATCGTCAGCCGTGATTGGGCAATCGACGTGGCGCACGCTTACAACGATTGGCTCTATGACACCTACATGAAGCGCAGCCCGCGTTTTAAAGGCATGGGGTTGATTGCGCTGCAAGAGCCGCAAGCCGCTGTGGAAGAGCTGAGGCGAATCGTCAAAGAGCTCGGCATGTGCGGCGCGATGCTGCCGTCGACGGGAATCCAGGCCAATCTGGGCGATCAGCGTTACTGGCCGATCTATGAAGAAGCCAACCGGCTTGGCTGCGCCATCGGCGTTCATGGCGGCGCTCATGAGAATCTCGGCCTGGATGACCTGAGCCCGTATGCGCCGGTGCACTCCCTGGGTCATCCCTTCGGCCAGATGATTTCCTTCGGCGGGATGGTCTTCAACGGTGTTTTTGACAAGTTCCCAAACGTCAAGTTCGGCTTTATGGAAGGCGGCGTGGCGTGGATGCTCGTTTGCCTGGAACGTTTCGACCGCTCCTGGGAAACCCACATCCAGCACGATCCGCGCAAGCGCTTTCTCCAGCTCCGGCCCAAAGAAAAGGTCAGCGAATATATCACGCGCCATATCGACGCCGGACAGATCTTTGTCGGCTGCGAGGGCGAAGAACCCGATATCGCCCATGCGATCAAGAGAATCGGCAACAAGCCCTGGGTGTTTTCCAGCGACTATCCGCACGAAGTCAACAACGAATTCTGCAAACATGAGATTAACGAGTTTCTGGAAAATAGCGAGATCAGCGCCGCCGACAAAGCGGCCTTTCTACACGGCAACGCGCGCCGGTTTTATAGCCTCGGAGCCGCCGGCCTGTGAATCCCGAGCCGCGCATCGGGCTAATCATCCCGTCGAGCAACAGCCTGACCGAACCGCAGTTCAACCGCTACGCGCCGCCGGGAGTGGGCATCCACGTCACCCGCCTGCGCATGACCGGCAAATGGCGCAAGCCGCTGGCCGAGCTGAAAAGCTCCCTCGTCGAAGCGGCCGAAGCGCTTTCCGACGTCAAACCGGGGGTCGTCGTTTTTCATTGCACGGCAAACTCGATGGAGAACGGCCTGGCGCACGAAGCCAACATCGTCAATATCGTCGCGAAGGCGAGCGGCTGCGCAACCATCTCGACAGCTCAAGCGATCACCCAGGCGTTTGATCATTGCGGCATCAAAAAATTGGTGCTCATCAGCCCCTATGTCAAAGCAACCAACGACCACGAGGTCAAATATTTGAGCGAAGCCGGCTACACAGTTTTGCATGAGTTGGGACTTGGCTTGGAAACCCATGCCTACGCCAGAGTGACGCCGGAAGAATGGAAGAAGATCGTCAAGGAGAACAGCCGGGCCGACGCCGACGGGTACTTTCTCAGCTGCACCAATACGCGCATGATCGAGGCGATTGACGATCTGGAGTCTGATCTCGGCAAACCGGTGGTGAATAGCAATCAAGCGACCCTTTGGGCGTGTCTCCAGAAGCTCGGCATCAAGCCAAACGGCGAAGGACTCGGCCGTCTGTTTCGCTGAAGTCAAATCAACCGGCTGGTTTTAGCCAGCTCGGTCAACTTTTCTCTTAGTCCGGTATTTCTTTTTTCGACGCGCAGGTTGCGGATCGCCATCGCCAGCGCTTTTCGGCTGCCGACCAGGACGACCAGTTTTTTGCCGCGCGTTATCGCCGTGTAAAGAATGCTGCGGTGCAGCATCAAATAATGAGAGGTATGCAGCGGGATAACCACTGCCGGATATTCGCTGCCCTGGCTCTTGTGCACCGAAGTAGCGTAGGCGAGGCTGATCTCGTCGAGCTCATCGGACTCGTACTCCACCACCTTATCGAGAAAATCGACTTTTGCGCTGCCGTTTTCCCGATCGATGCCGACGATCCGTCCGAGATCGCCGTTAAAGACCCCCTTGTCGTAATTGTTTCGCAGCTGCATGACTTTATCGCCGGCGCGCAGGGCAAAGCCGCCGCGTTCGAGCGATTGACCGAGTGGATTGAGCAGGTTTTGCATCTCGCGGTTGAGGTTGATGGTGCCGAGCATGCCGCGGTGCATCGGCGTCAGCACCTGGATCGTTTGAGCCACTTCAGTAGGTTCCAACTGCAAAGACTGCGGAATGCTTTCACAGACTAGTTGTTTGACGCTGCTGAGAATCTCTTCCTCGGTGTCATGCGCGATGAAGGCAAAGTCGCGACGTTCCCCGGCTGCTCCGAAAAATAACGTCTGCCCCTGAAGAATCCGGTGCGCGTTGACGACGATCAAGCTTTCACGGTTCTGACGGAAGATACGCCGCAGCACGACTTTAGGGACGACGCCGGAATCGATCAGATCGCGCAACACGCTGCCCGGACCGACCGACGGCAGCTGATCGACGTCGCCGATGAGAATCAAATGGCTGTGCGGATCGATCGCGCGCAGCAAGTGATCCATCAGCCCCAGATCGACCATCGAAGTCTCATCGACGATGACGTAATCGACCTGCAATGGATTGTCCTCGCTTCTGTTAAAACCGCCTTCGCGCGGGTTGTATTCGAGCAGCCGATGAATTGTCAGGGCATCTTCGCCGGCGCTCTCGGTCATGCGTTTGGCGGCGCGCCCGGTCGGCGCACCCAGGACGAAGCTGACCTTGGCGCGGCGCAGGATGGTTAGCAGAGCGGTCAATAAAGTCGTTTTGCCGGTTCCCGGACCGCCGGTGATGACGAGAACTTTCTCCCGCAGGGCCTGTTCGGCTGCGCGCACTTGGTCTTCGTCCAACGTAACGGCCGCAGCGCCGAACAATTCAGGGCTGATGAGATCGATGGCGCCGCGCGCGGCTGAGCGGTTCCATAGACCGCTGATCTTCTCGCTCTGAATACGAGACGGCGTCGATAACAGGCTGTGAAATGCGGACGCTACGCGCCGCTCCGCGTGGTAAAGCTCTGCCAGGTAAACTTGTATGACGGCGGCATCGCCCGCTTCTTGAAGCACTAAGCTCCCCTTTGCCGCGAGTTTGCCGACCGCTGCGTCAACGGGATCTTCTTCGACTCTTAGCAGCGCGGCGGCATTGCGTTTGAGCGAGGCGAGATCAATGTAGCAATGGCCGCGTTCGGCCAATTCGCCGAGCACATGCAAGACCCCGGCTTGAACCCGCAAGGGAAAATCGCCGCGAATGCCGATATGATCGGCGAGACGGTCCGCCAGCAGAAAACCAATCCCGTGCACTTGGCGCGCCAGCACGTAGGGATTCTCGCGCACTTGCGCAATGGTACCGGCGCCAAAAACCCGGTAAATCCTGAGCGCCAGCGAGGCGCCGACGCCGTGGCCCTGGAGAAACACCATGACATCCTGCATGCCACGCTGGGCTTGCCACGCTTCCATGATGCGGCGCGCGCGCGTTTCGCCGATGCCCTCGACGTCCAGAATTCTTAACGGTTGATCGGACAAAACCCGTAGCGTATCAAATCCGAAAGCAGCCACGAGCCGCTTCGCGTAGCTCGGCCCAATCCCTTTGATCATGCCGGAGCCGAGATATTTTTCGATGCCTTCGAGGGTCGCAGGATCGATCTTCTCCCAATGATCGACCTGAAACTGCAAGCCGTAGCGCGCGTGGCGTTTCCATACACCGGAGACTTTGATCTCTTCGCCTTCGGCGACCGGAAAAATCGTTCCCACCACCGTCACCCCCGGGCCGCCCTCTTCATCGAGACGCGCGACGGTGTAATGGGTCTCCGGATGACGGTAGGTAATCCGGCTGACGGTGCCTTGGATAGAGGCGGGTTCGTTGTGTTTTTCGGCCAACGGCAGCTCCCGGGCAGCATCCTACTTGAAACTCCGTACAGGGTAAACGACGGCGCTTGCGTTTTGCAGGACCGGCGATAGAATTCATGATCAGATTGTCGATGTCCAGTTCCGCTCCCGACTATTGGCTGTCCCTGTCTAACTCTTTTGGTAAAGCGCAAAACAATCCCACGGTTGCGGCGTTCCTCGGATCGATGAATCCCAGGAGACGGAAACGATGAATATAAGCGACTTTTGGCTCGAGGCGCTGCTTATTTTCCTGTTGATTCTCGCCAACGGCTTTTTTGCGGCGTCGGAGATCGCTGTGATCGCCATGCGTAAGAGCCGCATCGACGCGCTGGTGGAAAAGGGCGTGAAACGCGCCGCCGTTATCGCGCGGCTCAAGAACGATCCGGACCGTTTTCTTGCCACGGTGCAAATCGGCGTTACGGTGGTCGGCTCGCTAGCCTCCGCTATCGGCGGCGCGGCCGCGATCGGCTACTTGAAGCCGCAAATCGCCGCCCTGCCGTTTACCTTCACCGCGCGTTGGGCCGAAGCGATCGCCCTGCTGATCGTCGTCCTGCCGATTTCCTATCTCTCGCTCGTGCTCGGCGAGCTTGTGCCAAAATCCCTTGCCTTGAGACACTCCGAGCGGATCGCCTGCTTCGTCGCCCGGCCCATCGACTTGCTTGCGCGCGCCAGCGCCGTAATCGTGAAGGCTCTAACTGCGTCGAGCAACGCCGTACTCCGGCTGCTCGGCGGGAAAGATGTCGAAGGCGCCAGTTTCATTTCAGTCGATGAAGTGAAGTCGTTGATCCGCGAAGGAGCTGCCAAGGGAATCTTCAACGAAACCGAACAAGAGCTGATCCACAGCGTTTTCGAATTTGCCGACACGCCGGTCAAAGCGGTGATGATTCCGCGCACCGAAATTCACGCGATCGGAGCCGACACTTCTCTCGCCGAGGCGGCCAAAAGCTTCGTCGACAGCGGCTTCTCGCGGATTCCCGTCTACGAAGGCGAGCTCGACAAGATCACCGGCATTCTTTACAACAAGGACGTCTTCAAAGCGCTGCAGGAAAACAGCGATTTCCGTATTCGCGATCATCTTCACCCGGCGTTTTTCGTGCCCAGCACGCTGCCGATCAGCGAGCTTTTAAAACAGCTGCAGCGCCGGCACTTGGCCATGGCCTTGGTGGTCAATGAATTCGGCGAAGTCGAAGGCCTAGCCACCCTCGAGGACCTGGTCGAGGAAATCGTCGGCGAGATTCGCGACGAGTACGACCGCGAAGAACGTGGGCCGGTGGAACGATTGCCCGACGGTTCGATGGTAATCAAGGGCTCGGCATTGCTCAAAGACTTAAAGACCGATTTCAATCTGCCCTTCGACGAGTCTTCGGAGTATCACACGCTTGCCGGGTTCATGCTCGCCAAGCTCAAACGCATACCGCGCGGCGGCGAATGGGCCGAGGAAAACGGTTACAAGCTTACGATTGTGGACATGGAAGGACGGCGCATCCTCAAGATCAAACTGGAGCAAACCGCGCCGGCGTGAGCTCGAACCGCACTCGGCGCGCAAAAATCAGTACGAACGAATTTCGACTTCGTTACCGTCGGGATCGAGGAAATAGACCGAAGTCGCACGCCCGCGCGCGCCCCAACGCGACACCGGCCCCTCGCGCACCTGGATCTCGTTGGCTGCCAAATAATCAACAATGCCGGAAAAATCTTGGGCGCCAACAACCAGACAGAAATGGTTGAGATTACCGTCATTCTTCGCGCCGGCGGCACGAACGGCGGATGATCGGAGTGGAAATAAGTCGATAATGGTCGCGTCATTGATGCGGACCGACGGAAAACCGACTTTGCCGGCTCTAAAATCCTCGACGCGCTCGCCCTGCAAACCCAAAACTTCTATGTAGAACCTGAGTGAACGCTCGATGTCACTGACGTTGAGCACGATATGATCCAGCTCGGTAATTTTCGGCCGTGCCATAATCAACTCCTTTCGTTCAGCCGCGCTGCGACGGCGGCTCAGCGGCGATTATCGACATGGCCTCGATTAACGCTGATATTTCCTTTGGCGTGCCGACCGTGACGCGCAAACAATCTTGCAAGCCGGGCATGTCGAAATAACGCACCAGAATCTTGTGACGCTTGAGTTCCTCGTAGACCGGTTTGAGATTCTGCCCGGTCTTGCGCGCTAAGACAAAATTAGCATGCGAGGGATACACCTGATAGCCCATTCGTTTGAGGCCGGACGTAAGTCTTTTCCGGCTGCGCTGAATGCGCCGCGCGTTGCGCGTCATCCACGCCAGATCCTGCAAAGCCGCGCTCGCCGCCACCAGACTCAGGCGATTCAAATTATAGGAATCTTTGACCTTCATCATGCCGGCGATGATTTCATCCGAAGCGAAAGCGAGGCCGACCCGCATGCCCGCCAACGAAAAAGATTTGGAGAAGCTCCGCAGCACAATCAAGTTAGCCAGACGGTGGATCAATGGAAGTGCCGATGAACCTTCACTCTCGGCAAAATCGACGTAGGCTTCATCCACAACCAGGACGCCCGAAACCGAACGAGCCAATTTCTCGATTTCCAGCAAAGTCACCATTGTGCCGGACGGCGCATTCGGATTGCACAGAAAGGTGAGGGCGGCGTTTTGTGCGTTGAGAGTCGCGGGCAAGGAAAAATCCTCCGGGTAGTCGACTGCCAGGCGAACACCGTCTTGGATCTCAACCAGCGTGTCGTAAAGTGAGTAGGTGGGAACCGGAAACGCCACCCGGTCGCCGGGACCCACGAAGCAGCGTAGCGCAATTGCCAAAAGCTCGTCCGAGCCGTTTCCCGCGATGATGTTTGCTGGCGTCACCCCGTACACACCCGCCGCCACTGATCGCAAGCTGTCGCTCAGCGGTTCCGGGTACAGCCGTAGCGAACTGCGGATCGCGCTCCTCAGCGCCGCGAAAACCTTCGGCGACGGCGGGTAGGGGTTTTCATTGGTATTCAGCTTGATGATTTCAAAGTCTTGCGGCTGTTCGCCGGGGACATACCCAGCCAATCCGGCAATATTCGAGCGAAAACGCGTCGGCATAGCGGCGGATTCTATCGGCAGGGATCCAGCTTTTCAAACCGCTTCCGCTTCTTAGAAAAATAACGACCGAGCGGGACAAATTGGCCAAGGATTGCTGGTACAGTCCAAAATTATACTAATTTTGCCGCTTTTCCGTTATATCTATAACTGGATCCGCTTTAAATACTTGAATCTGTATATGACGCGTTCGATTTGGACCGTGGCATGCTTTTGGCTTGTCCCTGGATCTCGGTCCAATGAGAAGCGAAGTCCACACCCGATGTCTCGGCGAAAATAGCAAAGTAATTTTCATGGACTATCCCAAACACTCCAGACCTGGCCCCGCCCTCCTGCTGGTCAAGGAGATCGAGATTTTGCAGGCACAGATTCGGTTGGTGGAGATCTGTCTCACTCAAGTGCAGCTGGCGGCTGAAGACAGAATCGCGCGCATGGAACAACAGTATAACGGCGAACTGACAGGGCTGCGCACGGCCCTGACCACCGTCGAGCAAATCCTTGCGGCCCATGAAAGTGTCATCACAACAAATCCCCGCCTACTTGCCCGATTCCGCTTTCTGAAAACTCAGCTTGCCGAGCAACAACACGTAATCGAAAACCGTAATGCGGAACTCAAAAACTCCAGGTCGGGCGCTGAATACCTGCGCGTACGAATCGGAGAATTGGAATCCGCCGCGTCATTGGCTGATCTTCGGGCGCAAGTGTCTACCGACCCTGAGCATCACAGTCTGATTAATGACCGCGAAAGTCAGAAATCGACCTTCATAGAATCGGCAAGGGAATTCATGGCGTCCGATCCACGACGCCACATCGAAGAGCTAAAGACCGAGCTGCGCCAAACTGAACAGATCGCGTTAAACCGCCGGCCGAACGAGGAGATTACAACCGAGGAGTTCACCATGGACATGGAGGATCGTAACAAGCAGGCCGCCGGAGACGCGACCGCGCTGCAAGAATCCGGCACGGCGCCGTCCGCCGTTGAGCAATCGCTTCGAAACGAGATCGACCGGCTGCTTCACGAAGCGCAAGAAAAAAACCAGATCTTGCAGGACCGCAATGACGAGCTGGTTCGGGTCAAGGCCGAAATGGATAGATTGCAGGAGCGGCTCAATCAAGTGGAGTCGTCAACCAGCCGTGCGCAAAGCGCGCTCGCCGGCGACGTTGAGCGGATGCACACGGAGTTTCAGGCCCAGCTTGCTTTGTTGCAAGCCGAACTCAGCCAGAAGGAATGGGCGCTGGAGGACAAGCAGGCAGCGGCACGTGGGCTCGAGCAAAAGTACCGCGAAGAGATCGAGTCATTGCGCCGCCAGTTGGCACAGCGTGAGATTAATCAGGCCGGCGACGAGTTCGTATTTGACGAGCCGCGCGTGAACCGTGCTCAACAAGGAAAATTTGAACCGGCCCAGAACGGAGGTCCGAGTACGGAGGCAGTAAATCTGCGCAAAAGCCAACGGCGATGGCATAGCGGGGTTGGCTGGAAAAGGCGTTGGCGCGAGTAAGACAATTTCACATGGCGTCGCCGCTGGAAACTGATGAATTCAACGAAAGGAAAAATTTAGGCGTGCGATCTGATCCAAACGAAAGAGGCACTGCCGAAGGACGATTATGTTGCAGACAGAACGCGTACCGACAGGAATCTTAGGGCTCGATCACTTAATCGAAGGAGGACTGCCGAAGGGTCGTTCGATTCTCGTTACCGGAGAGCCGGGAACCGGAAAAACCATTTTCGCGCTGCAGTTTCTCGTCGACGGGCTCAGGCGGGGTGAAAAAGGCATCTACGTGAGCGCCGATGAAAGCCCGATGGACGTGCTCGAACAAGGCGCCTCTTTGGGATGGGATCTTGAACGGCACGTCGACTCCAAAGAACTTGCGATTTTGAACGCTGGAACTTACCTTAGTTCGCTTCCCGGAGCAGGGCGCGAACGGCACGTCGACGTGCAGAAAGCCGTCAACGACCTGGCATCCTTCGTCAACCAAGTGGGCGCGAAGAGAATGGTTCTGGATCCGGCGGGTCCTTTCGTTTTGTTGCGCGATAGCGCTGCACGAATTCAAGACCAGACACGCTTACTGGTCAAACTTCTGCGCACCTCGATGCAAACGACCAATGTGCTGACTTCCTACGCGGTTCCCCGCACTGGGGAGCGCGGTATGCATGGCATCGAAGAGTATCTCGTGGCCGGCGCCATCGTGCTTGAAATGATTTGGAAGGGCGATGGTCTCGTGCGCACCCTGATCGTCGAAAAGATGCGTTGTACCAACGTGAAACCTACGCAACTCGAATTCGATATCGCCAAGGGCGTAGGTATTACGATTCAGCCGCCCGCGTCAGCACTCTAACCGGTAAGCGCCTCGATTTTGGGACAGTTCTCATGCGCGGCCCCTATCGAACGTGAGAATCTCCCTCGGCTTCAATTCGAATGATCCAAACTCGTTGACGCGAGCCAATTCCCTTATTCCCGCATATTTTCAGTTTCGCGGGAATCCATCGTCATCTTTTCGCACCGCCTGGACGCTCGCCGCCGGAGTTATCCTGAGATCGTCAAAACGCCGGCATACCGGACTTTCACTTCGCCTCTAGGGCGAGAGATTTCAACCCGACGAGAAGATTAAAAGATTACGTGGTCCTGCGAGGGCGCGCGCCTCAGGAAACCATTTTGCCGCGGTTTGCACCCATCGTGCCAAATACCTTCTCTTGGTGCCGGTGAGCCAAGACGCGTTGGTCTCGCCTCACTTTGTTTGTTTGGCATTTCTTGACAGGGGGCCAAACGATGCTTAATTTTTGTTCATATTATGAGGTGGATAACCAATGCGTCTAGATAAACTTACGATTAAATCACAAGAGGCACTGCAACAAGCTCAAGGGCTCGCTGAGAAGCGTAATCACCAGGCGATCGACGTCGAGCATCTTTTGTTCGCTTTGATGGGGCAAAAGGAAGGCGTGGTGTTGGCGATCTTGCAAAAACTTGGCGTGCCGCTGGGCATGGTGACCGAGCGCCTGGAAAAGGCCTTGGATCGTATGCCTCAAATCACCGGCGCCGCCGGCCAGACTTACATTACGCCGCGTCTAAAGAAAGTCATCGAGAGCGCCGAATCCGAAGCCGAAGCGCTCAAAGACGAGTATGTTTCGACCGAGCACCTGCTGCTCGCAATGGTTCAGGACAGCGGTGACGCCGGCAAGGTTCTCAAGGAACAGGGCGCCTCCCGGGACAAGATTTTAAACGCACTCGTCGGCATTCGCGGCGCGCAAAGAATTACTGATCCCAATCCCGAAGAAAAATATCAGGCCTTGGAAAAATATGGCCGAGATTTGACCGATCTCGCGCGTAAGGGAAAACTCGATCCGGTGATCGGGCGAGACGATGAGATTCGCCGCGTCATTCAGGTGCTGTCGCGCCGGACCAAAAATAATCCGGTGCTGATCGGCGAACCGGGCGTGGGCAAAACCGCGATCGTCGAGGGCCTGGCACTGCGCATCGTCAACGGCGACGTACCCGAAGGATTGAAAGAAAAGCGGCTCCTCGCACTCGATCTCGGCGCAATGGTTGCGGGAGCCAAATACCGCGGCGAGTTCGAAGATCGGCTCAAAGCCGTGCTCAAAGAAGTCACCGAAGCCAGTGGCCAAATCATTCTGTTCATCGACGAGCTCCATACGATAGTGGGCGCCGGCGCGGCGGAAGGCGCCATGGACGCGTCAAACATGCTCAAACCGGCGCTGGCGCGTGGCGAGTTGCGCTGCGTCGGCGCAACGACCTTGGATGAATACCGCAAGCGCGTCGAGAAAGATCCCGCATTGGAACGCCGTTTCCAGCCGGTCTTCGTCGGCGAACCGTCCGTCGAAGACACTATCGCGATCCTGCGTGGTCTGAAAGAACGGTACGAAGTGCACCATGGCGTGCGCATCACCGACGGCGCGATCATCGGCGCCGCCACACTGTCGCATCGCTATATCAGCGACCGTTTTTTGCCGGACAAGGCGATCGATTTGATTGACGAGGCGGCGTCGCGGCTGCGCATCGAGATCGACAGCATGCCGATCGAGATCGACGAAGTCGAGCGCAAGATCCTTCAGCTCGAGATCGAAAGACAGGCGCTCAGGCGCGAGGAAGACAAAGCCTCCAAGGAGCGGCTGGCGCAACTCGAGCGCGAGATCGAAAACTTGCGCGAAGCCTCCAACGGACTGAAAGCCCACTGGCAAAATGAAAAGGAGTCGATCCAGCGAATTCGCTCGCTCAAGGAAAAAATCGAGGCGACCAAAGTCGACGAGCAAAAAGCGCAGCGCGAGGGCGATTTAAATCGGGCCGCGGAACTGCGCTACGGCACGCTGACGCAGTTGCAGAAAGACTTGGAAGAAGCGAATCAAAAGCTTACCGAGCTGCAAAAGAACCAAAAAATGCTCAAAGAAGAAGTCGACGCCGAAGACGTCGCCGAAGTGGTGGCCAAGTGGACCGGCATCCCGGTTTCGAAGATGCTTGAGGGCGAAATTCAAAAATTACTCAAGATGGAAGATCGCCTCAAGCTCCGTGTGATCGGCCAGGAGAACGCCATCCATGCGGTGTCCAACGCCGTGCGCCGTGCACGCGCCGGACTGCAAGACGAGAACCGGCCGATCGGATCATTCATCTTTCTCGGCCCCACGGGCGTCGGAAAAACCGAGCTCTGCCGGGCGCTCGCGGAATTTCTCTTCGACGACGAGCAGGCAATGGTCCGCCTTGACATGTCGGAGTTCATGGAGAAGCACTCGGTGGCGCGGCTGATCGGCGCTCCTCCGGGTTACGTCGGCTATGAAGAGGGCGGCTACTTGACTGAAGCCGTGCGCCGCCGTCCCTATTCGGTCGTGCTGTTCGACGAGATCGAAAAGGCGCATCCCGATGTTTTCAATGCTCTGCTGCAAATTCTCGAAGACGGCCGCATGACCGACGGCCAAGGGCGCACCGTGGATTTCAAAAACACGGTCATCATTATGACGTCGAATCTCGGCAGCCAATACATCCAAGAGCTTGGCGCCAACAACCGCAAAGAAATGGAACGGCTGGTCGGCGCCGCTTTGCGCGAGGCGTTCAAGCCGGAATTTCTCAACCGGGTCGACGAGACGATCATTTTCAACAGTCTCGGCCGCGACGAAATCAAATCAATCGTCGAAATTCAACTTAAGCGGCTGCGGCAAAATCTCGCGAATCGTAAGATCTCGCTGGAGCTCAGCGAGCGAGCCCAGGCGCTCATCGCAGAAAAAGGCTATGATCCGGCTTACGGCGCGCGCCCGCTCAAACGCACGATCCAGCGAATGATTCAGGATCCGCTGGCGATAAAGATCCTCGACGGAGAATTCAAAGAAGGCGATGTTGTCAAGATCGATGCGATCGGCGACGAACTGGTCTTCAGTCATGGCGCCGCCGCCGCGCTCGATGACAGCTACGCGCAACAGACGATCCATTGACGCCGTCGTCGCGAAGAATGAATGTCAATCCATGACTCCAGCACTCCAAACGTCTACCTTGCAGCGAGGCATCGAGCGCAACGAAGCACATGAGTCTTTTTCAGCCTTGCTAGCCTAGATTGCCTAGTTTATTCTTTCTGCGACGAATTATCGGAGGGAGCAGCGGACGGGTTGCTCCCTCTTTTTTTACCTCATGGCGGAAACGAACATCACTGAAGAACGACAGTCCCATGCGCGCCTGGTGCTTTACCAGGTCTCCCTCGGACTCACTCTCGTCGCCATCAATCATCGGGCGATCCAAATCGCCTTACCGACGCTCACGCATGCTTTTCATGCCGACCTATCCTTCATCCAGTGGGTTCTCCTGGTTTACGACCTCGCCGTCATCGGGCTGGTGCTGACACTCGGCCGGATCGGCGATCTGTTCGGCCGTAAATGGATTTATATTTTCGGATTTTTGTTATTTGTCGTCAGTTCTGCGCTCTGTGGGTTGGCGCAAAGCTCGGGGCAACTCATCGCGTTTCGCGTGCTCCAGGGCATCGGCGGCGCGCTGATCCTGGCTAACGGACGAGCGTTGGTTACGATCAACGCGCCCCCATCGGAACGCGGTAAGGCGCTCGGTATCACTTCGACGGCATACCACGTCGGCTACATGATCGGACCCACCCTCGGCGGTTTCATCATCGACACCACCGGCTGGCGTTGGATTTTTTTCATGACCATCCCTATCGGCCTTGCCTGCGCCTACTTTGCCTGGCGCGTGTTGCATGAAAGAGAAAGAAGCGCGGCTCCCGTCAAGATCGATATGGCCGGCGCCGGCTATTTGTTGCTCACCAACATCTGCTTCGTCTATGCACTCAACCAACTGCCCCATCTCGGGATCGGCCACCCCGTCGTCTTCGCGTTTTTCGCCGTGTCGCTGGCGACTCTGGCGCTGTTCATCCGCGCCGAGCAAAAGGCGGAAAATCCAATTTTGCATCTCTCGCTCTTTCGTAACCGTCTTTTTAGCGCGTCGAATCTGAGCTTGTTCTTCGTGACCTCGACTCAGTCTGCCATCGGCGTGCTGCTGCCCTTCTATTTGCAAAATTTACGGGGATTCACAGCCACACAAATAGGCTGGATCATCATCGCCAGTTCCGTCGTCATCATTTTAATCGCACCACTCGCCGGTTGGCTCTCCGATCGTTTCGGATCGCGTCTGCTTTGCAGCATCGGCGCGGCGATCATCGTTGGGGGGCAGTACTTGATCGCTTCGTTTACGCTCCAGTCTTCGCTTTTCCAGTTGGTCTTTCCTCAGGTGCTGATTGGGCTCGGCTGGGCATTGTTCAATTCACCCAACCAGAGCGCGATTATGAGCGCGGTGTCGCGCGATCAAGTCGGCGCCGCTTCGGGCATGACCGTGACCACGGCAAGAATCGGCGGCGCCATCGGCATCGCGTTATCCGGCGCGATCATGACCTATGCCTTGGTCGCCGGCGGCCTGACCGTGCAGCAGATCGAATCGCCTGGCAGTTGGTCCGCCGCCCCGCAGCAATTTCTCGAGGCCTTTGGCCTCACCATCCATTTCGTCAATGCCTTCGCTCTTCTCGCTATTCTATTCTCGGCGCTGCGCGGCAGCCGGCAGGATTGATACAATGGCTCGGTTTCCGTTGAAGCCCCAATCCGTGCGCGCTAGGATGGGCGCCGTCACACCAGCGTGATTCACTATGCCCAACTGAATGCCCAACTGAGGAAGGCCCGGCGGTAAAAAGCGTGAACTGGTATCTCCACATCGACATGGATGCTTTTTATGCCTCCGTCGAACAGGTTCTCGACCCCAGCTTGCGAGGCAAACCGGTGATCGTCGGCGGCCGCAACGGCCGCGGCGTCGTCACCTCGGCGTCCTACGAAGCGCGCAAATTCGGCGTCCATTCGGCGATGCCGGGTTTTCAAGCCAAAAAGCTTTGCCCCCAAGGAGTTTTTTTGCCGAACCGCCGGCGCGTCTATTCGGAGTTTTCCGAAAAAGTTTTTGCCGTCTTGGAGCAATATTCCCCCATCGTGCGCGCGCTTTCGATCGACGAAGGGCTCGTTGATCTCACCGGCACCGACCGGCTCTTCGGCCCGCCGCTTAAGACCGCCGATACGATCATTCGCCGCATCCAAAACGACCTCGGTTTGCCGTCGTCCGGCGGGCTCTCGACCAGCAGAGTGACGGCAAAAATCGCCGCGACGTTGGCCAAGCCGCGCGGCCTGGTTTATGTGCCGGCAGGTTCGGAAAAGGATTTTCTCGCGCCGCTCGCCGTAGAAATGATCCCCGGCATTGGCCCGAAGACTCACAAGTCACTCGATCAAAAGGGTATTCAGACGATCGGCGATTTATTAAATCGCACCGACATGGCGGCGCGACATTTGGATCTCACCGAATCCTCGGAGCGGCGCCGTCACCACCACGATCACTCCGTCGGCAACGAAACCACTCTCGACCATCCGGTCAAGGAGATCGCGGGCATGGAACGCGTCCTCTGGGAGCTGGTCGAGGAGGTCGGCGGCCGTTTGCGCCGGGAGGAATTATACGCGCGCTGCTTAACTGTGAAAATCCGCTACACGAATCTTCACACGATCACCCGCTCGCGCACGCTGCAGTCGCCGACTTGTTTCGACAAAGAGATTTTCGCAATAGTTAGAGACCTGCTCAGACAAAATGTCGGCCAAGGCCTGGCGGTGCGGCTGCTCGGCGTAAGCGCCAGCGCGCTGCAGAGCACCGGCTGGCAAGAACCGCTGTTGGATCGCGACCAGCGCAAGTCCTTCGAGCAGCTCTACAAAGGTATCGACGAGCTGCGCCGCAAGTATGGCGAACATACCATCGGCGCGGCCTCACCGCGCCACAAGGCCGGTTGATTTTCCGCTCAAAGCTTCTTACTGTTTTCTCGTCCGTCAACATCCATGACAAAGACGAAGCATCCTTTTCTCGCCGCCTGCTGCCTCGAGCAGACTTCGTACACGCCGGTCTGGCTCATGCGCCAGGCCGGGCGCTACATGGAAGAATATCGCACGCTACGCGCCCAACATGACTTTCTCGAACTGTGCAAACGCCCGGACCTGGCGGCGGAAATTACTGTCACTCCGGTTGAGCGGCTCGGTGTGGATGCGGCGATTTTATTCGCCGATATTTTACTGATTCTTGAGCCCATGGGGATCGGCTTGGAATATTCGAAAGGCGATGGGCCCGTGATTCAGCGCCCGGTACGCAGCGGCAAAGAAATCGATGCTTTGAAAAACTTCGATCCGCAAGAGGAGCTTTCGTTTGTCTACGACGCGGTGAAGAAGATTCGAATCGCGCTTGATAACAAAGTTCCGCTGATCGGCTTTGCCGGCGCGCCATTCACGCTCGCGTCGTATCTCATCGAAGGCGGCGGGTCACGCAACTACATTCATACCAAAAAGCTTTTTTATGGAGCTCCCGAGGCGTGGAAACGTTTGATGGAACGCCTGGCCAAAGTGATTGCGGAATATTTGAATTTACAAATTGACGCAGGTGCCGAGGCCGTGCAGCTTTTCGACAGCTGGGCCGGCTGTCTAACACCCGGCGATTACGAACAATTCGCGATGCCGTACACCAAAGCGGTGATCGATGCGGTTACACCGGGCGTTCCAGTGATTCATTTCAGCACCGGCACGGCCGGGTCGTTGAAAAATATCCGGTCCGCGGGTGGCGACGTCATCGGTTTGGACTGGAGGGTGAATCTCGACGAGGGTTGGGCCACCGTCGGTCACGACGTCGCCGTGCAAGGCAATCTCGACCCGGTAGCCCTATTCGGCTCGCCGAAGGAAATCAAAGCACGCGCCGCCGAGATCTTGGGCCGCGCCGCCGGCCGCCCCGGTCACATTTTTAATTTAGGTCATGGGGTGCTTCCCGAGACACCGGTGGACCACGTGGTGGCGTTGGTCGATGCGGTGCACGAGCTAAGCGCGCGTTGAAGATTGGGTAACTGGAGTATTGGAGTGA
>Ga0209640_10000609_pt1 | contig 28146 bp, 28 predicted proteins | sample RifCSP10_1_FD_184018 | JGI IMG/M metagenome (GOLD analysis project Ga0209640, IMG submission 184018) | Soil microbial communities from Rifle, Colorado - Rifle CSP2_sed 10_1 (SPAdes) (version 2) | ecosystem: Environmental > Terrestrial > Deep subsurface > Rock core/Sediment | place: Rifle... | reverse complement strand
CGAGCGCGATCCAGGCGTTCCAGGGTGCTCGCGAAGCGTTCCTCACACTGCACGGCCTGCGCGAACAAGGCCGCGTCGAAGTCGAGCGTCAACGGGACGATGAACTGCGTGAGCTGAACGATACGGTTCGACGCCTGCGGGCCATGCCGAACACGAATCTTAGGGTCACGCGCGTGGAAGCCCGCATCCAGGATCTCGAGCGACAGCGCACCAGCAACACCGGTGGGTTCCAGTCGCCGCCCGAGCTGTCGCTCGCGCTCGGCAGCGCCCACTTCCGCAACGGACAGCTCGAGGACGCCGAGCGCGAATGGAAGGAGGCAGTCGCCGTCAACCCGAAGATGGGCGAGGCCCACAACAATCTGGCCGCCATGTACGCGATGACCGGGCGCAAGAAGGAGGCCGGGGAGGCCGTTCGGGCATCGGAACGTACGGGGTTCCGCGTGCACCCGCAGCTCAAGGAAGATATCCGCCGCATGCAGTAGGCGGTGGGCAGTGGACGGTGTAGAGCGCAGGCTTCAGCCTGCGCGGGCCCGCGTCCCCTTGCGACGATGGTATGCTGAGCCGATGGCCGCGAGCGGATTGGTGAAGAAGGCCGCTACCTACGAGGACCTCCTTCAGGTGCCCGATCACCTGATCGCGGAGATCCTGGACGGCGAGTTGTACGCCACGCCGCGACCGGCGCTGCCCCATGCCCACGCTTCAACGGCGCTCAGCGGCGAGATCGTGGGTCCGTTCCAACGCGGCCGCGGCGGTCCCGGCGGATGGTCGATCCTCTTCGAGCCGGAATTGCACTTGCACGACGACGTCGTCGTGCCCGATCTCGCCGGCTGGCGGACAACGCGGCTTCCCGTCATCCCTCCTGCCGCGTTTCTGGCGATCGCCCCCGACTGGGTGTGCGAAACGATCTCGCCGTCAACCGAGGGGATTGACCGTGGCAGGAAACTGGCCACCTACGCACGGGAAGGCGTGTCACACGCCTGGCTGGTCAACCCGGCCAGCGAAACACTCGAAGTGCTGGCGTTGGCCGGCCAACGCTGGACGCTCCTCGCGACACATGTCGGCGCCGTCATCGTCCGCGCAGAGCCGTTCGACGCCATCGAGATCGACCTCTCCGCCCTGTGGACGACGACCTCGGCCCCCTGACGCCACGGAGTGGGCAAGTCGGTCGGCCATGGGCAGGCGGACGCGCCCGCTTCCGCGTGCACCCGCAGCTCAAGGAAGATATCCGCCGCATGAAGTAGCTGCCAATCAGATCCAGTGCTCGCACGGGTCAGCCTCGCGGCCTTCGATCCGGTCGTACTCGACGTATCGCGGAACGGGCGGGTGCAGTCCACGAGGAATGCGGACAGGGTCCCACCCGAACCACAGGCGCACGGCGTGGTACGCGGGCGAGGTCACGATGGGAAACCGGTCGAAGACCTCCTTCCAGCCGGACAACAGCGCAAACGTCCCAGGGTCCGGCTGCACGCCGTAGTCCCAGGCCGAACAGATCCGATGCACGTAGTCGGCTCGGGCTTCGAGTGAGTCGAGCGACCGTGGAGGCGCCTCCAGGTCCGGATAGACGCTGCCGTCGATGTCCATCGGGATCATCCTCCGACGAACACGTCCTTGAACCACTGCCGGACGCGCCGCGCGCGCTCCCGGGCCGGCAGGTCGGGAATGCTCTCGAGCGGCCGGCGCGCGTCGAGTCCCGCCAGATGCAGGAGCAGGTTCTGCCTGGCGGCCTCGGTCGACCCGCCCGGATTCTTGGCCTCCCACAGTTCCCAGCAGCGACGCGGCGTGAGCAATCCCGCGTCGATCACGGCGTGGACGTCGAGGAAATCACGAGGCGCCCCACGATTCACGAGGGCGTTCATCTTGGCGCCGATGTTGTCCGCCAGCGTCTCGACTCGAAGCGGAGGCCATGCGCTCGGCTGTGGCTCTTCCACGGCAATCGACCGGACGGCGATCTGAAACGAGAAGCGCTGCTGTCCCTCCTGCACGAGCTCGAAGGAGAGGGTGTCGCCGAAGCGGCGCTCCCGCAGCGCCATCCGCACGTCCCCGGCGACCTGCTGCATGACCTGCCGGATGACCTGCTCGGCAGCCGGATCGGCGCGTCCACGCCACCACGCGTCGATATCGTGCGTCGTCCGGTAGTCCAGATAGTGCTGCAGTGCGAGGTAGCCGCCGAGGATGATGTGATGCCCCTCTGGCTTCCCGGACAGAAGCGACAGCACACGCTCGGCGAGCGGATCGATCTGGCGTGGCCTGATCATCCCGCGTCCAGTGTACGCCATGCCCGCGGATCACCGGGCTCACCCCGGAGCCTTGATATCCCGGCAGAGCCCTTGGCTGGTTGCCAGTATCTCTTGGCGCGCTCCGCGCGCCCAGGACCGCTATGCCGGTCACAACGAGTACAAAATTCACGCAACGAGCCGCATAGCGGTCCAACGGCAGTGCATGGCTTCCGAAACGGCAGTCGTTTGACCCTGGTCGGAAGTCAAGGGTTTCTTCTCTCGTGAAGTACCGCTCTTGCCGTAGGCGGTGGGCAGTAGTGGGTTTCATGCGGCCGACGCGCACGCTGAAGCGTGCGCTCTACGCTCCTGCCTACTGCCCACTGCCGACTTCTTACGTATCGATTTGCGCGCGCTGGAGCTTCCCGCTGAAGTCCACGTAGATCGACTTCCACTCCGAGAAGACATCCAGCGCGGCCGTGCCGGCTTCACGATGGCCATTGCCCGTCGCCTTCGTGCCGCCGAATGGCAGGTGCACTTCGGCACCAATCGTCGGCGCGTTCACGTAGAAGATCCCGGTGTACATGTCGCGCATGGCCGCAAACGCCTGGTTGATGTTCTGCGTGTAGATCGAGGCCGAGAGCCCGTAGGCCACGCCGTTGCCGATCTCGATCGCCTGCTCGAGTGACCGGCAGCGCATCACCGACACGACCGGCCCGAAGATCTCCTCCTGCGCGATCCGCATGGACGGCTCGACGTCGCCCAAGATCGTCGGCTCGTGAAACCAGCCATTCGCGTGCGCACCGCCGGTCAGACGGTGGCCGCCCGTCACGAGCGTGGCTCCTTCGGCGCGTCCGATCTCAACGTATTTCATGACCGTCTCGAGCTGCGCCTCACTCACGGACGGCCCCATCTGCGTGCGCTCGTCCAGACCGTTGCCCACGCGAAGCGACTGGGCACGCATCGAGAACTCGCGCAGGAACTGGTCGTAGACGTTCTCGTGTACCACCACTCGGCTTGCCGCCGTGCATCGCTGCCCTGTCGTTCCAAATCCGCCCCACAGGCACCCTTCGACCGCCAGCTCGATCTGCGCATCGTCCATGACGATGATGACGTTCTTGCCGCCCATCTCGAGGTGCACCTTCTTGAACGCCGACGACACATTCTGATTGACCACGCGTCCGACGGCCGTCGAACCCGTGAAGGAGACCACCTTCACCGCGTCGTGCGTGGCCAGTGCCGTTCCCACGTCGGGGCCACCCGTCACGAGATTCACCACCCCAGGAGGGATACCGGCCTCCTCGAGCACGTTCACGAAGTTGACGGCCGAGAGCGGCGTCAGCGTGGCGGGCTTGAACACGACCGTGTTGCCGCAAACGAGCGCCGGCGCAATCTTCCACGACGGAATCGCCATCGGAAAATTCCACGGCGTGATGACCGAGCACACGCCCAGCGGCTGGCGAACGGACATCGCGAACTTGTCGCGGAGCTCGGAAGGCACCGTCTGACCGTACTGCCGGCGCCCCTCGCCGGCCATGAAGTAGGTCATGTCGATCGCTTCCTGAACGTCGCCCTGCGTCTCCGCGAGCACCTTGCCCATTTCACGGGTCATGTCGCGCGCGTACCGATCCTTGCGCTCGACGAGCAGCCGCGCTGCAGTGAAGAGCATCTCGGCCCGGCGGGGCGCAGGCACGAGGCGCCACGCGGGGTAGGCGCGCGCGGCCGCCTCGATGGCCGATTCGGCGTCCTCGCGGGTCGAGTCCTGAAACAGGCCGACGACGTCCCGCCAGTCAGCAGGGTTCCGGTTCTCGAACGTGCGGCCAGACCGGGAGGGGATCCACCTCCCGTCGATGTAGTTGTCGTAATTGTCCACCGCTCGTCCCTCCGTCTACAGACTGCCGCAATCCAGTCAGTCTGGACAAGCCTCGGCCGACGAACTGGAAAAACCGGGGAGAAATTCCCTGCATGCGCTGCCATGGGATCGGGCACGGCCCCTGAGCGGGTAACCAGCTATGTCCTGAGCCACTTATCCTCCACCTGGCCAGTCTGCATCGACTCTCGTGGGCCTGTCGTGAAGGACAGATTGCACGATAAGACAATGGGGCTCACCGTTGAAACACGCCAGCGCCCCTGGCACGGATCCTGTATCTAGTAGCCCCGGAAGGGGCGGGTACCGAGATGACCGATACCTATCACATCACCGCCAAGCCGGCGCAGAAGGTTGTCGTCGTGAACGGCAACACGGACGTGCTCGGCCTTCTCGAATCGGTGCTCGATGCCGGTCGCTACGACATGGTCTTCGTGGAGCCAGGCGACCGCGCGTACTCCCAGATCAAGAAGGTGCTGCCCAACCTGGTGATCCTCTGCACGCGCGTCGACCGCCTGGATGGATTCGAAATCCTGACCATGCTGAAGCTGGACCCGGAGACGCGTGACATCCCGGTGCTCACGTATACCACCGAGCACGAAGGGCAGGACCTCGACGCCATGCTGTCGCAGCGAACCGACGAGGACGAGAACCCGTTCCAAGACCGGACGGCGCTTCGGATGAACTAGCCGTCGCAGTGGTATATTCCCCGCCAATGCCCGAGGACAAGCGCGAGGGGTCTCGAGTGGCCATGATCAGCCGGCTCGAAGGCGAGGTCATGGTGTTTCAGCCCATGGTGATCAAGGAGGTCAGCCTCAAGGGCGCCTTGGTCGAAACCCGGTTCCCCCTCCATCTCAATTCACTCCACGATCTGAGGCTCGAGCTCGGGCCACGGTCCGTGGTCGTCAAGGGGCGCGTCGTGCATTCGCAGATGTCCGACGTCGACGAAGAGACCGTGATCTACTCGACGGGAATCGAGTTCGTCGAGCCCTCGGAACACGTGTCGAGTGCGATCGGCGCGTTCCTCAAGTCAGTACAGGGCGACCACCACTAGCGGATCTTCAAGTGTTCGAGATAGTCGCCTGAGGGGATCCGCTCGGCACGCCCGAGCGGGGCGTTGTAGAAGTACGCGTGTGCCCGAACGACAGTCCCGTCCTCCATCGTGACCGCGGTCAGGCGGCGCGTGTACAGGCTGGCCTCGGGCTCGCTCGGGCGATAGGCTTCGGTCTCGTCGAGGGCGCGCAGCACGACCACAGGATGAGTCATCTCGTACACCTCGCCCCACACCAATCCATCCGGATCGGGGACGGCCGCCGGGTAGATGCCAAGATCGAAGAGGGCGGCCGTAATGGTCCCGCGGCCCCTGTACACGAGGTGATGGTCAATCCCAAGACGCCCGATGCGGTTGAAGGGCGTCATGAGCGTCCCATAGAAGAACACGAGCTTGGGCATCTGTGTGGCTGGACAGCCGAGTAGCCATCTCGGCGGCTGACTGGGTTCCCCCGCTAGCCAGCAACTACGAGCCGGATCGGGAGCCTATTTACAGCGCAGGCGATGTCGATGCGGGAGGAGGCTGGAGGGCCGGTCGGGGCAGACGGGGACGCTCGGCGCGGAGGGCCCCCAATGCATCGATCATCTCCGACGGGACCGAGAAGGACAGTGAGACCGTCCTGCCCTCGCCGCCAAGCTGAAGCCCATCGAGGGCAGCGCCAAGCTCGGCGTGCTGGCCCGCCTGCATCCGAGCGAGCGCCACGAAGCCACGGAGGACCTCACGGAGATTCTGGGCCGATTCCTCGTCCCTGGTCTCGACACGCAGTTGCCCCTCTACGCCGGTGTCGATGAAGCCAGTGGCCGAGAACCAGCTGATCTGCGGAAGCTGGCTGGCGACCTCGGCCGGCAGCGTGCCGGTCGTAAGGGCATCGAACCGTGCAACGGCCCACGCGTCGCCGTTGTCGATCTCGCCAACCAGACGCATCAAGTCGTCGTTGCCTCTCACGTCAGTGCCGTCAGCCTTCGTGTCGATGGCTCTCCGCACGGCGGCCGACGTTCCTATCGCCGCGAGTCCCGGCTCGAGGAACGCCACGGCGATCGTCCCGTCCCGCACGAGCAGACGTGAGCCCTTGTAGTCCTCGACAGTCCCGCCGTGCTCAGTCACCAGGGCTTCGATCCGTGCCTCATCGAACCGGCCTCTGGCCAGCACGAGGGGAGGCCCCTGCTCTGGGCCCGCGACCCCTGCGGCCACCACGTAATCGACATCGGTCTCGAGGTCGATGCCCGTGTGCTCCTTGAATTCATCGGCTCCGTTGTTTGTGCCAGGGTGGAGCTCGGAGAGCCTGCGGCGTACGTCGGAGTCCATCACGTCGCGCACATTTGCATATGCCAGGAAGCGGGCATCGGCGGGTACATAGGAGAGTTCAGCAAGGCCGCCCCCCCCGGTCAGGGTCAGGTTCTGCAGCCCCATGTACGAGGCCAACAGGCCACTGCCCAAGCCAATGACAAGGATGCCCACGGCGACGGACAGAAAAACCCGGGTGCGCTTGGTCATCTGGATGGCCCCCCTGGTCAGTATACGGCCGTTCGTCGGTCCAGGTTCCTGCCCGGGGACCGGTGCCGTTTTGGGACCGGGGAGTTGACTCTGGGCGTTGGGAGTTGGCTCACGGAGTCCCTTTGGAGTTCGAGAATGTCACTGCTCCAGGACGTACTCGCGCCGCTCGACCACCCACACCGCGGCGGTAAGGGACACCGCGATGGCCACTATGAGCCAGAAGAGGCTCGTGCCCACCGAGGGGGTATCCCTGAAAATGGCGCCTTGCAGGGCGGACACGACGCCTCCCGACGGCATCGCATGCGGGACCATTGTCTGGAGGTAATAGGCCAGGGTGAACCGCTTCACGTACCCGGGAAGGAGAAGGGCGACCTGTTCCCACCCGAACGCGAACACCAGTCCCACGACGAGCGGGCGCTTGAGCCAGGCGCCAACCAGCGCGAACAGGGCACCGTAGGCGACCAGACCGAGGCCGAGCACGCCGAGGTCCTTGAGCAGCGAGGTGAAGCTCGCGGAAATCTGCCCCACAGGCACGATGAGAAAGTAGACGACCATCACGGACGGAAGCACGACGAGCCCCGTGCATACCAGGTACGCGATGAACTTGCCGACCAGCACGGCCCCCCGGCGTACGGGTCGTGTGAAGAGATACGTGATGGTTCTGTCCTCCACTTCGTCGGCGATGAGCGACGTGCCGTAGAACACGCCGAGCACCGGGACGACGAACCACAGGAACAGGGTCCAGATCATCACGCCGAATATGCCCACGGCGTCGATTTGGACGCCGTTCACCCTGAGCGGCGCGATTCCCGCCGTCTGCACGACCCGCGCGACGAGCGCCACGACGACCGGACTGCCGACAACGAGGGCCATGAAAATGGTCCGGCGCGACCACAGCATCTCGCCAATCGAGAGCTCGAAGACACGCCACGCGCCGGTCAGAAACGACTGGGGGCGATTGTGCGTGCTCATGGCTTCACCAGATACTTGAAGACCGCCTGCAGGTTGTCGTCCGGGGAGGTCACTTCGTCGATGACGCCGGCTTCGCCCGACGCGGCCATGTCGGTCAGCCGGGTGTAGAAGGCATCCGGACGCGCGGTCTCGACAACCACCGCCTGCGGCTCGAAGCGCAGGCTGATGATCCCGTCCTCGACCAGCACCGCGCGCGCCAGCCGCTTCGGATCCTCCGCCCGGATGAACACGGTGTGCGGATGCTCGTCGATGAGGTCCCTGATCTGGTGGACGTTTCCTTCAGCCAGGATCCTGCCGTTGTTGATGAGGAGGATGTTCGACGTCATCGACTCCACTTCGTGCAGGATGTGGCTCGAGACCAGCACGCTCTTCCCCGCCCGGCCCCAGTCCTTGATCAACCGGATCGTCCGACGGCGCATGAGCGGGTCCATGCCCGCGAGCGGCTCGTCCAGAATCAACAGACCAGGGTCGTGCACGATCGACTGCGCCAGCTTGACGCGCTGTCGCATCCCCTTGCTGTACGCGCCGATCTTCTTGTCCGCCGCATCGAGCAGATCGACCGTCTCGAGCGCACGCCGCGCGGCGCCAGAGGCATCGTCGGGGGAGAAGCCGTTGAGGGACACGAGAGCCGCCAGCCATTCCGCCCCAGTCATCCGCTCGTAGAAGGCGTCCTGCTCGGGACAGAAGCCGATGCGATGGTAGATCTCCGGACGACCCCAGATGGGTTCGCCGAGCACCCGCACGGTTCCCTTGCTGGGCCGCAATTGTCCGGTCACCAGCTTCATGAACGTCGACTTCCCCGCCCCGTTGGGACCGAGCAGCCCGGTGATGCCCGGCGGAACCGAGACGGTGACGTCGTTCAGGCCGGACACTTGCCCGTACCACTTCGACAGGTGTTCGGTCGCGATCACCATCAGGCGATGATCTCCACGGCGCGAACGCGGCGTTCGAGGATCCAGATGGACGCCACGAGGATGCCGGCGACGATCATCGCCGCCACGGGAACCGGAACGGCCGGCTGCCCGCGGAGGCGGAAGACCGCGTCGGCCACGACGTCGATCATGTCGCCGGGAGAGATCGCCGCCCACGCGCGGCTGCCGGTGATGCCTCGAAGCACCTGGTACATCGCGGCGGTGAAGAAGATGATGCCGGCGTACATGATGGCCACGAACCGGCGGCTCTTCGAGAGCGAGGACAGCGCGAGTATCGCAAACGCGGAGAGCAGCGCCTGAGTGAGCGACACAATGGTGATGGCCGGCAACAGGAACAGGTTCTGCTGCAGAAAGGCCGTGCTGCCCGAGAAGACGATCTGCAGCACGAGCAGCAGCATCGCCGGCGCGAAGGTCACACCCAGCAGACAGATCAGCGTCGGGACCAGCCTTCCGATGACGTACTCCACGCGCGTGAGCGGCCTGGATAGATACAACTGAAGCGCGTTGGCGCGGCGATCGTCGGCAATGGCTCCGCCGAGCGAGATGGTCACGAGGAAGACGAACAGGGCCTGCTGACCGAGGAACTCGCGAAACGTCTGCGCCGTGGGCGCAAGCATCGAGACCTGCTGGAAGTTCGAGGCGAGGTAGATCTGCACTGCGCGCACGGCGAACGGCGTCCAGGCAAAGAGCATCAACCACATGAACCGCCGGTGCCGGAAGGCCCCAGCGAGCTGTGTTCGCGCGATGATCCACCACGCGCGGCCGTGCGGTGTGCGTTTCCCCTCGTAGCGCCGGTACCCCTGATCATGAATGGGCATGACTCATGACTCCCCGACGGCCTTGGCGAAGACGTCCTCCAGCGTCGGCAGGCTGGCACGCAGGTGGCGGACCTGCACGCCCTGCTCCGACGCGAGCTGGAACAGGAACAGGGCGCCCCTCTCGTCTGGCACGAACACACGCATGATGTCCTCGTCGGTTGCGTGGCACTCCAGGCCCGACGATCGCAGCACCCCGATGAACCGATCGGAGTCCCCCTTCACGCGCAACTCGAAGACCCGCCCCTCGGGACCCTTCAGGCCCGCAATGGGGCCCGAAGTCGCGACCGTGCCCTTGTCGAGGACGACGACATGGTCGCAGGTGTGCTCCACATCCGGCAGCAGATGCGATGACAGGATGAGATTCAGCCCCTTGTTGTGCGCCATGTCTCGAATCAGCTCGAGCATCTCCTCGCGTCCCTTCGGGTCCATGCCGTTGGTCGGCTCGTCGAGAAACAGCAGATCCGGGTCGTGCACGAGCGCCTGGGCCAGCTTGATGCGCTGTTTCATGCCGGTCGAGTACTGGTCGATGTTCCGGTAGCGCGCCTCACCCAGTCCGACGTAATAGAGCACCTCGTGCGCGCGCTGCATGGCGTCGGCGGGCGGGAGGCCCGAGAGCTCGCCGCAGTACGCCACGAAGGAAACGGCGTTCATCTGCGGGAAATGTGCATCGCTCTCGGGCATGTACCCCACGCGTGCACGAATGCGGAGCGGCGAGTGCCTCACGTCGAGTCCCAGCACGCGCATGCGGCCTCGGTCGGGCGCGAGCAAGCCGAGGAGCGCCTTGATGAGCGTGCTCTTCCCGGCACCGTTCGGGCCCAGCAAGCCCACGGCACCCGACGGGAAGGTCGTGCTGACATCTCGCAGGGCCCACTGCTTCCCGTAGCGGACGCTGACGCTCTCGAGCTCGACGACGGTGGACATCATGGGGGCTATACGTTCGGGTCGTTCGGGTCGTTCGGATCGTTCGGATCGTTCGGATCGTTCGGGTCCGTTCGGATCGCTCATAGCGAGCCCCGGAGCCCCAGGGCCTCGGCCCGCTCCCGCATGAACCGGATGACATTGCCGACATGGTCCTCGAGTGACAGACGGAGCTCCTGGGCGCCCTGTCGCAGGTCGTCCCGGGACACAGCCCGCGCGAATGCCTTGTCCTTCATCCGTTTGATGACCGACGGCACCTCCAGGTCGAGGATGCTCCTGGTGGGCCGGACGAGCGCGGCCGCCGTGACGAAACCCGCCATCTCGTCGCACGCGAACAACGTCCGCTCGAGGAGGCTCTCGCGCGGAGTGCCCGAGTAGTCCGCGTGAGAGAGTATCGCGCGCACGACCCATTCGGGGTACCCGCGCCGCCGCAGCTCCTCGCAGCCGCGAAACGGGTGGTCGGCGGGCGTGGGATAGCGCTCGTAGTCGAAGTCGTGCAGGAGCGCCACGACGCCCCACTCGTCGTCGTCCTCGCCAAATGTGCGCGCATACCCGCGGACGGCGGCCTCCACCGCGAGCGCGTGCTTGCGCAGGCTCTCACTCTGGGTCCACTCGGACAACAGCGCCCACGCGTCGTCGCGGGAAAGCTGTGTCATGGACCCGGCTGCGGATCCGCGCGTGCGAGCAGAATCGCCCGCTCGATCACCGACGTCGCCTTCGCCGTCAGATCGTACTGGTGCAGGTCCCGCGGATCGGTGAACAGCGCATCGGCGACGTCGGACCCGGCACGAAGCTCGCCGCTGATCGGCCAGCACAGATAGTCGACCAGCACGAAGTGGTACGCGACGCGCCCCTCCTCGTCGCGCGTGATGCGGTCGAACACCTCGATCACCGGGCCAACCCCGACCTCGAGGCCGGTTTCTTCGGCCATCTCGCGCACGAGACAGCCTTCGAGCGTCTCACCGATCTCCACCGCCCCGCCGGGAAGACTCCACCGCCCAGCCAGCGGCTCGTACCTCCGCTTCACGAGCAGCACCTGTTCGTTTCGTACGACCACGGCGCCGACTCCGACGTAAGGGCGATCTGGATACTTGCGCCTATCGGTGTTCACGCTTCTCACTTCTCGCTTCTCGCTTCGTGTTCACGTTCATGTTCGCTTCCGAGTTCGCGGTTCAGTGTTCGCCGTTCGAACAGGAGTTCCAGGGAAGGTCGCGCCACGTCCCCCTCCGAACCTGAACACGAACCGAGAAGCGAGAACGGAGAAGTGTGAACGGTACTACTCACCCATCACCTTCACGATGACACGCTTGCGCCGCTGCCCGTCGAACTCGGCATAGAACACCTGCTCCCACGGGCCGAGGTCGAGTTTCCCGGCGGTGATTGGCAGAATCACCTGGTGACCCATCAGCGTGCGCTTGAGATGCGCGTCGGCGTTGTCTTCTCCGGTCTGGTGGTGCTTGTAGTCGAGACCAGACGGCGCCAGTTTCTCGAGCCACACCTTGAAGTCCTCGATCAGCCCGCTTTCCCAGTCGTTGACGTACACGGCGGCGGTAATGTGCATGGCCGACACCAGCACCATGCCCTCTTTCACGCCGCTCTTCTCAACGACCCCGGCGACCTCGTCGGTGATGCGCACGAACTCCTGTCGCTTCTTCGTGTTGAACCAGAGGTACTCAGTCGCTGCCTTCATAGCTCCATTCCGAACACGGAACCTCAGAGCTTCATCGCCGCGTCCGCGCTGAGGTCCCACCCGGCGGTCACGCCGGCCCGATACCGGCGCAGGCCCGCAGCCGCAATCATCGCTGCGTTGTCAGTCGACAGCGCCAGTCCCGGGACGAACACCGGGAGATCGCGCGCCGCTCCGCGGGCGCGCGCGTCGGCCCGAAGACGACTGTTCGCCGACACGCCTCCGGCGATCCCGACGCTCTGTGCCCCGTACCATCGCGCGGCCTCGAACAGGCGATCGAGCAGAACGTCGACGACGACACGCTGGAAGCTGGCGCAGATATCCCGGACCTCGGTCTCCGGCAGCGGGGAGGAATCGGCCAGCCCGAGCTCCGCACGTCTGCCCGTCACGTAGCGAAGCACGGACGTCTTGAGTCCGCTGAAACTGAAGTCACGCCGGCCCGGCAGGTCAGGAGCATTTCGATCGGCGTGCGTCAGACGTGGCTTCGGGAAGGGCACGGCGCGGTCATCGCCGTCGGCGGCCAGACGGTCGATCAGCGGTCCCCCCGGGTACCCCAATCCGAGCAGCTTCGCCACCTTGTCGTAGGCCTCGCCGGCCGCGTCATCCCGCGTTCGGCCGAGCACCTCGAAGACGCCAGGCGCGGGCACCCGGTAGAGGCTCGTGTGCCCGCCCGAGACGACGAGTACCACGGCGGGCATCGGCATCTCCCCGCTGTCGAGCACCAGCGACTCGATGTGACCAGCCAGATGATGTACGGGGATGAGGGGAACGGAGCTCGACCAGGCCAGCGATTTGGCAAATGACACACCGACGAGCAGCGACCCGATCAGACCAGGCCCCTGCGTCACCGCGACGGCGTCGTAGCCTGCTCCCCCGTCGGCCAGGGCGCGCTCGACCACGCCACAGATGTCGCGGATGTGCTGGCGGGCGGAGAGCTCCGGGACGATGCCTCCCCACTCCCTGTGAATCGCCACCTGCGACGCCACCACGCTCGATCGGAGGCGCCACGGCCTGTCACCGCCGCCCGTCTCTTCCACGAGTGCGGCGGCCGTTTCGTCGCAGGATGTTTCGATACCCAGAACGATCATGGCCCGTCGCCAACCAGTCGCGCGAGCGACTCGGTGTACGGCGCACGCGCGATCCCGCGCTCGGTGATGATCGCGGTGACATACCTGGCCGGTGTCACGTCGAACGCGGGGTTGCGGACGTGCGCGCCCTCGGGTGTCAGCCGCGACGAGCCCACGTGCGTCACCTCCCGGCTGTTGCGCTCCTCGATGGGAATTCGGCTGCCGTCCGGCGTCGCCAAGTCGATGGTCGAAATCGGTGCGGCGACGTAGAACGGAATCCCATGTTCCTTCGCGAGGACCGCCACACTGTAGGTCCCGATCTTGTTGGCCACGTCGCCGTTGGCGGCGATGCGGTCGGCGCCCACCACGACCAGGTCCACGCGACCGAGATGCATCATCGCGCCAGACATGTTGTCGGTGATGACGGTCGTGTCGATCCCGTCCTTGACCAGCTCCCAGGCCGTGAGCCGGGCGCCTTGCAGGAAGGGGCGTGTCTCATCGGCCAGGACGGCCACCCTCTTCCCCTGCTCCGCGGCCGCACGGATGACGCCGAGGGCGGTGCCGTAGCCGGCGGTCGCCAGCGCGCCGGCGTTGCAGTGCGTGAGGATGTTCGCCGACTCGGGCACGAGCGACGCTCCGTGAGCGCCCATCGCCCTGCAGCTCGCGATGTCCTCGTCGTGAATCGCCCGCGCCTCGACTTCGAGCCGGTGCGCGATCTCGGCCGCGGATCGTCCGCCCTGCGCGGCCTCGGCGAACGTCCGCTTCATGCGCTCGATGGCCCAGAACAGATTCACCGCGGTCGGCCTCGTCCGGGCGAGGAGCTCGCACGTCTTCTGGAACTCGGTCGTGAACTGCTTCGTCCCGGTGGCGCTGCTCCGGCGCATGCCGAGGGCGATGCCCATCGCGGCCGCGACGCCGATGGCCGGCGCCCCCCGGATCACCATCGTGGTAATGGCCTTGGCCACGTCCTTGGCCGTCTTGCACGTCACGTAGACCTCGGAAGCCGGCAGCTTCCTCTGGTCGATCATCACGATGGCGTCGTCTTTCCACTCGATGGTGGGCAGCATGCTCGTTGGCAGTGGGCAGTGGGCAGTCGGCAGTCGGCAGTAGGTGGTCGGGGCCAATGCCTCTGATCGTTCAGCGTTTCAGCGATCTGGCCAGACCGTTGATGAGCCGTCCCACCTCTGCAAGCTGTGACAGTAGGAGCCCCGACCGCTCGGTACCAATGTAACCGAGCCTGCCTGCAAGCATAACGTGAGTCTCCAGCTCGCGCACCGACCCGTGAGCCACTGAAAGCTGATTCGCGAACTCTCCGCACGTTTTGCGACCCTCTCCTTCCGCGATGTTTGCAGGAATTCCAACCGCCGCCCGCCGCATTTGCGCCGTCAAGCCAAAGCGCTCCGCCACCGGCATCGCGGAAGTCGCTTCATGAATCGCTTCGGCAAGCCTCATCGCCTTCTGCCAGGCAATCAGGTCCATGTAGTTTCTCGCAGCCACGCGCTTGGCCGATGCGAGCTCCGTGCCATTCAACCTCAGACTGCCGACTGCCCACTGCCGACTGCCGACTGCCCACTGCCTACTTCAAGCGCCTTCCATCAAACGGCAGCGGCAGCAGATCCTTGAGTCGATACCGCCCCAGCTCCCGGCGGAGGTTTGCGATGACGACCTCGAGATCGCCGCCGAACTCCCACAGGATCTGTCGGCACGCCCCGCAAGGAGGCGTGGGGGTCGTCGTATCGGTGACGACGGCCACACGGCGGAACGTCCGGTGGCCCTCCGAGAGCGCCTTGAACATCGCTACGCGCTCGGCACAGATCGTCAGGCCGTACGAGGCGTTCTCGATGTTGCAGCCGGCGACGATCGTCCCGTCGGCGGTTTCGAGCGCCGCACCAACCCTGAATCCCGAATAGCGCGCGTGCGCGTGGCGACGGGCGAGGCGCGCCGCGGCGATGAGTTCAGATGCGCTCAATGATCCCCTCGAGCAGAGAGATGAACGAGCCGCGGACCCGTCGGGCGGTCTCCAGGACCTCGTCGTGCACCAGTCGCTGCGGCAGCACGCCGGCTGCCATGTTGGTGATGCACGAGATGCCGAGCACCTCGAGCCCCATGTGCCGGGCCGCGATCGCCTCCGGCACGGTCGACATGCCGACGGCATCGGCCCCGATGGACCGAAAGGCGCGAATCTCCGCCGGCGTTTCGTAGCTCGGTCCATGCACCGCCACGTAGACGCCGTGACTCACCGGCACGCCACGGGAGCGCGCAGCCTCGTCGGCAACTGCGCGCAGCCGGCGCGAGTACACCTCGCTCATGTCGGGAAACCGGGGTCCGAAGCGCTCGTCATTCGGGCCGACGAGCGGGTTGCTCCCGAGCATGTTGATGTGGTCGTCGATGATCATCAACGCGCCTTGGGATAACGACGTGTTGATCCCGCCGGCCGCGTTGGTGAGCACGATCTGCCGGACGCCGAGTCGACCCATCACGCGGGTCGCAAAGACCACCGTCTGCAGGCTGTGGCCCTCGTAGACGTGGACGCGCCCGGAAAGAACCGCGACCCGCCTGCCGGCGACGCTGCCGACCGCCAGTCGACCGGCATGGCCCACCACGGTCGAGACAGGCCAATGCGGCAGCTCGCCGTACGACATCGTCACGGCGTGGCTGAGGGTGTCGGCAAAGTCTCCGAGCCCGGAGCCAAGCACCACGGCCGTCTCCGGCAACGGTCCGCAGCGGCCGCGTACCGTGGCCGCGGCTTCGTCGACTTGCTCGAATGTACTTGCCAACGTACTTCCCACTTCCCCCTTTGAACTTCCCACTTGCTCAGATCAGCATCGAGGCGACGCATGCATTGATGAGCGTCGCAAGGAACCCTGCGAGCAGCGCTCGTCCACCCAGACGGGCCAGATCCTGACGACGCCCCGGCGCCATCGCGCCGATGCCGCCGAGCTGAATGCCAATCGAGGAGATATTGGCAAAACCGGTCAACGCGTATGTTGCCAGCACGTACGACCTGTCGCTGATCACGCCGCGGTACTCGCCCGTGAGCTTGAGGAAGGCCACGAATTCATTGGCGACGAGCTTGGTGCCGAGCAGGTCAGCCAGCGGCCCCACATCGGCTGCGGGGACGCCCATCAGGAACGCGACAGGCGCGAACACAACGGCGAATACGCGCGAGAGTGTCAAGCCTTCGCGAAGAGCACCGAGCAGGAAGTCGAAGAGCGCGATGAAGGCCATGAACGCGATGAGCATGGCGGCAACGTTGAGCGCCAGACGCAGACCGTCGGACGCACCCGAGGAAGCAGCATCGAGCACGTTCACGTGGGTCTTCTCCACGCTGATCGACGCGGTGCCACTCGTCTCCGGCCGCTCGAGCTCGGGCAGCAGCAGCTTCGACAGGTACAGGCCGCACGGGGCCGCCATGATGCTCGTCGTCAGAATGGCAATCGGATCGGCGCCGAGCGCGATGTAGACAGCCATCACGCCACCGGCAACCGTCGCCATGCCGCCCGTCATCAGGGCGAGCAGCTCCGACTGCGTCATCCGCGGCACGAATGGCTTGACGATGATCGGAGCCTCGGTCTGCCCCATGAACACGTTGGCGGCCGCCGACAGCGTCTCGGCGCCGCTCGTGCGCATCAGGTACATCATCGCCCGGGCCATCAGCCGCACGACCAGCTGGAGCACGCCGAAGTAGTAGAGCACCGTGAAGAACGACGAGATGAAGATGATCGTCGGCAGCGCCCGAAAGGCGAAGACGAGGCCGTTCTCGGAACCGAAGATCTCGCCCATCTTCGGCTGGTTGGCGAGCACGCCGAACACGAGCGACGAGCCGGCGTCGGTGAACTCCAGAAAACGAGTCACGCCTCTGGCGACTGCGGCGAACAGGTCGTAGCCCGGCCGCCGTCCGCCAACCTCGAGCTTGAGGATGAACAGCGCAAGACCGAGCTGCAGGGCCATGCCCCACAGCACGGTGCGCCAGTTCACGCGCCGCAGATCCGGCGAGCAGGAGGCGACGATGGAGATGAAGCAGAGGGCGCCGGCGGCTGCCTGGCCGCGGAAGCCGATGACGTCCCGGAGCAGCCAGGCCGCGGCCGGGAGCCCGAGCGCCAAGGCGACAGCGACCGCCCGCAGCGATCGCGCGGAGGCGCCGGTCGAAGAATCTACTGATGTGTCCATAATTCGAGGTCAGCTGACGAGGCCGAGAACCAGCGGGGCGGGATGCGGCGGCTCGTCGCCGACAGTTGTCGCCTCCCGACAGAACGCGAGCGCTGCCTCCAGGCCCCGGCCGCCGCGGTGGCGAAGCTCGAGCAGCATGTCACCGGCGGAGACCGCATCTCCCCGCTTGACGCTCGCCACGATGCCTACGCCGTGGTCGATCGTCTCACCGACGCGGCTGCGGCCCGCACCGAGGGCGTGACTCGCCCGGCCGATGGCTTCGGCGCGAATCGTCGTGACGTAGCCGGCTCGCGTGGCGCAGACGCGTTCGCGGTCCGTCGCCGCCGGCAGGAGCGAGTAGTCGTCCACCACGTGACGGTTGGCCCCGTGGTGCTCGATCATCCGGGCGAACGTGTCGAGCGCGCGCCCGGAGGTCAGGGCGTCGGCCACGCGACGTGTCGCGGCGGCCTCATCCCGCTCGAGACCCGCAAGCAGCACCATCCGCCCAGCCAGGACCCGTACCACGCCCAGTAGATCCTCGGGTCCTGCTCCCTTCAACGTGTCGAGACACTCGATGATCTCGAGCGAATTGCCGACCGCACGGCCAAGCGGCACGTCCATGTCGGTGATGACCGCCTCGGTGCGCACGCCTGACTGGGCTCCGATGGCCACCATCGACGCGGCCAACTCCCGCGCCTGCCCGACATCCTTCATGAACGCCCCGTCGCCGCACTTGACGTCCAGCACCAGGGCGCTGGTGCCCTCGGCGAGCTTCTTGCTCATGATCGATGCCGAGATGAGCGGAATGCTCTCCACTGTCGCCGTGACGTCACGAAGCGCATACAGCTTCTTGTCCGCCGGCGCGAGCGCCGAGGTCTGGCCGATGATGCTCGTGCCCACCGCGCGCAGCACCCGCTTGAACTCGTCGATGGTCAGGTCCACACGATACCCGGGGATCGACTCCAGCTTGTCGAGGGTGCCGCCGGTATGGCCAAGCCCTCGGCCGGACATCTTCGGCACGACCACGCCGCAGGCCGCGGCCACGGGCGCCAGGACGAGCGACACCTTGTCACCGACGCCTCCTGTGCTGTGCTTGCCGACCTTGACGCCCGGGACGTCCGACAGATCCACGCGCTCGCCCGACTGCGCCATCGCACGAGCCAGCCAGGATGTCTCCGCATCGGTCATCCCCTTGAGGACGATCGCCATGAGCAGCGCCGATGCCTGATAGTCGGGGACCGTGCCGTGAGTGACGCCACGAACGAAGGCCTCGATGTCGTCCTGGTGGAGGGCGTGCCCGTCTCGCTTGCGGGCGATGACGTCGACAAAGGACACCGGCGCAGTATACGGGACTCGGTTGGCAGTAGGCAGTGGGCAGTGGGCAGTGGGCAGTTCACCGCAGGCGTTCTCCTGCCTGCCGCCAACTGTGAACTGCGAACTGCCTACTGCCCACTGCCTACTGCCTACTGCCCACTGTAGAATCAATCCGTCCATGTCGACGCCGCCGCCGACGGAGCCGCTCTCCCCGGAGCAGAGCGGCATGCTCGCCGAGTTCGCTCGAACGTGCAGAGCGGCTGCGCGCGCGGTGTCGCTCTACCCGAAGACGCACCCTTCCATCGGAGCCTCGCTGACGCGCGTGGTGGCGGCCGCGGGCCGCCTGGCCCGGGACGGCTCCATCACGTTGATGGTCCAGCGCGACCTGTTCACCATCGACGGCCGTCCGCCGCTGCGGCCCGATCCGTCGATCGGTGAGCTGGCGTCGCTGTTCCACGATCGGCTGGTCGGCCTCCTGACGATCCGGCGGGAAGCCGACGCCGACGACTGGCACGCCTTGCTTCTCCTGCTGTCGCGGTCGCCGGAGGATCTGATGGCCGATGGCGGTATCGCCAGTGTCTGGACGCGCACGGGCCGTACCCGCTTCGAGATCCGCGAGATCGACTACGCCGAAGTGCTGCGCGAGCGGGGCGGCGGTGAAGCTGAATGGGATCGCATCGTCGCGAGCTGCCTCAAGGGGGAGCACGTGCTGGACGAGCGTGCGCTGGCATCGCTGTTCGATGCGCTCGACGATCCGGCGCGCTTCGCTCAACTGCTCGAGCGGCTTCAGAGCGCGCCAGTGCCGGATGGCACCGAGGTGGATGCCCGCGTCGCGGCCTTGCTGCAGCTGATGAAGACCGCCATTGAGGCCGCGCAACAGCGCGGTGAGGCCGAGGGTGAACGGGCCCTGCAGACGATTGCCGCGTCGTGCGCGAACCTCAGACCCGAGACGATGCTGGCCATGCTCGAGCGGCGCCAGTCGGATCACCCCGGAGAGGCCGCGACGGTCAGCGCCGTCGTCGATCACATGACGGACGACACGATGGCGTCCTTCCTGGCGCGGTCGGTGACGGCCGAGCATGGCGCGACCCAGCGCCTGGTCCAGGCACTCGAAGCGCTCGTGCCATCCGCCGACGGCAAAGAACGCATCGTGCGGCTGGCCAGGGAAGAAGCCCTTCAAGGCGATCTCGGCGCGGAGGAGGGATTCGATCAGATCTGGCAGAACGTCTCGAACATGGTGATGTCGTACTCGATGATTTCGTACTCGGACGAGTCGTGGGTGTCCGAACAGTACGGACGCGAGCTCTCGGCCGCCCGCAGGCAGGCCATCGAGGTGGAGCGCGTCGCGGACGACCCGCCAGAACGGGTCCAGGCCTGGGTCGCCACCGTGTCGGAGCAGGCAGTGCAGCAGCTCGACTGCGCGATGCTGCTCGACTTGCTGAAGATCGAGGAGGCTGTCGAGGCGTGGGAGCCCGTAGCGGCCATCGCGGCCTCCGAGGCCGAGCACCGGACGTTGGCGGGAGACACGTCGAGTGCGCAGACCTTGATCGACGCCGTCGTCGGTGAGACCGGACAGAGCGGGCGGCGCCCTCTGCGCGGAGCGGCCAACAGAGTCGTCGAACGGCTGTGCTCAGGTCCGCTGACGCGCCACGTGGCCCAGCAATTCCGCGCCGTCGAGGACTCCGAGGTCGAGCGGTTTGGCCGGCTCTGCCAGTCGATCGGCCCAGGCGTGGTCCGATCCCTGGCCGACGCCCTCTCCCGCGAAGAGAGCAGCGTGGCGGTTCGCAGGCTGGGAGCCCTGCTCCTCGGTTTTGGCGCGGCCGGACGCCGATCGGTCGAGCAGCTCAAGAACTCGTCCAACCCCGCGGTGCGCCGCACGGCGGTGACGCTGCTGCGTGGAGCGGGCGGACAGGAAGCGCTGTCCGAGCTGGCGTCGATGCTGGGCGACGCCGACCCGGCCGTGCAGCGCGAGTCGATCCAGGCGATCGTGGAGATTGGCACCGACAGCGCCTACGCCGTGCTGCATCGGCTGCTCCTCGAAGCCGACAACCCACGCGATACGGCGCTGCTGGAGTTGGTCAGCCTTCGCGACGACAAAGCGGTGCCGCTCTTCTCCTACGTGCTGGTCCAGTCGCGCCCGCGAGGCAAGCTGGCCAGCGTCCACTTCTCGATGATCGAGGCGCTGGGGACCATGACGCCGCGGACCGAGTCCGTCCGGGCGCTGGAGCAGGTGCTGCAACGGCACGACTGGTGGGCGCCGTTCCGGACGGCGGCACTGCGACAGGCGGCGGCCGCGTCGCTCAGACGGCTGGGAACACCGGAGGCCGTGGCCGTCCTCGAGTCGGCCGCCGCGACGGGAAGCCGTGGCGTGCGACGAGTGGCTCGGGGCCAGGTCGCTCTCTTGCCACGCCGCGAAGGGAGGCAGGCATGAACGTCCAGCAACGCGCGCGTCTGGCGGAGGATCTGTCTCGACGCCTCGCCGCCTCCATTCGGGGGGTCCAGCTCTACGCGCCAGGGCACCCGCTGGTCCGACGGCACGTCATCGCCTTGCTCGACGCCCTCGCGCTCCTGCACGAGTCGTCGGCCTCGGTCGCCATCGGCATCGTCGGAGACGACCTCGTCGTCAGCGACATCCCGGTTCCCCGCGCGATCGAGACCATGGGCGAGCTGATGCGACGGCTGAATCACCTGGGCATCGAGCGCATCGTCGTCGACCGTGGCGTACACGAGCGTGAGGTCGAGCAGCTCGTCGAGACCCTCGCACGTGCCGAGCACCGTGAACAGACCGAAGCGCTGTCCCACCTGGCTCACATTCGAGTCGGTCGGCTCGACCTCGAGGACCAGGTGACCGCCTCGAAAGGTGACATTGCCACGTTCCGAAAGCTGTACGACGACGCGGTGAAGCTCGCTGGCGACCTCTGGGAGAGCGCCAGCGTCGAAGGCGCCCCCGACGCGGATGCCGCACGCGAGATGGTGGATTCGCTGGCGCAGGCCGTGGCGCAGAACCGCACAGCGCTGCTGTCGCTGACGGCGCTCAAGAACTACGACAACTACACCTTCACCCATATGGTGAACGTGTCGATCCTCACCATGGGACAGGCGCGCGGTGTCGGCATCGACGGCCCCCTGCTCCGCGAGTTCGGCCTGGCTGCGCTCATGCACGACATCGGCAAGGTGAAGACGCCGAACGAAATCCTCAACAAGCCCGGCAAACTGACAGACGACGAATACACGATCCTGAAACGGCACACCGTCGATGGCGCGGAGATCCTCCGAAAGACGCCCGAGATACCGTCACTGGCGCCGATCGTGGCCTTCGAGCATCATCTGCGCGCCGATGGCACCGGGTATCCGGCAGCCGTCCGCCCCCAGCTCAATCTGGGCACGACGCTGTGCGGAATCGCGGACGTCTACGACGCGATGAGGTCGCAGCGCGTCTATCAGCCGGCATTCCCCACTGACCGCATCCTCGCCGTGCTGCAGCGGAACGACGGAAAGCAGTTCGATCAGAACCTGGTCCGCCGTTTCGTGCAGCTGGTCGGTATTTATCCGGCCGGGAATCTCGTGCTGCTCGACACAGGAGAGATTGCCGTGGTCCTCAGGCCGCACGCCCCGGATCCGTATCGCCCACACGTCCGGATTCTGATCGGGCGGGATGGCCAGACGCTCGCTGCCACGCAGGATCTGAATCTCTGGGAGCTTCGGGACGACGAGGCCAGATCGATTCAGAAGCCACTTGATCCGGCGGAATACGGCATCGACCCGCTGATACATCTGTAATGGGGTCGGGAGACCCCATTACACTATCTGCACATGCGCCGCGCATTCTTCCTTCTCGCCACTCTTCCCGCCCTGATCGCCGCCAGCGGCGCACCCTCGGCGCAGGGCACGCCGCGTCTGGTCGTGATCCTCGTCGTCGACCAGCTCCGCGCAGACTACCTGCAGACGTTCGACCGCCATTGGCGCAGCGGATTCCGGTCGCTGTTGGATGAGGGGCTGGTCTTCGAGAACGCCCGCTACCCGTATCTCGTCACGGTGACGTGCCCCGGTCATTCGACGATTGGCACCGGCGCACTGCCGCGGACCCACGGCATGGTCAGCAACACCTGGTGGGACCGCGAGACGCGCCGGATGGTCGGGTGCACGGCCGACCCGGACTCGCCCGACATCACGTACGGCCGGCCGGTGCTCCTCGCCAACAGCGGCCGGACGATCCTCGTGCCCACGCTCGCCGACGAGCTTCGCGCGCAAAAGCCGGGAGCGCGGGTGGTGACCGTGTCACTCAAGGCTCGGAGCGCGATCGGCCTGGCCGGGCACGGCGGCGACGCGGTCGTGTGGTTCGACGATGCGGCAGGATCGTTCGCAACGTCGCGCGCGTACGCCGCGGGGCCTGTTCCAGCCGTGAAGGCCTTCATCGACGAGCATGCGTTCGAGCGCGACAACGGCCGCATCTGGACGCTCTCCGCCCCCGCTGACACCTACGTGATGCGCGATGCCGGAGTCGGTGAACGGCCTCCCGTGTCGTGGTCCGGGCTCTTCCCGCATCCGGTCACGAGTCGTGACGGAACTGGAGGGGCGGCGCAGTTCTACAATCTGTGGCAGTCTGCGCCGTTGGCCGACGCGTACGTCGCACGCCTGGCCGAATCGCTGGTCGACAGCCTCGCCCTCGGTCAGCGAGATACGACCGACTTTCTCGGTATCAGCTTCTCCGCGCTCGATCGCGTCGGGCACAGCTTCGGGCCCCAGAGCCGCGAGGTCGAAGACCTCCTTCGTCAGCTCGATGTGACGGTCGGTCAGGTCATCGCCCATCTGGACGCCAAGGTCGGGCGAGCCAACTACATGCTCGCGTTCTCGGCTGATCACGGCGTCGCGCCGATCGGCATCGCCCCGAAAGGTGGTCGCATCGCCAACGAAGACGTGGGCGAACGCATCGAGGAGACGCTCACCGCCCACTTCGGCGCGTTGGAGGAAGGCTCCTACGTCGAGACTTCCAGCTTCACCGACGTGTTCCTTGCTCCCGGAGTCATCGACAGGCTGAAGGGGGCCCCATCGGTCATGGTGGCACTTCAAGACGCGCTGAAGGCGATTCCGGGCATCGAGCGCGTGCTGCGAGCCGATCAACTGTCGGACCGAAGCTCCGATCCGGTCGTCAGGAGCGCCGCGCTCAGCTATCGGCTCGGTCGAAGCGGCGACCTGGTGCTGGTGCCCCGGAAATACTGGTACTTCGGCGGGAGGACCGGGGGTGGCACCACGCATGGAACGCTGCACGAGTACGACCAGCACGTGCCCCTCATCATCCTCGGCGGAGGTGTCCGGCACAGGCGCGACCGTTCTGCGGCGACGCCGGCGGACGTCGCTCCCACGCTGGCCACGTTCGCCGGCGTTCGACTGGAGAAGGCGGAGGGGAAGAACCTTCTGAAATAGTGGGTTCGATGTCGTTCAAGCAGCGAGTCACGAACGCGGTTCGGCGGATACCGCCGGGACGCGTCGCCACCTACGGCGATATCGCGGCGCTCGCCGGATCGCCCCGGGCTTGGCGGGCCGTGGGGTCGATCATGCGTGGATGCCGGGACCCGGCCACACCGTGCCATCGAGTCATTGGTGCCGGCGGCGCGCTGGGCGGCTACGGGGGACACCTGCAGCTCAAACGCGAGCGGCTGCGCGCCGAGGCGCTCGTCGTGGGCGTCCGGCGGGTCCGCCACTTCGAATCGGTCCGGTGGCCGGGCGATGCTCGTGGCAAGCCGCCCGGCAGACATCGGTGAAAACCCGTGATCTTCGAGGCACATGGCTGAACATCGCCGACTCCTGGCACGTCTTCGACCAATGTGCCGGCAATGAAAGACGCCGTACCAGGGCAACGCGCCTCGACCGGACGCTCGTCTAACCGGACAGGGGATGTGAGAGCGGTCGACCTCGAGCTGGCACAGCGCTGCGGACGGGGCGACGCCGAGGCGTTCGAGGAGCTGTACCGGGCACACGCGGGGCGCCTGTTCAACCTGATGCTGCGAATGACCGGGTCGACTTCCGATGCCGAGGACGTGTTGCAGGATGTCTTCCTGCACGCGTACCGGAAGCTCGGAAGCTTCAGGGGCGACTCGAGTCTGGGCACGTGGCTGTATCGATTGGCGGTCAATCACTGCCTGGACGTCCTGCGCGGCAGGCAGACGAAGATGATGCGCGTGACCGAGTCGCTCGACGATGAGCGCGCGGAGGAACCGGCGGCGGCGGCACCGGTGGTGCCAACGGCGATCAGTCATCTCGACCTCGAACGGGCCATCGCCAGACTCCCCCCCGGATGCCGCGCGGCATTCGTGCTGCACGACGTGGAAGGGTTCGAACATCACGAGGTCGCGACACTGCTGGGTGTGTCGGAAGGGACGTCGAAGTCTCAGGTGCACAAAGCGCGAATGAAGCTGCGCGGAATGTTGAGCGGAACAGGGCAATGACCTGCCAGGACTACGAGATCGAGCTGGGCGACTACGTCGACGGGACGCTGGAAGAACGCGCGCGCACCGCCTGCGAGGCCCATCTGTCGACGTGCGAGCGCTGCCGGGCGCTCGTCGCCGATCTCGGAGCCATTCGTGAGGCGGCGCTGGCGCTCGAGCCGGACGTGCCGCCGGCACACGTCTGGACCAGGATCTCGGCGGCCGTCGAAGCCGCGCATGGCGGTGGGGGCGGGCGCTGGGGGTTCACCTGGCAGACACTGGCGGCGTCGGCAGTGACCGTGATGCTCGTCGCCAGCCTGTCGTGGGTGGGGGCACGTCTGGTCCCGGTACGCGATGAGGCCGGGCGCCTGGCGACTCGAGCGACCCCGTCGAGCGCAGTCGAGGCCATCTCGGTCGACGCAGAGATCGATCTCGCGGAAGCCCAGTATTCCAGCGCCATCGCCGGCCTCGAGACGATCACGAGGGTCGAGCAGTCGACGCTCGACACAGACACGGCCGGCATTCTTCGCGCGAACCTCACCGTCATCGACGGGGCGATCGTCGAAAGCCGCGCGGCGCTCGAAACCGAGCCCGACAACCCGGTCGCGCAAGAGAGTCTGTTCGAGGCGCTCCGCAGCAAGCTCGAGTTGCTGCAGGACATGGTGGCACTCATCAACGAGATGCGGAAGGGCAACCCGGAAGGCGCCGCCCGTATCGTGTCGGGGTTGAATCAATGAAACTGATCCAGGCAAGTGTGCTCGTCGCGTGCGTGGTCGTCGTGTGGCCAGGCGCAGCCGCCGCTCAAGCGCCAGCCTGGGTGCACGAGCTGGCGGACGAGATCGCGGAAACGGTCGAACAGCAGGCCGACCAGATTGCCCGCTTCATCGAGCAACGGCTGGAGGCGCAACAGGCGCGCCGGCAGGCCAGGGGTCGAGGACCCGAGTTCACGGAACAGGTCTCGAAGACGGTACGACTGGGCCGCACCGGCACCTTCGACCTCCAGAACGTCAGCGGCGACATCGTGATCACCGGTGGAGGCGGCGACGACGTGCGGCTGGAGGCCACCAAACGGGTGCGGCACCCGAACGAATCGGAGGCGCGATCCCTTCTGTCCGGGATCACCATCCGAATCCAGGATCGCAGCGGACGCGTCGAGGTGCGCACCGACTACCCCCGCCGCCGCAACTGGTCCGGCGGCGTCGATTACTCGGTGTCCGTGCCGCGCGACGCCAGCGTGACGGTGCGGAGCGTCTCTGGAACCGTGCGCGTCACGAGCGTGAACGGCGAGCTGCGGACCGAAAGCGTCAGCGGTGACGTCGTGGTGTCGAAAGTACGGCGGGTCCGGCTGGTGAAGACACTGTCGGGGAACGTCGAGATCTCCGACTCGGAAGCCGAGGAGCTCACGACGGGGAGCGTCAGCGGCGACATCGTCATCCGTACGCTGAAGGCGAGCGGACTCGACGCGCAAGCCGTCAGCAGCGCCCTGCGGCTCACCGATGTCGTGGCCAACCACGCATCGCTGCGAACGGTGTCGGGAGACATCGACTACTCGGGTCGCCTGCTGCGCAACGGGCGTTACCAGTTCCAGTCGCACTCGGGCGACGTCAGGGTCGCGCCGGCCGACGCCCGTGGATTCGCCATCGAGGCGACGACCTTCAGCGGCGATGTGCGCTCCGACTACGCGTTGACACTGCAGGGCACGCCGGGGAGCGCGCCCGGGCGGGGACGACGGGAGCGCTCGATTCGTGGCACCTTTGGCGACGCCGGCGCGACGCTCACGCTGCAGTCCTTCAGCGGCGACATCGTTCTCTCTAGAAGGTAGCTGGTAGCCGGTAGCTGGTAGCGATCGTGCTAGGCTCGACGTCATGCTTCGACTGAGACGCCTTTTCTGTATCGCAGCAGTACTCAACGGCTTCTTTCTACTTCCCGCCGCAGCGCAGACGCCGGACACGGGCCTCATCGCCGTCGGTGGGGATGTGGGTGTGCTCTCTCCCGACGGCGCCTTCGAGAGGACGGTCACGTGGAACGCCCTGGGCGAGTACTACGTCACGCCCCGCGTCAGCGTCCGTGGACTCATCGGCTGGGCGAGCCCCGCCTTCCAGAACCGCACCGAGGATCGCTTTCGCCAGGCCAAGCTGCTGTTCAGTGGCGTCTACAACTGGGATCGGGGGACGTGGCACCCCTTCGTCACCGCCGGGGCCGGCGCCTACTTCGTGCGGGAGCTGCTGTTCGGACTGGACGACCCGGACTCCGAGGTGCGGGGGGGACTCAATTTCGGCGGAGGCGTCGAGTACTTCCTGGGGGAGCTGGCCAGCCTGAAAAGCGAAGCTCGCCTCGACCTCGTCAGCCATCCTCCGGGTCTGCGGGACGCCACCGGGTTCACCCTCACGGTTGGCTACAAGCGGTACTTCTAGCGAACCGGATTCGGCGTCGCTTTTCCGGTCGCTGCCCCGCTTCACTCTGCGGCACGATGGGCACATGATGACTGCAGCCGCTCCGTCCTCTGTGCCCGCGACGCCGCCTCCACTCCTTCCGCTGCCGAGCCGCGCCGAAATGGAGCGCGCCTATCGAGGCTCGGATGCCTCCTACGACGGTGTGTTCTACCTGGGCGTGCGCACGACGGGTGTCTTCTGCCGGCCGTCGTGCCCTGCGCGCAAGCCGAAGCCGGAGAACGTCGAGTTCTTCGCGCTGCCCAACGCGGCGCTCTTTGCCGGATACCGGCCGTGCCTGCGCTGCCGGCCGCTCGACAGCGACGAGGCGCCTCCCTGGGTGACCCGACTCCTCGAGCGCGTCGAGCGACGCCCGGACACACGGATCCGGGAGCGCGATCTGCGCGTCATGGGTGTCGAGCCGGCGCGCGTCCGCCGCTATTTCTCCACGCGCTACGGCCTGACCTTTCAGGCGTATTGCCGGGCGCGTCGGCTGGCGCGCGCTTTCGATCACATTCGCAACGGAGGCTCGTTGGACGAGGCCGTGTTCTCGACGGGCTACGAGTCGCACAGCGGGTTTCGCGAGGCGTTTCAGAAAGTCTTCGGTCAGCCTCCGGGCCGCTCGGCCAGGGCCGGCTGCATCCGTCTCACCTGGCTGGACACGCCGCTGGGACCGATGATCGCCGGCGCGACGGATAGCGGCGTCTGCCTGCTCGAGTTCACCGATCGACGCATGCTCGAGCGGCAGCTGGCCTCACTCCGCCGGCGCTTCACGTCAGCCCTCGTCCCGTCACGGCATCGGCACCTGAC
>Ga0209640_10000608_pt1 | contig 28151 bp, 26 predicted proteins | sample RifCSP10_1_FD_184018 | JGI IMG/M metagenome (GOLD analysis project Ga0209640, IMG submission 184018) | Soil microbial communities from Rifle, Colorado - Rifle CSP2_sed 10_1 (SPAdes) (version 2) | ecosystem: Environmental > Terrestrial > Deep subsurface > Rock core/Sediment | place: Rifle... | reverse complement strand
CAGGTGAGCGGGCATCCCGACTGCGACGAGAGGCAGAGCGAGCGCCGCCCGCCCCGGTAGCGCATGAGCACGGCCTCCACCGGATGGCCTTCCTGCGTCCGAAAGAGCGCCTTCACCGTGCCGTCTCGCGACTCGCGCTCGGCGACCAGCTCGAGCGTCGTGAACGGGACCTCGTCGGCGAGTGCCTCCCGCAGCGCCTTCGGGAGCGTGGTCATCCCCTCGTAGGACACGGCGCCGCGCGCGGTCCACTCCCAGACCTGGCGGGCGCGGTAGGCGGGCTCGCCGCGGTCGGAGAGCGTGCGTTCGAGGAGCGCGAGGTCCACGCGCGCACGGTAGCTTCCGTGGGCGAACATGATCGACCTCCGCTCCGACACGGTCACCGAGCCCACCGCCGGAATGCGCCGCGCCATCGCCGACGCAGCTGTCGGCGACGAGCAGAAGCGCGAGGACCCGACCGTCACCGTGCTGCAGGATCGCGTCGCGGCGCTCCTCGGCCAGGAGGCCGCGCTCTTCCTCCCGACCGCGACCATGGCGAACCAGATCGCCCTCAAGCTCCACGGCCGTCCGGGAGAAGTGGTGATCGCCGAGGAGCACTCGCACGTCCTCGTCTACGAGTACGGCGGTGTCGCCGCACACGCGGGCCTCGTCACGCGCGGGCTCGCCGGCGAGGGAGGGCGCATCACGTCCTCGCAGATCCGAGCGGCCGCTGCGCCGAGCACGAAGGCGGCCGACCAGCGCGCCTCGGTCGTCTCGCTCGAGGACACGCACAACAACGCGGGCGGGAGGGTCTGGCCGCTGGCCGAGCTCGACGACGTCGTCTCCACGGCGCGCGAGCTCGGGCTGGCCGTCCACCTCGACGGCGCGCGTCTCCTGAACGCCGCGACGGCTCAGGGCGTGGAGCCGGCGACCGTCGCGTCGCGCTTCGACACCGTCACGCTCTGCCTCTCGAAAGGCCTCGGCTGCCCGCTCGGGGCCCTGCTCGCCTGCTCCCAGCTGCTCATGGAGCGAGCGTGGCGCGAGAAGCACCTCTTCGGCGGCGCCATGCGCCAGGCGGGGATCGTCGCCGCGGCCGGCGTCTACGCTCTCGACCACCACGTCGAGCGGCTCGCGGACGACCATGCTCGGGCGAGGCGGCTTGCCGAGGGGCTCGCGGCGGCAGGCGTTCCGGTCGAGCTCGAGCGGGTCGAGACGAACTTCGTGCAGGTCGACGTGGCCCCGTTGAGGCTGGAGCGGGACGAGGCGCTCGGGTTCCTGCGGGAGGCGGGCGTCGGGCTCTCGGCGACGATCCATCCGACCGTGATCCGGGCGGTGACGCACCTCGGGATCGACGACGAGGACGTCGAGCGGGCGATCGACGCCGTGCCCCAGGCGCTCCTCGCCGCCGCGCGCGCCTGACGCCTCAGCGCTCGCCCGCGAGGAGGAACGCGACCACGACGACGGCGTAGCCGCCCACGAGAATCAGTCCTCTCGGGCGGCTCGAGCGGCCGTGGAAGAGGACGAGCGCGGCGAACGCGAGCCCGCCGCCGAGCGCCGCCAGCTCCACGGGTCGGAACGCGAGCGAGAGCGGGTCGATCAGCCAGGAGACGAGGGCAACGGCCGGGACGAGGAAGACGGCCACCTGGGCGGCCGAGGAGAGCGCGATCTCGCCGGCGAGGGGGATCTTCCCCCGGTAGGCGACGACGACGGCGCCGCCGTGCTCGGCCGCGTTCCCCACGATCGCGACGATCACCGCGGCGACGAAGAACTCAGTGAGCCCGGCCTTCTCGGCGAAGGCCTCCAGCGAGCCGACGAGGATCTCGGCGACGAGCGCCGTCGCGACCGTCGCCAGCCCGAGCGCCAGGAGCGCCGCCCGGAGCGGCCAGGCCTCTATCTCCTCGTCGCTCGCGACGTGGAGCGCCCGGTGGCGCCGGAGCGAGAAGGTCATCACCACCACGTACACGCCCAGCAGGACCACCGAGACGGGGACGGTGAGCACCTCTAGCGAGCGCCGGTCGGGATCGCCGTCCCAGCCCGGGACGGACGGGACGAGGAAGAGAACAGTGGCCACGCCGACGAGCCCGAACGCGAGGAAGCTCGAGTGCCGATCGAGCACGCCGGTTCCGCCGGCGACGAGCGACACGCCGAGGACGAGGAGCAGGTTCGAGACGACGCTGCCCGTGAGCGACCCCCGTACGACCTCCGTCAGCCCCTGGTGCACGGCGAGGAGCGCGATGATGAGCTCCGGCGCGTTCCCGAAGGTCGCGTTGAGGAAGCCGCCGATCCCCGGGCCCGTGTGCTCGGCGGCATGCTCGGTCGCCTCGCCGATGAGCCACGCGAGCGGGACGAGCGCGACGGCGGAAAGAACGAACTCGACCGTCTCGGAGACGTGGGCGACGTAGTGGAGGACGATCGCCAGCGGTGCGAGGGCGAGAGTCGCGAAGAGGATGCGCCGGATCACGAGGCGGGACCCTACCCTGGCGTCGGGAGCGCACGTTCTCGCCGCCACATGCTGTCGCCACTGCCTGAAAACCGGCTGTTTGTCAAGTCTTGCGCCGATCGGCCTCCCCGGCACACAATCGGCCTATGCAAGAGGCTGCGGCGGAGACACAACTTCCCCTTCGAGTCCAGGACGAGGTGGAGTGTCGCCACTGCGCCGTGCACTGCGAGAAGGTCGTGTACCCGGGCGCGTGCATCCGCATGAGCTGCCCGTTCGTGTACGCGTACGAGGCCTGGGGCCACACGTACGTGGGCTGCCTGCAGAAGGTGTTCGACGTCGAGATCGACCTCGCGCTTCTCGAGGAGGCCGAGGCGGAGCGGGGCGGGTTCGGCGCAGTGCGCGCCCGGCGGGCCCCGCTGCCGATGTGCGAGACGCGGGTCGTCGAGTGCTACTCGGGCCGCGCGGACGAGCTCGGGTGCCGCAACCCCGAGTTCCACGAGCTCCCGCGCTCACGAGCCACCTTCCGCGTCTTCGCCACCGTCGTGGACTGACCCCGGGATTCGGGCTCGAGCTTCAGCTCGAGCCCTGCCTTTCGTCGTCCGGGAAGGCAGGTGCCTGACTGAAGTCGGGACCAGGGTTCGCCCTCAGCCTCGTGCACGTCTCCACCGCGCGGACCAGCGGCGGCGGCCGCGCCGCTGGAGGTCGCGCATGCGGTCGAGGTCCTCGGTGTTCGCGCCCTTGTCCTCCCAGGTCTCCACGATCGCCGGGAGCGACGCGAGCGCCGGATGGCCGAGGAAGGTCGCGAGCCCGTCGCCGATGAGGCCACGACCGACGAGCTCGTGCAGGTCGCGGTTCGAGCCGAGCGGGGTCCTGGAGTCGTTGACGTGGAGGACGCGAAGCCGCTCCAGCCCGAATCGCGCGTCGACGTCTGCCAGCGCGGCATCCAGGGTCGCAGGGTCGGTCACGTCGACACCCGACGCCCACCAGTGGCAGGAATCGAGGCAGATGCCGAGCCGGGGATGGCCGTCGAGCGCGTCACACAGGGCGGCGAGCTCCGCCACCGAGCGGCCGATCGTGGCCCCGGCACCTGCGGTGTTCTCCATGCAGAGCCAGAGGTCGTCCGTCGTCAGCTCCAGGAGGTTCCGCAGTGCAGCCGCCACGACCTCGATCGCCTCCTCGAAGCCGGAGCCGAGATGGGAGCCGACGTGGAAGACGACGGCGTCGGCCGCGATCGCCCGAGCCGTCTCCAGCGTCGCGTGGAGCGCCTCTGCGGACTTCGCGCGGATCTCCTCGTCGCGGCTTGCGAGGTTCACGAGGTAGAGGGCGTGGCACGAGACGTGCGCGATCCCGGCCTCGACCCGGCGCATGCGGAAGCGCTCGAGCTCCTCGGGCGTGTGGGCCGTCGGTTTCCACATGCGCGGGCTCTGGGTGAAGAGCTGGACGGCGTCGCCGCCGATCGCCTCGATCCGGTCGATCGCGCTCGAGATCCCGCCCGCCGCGGACACGTGGGCCCCGAAGAGCATCGGACTAGGCTACTTCCGGCATGTCCGTCCGCGTCCGCATGGCCCCGTCGCCCACCGGCTCTGATCGCGGGGGAGCCCCTGGTCCCCCCGCGGGCCCCTTCCTCCCCCTGGGACGGAAGCGATGTCTGTGAGGGTTCGCATGGCTCCCTCCCCGACGGGATTCCTGCACATCGGGAACGTCCGCACCGCGCTCTTCAACTGGCTCTTCGCGAGGCACGAAGGTGGCGAGTTCCGGCTCCGCATCGAGAACACCGACACCGCCCGGGAGGTCTACGAGGCGACCGAGCAGATCCAGGAGTCCCTGCGCTGGCTCGGGCTCGACTGGGACGGCGAGGTCACGTTCCAGCTCGATCGCATGGACGATTGTCGTGCGGTCGCGGATCGCCTGGTCGAGGAAGGGATGGCGTACGAGGACGAGGGGGCGATCCGGTTCCGGATGCCGGATGAGGGAGTCACCGGCTTCGACGACGTCGTGCTCGGCCACATCGAGGTCGCGAACGCGGAGCTCGAGGATCTCGTCCTCGTCCGCTCGGACGGGCGTCCGACGTACAACTTCGCCTCGCCGCTCGAGGACCTCTGGGACGGGATCACGCACGTCATCCGCGGCCCGGACCACATCTCGAACACGCCCAAGCAGATCCAGGTGCTTCGCGCCCTCGGCGCCGAGCTTCCCGTCTACGCGCACGTCCCGAACGTGAACGGCCCCGACGGAAGCAAGCTGTCGAAGCGCCACGGCGCCGTCTCCGTGGAGGACTTCCGCGCAGCCGGCTACGTGCCCGAGGCGCTCGTGAACTTCCTCGCCCTGCTCGGCTGGGCGCCGGACGGCGAGACGACGATCATGTCCCGGGACGAGCTCGTCGAGCGCTTCTCGCTCGAGCGCGTGGGCGCGAGCCCGGCGACCTTCGACTACGCCAAGCTCGACTGGATGAACGGCGTCTACCTACGCGCGCTGGCACCGGAGGAGTACGCGGGCCGGCTCGTCGCATACCTCCGCGAGCAGGGGATCGACTGGCCGGAGGACCGCGTACGCGCGGCCGCGCCGCTCGTGCAGGAGAAGATCGGGCGGCTCGGCGAGTTCCCCGGCTTCGCGGGCTTCCTGTTCCACGACGTGGAGCCCGACCCCGCGCTGCTCGACAGGCGCATCCTCGGCTTCGCCGAGGCTGCGCTAGGGAACACCGAGCCGTGGACCGCCGCGGCCATCGAGGAGACGCTCAAGCAGTTGTGCGAGGAGCTCGGCGAGAAGCCGCGGACCGTCTACCTGCCGATCCGCGTGGCTGCGACCGGGTCGCGAGTCTCGCCGGGGCTGTACGAGTCCCTCGAGTTGCTCGGCCGCGACACGGCGCTCGCCCGGCTCCGAGCGTGGTCGGAGGCGGCATCGTGAGCGGCCTCCTCGAGCTCGTCGGGGTCGAGCTCGGCCCGACGCCGTGGATCGAGGTTCCGCAGTCGCGGATCGACGAGTTCGCGGCGGCCACGGACGACCCGCAGTGGATTCACACGGACCCCGTGCGGGCCGCGGCGGAGAGCCCGTACGGGACGACGATCGCGCACGGCTTCCTCACGCTCTCGCTCTGCGTCCCGATGCTGTACGAGGCGCTTCCGCCGGCAGGAGGGATGGTCCTGAACTACGGCGTGAACCGCGTGCGCTTCCCGGCGGCCGTCCCGTCGGGGTCGCGCGTGCGCGGCCGTTTCCGGGTGCTCTCGGTCGAGGGCAGCCCGGCGGGGGAGCGCGCGACGATCGAGGCGGCCGTCGAGTGCGAGGGCATCGAGAAGCCGGTCTGCGTCGCCGAGCTCGTCGTCCTGCGCCCCGGCACCCGACCCTAGCGTCCGGGCCGCTGCCAGGCGGCAGCCTGGTACGAACGGCAGGGCTCGAGCTGAAGCTCGAGCCCGCGAGTGGCCGGGGCCGCACGGTGCAGACGCCCGCTTGCGGCGTCTCGCCCTTGGAGTCAGCCCTGGACGACCTCCACGACCTCGTACGCGCCGTCCGCGAAGACGCTCTCGACGAACGGGGCCATGCCCGCCATCCTGGCCTCCTCGGCGGCCGGGTCGGGACGCATGACGTTGAGATCCTCCAATGAGCCCTCGAACATGCCGAAGGCGATCACCTCGTCGGGATCGCCCACCTTCCGGAGGATGTACGCGGTCATCCCCGCCGGCATGTCCATCCTCTCGGGCATCCACGCCCCGCGCCAGTCGTCGTACGCGCCGGACTTCAGCCTGCGCCCGGTCAGAACCGCCCAACTCGCCATCGTCGACCTCCCGACTCGCTGACACGCCGGACTCTATGCCATGGTGCGCGATCCCCTCGGGGCCGACGCGCAGCCATGGCTTTGCGGAGCTCGGGCCGGTGACGGCAGCCAGGGCAGCGCGGCGGTCGCAGCCACGGGCCGCCCAGGAGCGATCTCCCGGATAGGATCGACTGGACCCCGAGCTGGAGGATCCGCATGAGCATCGTCGTCCGCTTCAATCCCACCAACCTGACGACCGAGAAGTACGACGAAAGCGTCCGGCGCCTCGAGGAGGCCGGGGCGTGGCCGCCGGACGGCCTCGACTACCACGTCTTCTTCGGGTCGGAAGGAAGCCTGCGCGTCAGCGAGATCTGGGACTCTCAGGAGCAGCTGATGGCCTTCGGTGAGCGCCTGATGCCCATCCTGGCCGATGTCGGCATCGAGTTCTCCGGCGACCCGGAGATCCTCGAGATCCACGACTCCTTCAGGCGGTAAGCGCAGGTGCGCAGCCCGGTTCTCGAAGACGCTCGAGACGACGACGAGAAACACGGGCGCGCCGAGTCGCGCGCGACTGTGCCGAGCGTGACCCGAATCGCCGAGATTCACACCGGCCGGCACGACGCCGCGACCGGCGGTGGGCCGCAGCCGGCTCGACCAAGCACCGCCGGATAGGGGAGGCCCGTACGGGATTCGAACCCGTGCCGCCGTCGTGAGAGGGCGGTATCCACCCGTCGTCTTTCAGGTGTGTTGCTACGGCTAACCCGCAATCCGGGGCGAGATCGAGGCGATAGGAGTAGCGATCGGGCCGTTCAAGATTGTGTCTATGGACTGCGCGCTCGTTAGGAACGGTTGACGACGGGCTCCACCTTGATTACGTTTCTCGATGGGCGCCAGGCGTGGCGTTCACCACTACAGGGGAGAGGGGGAGCGATGAGGAAGAAATCATGGCTCGCGGGTGTGCTCGTTGCACTTGTCTTGGCAGCTGTGAGTGCGGGTACCGCGTTCGCCGGTGAGGTCAACGGAAAGGGCGAGCCGATAGGCGCCCCGGCGCACGCGAATTCGATCTGCGTCTTCTCGGGCCAAAACGACGACCCGCTCGGTTTGGATCCCGAAAACGGCCCACCCGGTCGAACGCAGTCGTACGGGCAGGACGTCAGGGCGGGCGGCTTGGAGCCGAGCCAGCAGAATCCCGGCAAGGTCGGCCGGGGGGAGTTCACCCTCCATCCTGGCTTCGCCTGCAACGGCGAACACGGCTTCTTCGCGGGCGAGTAGTTCCGCCTGGCGCATTGGTTGGCCCCGACGCTTCCGGCTGTCGGGGCCAGCCTTCATCCACAGATCGTGTGTCCTTCGACCGGTGTCGTCGCCGTCGCTTCGCCGTGGTCGATCGCCGTGCAGTCGATCACGACATGCGCATAGGTCCGCAGGTGGGCCACTGCGTGCTCGCTTCGGTCACCGTCGGCACGATTGACCCGCTTATCAAGGCCAAATCGCTCGGAACAAGCGGCTCGAAGCCTATGCGGGACTCGAACACCCCTGCGAACGGGCCTCTTTTTCTCGCCGTGGTATCGCCGAGGTATGCACGACGCGAGCCCGGACGGCCCGAAACGGTACGAACCCTCGCCTGCCTTGCACGGGCCATGGGTGCTTGTCCGGCTCGTCCGTGTAGAACAATTCATGCTACGCTGACCATGTGGGACGCTCGCTTCACGTTCGGCTCGACGACGCCTCGGCGGCGGCTCTCGAGGTCGTCCGCGCGGAGGGGCTGACGGACTCCGAAGCCGTTCGCACGGCGCTCCGGGAAGCCGCTGCGCGCCGCCGCGTGCGCTCGTCTATCCGCGCCGAGGTTCGCAAGCTCGCGGCCGACCCGCACGATCGCGAGGAGATGAGGCTCGTGCGCGAGCAGCTTGCGGAGCTCGCACCGCCGCCACCCGAGTGACGTGGTTCGCGGCGAGATCTTCCGCCTGCCGGATCCACGAGGTGCTCGTGGCCACGAGCAGCGCGGCGCACGGTTCGCCGTGATCGTTCAAGCAGACGAGTTCCTCGACCTCAGCACCGTTCTCGTATCGCCCACGTCTGCAAGCGCCCTTCCGGCAAGCTTCCGTCCTGCCATCGAGCTGGAAGGGCAGGAGACGCGCGTTCTCGTCGAGCAGACCACCGTCGTCGACCCTCAGCGGCTCGGTCCCTCAGCTGGGCGCCTCGAGGCCAACGAGCTTCGCTCAGTCGACGAGGCACTCGCGCTCGTTCTCGGCCTCTGAGCCGCCACCAAGACCTCGCGAATCTGAGACGGTCAGCGGTCGACCAGGTCCTCGTCCAGCGCCCGTGTCACGTCCTCGAGAGCGTGCCTGGTGCCGTTGTCAGCCGCCTCGCGCTCGAGCCCTCGCGAAGCTGTGACGCGAGCGCGGCCACGTCGGAGGGCTCGATGGAGCCAGTCTCGCGATCGCCGAGTACGGGGAGGATGCGCTGCAGGTTCAACGGTGCGTCGCCCCGCGTGTCGGGTCTGCTCGCCGGCGTGCGTTGTATGCCCCCATCGGCGCACCCACTCGAAATGATGTTTTTCGATTCGTGGGAGCACCGGGGTGTGCACGCAATGAGCTCATTTGCCCCGTTTCGGGTGACTTTGGCCGTCGTTCGGCTCTCGCCGAAGGGGATCTGATTCTCGCCGCATCGCGCCCACACGTACGTACATCTGTCCGCACATCGGCTACCATGGGGAGGTCGTGACAACCGTAGGCATTCGTGAGCTTGCCCGCCGAGCGAGCGCAATCGTGCGCAGCGTCCGGGAGACGGGCGAACCGGCGATCGTGACCGACCGGGGCCGCGCCGTGGGCGTCCTCTACCCGATCGACGCGGATGCCCTCGAGGACTACGTCCTCGCCAACGCGCCCGAGTTCGTCACGAGCTTGCGCGAGGCGGATGAGGACCTGGCCGCCGGCCGCACCGTCTCGCTCGACGAGCTGCTCGCTGCGGGCTCGCGGGGCTAGTCGAGTCTCGGCAGGGTCGCGACCGCGCCCTCGAGGTGGCGACGGTTGACGATCCTGGCCACAAGAAACCCTCGTGTGGCGGTGCCTGCAACCTCGGCGAGCTCGACCGCGCTCAGCGGTCGAAGGAGCACCCGCCAGTCGCCGGAGCGCAATCGCAGCCACGGCGCTCGACCCTGGAGCGCGACAACGTCCAGGTTCCGCGGGAGTGGGTCGGCGGCCAAGTCCTCCTGAAGCGAACGAACGATGCGGCCTCGGTCGCGGTGGGGGAGCGCACGAAGGTCCCGTTGAGCGCGGCGGCTCAGTTCAACGTGGTTCGGCATCGTGGTCTCGACAAGATTGTCAACTTGAGCCCGGCCCCGGTTGGCTAGGACTCGGTTCGTCCTGGATCGGGGGCAGTGGGCCCGCTTGGCCGATTTGCTCGATCGTCCCGTATGCATTGAGGGAGCGAACGCGGAGTTCGCAAAGCTCATCTACCGGGCGCGCGAGGGTGAGACCCTGCGTCTGGAGGACGAGCTCATCAGCGACGCGATCGAACGTGCAATCTCCGGCTACGGAGCCGTGACCGCCGTTGGCGAGATCGACAGTCCGACAGGTCCACGTGAAACACGGTGGCGCTCCGAAGTCGAGGGTGCTCCCGTTGAAGAGACTATGGAGATCGACCCTGAAACGCGTGAAGTACCACAAGACAAGCTCGGCGACGCGCCTGCATCCCGAGCGCCTGCGAACCGTGCAGAGGCCCATACGGGATTCGAACCCGTGCCGCCGCCGTGAGAGGGCGGTGTCCTAGACCACTAGACGAATGGGCCGGAGGGGCAAGGGTAGCGGAACGGCTGCCGTAGTCTTCGCCGATGGCAGCAGCCGAGCCGCGGTTCGTCCCCCTCGACTTCACGCGTCTCCCCGAGGCAGAGCAGCTGCGGCGCTCGCGTGCGTTCCTGGACGAGATGCGGCGCAGGCGGAGCGTGCGGCGGTTCTCTAACGAGCCCGTCCCCGTCGAGCTGGTCGAGAACGCAGTCGCGACGGCCGGCACGGCCCCGTCGGGCGCCCACCAGCAGCCGTGGACCTTCGTCGTCGTCTCGGATACCGAGCTCAAGCGGCGGATCAGACAGGCCGCCGAGGAGGAGGAGCGGCGGAGCTACGAGTCGCGGATGCCCGACGAGTGGCTCGAGGCGCTGCGCCCGTTGGGCACCGACTGGCGGAAGGCGCACATCGAAGATGCGCCGTTCCTCGTCGTGGTCTTCGAGCAGGCGTACGGGCTGCGGCCCGACGGCTCGAAGGTGAAGCACTACTACGTGCGCGAGTCCGTCGGGATCGCGGTCGGCCTCCTCCTCGCGAGCCTGCACCGGGCGGGGCTGGCCACGCTCACGCACACCCCGAGCCCGATGGTCTTCCTCCGCGAGATCCTCGGGCGCCCGGAGAACGAGCGGCCGTACGTGCTCGTCCCCGTGGGTTATCCGGCGGAAAGCTGCGTCGTCCCCGACCTCGAGCGAAAGGGTCTCGAGGAGATCCTCGTCCGGCGCTGATCAGACCGCCGGCTCGACCTCGCGCGTGTCGAGCTTGCTCTCGAAGTCGCGCCGGATCGCCTCGCCGCTCGCGAGCACGGGCTCGTATCTCAGGCGGCGCGGTGGGAGGTTCACGAGCCGGACGTTGTCGTCCCGGTCGCCGTGACAGCGAGCGTATGCAGCGGCCTCGTCGAGGGGCCGCAAGCGATCACGCTTCCGCTGTCCCCACACTGGATCGGACAAGTATCAGAAGGACGACCGAAAGGGAAGCAAGGAGCGGACGAGCGGCGCGGAGTTTGCGGTGAAAACCTCGGCGTCACCAGGCGGCCCAGCGGCAGCCCCACGGGCTCCAGTCCCGGCCGGAGACCACGAAGTAGCGATGAGCCGCGCGCGCCTGCTCGTGTGCGGTCGAGCCGTGGCCGAAGAGGCGCCGCTCGTACGAGCCCATCTGGAACACGCCGAGGTACTGGCCGTTCCGCGCGGTCGTCTCCAGTCGGGACTCGCACCAAGCGACGGCGACCGCGTCCTCGCAGTGCGCGCCGAACACGTCGCAGATCGCGGCTCGCGGCGGCATCGCGGCGAGACGGCGAGCCTCCCGTGCGCGCAGGGCCCGCCTGAGCCGCACCACCGCCCGCCGTGCCGCGGCGAGCCGGCGCTCGGCTTGCTGCAGCGCGGCCCGTGCCCACGGACGCGTGTCGGGGGAGCGGAGAAGCGCGGGACGGCGCTCGAAGAAGCGGATGGTTCCGCGGTCCTTGCGGACGGCGTCGAGCTTCGCGGCGAGCCGGGTTTCCAGGGACGCAGACCACGTCCGTCGATCCTCCGCTGCTCGGGTGGTGTCGGTGCGTTCCGAGCCCGAGGTCGCCGCGAGGGACTGCGTTACGAGACCGAGGGCGCACAGAAAGATGAACAGGGTCCGCAGAGTCGTGCCTCCTGGTCGGGGACAGGGGCGCGGCACCGCCCACCGGCGCCGCTCGTGTCACTCGATCGCGTCACGGTACCGAAAGTGACATGAGCGCGCGGCCCGAACGTTACAAAATCAGCAAAAGACCCTCACAATCGTACGCGTCGGAGACAACGAACGAAGCTCCCGCGGACCCGCTCGGACAGGCACGCTCCCGACCCGTCGAGCCCTGCCGTTGACGGAGGCGATCACCGGCGACTACTGTGCGTCCTCGAACCAGGAGAGGGGAGGCATCATGTGCTGGAGACGCGTGCTCCGGTCTGTGTCGGCAACGGCTGCTGCGGCGGCTCTCGGCCTCGTCGTCGGCGTTCCTGTCGGGGGCGCCGCCGCGTCCGGAAGTGCCAGCTGCATCGGCATCGAGGCTTCGTCCATTTCGCCGCCGGGCTCGTCGGAGGAGGTGCCCGGAGGGATGCCCGCGCTGATCGGATTCGTGAAGGGCGAGATCGGCAAGGCGGGCCCGTTCGTCAGCTTCGCCGCGAGGCTGCACGCCGGTTCCCACGAGGGGTGTGACGAGGCCCTGGAGGGCTAGACCGGGCGGTCGTCGAGCTGCGCCACGGGCGCGGCAGGTTAGGCGCCCGGCGCCTGCTCGGCGCCGGGCGCCTCGACCCTCGCCGTCCTTTCGTAACCCGCTCCAGGCACCGGAAGCCGGCCCGGCGCCTCGGCCATGGGTCCCCGACCCGAACCCGCCGTCTCCCGCGGCACGTCGAGGCTGCGGGGCAGGGATTCGAACCCCAACTTCCTGGTCCAGAGCCAGGCGTCCTACCGTTAGACGACCCCGCAGCGAGGCGCTCGGAGTGTAGACGAGCCCCTGCGCTCCCGCGGTCAGGTCTCGAGGCGGTACGTGGGAACGAGCCGCTTCTCGGCCTCCGTGTCGATACGGGCCACGACCTCGACGTACGGCTCGAGGCCCGATCCCCGGAGCTTCGCCTTGAGCAGCCCGTCGACCTGGTAGATGCCCGACGAGTTGTTCATCAGGATCTCGACCATCACGGGCTTGGCGTCCCCGTCGCCGATCCGTACCTCGTCGACCGCCGCGGCCGAGAGCGAGTGGATGGTCACGGAGCCGCTCTCGAAGGGGATCCGCGAGCGCCCCTTCGCCATGTCGAGCGCGTCCGCCACGCGCAAGACCCCGGCCTCGAGCGTGAGCGGCTCGCCGTCCGCGCGATGGCTCGTGATCGCCTGCAGGACCTCGGAGACGATGACGGTCCGGTCGGGCTCCTCGTAGATCTCGTCGAGGAGCTCGCGCATCTTCGGCTCGGCGAGGAAGAGGCTCCAGTCCTCGTGGTCGCGGCGGTGCACCGACATGCCGACGTCGTGCAGGAGCGCTGCGAGAACGACGACGACCTCCGAGTCCTCCGTAGTGAGCCGGTAGTCGCGAGGGAGCGACGGCTCCACGCCGTGCTTCACGAGCTGGCGGAGGAGCTTCAGGGCGATGTTGGCGACGATCTGGACGTGCACCCAGGAGTGGTCGTTGATGTCGAGCCGCGTGACCGCGTTGACGTTCGCCACGTGCCACCAGGCCTTGACCTGCGGATCGGCCTCGACGTTCTCGAGGAGCTTGCGCAGCTTCCGGTTTCCGCGAGTAGGAACCCGCACGTGCATCGCCGCGACCGCCTCCGCCGGAGTGAGCCGTGCCGGCGGCGGGGTCTCGAGCAGGAGCGACTCCTCGATGACCTCCTGTTCCGAATCGTCGTCGATCGCCATCCGATCCCGACTCTAGACGAGCGGGTCAGGCGACGTCCGCCGCCCAGTCCCCGTACAGCCGGGTGTACGTGCCGCTGGCCGCGATCAGCTCCTCGTGCGTGCCCTTCTCGGCCATCCGCCCGTGGTCGAGGACCACGATCAGGTCCGCCCGCCGGATGGTGGAGAGCCGGTGCGCGATCACGAAGGCCGTGCGGCCCGCGAGCAGGCGGCGGAGCCCCCGCTCGATCCTCCTCTCCGTGCCGATGTCGACCGAGGACGTCGCCTCGTCGAGGATGAGGAGGCGGGGATCCGCGAGCAGGGCGCGGGCGAACGCGACGAGCTGCCGTTGCCCGAGCGAGAGCCGGAAGCCCCGCTCGCCGAGCTGGGTGTCGTATCCGTCCGGGAGCTCCGCGACGAAGGTCTCCGCGCCGACGGCTCGAGCAGCGGTCTCGACGTCCTCCCGGCTCGCATCCGGCCGGCCGAAGGCGATGTTCTCCGCCACCGTCCCCGAGAACAGGAACCCCTCCTGCGGGACGATCCCGAGCTGACGGCGCAGCGACTGCTGCGTCACGTCGCGAAGGTCGTGGCCGTCGATCGTGATACGGCCGCTCCTCGGGTCGTAGAAGCGGGCGAGCAGCTTCGCGATCGTGGACTTCCCGGCGCCCGTGTGGCCGACGAGGGCGACCGTCGTGCCGGGCGCGACGTCGAGGTCGAAGTCGTGCAGCACGTCGGGTAGGTCGCCGTACCCGAACCGCACGTGCTCGAACCGCACGTGCCCGCGGACCGGAGGGAGCTCTGTTGCGTCGTGCGCGTCGACGACGTCCGGCTTCTCGTCGAGAACCGAGGTGATCCTGTCGAGCGCCGCGGTCGCGGCCAGGAACGTGTTGTAGAGCTGCGAGAGCTGCTGGACCGGGTCGAAGAAGTTCGAGAGGTAGAGCGTGAAGGCAAGCAGCGTGCCGACCGTGAGCTCGCCCTCCACGACGAGGGCGCCGCCGAATCCGAGGACGATGGCGGTCGCGACCGAGGAGAGGACGTCGACCGCGGGGAAGTAGAGGCCGTTCAGCACGACGGTCTCGTAGTTCGCCTCCCGGTACCGCTCGTTGATGCCCCGGAACGTCGTCTGGCTCGTCGGCTCCCGCGTGAACGACTGGACGACCCGCATCCCCGAGATGTCCTCGGCGAGCGTCGCGGTGACGAGGCCGAGGCGCTCACGGACGCGCCGGTACGCCCGGTTGGAGCGCCTCCGGAACCACGCAGTCGCACCCGCCATGAGCGGGAGGACGATCAGGGTCGCGAGCGCGAGGCGCCAGTCGAGCAGGAACAGGACGACGGCGGTGCCTGCGAGGAGGAGCGTGTTCTGGACGAGGCTCGACAGTCCGTCGGTGACCAGCTGGTCGAGCGCCTCGACGTCGTTCGTGATGCGGCTGATGATCGCGCCCGTGCGGTTCCGCTCGTAGTAGCCGAGGGAGAGGCGCTGGAGATGGGTGAAGAGCTGGGTGCGCAGGTCGGCGAGTGCGCGCTCGCCGACCCAGCCGGTGAAGTACGTCTGCGCGGAGGAGAGGGCGAAAGCAGCGACGCCCGAAGCGAGGAAGGCGGCCACGATCAGGCTCAGCGTCTCGAGATCGCCCGCGCGAATACCCTCGTCGACGGCCAGCTTGGCGAGGAAGGGCGGAAGGAGCGCGACGAGGGTGAAAGCGACGAGTGTCACGGCGGCGAGCGCCGTGCGGGAGGCGTACGGCCGGGCGAGCCGCGCGAGGGTGGCGAGCCGCCGCCGCGTCTCGCGCCAGGACCAGTCCTCGACCTGGGCGCCTCGCTGCTCGGTGAGGTGACCCCCGGCCTGCCAGATCTTCATCTCGCGGCCACCCCTACCCGGGGCACCCCATCCCACCACCCGCTGCCAGCGTATCGGCGAACCGTTGACGCGTGGGAAACGTCTTCGTGCCGAAAGCGTGTCTTCTCGGGGCGGCCCGCAGTCATGGCGACGCCGTTCACGCCGCTCATCCGGCCACCACCTGCTGCAGGAGCCCGTGCTCGTGGATCTCCTGGAAGAGCTCGCTCTCGGCGAGGAGCTCGGCCTGCGTTCCCCGCGCCGCGATCCGCCCGGCCTCGAGCACGACGATCTCGTCGGCCAGGGCGATCGTCGAGAGGCGGTGGGCGATGATGATCGTCGTCCGGTCCCGCATCACCTCGCGGAGGCCGGCCCGGATGCGCGCCTCGGTGGTCGCGTCCACGGAGGCGGTCGCGTCGTCGAGGACGAGGATGCGAGGGTCGATCAGCAGCGCGCGCGCGATCGCGATGCGCTGCCGCTGCCCTCCCGAGAGCGTGATCCCGCGCTCGCCGACGACCGTGTCGTAGCCCTGCGGGAGCTGCCTGACGAACTCGTGCGCCTGGGCGGCCTGCGCCGCCGCGACGACCGTCTCGAGCGGCGCGTCGGGTATGCCGAACGCGATGTTGTCCCGGATCGAGGCCGAGAAGAGGAACGGGTCTTGCGAGATCACTCCGATCTCGCGCCGGAGCGAGCGCCGCACCACCTCGCGTACGTCGATGCCGTCGACGAGCACGCGCCCCGCCGTCGCGTCGTAGAAGCGCGGCACGAGGGCCGCGAGCGTCGTCTTGCCGGACCCCGTGCGCCCGATGAGTGCCACCGTCGTCCCGGGAGCGACGTCGAGGTCGATCCCCTCGAGCACACGCCGCCCCGGCTCGTACTCGAAGTCGACCCCCTCGAAGCGGACGTGGCCGGGCCCCCGCTGCAGCGCGTGCGCTCCGGGCTGGTCGGCGATTCCCTCCGGCTCGTCCAGGATCTCGAAGATCCGCTCGCCGGCGGCGGCTGCACGCTGCGCCTGCCCGATCCACATGCCGAGCATGCGCAGCGGCATGACCAGCATCGCGAGCAGGAGGTTGAACGCGAAGAACGCGCCGATCGTGAGGGAGCCGGAGACGACCATCCGCCCGGCCGCGAGGAGCACGGCCGCCTGGGCGACGAGCGGGAAGAAGGAGAGGAGCGGGACGTAGACGGCGCGCTGGCGGTTCGCCGCCAGGGTCCGCTCGAAGACCGCGTCGGCGGCGGCGGCGAACCGCCTGCTCTCCCGGTCCTCCTGCGAGAAGGACTTCACGACGTGGACGCCCGTGATCGACTCCTCGGCCACGATCGCCACGTCCGCCAGCTTCTGCTGGACGTCCTTCAGCACCGGGTGGGAAACGCGGCTGTAGCGGTAGGCGGTGAGCACGATCACCGGGGTGATCGCGAGCGCGACGAGCGCGAGCTCCCAGCTGTAGACGAAGAGGACCGCGGTGACCACGAGGATCGTGACCACGTGCTGGGCGAAGAAGATGAGGCCGTAGCCGAGGAAGAAGCGGACCGACTGGAGGTCGATGGTCGCCCGCGACATGAGCTGCCCCGTCTGCGCGCGGTCGTAGAAGCCGAAGGACAGGCGCAGGAAGTGCGAGTACAGCTCGTCGCGAAGGTCGTACTCGACGCCCAGCGCCTGCCGGCCCGAGATCAGGCGCCGCCCGAGCATCAGTCCGCCGCGGACGAGCCCGAGCCCGACGATGGCGGCGATCTCGAGCGTGAGCATCCTCGTGTCGGGATCGTTCGCGAGCTCGTTGATGACGACCCCGGTGAGGACGGGGACGAGGATCCCCGCCACCTGCGAGGCGATGGCGAGGAAGGACGAGACCGCGAGCGACGCGCGATACGGACGGAGGAACGTCAGCAGCCGGAGGAAGGGGCGCCGTCCCGCGCCCCTTCTGCCCGCTCCACCGGTACCTGCCGTCACGTCGCCGTAGGGTACGGATCGTGCTCGAGGCCGTGCCGAACGTGTCGGAGGGCCGCGACCGGGCGGCGATCGAGGAGATCGGGCGGGCGTTCGCCGGCCGGGCGAGGCTGCTCGACGTCCACTCCGACCCCGACCATCACCGCTCCGTCTTCACGCTCGTCACGGGCGAGGAGGAGGCGCTGGTCGAGTCGCTGCTCGCGGGAGCCGAGCGCACGCTCGCGCTCGTCGATCTGAGCACGCACCAGGGCGTCCACCCGCGGGTGGGGGCGGTCGACGTCGTCCCGCTCGTGCCGCTCGAGCCGGAGGCGATGGAGGATGCGAAGCGGGCGGCCCTCGCGGTCGCCCGGAGGATCGGCGAGGAGCTCGGCGTGCCCGTCTTCCTCTACGGCGAGGTCGGAGAAGGGCGGCGGCCGGCCTTCTTCCGCCGCGGGGGTCTGGCCGAGCTCGTGCGCCGGCTGGAGCAAGGCGAGCTCGAGCCGGCCGCCGGGCCGCGGCGCATCGACCCGCGCTCGGGAGCGGTGCTCGTCGGAGCGCGCCGCCCGCTCGTCGCCTACAACGTCGACCTGGCGTCGGGCGACGAGGCCCTCGCCCGCGAGATCGCAGTCGCGGTTCGAGAGACCGGAGGCGGGATGCCCGGCGTCCAGGCGATCGGCCTCCATCTTCCCGCCTCGGGCCGGGTTCAGGTGAGCACGAACGTGATCGACCTCGACCGCGCGCCGCTGCACGAGGTGTACCTGCGCGTGCGCCGGGAGGCCGAGGCGCGCGGCGTGCAGCTCGCCGGGGGAGAGCTCGTCGGGCTCGTCCCGGAGCGCGTGCTGGAGGCGGCTCGCGCCGCCGGAGTCGAGGTGCCCGGCGTCGACGAGTCGCGCGTGCTCGAGCGGCTGCTCGAGTCGACGTAGCTGTCTAGACTCGAGCCGTGGCGCCCTCGATCGCCCTGTCGGGAGAGGATCTGACGCTCGACGGCGTGTGGGACGTCGCGGTGCACGGGGCGACGGCGGAGCTCGCCCAGGGCGCGAGAGCCCGGATGCGCGCCTCGCGCGAGCTGCTCGAGTCGATCCGCGGCGAGCACACCTACGGCGTGAACACCGGGTTCGGGCGCTTCGTCTCGGCGCACGTCCCCGACGAGCTCTCCGAGGAGCTGCAGGTCCGCCTCCTCCGCAGCCACGCGTGCGGCGTGGGTGAGCCGTACCCGGACGAGATCGTCCGCGCGGCGATGCTGCTGCGTGCGAACGCCCTCGCAAAGGGCTTCTCGGGCGCGCGCGTGGAGACCGTCGAGCTGCTCGTCGAGTGCCTCAACCGCGGCGTCCTGCCGGTCGTGCCCGCCCGCGGCTCGGTGGGTGCGAGCGGCGACCTCGCCCCGCTGGCGCACCTCGCGCTCCCGCTGATCGGCGAGGGGGAGGCGTTCGTGGACGGCGAGCGGCTGGCGGGCGGCGAGGCGCTCCGCCGAGCCGGGCTCGAGCCCGTCCGTCTCGCGAGCAAGGAGGGGCTCTCGCTCGTGAACGGGACGCAGTTCATGGCCGCGATGGCCGCGCTCGGCGTCGTCCGCGCGCGCCGCCTCGCGGGGACCGCCGACCTCGCGTGCGCGCTCTCGCTCGAGGCGCTCCAGGGCTCGCGGACGAGCTTCGTCCCTGCCGTCCACCGCGCCCGTCCGCTCCCGGGGCAGCAGAAGGTGGCCTCGAACGTGTGGCGCCTGCTCGAGGGCTCCGCGATCATCGAGTCGCATCGCTGGTGCGACAAGGTGCAGGACGCGTACGCGCTCCGCTGCGCGCCGCAGGTGCACGGCGCGTGCCGGGATCTCCTCGACTACGCGGTCGCCACGGTCGAGGTCGAGCTGAACGCCGCGACCGACAATCCGCTCGTGCTGCTCGACGAGGGCGAGATCGTCTCCGCGGGGAACTTTCACGGCCAGCCGCTCGCGTTCGCGCTCGACGCGCTCGCGATGGCGGTCGCCGAGCTCGCGAGCATCTCGGAGAGGCGCACCGAGCGGCTCGTGAACCCGAGCCTCTCGGAGGGGCTGCCGCCGTTCCTCGTCGAGGAGGGCGGCCTGAACTCCGGCTTCATGATCCTGCAGTACGTGGCCGCGGCGCTCGTCTCCGAGAACAAGGTGCTCGCCCACCCGGCGAGCGTCGACTCGATCCCGACGAGCGCAGGGCAGGAGGACCACGTGTCGATGGGGAACGCCGCCGGGCTGAAGGCGCTGCGCGTGCTCGACAACGCGGAGCCGACGCTCGCCATCGAGCTGCTCGCGGGCACGCAGGCGATCGAGTTCCTCGCGCCCCTCATGCCCGGGGAGGGCGTACGAGCGGTGCACGACTTCGTCCGCACGCTCTCGGAGCGCCTCGTCGAGGACCGGTCGCTGAGCGCGGACATCGAGCGGGTCGCGGACTCGATCCGGGCCGGTGACGTCCTGCGCGCGGCCGAGGCGAGCCTGGGAGCGCTCGCATGACGGAGACGCTCTCGTCCGCCGTCGAGGCGCTCTGCGGGGACCTGTCCGCGATCCGGGCTCCCCGGGGAACGACGCTGAACGCGCGCTCCTGGCAGACGGAGGCGCCGCTCCGCATGCTCCTGAACAACCTCGACCCCGAGGTCGCGGAGCACCCGGAGGAGCTCGTCGTCTACGGCGGGACCGGCCGGGCCGCGCGGAGCCACGAGGCGCTGAAGGCGATCGTCGCGACGCTGCTCCGGCTCGGCGAGGACGAGACGCTGCTCGTCCAGAGCGGGAAGCCCGTCGGGGTCTTCCGGACGAGCGAGTGGTCGCCGCGCGTGCTTATCGCGAACGCCCTCCTCGTGCCGCGCTGGGCGACGTGGGACGAGTTCCGCCGGCTCGAGGCGGAGGGGCTGACGATGTTCGGCCAGATGACCGCCGGGAGCTGGATCTACATCGGCACGCAGGGGATCCTCCAGGGCACGTACCAGACCTTCGCCGCCGCGGGCGAGGAGCACTTCGGGAGCCCCGACCTCGCGGGACGGACGATCCTCACGGCCGGGCTCGGCGGGATGGGCGGCGCGCAGCCGCTCGCGGCGACCATGGCCGGGGCGGCGATGCTCTGCGTCGAGGTCGACCCGACGAGGATCGAGCGCCGCCTCGAGACGCGCTACCTCGACGAGGCGACGGATGCGCTCGACGACGCGCTCGCTCGCGTTCGCGCGGCTGCAGCCGAGAGGCGGCCGCTGTCCGTCGGCCTGCTCGGAAACGCCGCGGACGTCTTCCCCGAGCTCGCCCGGCGCGGCGAGCAGTTCGACCTCGTAACGGACCAGACGGCGGCCCACGACCCGCTGACCGGATACATCCCCGCCGAAGTGCCGTTCGAGGAGGCAGCGGGTCTTCGCGCGCGTGATCCGGCGCAGTACCTCAAGCTTGCCCGGGAGTCGATCGCGACGCACGCCCGGGCGATGGTCGGGCTCGTCGGGACGGGATGCCACGTATTCGACTACGGGAACAACCTCCGAGGGGAGGCCCACGAGGCGGGTGTCGAGGACGCCTTCACGTATCCGGGCTTCGTCCCCGCATACATCAGGCCGCTCTTCTGCCGTGGCATCGGGCCCTTCCGCTGGGCGGCACTCTCCGGAGACCCGGCGGACATTGCCGCGATCGACGTCGAGGTCGCGCGCCTCTTCCCCGACGACACGCTGCTCCGGCGCTGGCTCGAGCTCGCGCCCGGCCGGGTCGCGTTCCAGGGCCTGCCCGCCCGGATCTGCTGGCTCGGGTACGGCGACCGGGCCCGCGCGGGCCGTGCGATCAACGAGCTCGTCCGCTCCGGCCGCGTGTCGGCGCCGGTCGTGATCGGCCGCGACCACCTCGACTCCGGCTCGGTCGCCTCGCCCTACCGCGAGACGGAGTCGATGCGGGACGGGTCGGACGCGATCGCGGACTGGCCGATCCTGAACGCCCTCGTGAACGTGGCGGCCGGCGCGACCTGGGTGAGCGTGCACCATGGCGGCGGCGTGGGCATCGGCAACTCGATCCACGCCGGCATGGTCGTCGTCGCCGACGGCACGGACGCCGCCGCCGAGAAGCTGGAGCGGGTGCTGACGACGGATCCCGGTACGGGGGTCATGCGCCACGCCGACGCCGGGTACGAGGAGGCGCTGGAGGTCGCGCGCGAGCGCGGGCTCGACCTCCCGTCGATCTGACCGACGACCGAGAGGAGCGGTGATGGTGGAGGAGGCGAGACTCGTCGAGACCGAGAGCGGGATGTCTCCGGCGACCGACGGCTGGTACGTCCTGAGCCTTGCCCGCGCGGCCTGGTTCGGGCACGAGAGGTTCGGCATGGCGTGCGACTTCGAGGGCGAGAAGGAGTTCCCGCAGGTGGGAGTGAACGTGCATGTCCTCTGGCCGGGCCAGCCGAACGGGATGTACCACGGGGAGGACGCACAGGAGGACTTCCTCGTGCTCTGCGGGGAGTGCGTCCTGCTCGTCGAAGGGCAGGAGCGGCGGCTGCGCGCCTGGGACTTCGTGCACTGCCCGCCGTGGACGGAGCACATCTTCGTGGGAGCGGGGGAGGGGCCCTGCGCGATTCTCATGATCGGCGCTCGGCGCCCGGGGCGCGCGATCGACTACCCCGTCTCCGAGCTCGCGCGCTCGCATGGCGCCGGGGTCGAGGTCGAGACCCCCAGGCCCGCCGAGGCCTACGCCGGCAGCGGCGAGTGGAGTCGAGCCGTGCTCTCGGACGCAAGCCTGCCCTGGCTGTGAGCGGGCCCGGCGACCGGGCCCCCGGACGGCTGCTCGTCCGCGACCTCGCCCAACTCGCGACCCCCGCGGGCACGACGGCCCCGCTCCGGGGCGCCGAGCTGAGGGCAGTCGAGCTGATCGAGGACGCCTTCCTCCTCTGCGAGGACGGCCGGATCGCCGCAGTCGGGCGCATGCGGGACCTGCCCGCGCTCTCCGGCGAGGTCGAGGAGGTCGACGGCCGCGGCCTCTCGGCGATCCCGGGGCTCGTCGACTGCCACACGCACGCCTGCTTCGCGGGGGACCGCGTGGGCGAGTTCGCGATGCGGGCCGCCGGTGCCTCGTACGAGGAGTTGCACGCGGCCGGCGGGGGGATCCTGTCGACGGTGCACGCGACCCGCGCCGTCGGCGAGGACGGCCTCCGGGCCGCGCTCGAGCGGCATGCGGGCTGGATGCTGCAGGCGGGTACGACGACGTTCGAGGCGAAGTCGGGCTACGGGCTCGACCGCGAGACCGAGCTCGCGCAGCTCGAGGCCGTCCGTGACGCGGGCGGCGTTCCCACCTGGCTCGGGGCGCACGCCCTCCCGCCCGAGTTCGCCGAGGACGGGCCGGATGCGTATCTCGACTTCCTGCTCGCGGAGGTGCTGCCCGAGGCGGCTGCGCTCGCGGAAGCGGCCGACGTCTTCCTCGAGCGGGGCGCGTTCGACGTCGAGCAGGCCCGCCGCTACCTCGAGGCCTGCCGTGACGCCGGTCTCGTGCTGCGGCTGCACGGCGACCAGTTCACGGAGGCCGGCGCGGTCCCGCTCGCGATCGAGCTCGGAGCGCGCTCGGTCGACCACCTCGAGAGCACCGGCCGCGGCGGCGTGGCGGCGCTGGCGGCGAGCGACGTGACCGGCGTGCTCCTTCCCGCGAGCGCGCTCTTCCTCGATCGCCCGATGCCGCCCGCGCGGGAGCTCGTCGACGCGGGCGCGGCGATCGCGCTCGCCACCGACTTCAACCCCGGGAGCGCGTTCTGCGAGAGCCTCCCGCTCGTCTGCTCGCTCGCGTGCACGAAGCTGCGGCTGACGCCGGAGGAGGCGCTCTCCGCGTGCACCGTGAACGCGGCGCACGTGCTCTCGCGTGCGGCGAGCAAGGGACGGCTCGCGCCCGGTCTCGACGCCGACGTCGTCTTGGTGGCGGCCGAGGACTGGCGCCACCTCGCCTACCACCTCGGCGGCCCGGTCGTCGCGGCGGTGATCCGAGGCGGCCGGCCGGCCCGGGGCAGCTGGGCATAATCGCAGCATGCCGACCCGCAAGCAGCGACGCCGGCGCGCGAAGGAGCAGCGCCACGAGTACGTCTGGGAGGACGACGAGGGAAACGTGCTCGACCCGGCCGAGACCCGCGGCGAGCCCTCCCCCCGCAAGGCCTCGCGCGGAACCGCGCGCTCCCGGCGCGAGCCGCTCGCTCCCTCCTGGCGGCGAACGCTCAAGCGCGGGCTGATCTTCGCGCCGATCATGTTCGTCACCGTCATGTTGCTCGGGAACGACCTGACGCTCGCCCAGCAGATCGCGCAGACCGCGTTCATCGTCGCCATCTTCATCCCGTTCAGCTACCTGCTGGACGGGGTCTTCTGGCGGTCGTACAAGAAGAGGATCGCGCGGCAGGAACGTGCCGGCGGCGGCAGCGAGAGCTGAGACCGGCACGCCATGCCGCTCATCGTCGAGAAGCTCCCGCTCGGGCCGATCGAGACGAACTGCTACGTCGTCCGCGCGGAGCTGGGGGCGCCCGAGGCGATCGTCGTCGATCCCAGCGGGGACGCGACGGAGCTTCGCCTCCGGCTCGCGCAGCTCGGCGCGCGGTGTACGGCCATTCTCGTGACCCACGGGCACTGGGATCACCTCATGGGGGTCGCCGACCTCGCCGAGGGGGCCGGGGCGCTCGTCTACATGCCCGAGGGCGAGCGCGTGCTGCTCGAGAACCCGTCCGCCTTCACACCCGCGACGATCACCGTCCGCCCGTACTCGCCCGACGTGCTCCTCGCGGGCGGCGAGACGATCGAGGCGGCGGGCATCGAGCTCGACGTCGTCTCCGTGCCCGGGCATTCGCCGGCCCATCTCGCGTACTACGCGGACGGCTGCCTCTTCTCGGGAGACGTCCTCTTCGCCGGCTCGGTCGGCCGCACCGACCTGCCCGGCGGGGACTGGAGCACGCTCCTCGCGTCGATCCGCTCCCTCTTCGAGCGGTTCCCGGCCGAGGCGGTGGTCTACCCCGGGCACGGGCCGGTGACGACGCTCGGCGACGAGCTCGCCCGCAACCCCTTCCTCGCCGAGCTGCGCGCGGAGCGCACCGCGTGAGCGGCGTCAGGATCGGGCGGCCGCGGGGAACGCACGACATCGTCCCCGCGGAGCAGCCGCTCTGGCGCCGGGTGACCGGCGAGATCGAGCGGCTCTGCTCGCTGTACGGCTACCGGCCGATCTCCACGCCCGTCTTCGAGGACACCGCGCTCTTCGCGCGCACGTCGGGCGAGGGCTCCGACGTCGTCCAGAAGGAGATGTACACGTTCAGCGACCGGTCCGAGCGTTCGCTCACCCTGCGGCCGGAGGGGACGGCGCCGATCTGCCGCGCCTATGTCGAGCACGGGATGCACCGGGAGCCGCAGCCGGCGAAGCTGTTCACGATCGCGCCGATGTACCGCTACGGCGCGCCCGGCCTCGGGCGCTACCGCGAGCACTGGCAGGCGTCCGTGGAGGCGATCGGAAGCGACGATCCGCGGATCGACGCGGAGCTCATCCAGCTCTTCGACGCGCTCCTCCGGCGCCTCGGGGTGACCCGCTACCACCTCGAGCTCAACTCGATCGGGTGCCGCGAGTGCCGGCCGGCCTACCTCGAGGAGCTGCGGCGCTGGCTGGCCGCGAACCGCGACCGGCTCGACGCGGAGACGGCGCGGAAGGCCGGCACGAGCCCTCTGCGCGTCTTCGACAACTACGCGGCGAAGCCCGACGCGGTCCGGGCCGCGCTCGACGAGGCGCCCAAGATCGGCGACTCGCTCTGTGCGACGTGCGAGGAGCGATTCGCCGCCGTGCGGAGCGACCTCGACGCCGTCGGCGTCGGCTACACGCTCGTGTCCACGCTCGTGCGCGGGCTCGACTACTACTCGCGCACGACGTGGGAGTTCATCGGCCCGCTCGAGACCGAGAACGCGACGCTGTCGGGCGGCGGCCGCTACGACTACCTGGTGGAGGAGATCGGCGGCCCGCCCACGCCCGGGGTCGGCTTCGGGGCCGGCATCGAGCGGCTCCTGATCGCCATGGAGGACGAGGGGGTCGCCGACGGGGAGCCGTCCGCGATCGACGTCTTCTTCGCGGTGGAGAAAGGAGGGCCACGCACGCTGGTGCCGGTCTGGCTCGCGGAGCTGCGCGCGCGCGGGCTCGCCTGCGACACGGACTACGCGGGGCGCTCGCTCAAGGGCCAGCTCACGCAGGCCGCGAGGCTCGGCGCCGCGACGACCGTCGTCCTCGGGCCGGAGCAGGCGAAGATCCGTCGGCCGGGTACGGCTGACGAGGACGTCTCGCACGACGAGGTCGTGAGGGTGCTGTCGCCGTGAGCTGGCGCGACCTCATGTGCGGCGAGCCGCGGCCAGAGCACGTCGGTCGGGTCGTGACGCTGGCCGGCTGGGCAGCGCGTCGGCGAGACCACGGAGGTCTCGTGTTCGTCGACCTGCGCGACCACACCGGGATCACGCAGCTCGTCGTCAACCCCGAGCGCTCGCCTGCGGCCGCCGAGCTCGCAAAGGAGATCCGCAACGAGTTCGTCCTGCGGGCAACCGGCGAGGTCGTGTCCCGCTCTCCCGAGACCGTCAATCCGCGGATGCCGACCGGGGAGATCGAGCTCCAGGTCAACGCGCTCGAGATCGTCTCGCGCTCGACCCCGCTCCCCTTCCAGCTCGACGAGGAGGGCGTCGACGAGGTGCTGAGGCTCCGCTACCGGTGGCTCGACCTGCGCACCGGCCGCATGCAGCGCAACCTGCGCCTCTCGGGCGTGGTCGTCTCGGCGATCCGGAGGCAGATGGAGGAGCTCGGCTTCGTCGACCTGTGGACACCCAATCTCACGCGCGCGACGCCCGAGGGCGCGCGCGACTTCCTCGTACCCGTTCGGTTACAGCCGGGGACCTTCTTCGCCTTGCCGCAGTCGCCTCAGATCTTCAAGCAGCTGCTCATGATCGCCGGCTTCGACCGCTACTACCAGATCGCCACGTGCTTCCGGGACGAGGACCTCCGCGCCGATCGTCAGTTCGAGTTCCGGCAGCTCGACGTCGAGATGGCGTTCTCGACGCGGGAGGACGTGCTCCGGGTGCTCGAGCAGGCGGTGCACGCGTCGTTCGTCGCGCTCGGTCGCGAGCCACCCGTGACGCCGTTCCCGCGACTCGCATGGGCCGAGGCAATGTCGCGGTTCGGCTCGGACAAGCCCGATCTCAGGTTCGAGCTCGAGATCCAGGACGCGACCGAGATCACCCGCGGCTCGGAGTTCGGCGTCTTCGCGAACGCGCCCTGCGTGCGCTACCTCGTCGCGCCGAAGCCGTTCTCGCGCGGCGAGCTCGATCGGCTCGAGGAGATGGCGAAGGAGTGGGGTGCGAAGGGGCTCGCATACCTCGTCGTCGACGAGAGCGGCGAGGTTCGGTCGCCGATCGCGAAGTTCCTCTCCGACGCCAAGCTCGAGGCGTTCGGAGCGCCGCCGGGCTCGACGGTGCTGTTCGGCGCGGGTGAGCCCGGGGCCGTGGCCCGCGTGCTCGGATTCCTGCGCCTCCATGTCGGGCGCGAGCTCGAGCTGATCGACGAGAGCCGCGACGAGTTCCTGTGGGTCATCGACTTCCCGCTCTTCGAGTGGGACGAGGAGAACGGGCGCTGGACGTTCAGCCATCACCCGTTCACGGGGATCGCCGAGGGCCACGAGGGGCTCGTCGAGACCGATCCCGGCGCTGCGCTGAGCATGGCCTACGACCTCGTCTGGAACGGGTGGGAGCTCGGCTCGGGCTCGATCCGCATTCATCGTCAGGACGTCCAGCAGCGCGTCTTCCGCGCGCTCGGTCTGACCGAGGAGGAGGGGAACGAGAAGTTCGGGTTCCTGCTCGAGGCGCTGCGCATGGGCGCGCCACCACACGGCGGGTTCGCGATGGGCCTCGACCGTTTTGTGGCGCTGCTCGCAGGCGAGCCGAACATCCGCGAGGTCACTGCGTTCCCGAAGGTGTCGAGCGGAGCGGATCCGTTGACCGGCGCGCCCGCACCCGTGCCCGAGGAGCAGCTCCGCGAGCTCGGGCTCAGGCTGGCCGACGAGCCCTCCTGAGGCGGAGCACCGACGCCGCCCGTCCTCGTGTGACGGCGCGCGCAGGACGGGCGGAGCTTGCCGCTACCGAGCGAGCGCCTCTCGGTTCCGGATCTCGGACTCCCGGACGTTCTCGGCCGTGGTCTCATAGACGATCACGGACCCACCGTAGCCGCTCCGTCCGCCACACTTCCACGGTGCTCGAGTCGCTGGCGCAGCGCCTGCTCGTCCTCGCCGCAGTCGCTCTCCTCAGCGCGACCGCCGCGCTCGCCGTCGTGGAGCGCCGCTCGCAGGAGCAGGCGACCGGGCTGACGAGCGCTCCGGCGCCGTCCGGCTGGAACGTGGCCTTCGCCGCCTCCCGCGGCCCCGCGGGCGACGCTCAGCGAACCTCGTGTGGGCACGTCCTCGCCGACGAGTCGCTCGGCGTCACGCATCCGGCGCTCCCGTGCGGCGCCAAGATCGTCCTGCGCTCCGGAGACACCCTCGTCCTCTCAGAGGTCATCGACAACCGGCTCGCCGACCCGGGGCTCCAGCTGGAGGTGACCGAGGCGCTCGCGGAGCTGCTCGGCCTGGAGGAGACGGCCGAGATCGAGTGGCGCTTCGCCACCGAGGCCGGCTGAGTGTCCGCCGCGGCTAGGATGACCGTGCTCGACCCTGTGCGTGGCTCCCGGCCAAAACGTGAACCAACAGTCACGTGAAGGGAGCCGGCGTCGGAGCCAGGCGAAGCCGGCGCTCCGCACGGCACCCACCTGGCGAAGCCAGGTTCGCTACGGCCGGGAGACATCGGCAGGGTCGAGCACGTCCTGACGCAGCTCGCAAGATGAAGGATCCGGGCTAGCCTGGGCGCATGACGGGTGTCGAGGTCGTCGGCGACGCGACGCGAGGCGGCGAGTGGGCGGCGGCTCGCCTGCTCGTCGAAGGTGACCGCATCCTGCAGGCTGACGCAGAGGGGCTCGATCGCCCGCTCGCGGGGCTGTCGCTGCTCGAGGCCGCGGCGGTCGGCGGGGACCCTCTCGTCGTGGAGGCGCTCGCGAGCGCGCTCGGGCAGGTGTTCACGGCCGAGCCGCGCCCGGGCCGCGCCGTCGTCGCCATGAGCGGCGGGGGGGACAGCGCGGTCGC
>Ga0209640_10000607_pt1 | contig 28159 bp, 28 predicted proteins | sample RifCSP10_1_FD_184018 | JGI IMG/M metagenome (GOLD analysis project Ga0209640, IMG submission 184018) | Soil microbial communities from Rifle, Colorado - Rifle CSP2_sed 10_1 (SPAdes) (version 2) | ecosystem: Environmental > Terrestrial > Deep subsurface > Rock core/Sediment | place: Rifle... | reverse complement strand
GACCCGCTTCGATGCGCTGGCCGATCTGCACTTCCTGGGCGGCGGTCAGCAACTTGGCCTTGCCGATCTCCGTGAGGTACCTGGTCGTCGGGTCCTCGGCCGCCGGAGCCGCCTCTTCGATCTCCTCTTCTTTTTCCGCTCCCTCTACCTCGAGCTCCTCCTCCGCTCTCTCCACATCGAGCGTCCCGAGCACTTCGGCCGATTCGAGGACCAGCTCCGTCGCGGGCTTGATCGCCCGAGCCTCGGCCAGCTCCAGGGCGGCCCCGGGATTCCCGGTGACTCGACCGATCCGGCGGCGCCGGGGGCCCAGAGCCGGCTGGAGGGGAAGCCGTAACTGCGAGACCGGCAGCACTCCCCAGCGCACCGCCCGTTCCCGCCACTCGCGGTCAGCCTCCGAGAAGCGGCCCCCACGCGGGATCCCCGATCGGCCCCGGCTGGATCGCGGCACGTGTGCGCTCCTCACACCTCGGCTTGCGCTTCGACCCACACCTCCTTGAGGCTCTTCGGCAGCTGCGCGAGAACGTCCCCCGCCTCGCCCGGCGACAGCTGTTCCTTCAGCGCCGCGAAGACGGCCAGCGTCATCCACCGCGCTTCGCGAGCCGACGCCAGTCCGGTCTCACGGCGCACTCGCTCGAGGAATTCCTCCCACTTCAGCTTGAGCGGTCTCCGCTCGGGCGCCTCGCCCTCTTCCCACACGGTCTTCAACTCGAGCGGAAGCTGGGCGACGACCTGATCGGCTTCCATCGGGGTGAGCCGATCTCGCAACGCGTGAAACACCGCCGCGGTCGCCCGTCGTGCCGCCGCCGGATCTCCCTGGCGGCTCGTGTCCACAACGGTCCGGTAGAAAGACTGTGCCGTCATGCTCTCCTCCTCCTCCCGTCCAAGGATTGCGTAGTTGGCCATCCAGCTCGCCACTCAAAGGAGCATTGCCGGTGCCAAGCGGGGGGTGCCGTGTTTATGGCCACTTCGCCCGCGCCCCATCCCGATGTCTGCGGCATCGCTGCCCCACTGGGTCGTGACTTCCTTGGGGCGCACCCTTCGTCTCGATCGCGTGCTCCGGATGCTCGACGAGGGAAGTCCTGCACCGTCCCGGCGTCCCTCGCCACGCCGGTCCGGCTCGAGCCCGAGAGATCGGGGCAGGAATGCCTCACGTGGAGCCCAATGACACCGATTCCCGAGGGGGTGCCTGGGTCAACTTCCCGATCCGACGTGCTTTCTGGATGGCATGGGCCTTGCGAGAATGCCGATTGCCAGCTCGGCCATCGACGAAGGCGGTGACAGCATGGACATGCGCATCTGTGGACATTCGGAGAGGGACCATCGCCCAACGGGCGAGTGCCGTGCGGCAGGTTGCCGCTGCAAGAGCTTCGAACCGGTTCCCGAGATCCACCGCGCCCAACCCTGCCCGCCACGGCTGACGGCCAGCTCTCCCACCAACGGTGGGTAGGTCGGCGATCCGCACTGAACATGGTCGGTGGGGCACATGAACGAGAACCGGGCACGGGGCTGGACCCTACCGCCACCGAAAGAATCAACGAAGAGCTCCGGGGATTTCGCGCGCGAGCGGGCCGCCAGAGTCCGCCGGCTCATCAGGCAGGGCTACGTCCAATCCGCCCGAATCAGACAGGCCTTGTTGAAGGTGCCGCGGGAGGACTTTATTCCTCGCCAGTACCGGGACTACGCCTACCTCGAGGTTCCGCTGCCCCTGCCGGGCATGCGGGCGACGATCTCGTGTCCGCACAGCTACCCCCTATTCTACGAGCCGCTCGGTCTGGACCAAGGCCATCGGTTCCTCGAGGTCGGCACCGGCTCAGGATACGGAAGTGCCGTCGCGCGAGAGATCGTCGGTGCCGGGGGGCTGGTTGTCTCGGTTGAAATCGACCCGGTGACCTTTGCCTTCGCCAAGGCCAATCTCGAGGCGGCTGCCTATCGAGATATCGTTCTTGTGCACGGCGACGGCGGCCTCGGCTATCCGGAGCTCAGCCCGTACGACCGGATCGCGGTGACCGCGGCCGCCAGCCCGTGACCGGCAACCCGGCTGCCAATGGCCTCCCGTCACCGCGCGGCCGGAACGGGCTGGAAGTCCACGTCGCTCAGGGCCGCCACGCCGGGCAATAGTTGGCCTTCGAGGGCTTTCAGGAAGGCTGCGCCGGAGGGTGAGAGATAGCCAAGCTTGTCGGCGACACCGGCGCGGCGGACCGCGGCCACCGTATCAGCACCTGCGGCCACCGTCAGGCCGCCGGCGCCGGCCACAGCCTTGGCCAGCTCCTCGGTGCCGGAGGCGAACGGAGCTTGCTCCACCACGCCCATCGGCCCGTTCCACACGACGGTGCCGGTGTCGCGCAGGGCCCGCTGGAAACGCATCACCGTAACCGGTCCGATGTCGAGGCCGGCCAGCGCCGCGGGAATGCGGTCGGCTGGGACGGTACAGATCCGGTGGCGGTCTCCCGGGTGAGCCGCCGCCACCACGTCCTCCGGAAGCAGGACCTCGACCCTGCGGGCCGTCGCTTCCTCGAGGATCACCTTTGCGGTAAGTACGAGGTCCCACTCCACCGGCGAGCAACCGGTTTCTCGCCCGAGGGCTTTCAAGAACGTGAACGCCATCGCGCCGCCGATCAGCATCCGGTCTACTTGAGGCACCAGGTTCCGGACGATCCCGAGCTTGTCCGACATCCGCGCGCCCCCGAGGATCAGGACGAGCGGGCGCCGGGGACGGTCGAGGATGCGATCGAGCACCACCAGCTCGCGCTGAACGAGGAGGCCGGCGGCAGCCGGTTGCAGGAACTGGGCGATGGCCACGATCGAGGCATGCGTCCGGTGCGATACCGAGAAGGCGTCGTTGACATAGCAGTCCGCCAGCCGCGCCAGCGCCTGCGCGAAGGCGGGGTCGTTGGCTTCCTCCTCCGGGTGGAAGCGCAAGTTCTCGAGCAGCAAGCACTGCCCAGGCTGAAGGCTTCCGGCCAGCTTCTCGCAGACCGGGCCGACGCAGTCCGGGGCGAGCGGCACCGGCCGCCCCAGCAGCTCCTCCAGGCGGAAGGCCACCGGCTTGAGTGAGTAACGTGAGTCCCGGCCTTGCGGGCGACCGAGGTGCGAGGCGATCACGGCGCTGGCGCCATTGCGGAGGCAGCACTCGATGGTGGGCACGGCGGCGCGGATGCGCGTATCGTCCACGATCTCATCTCCCGCGAGCGGGACGTTAAAGTCGGCGCGGAGAAAGACGCGCCTTCCCCGCAAGTCCAACTGGACGATGGTCAATTTCATGATCGCCCCGCGCGATGAGCCAGCCATTTACTTCTTCTCGACGAGGAAGGCCACCTTGAGGGTGGCCCGGTATTCGGTGATCTTGTTGTCCTTCACCACGGCCGTCGTGTTGGTCACGTCCAGGCCGCTGATCCCGTGCAGAGTCTTGCTGGCCTCTTTGAGCGCCTCTTCCACGGCCGAGTGCCAAGACTTGGACGAGGTTCCTACCAACTCGATGACCTTGACTGTCGCCATAACATTCCTCCCCTGCCCATTGCCGGGCTCATCCAGCGGCTCGTCGCCGCCATTCATCGACCACGCCGGCGCCGCCTCCGTGCCGCCTGGCGTCCAGGACGCGCCGCGGTGCCCCGCCTGAGCTTTTCGGTGAAGAGACGGCGGCACTCCTCTCCACAGAAGCGGCTCACCCCCTCCGTCAACTCACTGCCGCACCCTTCGCACCGTGCCATCATGCCCTCTGGCGCCCTCCCAGGGTCGTCGGCCGGTTGCCCGTTCATCCAGCGCGCTCGATCACGACGTAAGCCATGACACCCCTCCGGTTGACGAGGAGCGCGAGGCTCTTGCCTTTCGCTCGATCGACCGCGTCCCGGAAGTCACGCGGCGAGCGGACCGGCTGGCGGTTGATCTCGTGGATCACGTCGCCGGCGCGCAGGCCCACCTCGTCGGCCAGGCTTCCCGGCTCGATCTTGATCACCACCACGCCCGGCTCCACACGCGGGAGACCAAGCCGGCGTGTGAGCTCGGGAGTCAGATCGACGACGGAAATCCCCAGCGAACCCGGCGGCGCGCTCGGAGCCGCGCGGACGGGCTCCGGCTCCGCCAGCTCCTCCAGGACCACATCCATGGTCTGCTCGCGGCCGGCCCGACGCACGGTCAGGCGCACGCGCGCCCCGGGGGACGCGGTGGCGACGACATTGCGCAGGTGCCCCGCATCGCTTACGGGCTTGTCGTCGAACGCGACGATCACGTCTCCGCGCCGTATCCCCGCCCGGGCCGCGGGGCTCCTGGCGACGACATCGACGACCACCGCCCCCTGCGCCTCCCCGAGCGCGAGCCCCCGCGCCAGCGCCGGGGTGAGATCCTGCATGGTCAGGCCGATGAAGGCCCGCCTCACGCGCCCGTGCTTGACCAGCTGCTCCATCACCTGCCGCGCCATGTTCACGAGCACCGCGAAGCCGATGCCCGTGGCCCCCCCACTCTCCGTGGCGATGGCGGTGTTGATGCCGATCAGCTCGCCACGGACGTTGACGAGGGCACCCCCCGAGTTGCCCGGATTGATGGCGGCGTCGGTCTGGATGAAGTCCTCGTAGTCCGCGATGCCAATGTTGGCGCGACCTACGGCGCTCACGATTCCCATGGTGACCGTCTGGCCCAGGCCGAAGGGGTTGCCGATGGCGAGCACCACCTCGGCAACCTCCACCCGATCCGAGTCGCCCAGCGGCACCGTCGGAAAGCCGGTGCCGGCCAGCTTCAGCACGGCCACGTCGGTCCGTGGATCGGCCCCGACGAGCCGGGCCTCGAGCTCGCGCCGATCGGGGAGCGTCAGGCGGATCTCATCAGCGCCTGCGACGACATGGCTGTTGGTCAGGACGGTGCCGTCGGGGGTGACGATCACGCCGGACCCCAGGCTCCGCTCCCGGCGGGGGACCATCTCGGGCCCCTCGAAGAAGAACCGGAAGAACGGGTCCGAGAAGAAGGGACTCGGCGGGGCGGATCGAGACCCGCGCACCGTGCGGGAGGATGAGATGTTGACCACCGCCCGCATCGCGCCCTTGGCCACCGGCGCCAATCCGTCGGTCACCCCTGCGGGCCCGAATTGCGCGAGCGCGATGCCGCGTCCCCCGGGATCGATCAGAAACCAGCCGAGGAGGAGAACCGCCGGCCAGACCGCCGAGCGTCTGATCACGCCGACCCCGCCGGCACCTTCACGAGCCGAGCGCTCATCTCACACTCCTTCTGACGATTGGTTGTCCTCAGCATTGCCTGTGCCAGCTCGCCTACGGGGCCCGGGCGACGGGAAACCGATTCGGCCACGTTCACTTTGTCGGTCCTCATGCGAGCCCCCTCCGCGGCGATGGGGCGCTCGCGCCCCAGATGGGACAGGAGTGCCAGCCACGGGCACCGCGCCTCACTGCGGGCCTCGTCGAGTTACCGATGGCTTGGCGCTGAGGCACGGAGCTTGCTGGCCGAGTCGTTCGATGGGACCACCGAGGCTCGCCCAATCTGATTCGCCGGAGTGGCAGAAGCCGGTATGGAAGGGCACGCGGTCAGCCCGGTCGGCCGGGGAGGACTTGGTCCGGCTGTATTTCCGGGAGATGAGCCAGGTTCCCCTCCTGAGCCCGGCCGAGGAGATCGACCTCTGCCGGCGCATGGAGGAGGGACAGATCGCGCTTCGGCGTGCCTTGGCCCGGGCCCCGCTGGCGCTGTCGATGCTCCTGGCGGTGGCCGGCCAGGTCCAGAGACACGAGCTTCCGCCGTCCGAGCTGATCGTCCCCGCGGACGGCAGCGAGGTCGACCCGGGGGCCCTCCGGGCCGCCTTCTCGCGAATCCGTCGCATCCGCCGGCTCCAGCGGGACCTCGACGCGCGCGGGGACGCCTCCCGTGACGGCCGCCGCGCGGCCTCGAGCCGGCAGGCCTGCCGGCTACGTCTCGAGCGGGCCATGACCAGCCTGCCGGTCGCCCCCACTCTCGTAGACAAGCTCGTGGCAGAGCTCCGCCACCAGGCGGCCGGTGTTTCCCCAGGCCTCATCGGCCTGTCGCAAGAAGCGCTTCGGAGCCTCCTCGCCGAGCTGGCGGAACAGGAGCGCATCGTCTGCCGGTGCAAACGCGAGTTGACCGAAGCCAATCTCAGGCTGGTGGTCTCGATTGCCAAGCGGTATGCGCGCTTGGGCCTTCCCCTTTCCGACCTCATCCAGGAGGGCAACCTCGGACTGATCAGGGCGGTGGACCGCTTCCAGTACCGGCGCGGCTTCAAGTTCTCGACCTATGCGACCTGGTGGATCCGGCAGGCCATCACACGGAGCCTCGCCGATTCTGGTCGAACCATCCGGCTACCGCCGCCCATCCTCGAGGCGATGCAGCGGCTGCGACGGGTCCACGCAACGCTCACGGCAGAGCTGGGTCGGGAGCCCGCGGAGGCCGAGCTGGCCGGCCGGAGTGGCCTGCCGGATTCGAAGGTCCGACTCGTGCTCGATTCCGTCCAGCGGCCCTGCTCCCTCGAGACGCCGGTCGGCGAAGACGCGCAGCTGGGAGATTTTCTGACGGATGCCGAGGCGCCGAGGCCCGACGAGGCCGCTCTCGAGACGGATCTCACCGCCCAGATCGAGCGGAGCCTCGCGAGGCTCTCGGACCGGGAGCGCATGCTGCTGCAGCTCCGCTTCGGGCTCGCCGGCGGCAGCGAGCACACGCTGGAAGAGATCGGCACGCACTTCCTGGTCACCCGGGAGCGAATCCGGCAGATCGAGGCCAAGGCGCTCCGAAAGCTTCGCCACCCGATCCGCAGCCAGGCGCTCCGGGCCTTTGCCGGGGGCTGACCGGACGGAGGGGACACTGCTTCGCCAAGCCCGGCCGGACGCCTTGCGGGGGCGTCTCGAGGCCCACGTGCGTGCGCTCGCCGCCGATATCGGCGAGCGGAACGCCTTCCGGCTGCCCGCGCTACGCCGCGCCGCGGACTTCGTGGCCGGGGAGTGGACTGCCCAGGGCTATCGCGTGACTCCCCAGATCTACGACTTGGGTGGGGTCCCGATGGCGAACCTCGAGATCGCGCTCCGGGGCCGGGTAAGGCCGCACGAGATCGTGCTGGTGGGGGCCCACTACGACTCCGTCCTCGGCAGCCCCGGGGCCGACGACAACGCGAGTGGCGTGGCCGCGCTCCTCGAGATGTCACGCCTCCTGGCCGACACGGAACCCGGCCGGACCGTCCGGCTGGTGGCCTTCGTCAACGAAGAGCCGCCGTTCTTCGCGACACCGCGGATGGGCAGCGAGGTCTACGCGCGCGCGGCGCGCGCGCGGGGTGACGATATCCGGCTGATGGTCTCGCTCGAGACCATCGGCTACTACAGCGAGGCGCCCGGTAGCCAGCGGTATCCTCCGCCCTTCGGGCTGATTTACCCTGATCGGGGGAATTTCCTGGCCATGGTGTCGAACTTGAAGTCCCGGCGGGTACTCCACCGCATGGTCGAGGCCTTCCAGGCCCACTCGGATTTTCCCGTCGAGTGGCTGACCAGCCCTTCTCTGCTCCCCGGCGTGGGCTGGAGCGACCAGCGCTCCTTCTGGCGACGTGGCTATCCGGCCCTCATGGTCACGGATACCGCATTTTATCGCTACCCCTACTACCACTCTCCCCAAGACACCGAGGAAAAGCTCGACTACGAGGCGCTCGCCCGCGTCACCCAGGGCCTGGCCCGCGCCATCGGCGTGCTGGCCGAGACGTGACCACCCCGAGGCGGGCGGCGGTGCACGTCACGCCCTCTGCACCCATGCGACCACGCGTCCCGGGAGGTCGTCGCGGTTCGCGCGGGTCACCGTCCAGATCTCGCCATCGGCTCGCTGCTTGACCTCGGCGATGAGGCCGTCGCCGTGCAGGGCCACCGTCGCCACCACCGTGGCCGGCGAATCCAGGAGCTGCCGCACCGCCGCCACGAAGCCGGGCGAGAGGCACTCCATCCTCCCGATCTCATCGAGGAGGTAGAGCTCGGCCCGACCGGGCATCAGCGCCGAGGCCGCCGCCTCCACGGCCGCCACGTCCACCCCGTACTTGCCCAACCGATGGGGGCCACGGATATCCGCATGCGCCATGACCCATTCCCGACCGTCGAACGTGACGAGTCGGAAGCCCCGACGCTCCCGGCCCGCGCGGATCTCCTTGGTATAGAAACCGCCGAGCCGTCGTCCGGCCAGTGAGGCCGCGACCTTGCGGATGACCGTGGTCTTGCCCACGCCGGGGCTTCCCGTGATCAGGAGCACGCGCGCCCTGGAGGCCGGGCTCACGGTTTCTGCCGCTTTGCCTTCCGGGGCAAGGCCTGGAGCTGCTCGTACAACCTGCACGGGGCGTGGCGAGGTCGAGTCGGAACACGACGTTGTCCTGGTCGCGGCTCGTCACCTGCTGGCCCGTCCCACCGCATGCCTCGCAGCGTCGCCTCCCCCGCCATTCACGGGTGTGCCTTCTCGGGCACGGCTCCCGGCTTCAGAATTGCCCGTAGCTCCTTCCCCATCTTGAAGAACGGCACCTTCCGAGCGGGAATGTTCACGGTGGCGCCCGTCTTCGGGTTCCGGCCGACGCGAGCGCGTCGTTGCCGAATACCGAAAGTGCCCAGACCGCGTAGCTCCACGCGCTCACCCTTCGCGAGCGCCTCGGTGATCCGCTCGAAGACGGCGATCACGACGGTGGCGCTCACTTCAGCAGTGAGGCCGGAGATCCGCGCCACTTCCTGGACCAGGTCACTCTTGTTCACGTGCGCGGGGCGAGCTCGCGAGACGGCTTTGGTCGGCGGCGACCCTCAGTCGAGCTCCTCTTCGGATCGGCCGCACCGATCGCACCGCGTCATCGGCCAATCCGTGCCCCCTTTGTCCGCCTCCCCGGCGGCGGCATGGATCAGCCCGCCGCACGGGCACGGCTCCGGATACTCCTCCAGGCACTCGGGGCACTGCGCATCGCCGATGACGTGCGTGGTCTCGTCACCGATCGCAAACAGCTGGGGCATGACTCGTCCTCCGGTTATCCGGCAGAAGAAGCTTCGCCGCCCTCGGTCCAGCCCTCGGCCCCGATCAGGGGGACGAACGCCACCTCTTCGAGATCCTCGTACTCGTACTCGTGCACGTCGGTTCGGGTCACGCGGACCAGGCGCTGGTGGCGGGCGACCGGGCCCACCGGCATGACCAGCCGGCCGCCCACCGCGAGCTGGTTCAGCAGCGCCTTGGGCACTCGCGGGCCCCCCGCCGTCACCAGGATCGCGTCGTACGGCGCGTGCTCCGCCCAGCCCAGGCTGCCGTCGCCCTCGAGAACGTGGACGGTGGCGTAGCCGAGCTTGGCCAGACGGTCGCGGGCCTCGTCGGCCAGGGCCCCCACCCGCTCGACGGTGTACACCTCGGCCGCGATCCGCGACAGGACCGCCGCGCCGTAGCCCGAACCGGTCCCGATCTCGAGGGCCCGGGCACCCGCCTTGAGCCCGGCGGCGGCGGTCATGACGGCCACGATGTACGGCTGCGAGATCGTCTGGCCATGCCCGATCGGCAGCGGACCGTCGTCGTGGGCGAACTTCGCCAGGGACACCGGGACGAAACGCTCCCGCGCGACGTTCCGCATCGCGTCCAGCACGAGCGGATCGGTGATGCCCCGCGCCTCGATCTGGGTGGCGATCATGCGCTCTCGGTCTACGTTCGGCATCGGAGCACCACCTCTCGCGCCCCCGGCGGATTCCGGCTACTCGCCCTTGATCGGGATCATCGTGCCCTTCGCCGCCGGCGTCTTGGGCAGGGTCACCGTCAGCAGGCCGTTCTTGAACGTCGCCGAGACCTTGCTGCCATCCACCGCCACCGGCAGCCGCACCCCGCGCGTGAAGGCCCCGTAGGACCGCTCGACCCGGTGATACCGCTCGTCCTTCTCTTCCCTTTCCTGCTTCTTCTCGCCGGTTATCGTGAGCAGGTTCTCCTGCAGCGAGATCCGGATGTCCTTCTGGTCCATTCCCGGCACTTCGAGCGCCACGACCAGGCTGTCCTTCGTCTCCGAGATGTCCATGCTCGGGGCCCAGTCACCAAGCGCCGGGAAATCGTCCCACTTGGTGGCGAGGAGCCGGTCGAACAGCCGGTCCATGTCCTGCTTCAGGTTCCCGAACCCCGTCCACGGCATCAGGCCACGTGTCATGGTGTTTCCTCCTCTTGTGAGAGCGCTTCGGTCGACAGGCTCACCCGGAGAACTGCAACGCGAGTGCCAGCGCGAACCGCCGTCGATTCAGCGGGTTGCCCTGGTCGTGCCGGCGGGCCGCCGAGGCACGACCGCCCCGGTGTGGCCAACCCGCCCCAGTCCCGCGGCGCCGGAACCCCGATTCCGTGCGGGCTTGTGGCTCGGCACTTGCCTTGCACTTCACTCGGCCGTCCAACTCTTACTCAAGGAGGCTCATCATGCTCGGGAAGATCTGCATCAAGCCGGTTGTCACCGCGTCGGTTCAGATGACCGTGGATCAGGCGGCGCGGGCGATGCGGGCCAGGAACGTGGGCGCCCTCGTCGTCGTCAACGCCGGCCGACCCGTCGGGATGCTGACCGACCGGGATGTGGCCGTCGAAGTCGTCGCGAAGGGAATGGACCCCGAGACGGTCCGGGTCGGGGACGTCATGCACAAGAAGCCCATCACCATCCGGGAGGACCTGGGCATTCTCGATGCGACCAAGGTCTTCGCCAGGACCGGCGTCCGCCGCCTCCCGGTGGTCACCAAGAGCGGCGTTCTGGTGGGCGTCATTGCGATGGACGACCTGATCATGCTGCTCGGCAACGAGCTGGGCCACGTGGCCGGTGCCCTCTCGGCCGGCCTGAGACGGGCCTCGTAGGACGCCGCCCCCCGGTCCGGCCCCGACAGCGTGTCCATCTCGGACGTGATCCGGCAGGACCCGCGAGCGGTCGGGCGCGACGTCCTGGCCATCGTCTCCACCCTGGTCGATGAGCTCGGCGGCCGGCCCGGTGACCGGCCCGTCGGGCTCGACGATCGCCTGGATCGCGACCTGGGCATCGGCAGCCTCGAGCGCGTCGAGCTGCTGCTCCGCCTCGAGCAGCGGTTCGGGGTGCGCCTGCCCGACGCCGTGATGGCGGAGGCGGTCAGCCCGCGCGATCTCGTCACGGCCATCCGGGGGGCGGAGCCGGCCACCCTGGAGGCGCTGCCCCGGATCCGTCCGCCCCTGGGCGAGGCGGCGCCCCCGCCGGTCGGGGCCCGATCGCTGCTGGACGTGCTCGCCTGGCACGCCGAGGCCACGCCAGAGCGGGTCCACGTCTTCCTGCGAGACGAGGACGGCCGGGAACAGCCCATCACCTACGGCGCGCTCTGGGATCGAGCAAAGGGCATCGCCGCCGGGCTCCGGGATCGGCGGGTCGGCCGCGGGGACACCGTGGCGATCATGCTGCGAACCGAGGCGGCCTTCTTCCACACGTTCTTCGGCGTCCTGCTCGCCGGCGCGGTGCCGGTCCCCGTCTACCCGCCGTTCAGACGGGACCTGATCGAGGACTACGCGCGGCGACAGGTCGGCATCCTCCAGAACTCGGGCACCCGGGCCATCATCACGTTTCCGGAAGCCGTGCGCGTGGCCACGCTGCTGCGCTCGCGGGTCCCATCGATCCGCCACACCGTGACCGCGAATGATCTGGGTCAGGCGGAGCCGGTGGGCTCCACGTCGGCCGGGGGCCCGCGCGACCCGGCGCTGATCCAGTACACCTCGGGCAGCACCGGCGCGCCCAAGGGTGTCTTGCTCTCCCACGCCAACCTGCTCGCCAACATCCGCGCCATCGGCGACGCGATCCAGATACGTCCCGATGACGTTGCCGTGAGCTGGCTGCCCCTCTACCACGACATGGGACTCATCGGATCCTGGCTCGGCGCCCTCTACTTCGGCATCCCGATCGCGATCCTGTCCCCGCTCGCGTTCCTCGCCCGGCCGGCGCGCTGGCTGCATGCCATCCACGCGCACCGGGCCACGGTGTCCGCCGCGCCCAACTTCGGCTTCGACCTCTGCGCGCGGCGGATCACGGACGAGGAGATCGGGGGACTGGATCTGTCCTCCTGGCGGCTCGCGCTCAACGGCTCGGAGCCGGTGAGCCCGGAGACCATCGAGCGGTTCAACCGGCGATTCGGGCCGTGCGGATTCCAGGCCCGCGCGATGTGCCCGGTCTACGGCCTCGCCGAAGCCTCCGTGGCGCTCACGATCCCCGCGCCCGGGGCGGGCCCGCGGATCGACCGGGTCGCGCGGGAGCCGTTCCAGCAGGCCGGCCAGGCGCTCCCCGTCCCCGCCGACGAGGCCGCGCCGCTGCACTTCGTCTCGTGCGGCCCGCCCCTGCCCCGCCACCAGGTGCGGGTGGTCGATCGGGACGGGCGGCCGCTGGGCGAGCGCGCGGAAGGGCGGATCGAGTTTCGCGGCCCCTCGGTCACCGAGGGCTACTGGAGGAACCCGGCCGCGACGCGGGCGGCGTGGCACGACGGGTGGCTGGACTCGGGCGATCTGGGCTACTGGGCCGACGGCGAGCTGTTCATCACCGGCCGGGTGAAGGACCTCATCAAGAAGGCCGGCCGCAATCTCTATCCGCAGGAGGTCGAGGACGTCGTCGGAGGGATCCCGGGCATCCGGAAGGGGTGCGTGGCCGCCTTCGGCGTGCACGACCCGAGCGTGGGCACCGAACGCCTGGTGGTCGTCGCCGAGACCCGGACACCCGGGACCGCCGAGCGGGAGCGGCTGCGGGCGACCGTGATGGACCGGGTGGTGTCGGCGCTCGGCGTGCCGGCCGATGTGGTCATCATCGCCGACCCGCACGCCGTCCTCAAGACGTCCAGCGGCAAGGTGCGGCGCAGCGCCACGCGCGCCGCCTACCTGCAGGGCGTCATGGGTCGTCCGGGGCGCCCGATCGCCGCGCAATGGGCGCGGTTGCTCCTGGGCGCCCTCGGGGCGCGGGTGCGGCGGGCCGCCGGCCGACTCCCCGCCCTCGGCCGCGGCGCCTATCTCGGCTCGCTGCTGCTGGTCACCCTCCCGCCGCTCTGGCTGCTCGTGCTCCTGGCCCCGACGGGTCCGGCCGCCGACCGGGCGGTGCGGCTCTGGTGTCGCCTGATCCTGGCGCTCGCCGGCTGCTCCCTCCGGCTCGAGGGTCAGGACCAGCTGACCGCGGTGACGGGCCCGGTCGTCCTGGCCGCGAACCACGCCAGCTATCTCGACGTCGTCGTCCTCCTCGCCGCGCTGCCGCTCCCCTTCCGGTTCGTCGCCAAGCGGGAGCTGGCGCGGACCCCCCTGGTGGGCCGCGTGATCCGCAAGGTCGGGCACCTGATGGTGGAGCGGGGTCAGGCCTCGCAGAGCGTCGCCGCCGCCGGGCGCGTCACCTCGGCGCTCCGGGCCGGCCTGTCGGTGCTGGTCTTCGCCGAGGGCACGTTCGCGCGGCCACCGGGAATCCTGCCGTTCCGCCTGGGCGGCTTCAAGGCGGCGGTGGACACCGGCTGCCCGGTGATCCCGGTGACGATCCGTGGCGCCCGTGAGATCCTGCCCGCGTACGCATGGCTGCCGGAGCCGGGTCCCCTCACGGTCGCGGTGAGCGCTCCCATCGCGGCTGAAGAAGACGGATGGCCCGCCATGGTGCGCCTGCGCGACCGCACGCGCGCGGAGATCAGTCGCCGGTCGGGCGAGCCTGCGGTGGACCGATCCTACATACCCTGACGAGAACGGGAGACCGCGATGACCAACGGCAGAAGCATGGACCATATCCTCCTCACGACGCTCGGCGAGAACTGGTGGATGGTCGCGGCTCGCGGGGTGCTCGCGATCCTGTTCGGGCTCACGGTCCTGCTCTGGCCGGTCCTGCCCCTCAACCTCCTGGTCGCCATCTTCGGCGTCTATGCGCTCCTGGATGGCGCCTGGGCCGTCGCCTCCGCGCTCTGGGTCGCGCGACTGTCGTTCGCGACCTGGCCCGTGCTCTTCGAAGGGGCGGTGAGCCTCGGGGTGGGGTGCCTGGCGCTCGGGTGGCCGCTCGTGCCCCGCGACGCGGTGCGGGCGATCGCGGTCTGGGGTCTGCTCACCGGGGTCCTGGAGCTCGTCGCGGCCGCCCGACTGCCGCGTCGGGGAGCCGGGTACTGGCTGCTGGTGACGGGCGGCGTGTTCTCCCTGTTCCTGGCGGTGCTCATCCTGATGCTGCCCCACGCCGTCGAGCCGTCCGTCGCCTGGGCGGTGGGCGTCTACGCCCTCTGCTTCGGCGCGCTGCTCACGGGGGCCGCCGTCTCGCTCCGGAAGCCGCTGCAGGCCCGGTGAGCCGGGCGGCCCTCATTCCTGCTCGGGAATGAGGTCGATCTGGTGGAGCCAGGCCGCCGCCTCGCCATCGCTCGGGGCGCGATAATCGCCCCGCGGCGAGAGCGACCCGCCCGAGCCGACCTTGGGCGCGTTCGGGATCGCGCTTCGCTTGAACTGGCTCAGCCGGAAGAAGCGGTCGAGGAACAGGCGCAGGTAGGCCTTGATCTGCTGGATCCCGTACTCACGGTGCGCGGCCGGCTGGATATCGGGCCAGGCGCCCACGGACCGGTCGTGCCAGGCGCAGTAGGCGAGGAAGGCGACCTTCGGCGGCGGATAACCGAAGCGTAGCGTGTAGTAGAGGTTGAAATCCTGCAGCTCGAACGGGCCGACCACGGCCTCCGTCTCCTGCGCGGGCTGCGCCCGATCGGCTTCGTCCGGGACCAGCTCCGGACTGATCCGGGTGCCGAGGATCTCGAGCAAGACGTCGCTCGCCTGGGTGCCCAGGCGGTCGGTCCGGGCCACCCAGCGGATCAGGTGCTGGATCAGGGTCTTCGGCACGCTGGCGTTGACCGCGTAGTGCGACATCTGGTCGCCGACCCCGTAGGTGCACCAGCCGAGCGCGAGCTCGCTCAGATCGCCGGTGCCGACGACCAGCCCCCGGTGGAGATTGGCCAGGCGGAAGAGGTGGCTCGTCCGCTCGCCCGCCTGCACGTTCTCGAAGGTCACGTCGTAGACCTTCTCGCCCCGGCTGAACGGATGCCCGATGTCCCCGAGCATCTGGAGCGCGCTCGGCCCGATGTCGATCTCGTGCGCCTGGACCCCGATGGCGCGCATCAGCCGATGCGCCTGGTCGAGCGTGCGGCGGCTGGTGGCGAAGCCCGGCATCGTGTAGGCGAGGACGTGACTCCGGGGATGGCCCAGGACGTCCATGGCCTGGGCCGCGACGAGGAGGGCGTGGGTCGAGTCGAGCCCGCCCGACACGCCGATCACGACGTGCGGCAGCCCGGTGAACTGCAGCCGCTTGACCAGGCCCTGCACCTGGATCTCGTATATCTCGGCGCAGCGGGCGTCGCGCCGCTCCGCGCTCGCGGGCACGTACGGAAAGCGCTCGTAGCGGCGCTCCGGCAGCAACCGGCCCCGCTGCGGGAGGGGAAGGCGTACCGGAATCCGTCGGAACCGCCGGAGCCGGTCCCGGTGCCGCTCCGCGGCCTGCGCGAAGCTCGTCTGGCGCATCCGCTCCTGGGCCAGGCGCTCGAGGTCGATCTCGGCGCAGACGAGCTGCGGCTCGTAGCTGAACCGGCGGGACTCCGCCAGGAGGTCTCCGTTCTCGCAGATGATCGCGTGGCCGTCCCAGGCCAGGTCGGTCGTGGACTCCCCGTACCCCGCGCCCGAATAGAGGTAGGCGGCGAGACACCGGCCGGACTGGCTCGCCACGAGCAGGTGCCGGTAGTCGGCCTTGGCCACCGTGACGTTGGAGGCCGAGAGATTGAGCAGCGCCGTGGCGCCGGCCAGCGCGGCCTCGGACGACGGCGGCACCGGCACCCAGAGATCCTCGCAGATCTCCACGTGGAAGGTCGCCAGCGGCTGCTCCTCGAGCCGAAACAGCAGGTCGGAGCCGAACGGCACGTCCCGCTGACCGCAGCACTCCACCGTGTCGCGCACCGCGGCGTCGCCCGGCGCGAACTGTCGCCGCTCGTAGAACTCGCGGTAGTTGGGCAGGTAGGTCTTGGGGACGATCCCCAGCACTTGCCCCCGGCACAGCACGACCGCGCAGTTGTAGAGCAGCTGGTCGACGGCCAGCGGCATCCCGACCACCGCGACGATCGGCCAGGCCCGCGAGGCATCGAGGACCTGCTCGAGTGCGCTCCGGCATTCCTCGAGGAGCGCGCCCTGGTGAAAGAGGTCCTCGCACGAGTACGCGGAGAGGCAGAGCTCGGGAAACAGCACCGCGATCGCCCGGCGCTCCGCGGCCTGGGCGATCAGCTCGCAGACCTGCCGCGCGTTGAACGCCGGGTCGGCCACGCGCACGGCGGGCACCGCCACCCCGACCCGGATGAGCTCGTGGTTGTAGAGATTGAAGAAGTCCTCCCCGTGGCGCACCCGGCTCCTCCCCGCGCTCAGTCCCGCCTCACGCCGCTCGGCCCCTCACCATCGCGAGGAACTCGCGCTCGGTCAGCGTCGGCACGCCGAGCCGCCGCGCCGCGTCCAGCTTCTCTCCCGGCCGGTCGCCCACCACCACGTAGTCCGTCTTCCGTGACACGGACCCGGTGACCCGGGCCCCGAGCCGCTCCAGGAGCTCGGCCGCGTCATCGCGGGTGAGACCGGTCAGCGCGCCGGTGAGCACGAAGGACTTGCCCGCGAGCCGGCGAGCGGCCGGCGCCGGCCGCGGCTCGGCCAGGCTCACCCCGGCCGCGGCGAGCCGCCGAAGCACCCGGCGGTTGCCCCCGTCGGCGAAGAAGCGCGCGACGGACCGGGCGATCGCCGGGCCCACGCCCCGGATCGCCGCGAGCTCGGCGATGGGGGCCGCGGCGAGGCGGCCCAGGCGACCGTAGTACGCGGCCAGCAGGCGCGCCACGTGGACGCCGACGAGTCGAATCCCCATCCCGGTGAGCACACGCGCGAAACCGCGCCCGCGAGAGGCGGCGACGGCGCGAACCAGATTGGCGGCCGACTTGGGGCCGAACCCCTCGAGGCGCCCCACCTGCCCCGCCGTCAGCCGATAGAGGTCCGCGACGTCGCGCACGAGCCCGCGCTCCACGAGCTGGGCGATCGTCGCCGCCCCGAGGTGCTCGATGTTCATGGCGTGGCGTGAGGCGAAATGGCGGAGCCGCTCCTTGAGCTGAGCCGGACACGCGCTCCCGACGCACCGCCAGTACGCCTCACCCGGAGGGCGGAGGGTCAGTCCCCCGCACGCCGGGCAGCGGCGCGGGAACCGGAAGACCCGGCTGCCCCGCGGGCGCCGGGAGGCAACGACCTGCACCACGTACGGGATCACGTCCCCCGCCCGCTCGATCAGCACGGTGTCACCGGCGCGGATGTCCTTCCGGCGGATCTCGTCCTCGTTGTGGAGGCTCACGTTACGGATCACGACTCCCCCCACCTCGACCGGATCGAGTCGGGCCACCGGGGTCAGGGCCCCGGACTTGCCGACCTGCACGTCGATGCCGCGAATCACCGTGGTCGCCTGCCGGGCCGGGAACTTGAGCGCGATCGCCCAGCGGGGGTGGTGACCGGTCGCCCCGAGCCGCGCCTGCTGCTCGAGGTCGTCGACCTTGATCACGACCCCATCGGCGTCGTACTCGAGATGATCGCGCTCCGCCCGGAGCCTGGCGGCGTACGCGAGGGCGGCGTCGACGTCGCGAGCCCGGCGGTTGCGCGGATTGATGGGGAAGCCCGCCGCCGCGAGAGCCCCGAGGGCGCGCCACTGGCTCGCCACGTCGAGGCCCGGCGCGTAGCTCACCTGGTACGCGAACATCGCGAGCGGCCGCTGCGCGGTGACCCTCGGGTCCTTCTGGCGGACGGATCCCGCGGCGGCGTTTCGCGGGTTCGCGAACGGCGCCCCGCCGCGCTCGGCCAGCTCGCGATTGAGCTTGGCGAAGGCGGCGCGGGGCATGAAGACCTCGCCCCGCACCTCGAGCTCGTCGAGGGCGCCGAGCGGGCCGCGGAGCATCGTGGGAATTGCCGCGATCGTCCGGAGATTCCGGGTCACGTCCTCGCCGACCCGTCCGTCCCCCCGCGTCGCGCCCCGGACCAGCCGGCCGCGGCGATAGAGGAGCGCGATCCCGAGGCCGTCGACCTTCGGCTCCGCCACCCAGCCCGGGGCGACCCCGGGCAGGCTCCGCCGGACGTATCGCTCGAACGCCCGGACCTCGTCCGCGCCGGTGACGCTCTCGAGCGAGAGCATCGAGACCCGGTGCTCGACGCGCGCGAAGGGCCCCGCCGGAGCGCCCGCCACGCGCTGGGTGGGGCTCCCCGGCCTGACGAGCTCGGGAACCCTCGCTTCCAGCCGGCGGAGCTCTCGCACCAGCCGATCGTATTCGGCGTCCGAGATCTCCGGCCGCGCCCGCTGGTAGTAGAGGCGGTCGTGCCGCGCGATCTCCGCGCGCAGGCGGGCGGCGGCCGCGCGATCACCTCCGCGAGCCCGAGCCGTCATCGACCATGCGCGCGCCGTGCCGGCGCGGCTCGCTCCGCGCGCAGCCAGGCCAGGAGCTTCTGCGGCGGCCACGTGTTCACGACCTGACGCGTCTCGGTCCAGCCCCGCCGGGCGGTGGCCACGCCCAGCTCCATCCAGCCGAGGTGGTCCAGCATGTGCGTATCGGTGGAGACCGCCACCAGCACCCCGAGCTCGTGGGCCCGCCGGGCGTGGACGTCGTCGAGGTCCAGCCGGTCGGGCTGGCAATTGATCTCCACCGCCTTGCCGTGCCGCCGCGCGGTCCGGAGCATCTCGTCGATGTCGACCGCGTAGGGCTCGCGCTTGCCGATCAGGCGGCCGGTCGGATGGCCGAGGACGTGCAGGCGCGGGTGGGCGAGCGCACGGCAGATCCGCCGCGTCATCTCCCCCCGCGATTGCCGGAAGCCGGTGTGCACGGCCCCGATGACGAGATCCAGCCCGGCCAGCACGTGGGCGGGATAGTCGAGCGAGCCGTCGGCCAGGATATCGCACTCGCTCCCGGCCAGCACGGTGATCCGCGGGTGCCGGGCCTGGACCGCCCGGATCTTCTTCACGTGCGCGGCGAGCTCGTCGGCGGTGAGCCCGCCGGCGACGCGCGCGGACAGGCTGTGGTCGGTGACCGCCACGTACTTGTAGCCCCGGCGCTCGGCCGCCGTCACCAGCGCCTCGATGGGGTGGTGCCCGTCCGTCGCGTCGGTGTGGCAGTGGAGGTCGCCGCGGATCCCGTCCAGCTCGACGAGGTCCGGGAGCTTCCCCTGGCGCGCGGCTTCGATCTCCCCCGCGTCTTCTCTGAGCTCGGGCGGGATCCACGGCAGCCCGATCGCCGCGTAGACCTCCGCCTCGGTCGCGCTCACGAGGCGCCGTCCGGTGGACGCCCTGAACACGCCGTACTCGGAGATCTTGAGCCCCCGCTTCACCCCGATGTCCCGGATGTGGATGTTGTGCTGCTTGGACCCGGTGAAGTACACGAGCGCCGCCCCGAAGCACGCGGGATCGACGACTCTCAGGTCGACCTGGATGCCTTCCCGATGCCGCATCGAGCCCTTCGTGGTCCCGCGCTCGAGCACCTCCGCCACCTGGGGCAGGGCCACGAAGGCCCGCATGACCGTGTCCGGCTTCGAGGACGTCACGAGGATATCGATGTCGCCGACGGTCTCCTTCATTCGACGGATGGAGCCGGCGAGGCTGATCTGCTTCACCGCGGCCAGCCGCTCGAGCGCCTGGACGAGCTCGCGCCCGAGCGGCAGGGCGTGACCGAGCGGCATGCGCTCCTGGCCCCCGCGGACGAGCCGGATGCCCTTGAGGATGTTCTGCTCGGTCTTGGCCTGAATGCCGGGCAGGCCACGAAGACCGCCCTTGCTGGCCAGCTTCTCGAGCTGACCGATGCCGGTGATGTGCTCCCGCTCGTGGAGCAGCCTGGCCGTCCGCGGGCCGACCCCGGGTATGTTCATCAGCTCGACCACCCCCCGGGGGATCCCTTTGCTCGCGGCCGCGATCTCCTTGATCTTCCCGGTCCGGAGGTACTCCTGGATCTTGCCCGCGAGGTCGGCTCCGATCCCCGGGATGTCCTCCAGTCGCTCCTCGCGGGCGACCGCCTCGATCTCCTCGCTCAGCGACTCGAGGTTCTGCGCGGCGCGGCGGTAGGCCCGGATGCGGAACGGGTTCTCGCCCTTGAGCTCCAGGATGTCGGCCATGAGCTCGAACTGCCGGGCGACCTCAAAGTTCTTCATTCGAGGCCCGCGGAGCGCGGCCGCTAGCCCGGCCTAGTCATGAACGGGCGACGGGTCAGGCGGAGGGGTCGCCGCGGGCGCCGGAGGCCGCACGAGCATCACCGGAACCGTCGCTCTGGCGAAGACCCGTTCGGCCACGCTGCCGAGCAGGACGCGTCCGATCGCGCTCCGGCCCGCGGTGCCCACCACGATCAGGTCGGCCCCGAAGGCCTGGGCCTCCTCGAGGATCTGTGCGACCGGATCCCCGAAGCGCACGACGCTGTCCACCGGCACCCCGCCGAAGTGGCCCTCGAGCGTGCGCAGATAGTCGACGCCCTGGCTGGTGAGGCTCGCCGTCTCCTGATCCGCGTACACCACGACGCGGCCTCGCACGTCGTGGACGGCCGATGGGTCGGGCGCCACGTGCAGCAACCGCACCGTCGCGTGGGCCCCCCGGGCGGTGTCGGCCGCGATGGCCGCGAGCGCCGCCGCGTGCGGCGACCGGTCGACCGCCAGCAGGATTCGCCGGGTCGCCAAGGTCAGCCTCCCCTATCTCTTCTTGACCTTGGGCTTGGTGACGCCCCAGATCACGCGCGGCCCCTCCGCCGCCTGGTGAATCGTCGTGTCCTTGCGGAACGCGGCCCGGGCACTCTTCTGCCGGCGGCGGACTCGTGCCGGCATCGCTTGTGGGCTGGGGGGCCGGCCCGCCTTGGCGGAACGGCGCCCCTGCTTCGCACTCCTGACGCGTGCCGCTCTTGCTTTTGCCATCACGGCCTCCTCTTCGCGGTTCTCGACCCGGTCAGCGATCGCCCGACCGCTCGTATTCCTCGTCCTGCGCCGGGTCGCGAGCCGGCGGCCCCGGCACCCCCGGCTCACGCGCCGCGCCGGCGCCGCGCCAACCGAGGGGGTGAGGCGCGGGAACGGGCGCGCGCTTCCCACCCCGACGCCGCGTCCCTCTCCTGGCCGGCTTCGCCGCCCCTCGGCCCGCCTTCGCGCGGCCCCGTTTCTTCCTCGCCATGGCTACCACATGTAGCCTCCGCCGAACTCGGCGACCTTCCCCTCGAGCAAGAGGGCCTTCAGCACGTCCTGCTCGGTGAGCATCCCGACGAGGCGCCCGTGCTCCAGGACCGGCAGGCTCCCCACGCGGCTTTCGAACATGATCAGCGCGCCGTACGTCAGCGGAGCCTCCGGACCGGTCGTGACCACGGCCCAGGTCATCACGTCCTTCACCCGCAGGTTCTCCAGCGTCTCGCTCATCTGCCGGGCTCGCCGGTGAGCCCGGACCGACAGGTACTCGTCCAGCGCCGGGGCGAGGGCCGCGTGACGGAGATCACGATCGGTGACGATCCCGATGAGCGTCCCGGCGTCGTCCACGACCGGCAGGTGACGGATGTGCTTGGTGCGCATGACGTCCAGCGCCGTGCCCACCGCGGCCTCCGGGTCGATCGTGATCGGATGCTTGGTCATGACGTCCTTGACCTTCATCGCTTCTCCTTCAGCCGCGCTCAAGGGTCAGCCCTCGACGCCCCAGCGGCCGGGCTTGGAGATCACGCCCTCGTCCAGCATCTGGATGAGCGTCTTCAGCACGTCGCCGACCGCGAGCATGCCCACCACCCGGTCGTGGTCCACGACCGGGGCGGCCCCGATCTTGTTCGCGTACATGAGGTGAGCGGCCTCGCGGAGCGGCGTGTCCGGGGTCGCGCTGACCGCCCCCCACGTCATCACGTCCTTGACGGTGCGGCTCTTGAGAACGCGGTCCACGTCCTCGAACGCATCGCGCAGGGCCGGTTCCAGGATGGCCTGCCGGAGGTCCCGGTCGCTCACCATGCCCACGAGACGCCCCTTGTCGCTCACCACCGGGGCGTGGCGGATGCTCCGGGCCCGCATGGCCTTGACCGCGGCGCCCACGAGCATCTCCTGGCGGAACGTCACGGCCGGGCGGGTCATGATGTCGCGGACCCGGACGACGCCCTCCGGCCAGGATGCCTCCTCGAGCTCGCGCCGCGCCCGGCCGGCGCGCTTCGGGTTCCGGGTCCGTATGTCGCGGGTGATCGCTCGCTTCGGACGGCTCATGAGATTCCTCCCCTCTCCCGATCCGGTGGGGTGCAACCGCCTTGCCAGATGCCGGCGGCGGTGACTGCTTGCGAACCGAGACGTTAGCCATCAGCCGCGGGTGACCTTTGGGTCTCTCCCTCCTCAGCTGAGGCGCGCGGGCCCCATGCCCCGGGCAGGGTCACGAGCCAGGCGGCGGAGCGATCAGGCCCTCCCGCATGAGCAGGCCGACGGCTTCGCGCGCATCGCGCATCATCCGGGCGGCCTCTCTGTGGAGCACCTCCCGGCTCTTCGTCAGGCGCGCGATGCCCTCCGCCTGGGCGGCGAGGCCGGCCGCGACCGCCACTCGGGGAAACACCTCCCACTCGTCCATCCGCGGGAGGATGTCCTCGTCCCCGATCGTTCGTGACTCGGCGAAGGCCGCCAGCTCCCGGGCCACCGCCCTCGCCATCCCGTCGGTGATGGCCCGGGCTCGCACGTCGAGCACCCCCCGGAAGAGCCCCGGGAAGACCAGCGAGTTGTTGAGCTGGTTCGGGAAGTCGCCTCGGCCGGTCGCGACCACGCGCGCCCCGGCGGCCTTGGCCTCCCACGGCCAGATCTCGGGAACGGGGTTGGCGCAGGCGAAGACGATGGCGTCCCGGGCCATGCCGCCCACCCACTCGGGCTTGATGATTCCCGGCCCCGAAGCCGAGAAGGCCACGCAGACGTCGGCGCCCCGCAAGGCCTCGGCGATGCCGCCCACGATCCCATCGGCGTTGCTCTCCCGGCACACGCGCCACTTGTCCGGGAATCGCCCCTGCTCCGTCTCGATGTCGTGCCGGTGCCGATGCAGGATACCCTTGCGGTCGCACGCCACGATGGCGCCCGGCTCGACGCCGCTGGCGGTGAGCAGGCGATAGCCGGCAACGTTGGCCGCGCCCATCCCCACCATCGCGATGCGGATCCGCCCGAGGTCCTTGCCCACGACCTTGAGGCCGTTGATCAGACCGGCCAGCAGCGCGGTGGCCGTGCCCTGCTGGTCGTCGTGCCAGACCGGAATGCTCATCTGGGCCCGGAGCGCGTCGAGCACGCGGAAGCACTTGGGTTGCGCGATGTCCTCCAGGTTGATTCCCCCGAAGGTGGGCTCGAGCAGCTTGACGGTTCGCACCAGCTCGTCGGGATCCTTCGTCCCCAGGCAGATCGGGACCGCGTCGACACCGCCCAGATACTTGAAGAGCATCGCCTTGCCTTCCATGACCGGCAGCCCGGCCTCGGGCCCGATGTCGCCCAGACCGAGCACCCGCGTGCCGTCGGTGACGATGGCGATGGAGTTGCCCTTGTTGGTGTGCGCGTACACCAGCTCGGGATCGGCCTGGATGGCCCGGCACGGGGCGGCCACCCCGGGGGAGTACCAGATCGCGAAGTCCTCCACGCCGCGGATCGCGCACTTGGGCAAGACCTGCAGCTTGCCCCGGTAGAAGGGATGCAGGCGCAGCGCCTCCTCGGCGGGCTTGCTCGCCCGCGCGAGCCGGTCCTCGGTGTCCTCGCGCATGACCTCGAGCGGTGCAACTCGGCTGCCAGCCGTCGGCTCCCGCAATGGCGGCCACTTGCCCCACGCCGGCCGGGGCGCGCGTGCCCCATCTGGGGCGCGGCGCTCTCGGTCCGGGGAGGTCTCGCGGCCTCCGCAGGGAGCGGCTTGTCCGCGTTTGCCGTGGCTTGAGCGCGGGGCACGAAGCTTGCTCGGATCTTCGCCGAGGAGGATCTCGATGAGCGACTTCAGGTGGACCGCGATGGCCGTACCGATCGTGCTGCTCGCCGCGACGACGCTCGTGGCGGGCTGCGCGACGAAGCGCATCGTCTGGGAGAAGGCCGGCGTCGCCCAGGTCGAGCGAGAGCGAGACGAGAACGCGTGCCTTCGGGCGGCCATGGGCGGCGACGGCGGCCAGCTCCTGGTGCCGTACTGCATCGACCGCGACGTCTACACCCGGTGCATGGAAGGTCGCGGCTATACCGTTCGATCCCAGTGACGCGATCCCGGTTGGCCCTTCCGGCGCGCCTTGCCCCCTGGGTGCTGAGCGTGCTCTGCGTCCTGGCCTGGGCGCCCGCGACCGATGGGAGCGGCGCGGGTCCGGCCGAGGAGCTCAAAGGGGCGATCGACCGGGTCCTCCGCGTCCTCGAGGATCCCGCCCTCAAGGAGGCGCCCAGGGCGGGCGAGCGCCGTCGCACCGTCCGGCGGATCGCCGACGAGATCTTCGACTTCGAGGAGACCGCGCGCCGGTCCATGGCGCAGCACTGGCGATCGCTCACCCCGGACCAACGACGGGAGTTCGTGGAGCTCTTCAGCGAGCTGCTCGAGCGGGCCTACATGTCGAAGATCGAGCTCTACGGCGGCGAGAAGATCCAGTACCGCGGCGAGCGGGTGGAGGGCGACTACGCCACCGTCTTCACCCGGCTCACCACCACGAAGGGCACCGAGGTGCCGATCGACTATCGCATGCTCAGGCGAAGCGACCGGTGGCGCGTCTACGACGTCAGCGTCGAGGGCGTGAGCCTCGTGGCCAACTATCGCACCCAGTTCAACAGCCTGATGCGCACGTCCTCTGCCGACGAGCTGCTCGAGAAGATGCGGAGCCGCATCGAGGAGATGCGCCGATGAGCCCGCCGCCGCGTCACCAGTACCGGACGCGCCCGACGTCGACGTGGACGAAGTTCGAGTCCGGGTAGTAGCCGACCCCGCCGGCCCCGAGCGCCTTCGCGGCGGCATGCACCGACGCGAGTGGCCGGCCCGGCACCCGGATGTCGACGGCCATGCCCGCGACGTGGAGGCTCGTCGAGGCGACCCCGCTCGTGGTCGCGACGAGCCGGGCATTCGTCGCCGGGGAGCGGTAGCCGGAGATGACCTCGAAGGGCTCGCGGGTCTCCAGGCGGTCGCGAAGCGCGCCCAGCACGTCGAGGAGCCGGCGGTCGATGGGGCGCACCGTGTTGCTGCGGTGGTCGCGGAGCAGCCGGTCGATCTCGATGAGCCCGTCGCGCACGTACCGGCCGGCCGCCCAGTACGTCGCGCGCACCCACTCGCCCGTGTGCACGCTCCGCAGCGAGAGGATGCGCGCGTCGGCCGCGGCCGCGCGCCCGACCGGCACCAGCAGGCCGGCCAGCCCCGCCATGCCGAGCCGCAGGATCCGCCGTCGGGACGCGCCGCGATGATCCATTCCGGTCAACCTGAACCCCCCTCTCGGGACGACGGACAGCCGCCGATTTCGCGAGCCAGATCCGGCGCGCCGGCCCGCCGCTCCGCGGCCAGCGCGGCGGCGAGACGGTGGTCGCGCTCGTAGACGTCGTCCCGGAAGTGCACCAGCCCGTCCAGGCCGACGAACGCCGTCCAGTACAGTATGTACACGGGCAGCGGCGGAGCAACCGGAATTCGCGGCGAGCCGCCGGCCGCGATGGCCTCCTCGAGCCGCCGGCGGGTCCACCGGCCGGTCCCGTCCGTCAGCACGTGGGCCGCGACGTCGTCCGCCCGCTCCACCCGGATGCACCCGTGGCTGGCCGTCCGCACCGGACGCGCGAACAGCGACCGGGTCGGGCTGTCGTGGAGATAGACGTCGAAGCGGTTCGGGACGTCGAACTTGATCCGGCCCAGCGGGTTGTCCGGCCCGGGCTGCTGCTGCAGCCGGAACGGGAACGCCTCCGCGGAGATCGCGGACCAGTCGACCGCGAGGCCGAACGGGTCGCTCTCCCGTCGCTCCATGATGACGATGTCGTTGTCGGCCAGATAGCGCCGGTTGTCGCGGAGCCGGGGCAGGATCTCCCGGGCCGCGATCGAGGCGGGCACGTTCCACTTTGGATTGAGAACCACCGCCTCGAGCTGGGCCTGCACCGCCGGCGTCGGGTGCCGGCGGTCGCCGACCACGACGCGCGAGGTGAGGACGGGCCGGCCGTCCTCGACCACCTGCAGCGTGGCGTCGGCCGCGTTCACCGTGATGTAGCGCGGCCCGAGGTCCCGCGGGAGCCAGCGCCAGCGCTCCAGGTTCAGGATGATCTGCCGGATCCGGTCGGACGCCGGCACGTTCAGGGCGCGGACGGTCGCCTCGCCCACGACCCCGTCGACGGCGAGCCCGTGGCGCGCCTGAAAGCGGCGCACCCCCGCCTCGAGCCGATCGTCGAAGCGGGAATCGGCGGGCCGGGGCACGAGCTCATCCTCGGCCGCGAGGCGAGCCCGAATGGTGGCGACCCGGGCGTCGTCGTCTCCGCGCCGGAGGAGCGGACCGGACGGCACCGGCGGCCAGCCGCTCCGCTCCGCGATGGCCCGGTAGCGCCGGAGCGCCTCGACGAGCCGGCCGTAGCCCGGCGCCGGCGGCGGCAGCGACGCCAGCAGCGCGGAAAAGGTCGCCGGCTGGCGGACGCCCCGGGTCAGCGCCGACACCGCGTCGAAGCGCGGCGCGGGGATTGCCCAGTCCGGGTCCCGGCGCCCGGGCGGCACCCGGCCGGCCCGGACATCACCCGCGTAGCCGAGGAACGCGGCGGTCAGCAGCAGGTCGAGCTCGGCGGTGTGCCCACCGTTCGCGCTCGATCGGTGGGCTCGGATCGCGTCGAGATGGTAGCGGCCGGGGTCGAGCCCGTGCGTGTCGGCGGTCGCCAGCGCCCGGAGGAGCAGCGCCGCGCGATCGAGTCCACCATCGGGCGCGTCCCACGCCGGGGCGAAGGCTCGCGGTCGGTAGAATCGCCCGAGAGCCCGCGGATCGAGCGACTGCCCGTCGACGCGGAGCCCGTCCGGCCGCTCCAGGAGCTCCCGGATGCGCGGGCTCGTGGCGCCGGCGGCCACCCCCGACGGCGCGATCGAGGCCGCGACGAGCACCGCCGCGCTCACCGCCGTCAGGCCGCGGAGGAGCGCCCACCCGCGGACCCGTCCCGCCGCACGCCTCACCGCGCGCCGGGGCGAACGGCGGCGGCGGTGTCCGTGAGGGCGTGGCGCAGGACCTCGGCCGCATCGTCGACGAAGATGAAGGTCAGCTGCCGTCGCAGCTCCTCCGGCACGTCTTCGACGTCGCGCTCGTTCCGCGCCGGCAGGATGATGGATCGGATCCCCGCCCGGTGCGCGGCCAGGACCTTCTCCTTGATCCCCCCGACCGGGAGCACCTTGCCGCGCAGCGTGATCTCGCCGGTCATGGCCAGGCCGCTGCGCACGGCCCGCCGGGTGGCGAGCGAGGCCAGGGCCGTCATGATGGTGACGCCGGCCGAGGGCCCATCCTTCGGAATGGCCCCGGCGGGGACGTGCACGTGGATGGTTCGCCCCTCGAAGGTCTCGGGATCCACGCCGAGCGCCTCGGCGTTGGATCGCACGTAGGAGACCGCCGCCTGCGCGCTCTCGCGCATCACGTCACCCAGCATGCCGGTGAGCACCAGTCGCTCCTCGCCGCTCGGCATCATCGTCGCTTCCACGAACAGGACATCCCCACCGGCCGGCGTCCAGGCCAGGCCCGTCGCGACCCCCGGACGGCTGGTGCGCTCGGCCACCTCGTCGAAGAAGCGCGGGCGGCCGAGATACTCCGTCACCTGGTCGGCGGTCATCCGGACCGCCTGGCTCTGGCCCTCCGCCACTCGCCGGGCCACCTTCCGGGCTGCGGCGGCGATCTCCCGCTCGAGGCTGCGCACCCCGGCCTCGCGGGTATAGCCCCGCACGATCTGACGGATGGCCTCGGGCTCGAACGACAGCTCGCCCGGAGTGAGGCCGTGCGCGGCGAGCTGCTTCGGGATGAGGTACTGCCGCGCTATCCCGATCTTCTCCTCGTCCGTGTAGCCGGACAGCGTCAGGATCTCCATCCGATCACGCAGGGGACCCGGAATGGTCTCCAGCGTGTTCGCGGTGGCGATGAACAGGACCTGGGAGAGATCGAACGGCACGCCCAGGTAGTGGTCGACGAACGTGTTGTTCTGCGCCGGATCGAGCACCTCCAGCAGCCCGGCCGACGGGTCACCCAGCCAGTCGGCCCCGATCTTGTCGATCTCGTCGAGCATGAACACCGGATCG
>Ga0209640_10000605_pt1 | contig 28239 bp, 22 predicted proteins | sample RifCSP10_1_FD_184018 | JGI IMG/M metagenome (GOLD analysis project Ga0209640, IMG submission 184018) | Soil microbial communities from Rifle, Colorado - Rifle CSP2_sed 10_1 (SPAdes) (version 2) | ecosystem: Environmental > Terrestrial > Deep subsurface > Rock core/Sediment | place: Rifle... | reverse complement strand
GCTCGGCGGGCTGTGCCCGTGATCCGATCGGCCGCGGCACTCCGCATCGTAACGGAAGCGCTGCGGCCGAATGCCGGCGGATTACCTCGAGCGCGGCCTGGATTGCTTCGGCGAATCCTGCATCGCGTTCGAGATGGGCCGGCTCCGATCAAGCCGGCGAGAACACCAGACTGCAGTGCAGTCCCGTCGGGGTGTAATCGAACGTAGCCTCGCCCGAAAGCGCCATGGCGATCGAGCGGGTGATCAGGGTGGTGCCGAAGCCTTCGCGCGAAGGGCTTGCGATCCCCTCCAGTCCGGATTCGATCCAGCGCAGCTGCACACGTTCCTTGCCATCGGATTGCACCATCTCCCACCGAATATCCAGGCGGCCGAGATTGCTCGACAACGCGCCGTACTTGGCCGCGTTGGTGGCAAGCTCATGCAGGATCATGGCGAGCGCGAGCGCAGGACGCGGGCGCACCTGCAAGCGCGGGCCGTCGACCGACAGCGCGTCGGGCCCCGCGCGGCGATAGGGATCGAGCGCCAGCTCGATCAGATCGCGCAGCTCGCAAGCCGCCCATTGCTGCCCGGTGAGCAGGGAGTGGCCGCGCGCCAGCGCCTCGATGCGCCCGCTGAGCGCGGAGACCAATTGCGTCGTGCTCTGCGCGTTGCGTGCGGTGAGCGAGACGATCGCCTGCACCACCGCAAGCGTGTTCTTCACCCGGTGCTCGAGCTCGGACAGCATGAGCTCCTGCTGCTCTTCGGAGCGCCGGCGCTGCAGCGCCGCGGCTATCACGTGGGCGACGTTCTGGATGAAATCGGAATCCTGCTGGGAGAATGTGCGGGGTTGCGCGCTATGGGTGGCGAGCACGCCGAACGGCCGGTCGCCCTCGCCCGGGATCACAACCCCAATGCTGCTCATCACATTGTGCTCGATCAGGACAGGCGAGCGGAGAAACCGGGTTTCCTTCGAGAAATCGGGGACGGTTACGACCCGCGGCGCTTCCGGCAGCGTATAGCCGGCCAGAAATCGCGAATCCGCCGGTATGACGCCCCGCCCCCCGTAGTTGCGCTTCCAGCCGTGGCCCGCACGCTGAACCAGCGTTTGGCTGGCCGCATCGAGCTCGAGCACGTTGGCGAATTCCGTGCCGAGGCCCTCGGCGACCAGCTCCACTGCACGTTGCATCAGCTCCTGCAGGTCGGTGGCCACCAGCCCATCCTGACCGAGCGTCGCCAGAGCTTGGAGCTGGCGCGAGCGTACCGCCGCCAGATCCTGTGCGCGGCGCGCCTCGGTGATGTCGCGCGCGATGGTGGAAAACGCGATCACCGCACCGTCGCTGAAGACCGGCGACACCGTCACGGACACCGCGATCCGCCGGCCGTCCTTGTGCACGCGCACGGTTTCGTACCCGACGAAACACCGGCCTGCGCGCAACTCGGGGACGGCGTTGCGCCAGGTATCCGCCCTTTCCGGCGGCACCAGCATCAGGATCGGCTTGCCGATCGCTTCGGCGGCTGAATAGCCGTACAGCCGCTCCGAGGCCGGGTTCCAACTGGTGATCGTCCCGTCGGGCGTCCAGCCGATGATCGAATCGTGCGTCGCAGCGACGATCGCGGCAAGCTGGTCGCGCTCCTGGGCGAGCCGCCGCCGCACGGTGACGTCGCGGATGATCGCGGAGTAGCCAATCGTCGCTTCGGCCGAGTCCCGAATCGGCGAAACGGTGACGGCGACGTCGATGCGCCGCCCGTCCTTGTGCTGGTGGAGGACGTCGAAGCGTTCGGTGTTTTGCCGGCGGCGCGCGCTGCCGAATTCGAATTTGGCGGCACGCTCCGGCGGCATCAGGATCGTGATCGGCCGCCCGATCGTCTCTTCTGGGGTATAGCCGTAGATCTGCTCGGCACCATGGTTCCACGACAAGATCCGGCCGTCCAGCGTGAGCGCCATGATGGCATCGATGCTGGATTCGACCAGCGCCGCGAACAACTCATTGCGATACGAAAGCAGGCTCAACGTCGATGCAAGATGCTTGGCCGGTTGTGAAACGTCTGACACGGTCATCAACGATACCATCCGCGCTTCCGGCCCGCGGTACAAACAAGCCGTGCCGGTATGACGGGCTCGGCATATAGTACGCAGTCCAGCCTGTCACAATGACTTGGCGCAAGAGACTGGCTTGCGCACATGCACGACGAATTGATGATTACACCGATTGCCGTGCGCGAAAAGCGCGATTACGCATGGCGGCCAGTTGCCGCGCCCGGACAGAAAAGATTTTTGATCATCCGGTTGAGCCCCCTGGCTAGAATGCAACCATCAGGACCAACGGTGTAGTCCATGAACAAAGCCGATAGCCAGCTGCTGACGCGGGTGGGACCGGGCACCCCGACCGGCAATCTGATGCGGGAATATTGGATCCCCGCGGTGCTGTCCTCCGAGCTCAAGCCTGATGGCAGCCCGGTGCGATTGTTGCTGCTGGGTGAGAAATTGATCGCGTTCCGGGATTCCTCGGGCCGCGCCGCCATCCTCGACCATCGCTGCCCCCACCGCTGTGCGTCGCTGTTCTTCGGGCGCAACGAGCAGAACGGGATCCGCTGCGTCTATCACGGCTGGAAGTTCGACGCCGACGGCAACTGCGTCGACCAGGCGAACCTGCCGCCGCACGAGCAATTCAAGGACAAGGCGAAGGCCAAGGCCTACAGGACCTGCGAGCGCAACGGGGTGGTGTGGACCTATATGGGGGCGGCCAAGATGCCGCCGCCGATGCCATTGTTGGAAGCGGCGCTGCTGCCGGAGGCCGAGACGCGCATCGTGATGGTGCAGCGGGAATGCAACTGGCTGCAGGCGATCGAGGGCGAGATCGACACCTCGCATTTCAGCTTCCTGCACGTGGGCGGCGTGCGGCCCGAGGACGTGCAGCCGGATCATCCCGGGCGCTACAACGTGCTGATCCGCGCGCCGGAATTCCATGTGGCGGATACCGACTGGGGCACCATGTACGGGGCGCAGCGGCCGGTGGGCGACGACATCTACTGGCGCGTCGCGCACTACCTGTTTCCGTTCTGGACCATGGTGCCGAACGGCGCGTTCAGCGAGCACATCGTGGCGCGCGCCTGGGTGCCGATGGACGACACCCATACGATGTTCGTGCACATGTCATGGACCCGCAACAGCGTCGGGATGCAGAAGCGCGCGGACGGTACGCCGATTCCGGGTCTCCAGACGGTGTTCGACTTCGTGCCCAATACCACCGACTGGTACGGGCGCTGGCGGCTCGCGGCCAACGCGTCCAACGACTACATGATCGACCGCGACAAGCAGGCGACGCAGAGCTTCACCGGCATCCACGGCATCCATCTGCAGGATCAGGCGATCACCGAGAGCATGGGGCCGATCGTCGACCATTCGTGGGAGAATCTGGCGCCGAGCGACCTGATGATCGCGCGCACGCGCCGGCGCATCGCGGGCGCGGCGCGCAAGTTCGCCAAGGACGGCAAGCCGCCGCCGGGCGCGAACGATCCGAAGCTTTATCTGCGCGCGCGGTCGGGCGATTTCTTCGCGCCCAAGGACAAGGATTGGCGCGCGGCCTATGAGGACGAGCTGCGCCGATCGGCCAACCCGACGGGCCAGCTGCAGGCCGCGGAGTAGCGCTCAGACGACGGCCACGAAACCGTCGCCCTGCAGCTGCATCAGCACGCCAGACCGGATATCGAACAGGAAGCCGTGCAGCGTCAGCCGCCCTGCGGCGACGGCTTCGGCGATCCACGGGAACGTGGCGAGGTTCGCCAGCGACAGGCGCACCACCTCCATTTCGCACCGGCGGAGGCGATCGTCGCTTTGCACATGCTGGGGAACCGCCTGCAGGACGGAGGCGGCGATCTCCATCCAGGGCTTCACGAAGTCGCGCGCTTCGCGGGGCGCGCCCTCGACCATCGCCTGGACGCCGCCGCATTGCGCGTGGCCGAGCACGACGATGCGCGCGACCTTGAGCACGCGAACGCCGTATTCCAGCGCCGCGCTGGTGCCGTGATAGCCGGCGTCGGGACGGTAGAGTGGGACCAGGCCGGCCACGTTCCGCACCACGAACAGCTCGCCCGGCCCGGCCCCGAACACGGTTTGAGGATCGACCCGCGAGTCTGAGCAGGCGACCACCAGGGTCTCGGGTCTCTGGCCTTTTTGCGCGAGGTCCTGGTAGCGGGCGCGCTCGCTCGGCCAGGTCTGGGCGCGAAACCGGCGGTGACCTTCGATCAGGCGATCCATGCGGGACGAGAGAGGGTAGGCGTCGGGGTTGCTGGCGGAGCGGCGCCTAGACGAGCTTGAACCGCATCAGGTCGGCGTCGGCCTGGAAATAGCCGCGGCGGAACGAATCCTGGTCGGGGTAGCTCGCCTTCGGCATGCGCTTGAATGCAAGTTGGATCTCCAGCCCGCGCGTGTCGAACGGGAACGGGTCGAACCGGATGGTGCGCGGATCCTGCGGCGTCATGGTCATGCGCACGCCTTCCGTGCGGTCGCCGTTGTAGGCAAGCGGGACCGGCTCGATGAAATCGTCGTACGGCTCCTGGCAGCAGAAATACAGGCCCAGCAGGTCCCAGACCTGCAGCAGCCGGTAATTGGTCCACAGCTGGTCGGCGCCGAGCGCTGCGCGCGCCTGCTCCTGCTTGGGTTCGTTGGCCATGATGAACCCCTCGATCTCGGGCGACAGCTTGCGGGTGCTCTGCTCCGGATGCGCGATCGTGCCGTAGCGCGCGCGCCACAGCCCGGTCCGATGCATGCTGACGATGGCGCCGGAATATCGGTCGATGCCGGTCATCCAGTCCACGCACCATTGATAGGATTTGAGCTGATCCGGCGTGGTCGGGATATCGCGGAAGTTCAGCGGCGCGCCGGTCTTGGCGTCGGCGTTCGGGATCGTCTCGTAGCGCAGCCAGCCGTAGTCGTGGAACGCCGCCGCGCGCGCGACCGACTCGTACGGCTCGGGCCGGGCGAATTGGTCGTTGCCCCAGTGCGCCGCCATCTGGCCGACGAGCTGCGAGTGGTCGGTCTGGCCGACCAGCAGCACCTCGCCGTTGGCGGTCTTGCGGACGATCAAGCCGGCTTCTCGATCATGGCATTGATGACCGCGGTCTTGCCGTCGTTCACCGCCGCCATGCCTTCCTTGAGCGCGATCTTGAGCGCGGCCTGGGTCTCGACCCGCTTGCCGTAGCCGCCGAACGGCTTCGCCAGCTCCGAATACTCGAAGTCGGTGACCGGCTCGCCGTAGAAGATCTTGTGAGCCGCCGCCACGCCGTCCGGATAGTAGGCCTCGTGCTCCTTGCGCATCGCCTGGTAGCCCGAGTTGTTGAAGATCACGGTCATGGTCGGCAGCTCCTCATGCTTGCCGAGCGCGAGGCTCTGCGCGACCGGGTTGTACATGAACGAACCATCGCCGATCACCGTGACGACCGGGCGCTTCGGATTGGCGATCTTGTGGCCGAGCGACACGCCGAGGCCCTGGCCGAGCCCGCCCTGGACGCGGAAGTAGCTCTGCGGACCCTGGTTGTTGAGGTGGCGCAGGATGGTGCCTTTGTGCACGATCGTCTCGTCGACATAGATCGTGTCGTGCGGCAGCGTGTCGGAGAGCGTCTTGCACAGCGTGATCGGATCCATCGGCGAGGTCTTCTTCGCCGCCGCGGTCTGCGCCGCGGTGTACTCGTCCCATAGCTTCTTGTGCGCCGCCGCCCACTTCGCGCCGCGCTCCTTGGCCGCGCCGTTCTTGACCGCGCCCTGCACGGCTTCCAGGAGCAGCGTCAATGACGAGGCCACGTCGCCTTCCAGCGACATGTCGGCCTGGATGCTCTGGTAGACCATCGAGAGGCGGTACGGCGCCTCGTCGATCACGATCACGGTCGCCTTCGCCGGCCGGCTGCTCGGCGGGTACCACGGCGCACGCGCGCGCACCACCAGCACCACGTCGGCATCCTGCATGCGCGCGGGCGCGGCGACGCCCTGATGCATCGGATGGTCCTTGGCCAGGTTGGCGTAGTTCGCCCACTGGCCTTCCATCACCGGGATCTGCAGCGTATCGACCAGCTTGCGGAACGCGGCATAGGCCGCCGGATCGCGGCCGACGTCCTCGGTGACGATCATCGGGTTCTTGGCCGAGGCGAGGATGCTCGCCGCGCGCTCGATGTCGGAATCGGCGGCCTGCAGCTTCGGCACCGGCGGCGTCTTGCGCAGCGTGTCGGGCCGCGCCCAGTCGGCGAGCATGGTCTCGATCGGCACGCACACATAGGTCGGGCCGCTCGGCGTGCGCTGCGCCATCTCGCCGGCGCGGGTAAGCTGCTCGTAGAGCGTATGCGGGCTGGAGATCTGCTGCGACCATTTCACGATCGGCTCCACCAGCCGATGCGTGCCGCCGACCACCGACAGGCTGGTGAGCCATTGCGGGCCCGGATCGAAGCCTTGCTTCTCGCCATAGGACAGCGACTCGCCGGAAATCACCACCATCGGGATGTTCGCGCGCTGCGCGGCGTCGATGCCGACCGAGCCTTGCAGGAGGCCGACGCCGGTGTGCAGCATGCACGCCTGCATCTTGCCGGTGAATTGCGTGTAACCGAGCGCGAGATCCACCGCCAAGGTCTCGTGCGCGCACGACAGGTAGGTCGGTCCGGGAGTCTTGTCGACCTGCTGGCGCGCGAACGCCTCCCACAGCGCGCCCCATTCGGAGCCCGGCGAGGCCATGACGTAGTCGATGCCCATGTTGCGAAAGGCCTCGAGAATAGCCTCCCCGCCGTCCTGATAATTCTTCATCGATCCGCTACTCCCGCAATGTCGCGCTGCGACGAATGTTTTATTGCCCCGGCTTGCGCCGCCGGTGGTTTGACGTGGTCCGCCGGTGTTACACCGTGTGAGCCGCGCGCGTCAATTGCGCTCAGGCGGCAATAGTGGCCGCTTTTTGCTACTACGAACTCATGCTGTGCATGAATGCTCTGTGAGGTTCCCGATGACTCGCGACACAATTTCTCCTTTTGCGGTCGAGGAGACGACGATCGACGATATCCACGCGGCGTATCGTGAGGGGAGAGCAACCGCACTGAGCGTTACGCAGGCTCATCTTGATCGCATAGCGGCTTATGATCGCAAAGGTCCAGCGCTCGGCGCCGTCATCATCGCGAACCCGCATGCGCTCGCGGATGCCGCCGCTCTCGATGCTCACTTGCAGAAGACCGGCAAGATGGTGGGGCCGCTGCACGGTATCCCTGTTCTGGTGAAGGATAATTATGACGCCGCGGGGCTGCAGACCACGGCCGGATCGTCCGCGCTCATCGGATGGGTGCCGAGGAAGGATTCGATCGTCGTGAGGAAACTGCGCACCGCGGGGGCCATCATCTTGGCGAAGACGACCATGTCGGAATGGGCGCGCGGCGGATTGGACAACATCAATTCAGTATTGCCCGGTTTTGCGCGTAATCCGTATAACACCGCTTATGCGACCGGCGGGTCATCGGGCGGCACGGGTGCCGGCCTCGCCGCCAGTTTCGGTGTCGTGGGTTTAGGCTCTGACACTTGGGGATCGATCCGCAATCCATCCTCGAACAATGCACTCGTAGGCCTGCGCACCAGCTGGGCCCTCGTGTCCCGTGCCGGGATGGTGGGACTCTATGATGCGCGCGACACTGCGGGTCCAATGGCCAGGACAGTCGCCGATATGGCGGCGCTCCTGGATGTCATTGCCGGCGTCGACGAAGCTGACCCCGCGACCGCGGAGGCGGCGGGAAAAATCCCGCCGACCTACAGGGCCTTCCTGAACAAGGAGGGCGCGCGCGGCAAACGCCTCGGGGTTCTACGTCAGGCCTTCCCACCCGATGCGTCGGATCCACATGTCGTCGGATTGTTGCAAAGAGCCGTCGAGAACCTGCGCAGGGCCGGCGCCGAAGTTGTCGATCCGTTCATCGTGCCGGAGTTCGACGCATTTCCCGCGCGAGCGCATCCTGCCAGTGAAGTGCGCGCCGCGATCGAACGCTATCTCGAGAGCACGGCTGCGGAATTTCCCAAAAGCATCGCCGAGATCGTGACGGCGGAGAAATTTCATCCGCTTCACGAAGTCGGCCTCAGGGCGACAGCCGTTGCGCCGCCGCCGCGCGAAGATCCGATCGTCCGCAAGCTCGAGGCGGATGAGGTGCGCATGCGCCGCGCTTATCTCGAAGCGATGGATCGGGACCGAATCGACGCTCTGATTCTGCCGGTTGCGGCCTTTCCGCCAAAACTCAACGGCGATCGCAATACGACGCCGGCCGGAGCAACGACCTGGATCGCTTCTGGTTTGCACTGGCCGGCGGCGGTCGTGCCCATGGGTTACACGTACGAGGATCTACCGTCGGGGTTGCAGATCATCGGCCGACCGTGGACCGAGCCGCTCCTTATCGAAATCGCTTATGGGTACGAGCAATCGACTCGCCACCGCAAGCCGCCCGCAACCACGCCTAGGCTTGGGGCGCTCTGAGCCCGACAACCCACTACTCCGGCGGAACCTCGACCGGCGCGCAGTTGATCTGACGCCGGGCCAGGCATTCCTGCAGCCGCGCGTTGTCCACGACCGCCTGCACCAGGAAATAGCCGCCGACCAGCAGCACGATCACGACCACGATGGCGGCGATGTTGGCGCGCGTGCGATCGCCGTCATCGGGCTCGTCGGCCATGCTCAGCGCGGCCGTTGCGGCGGATGCGCGCGCACTGCCTCCTCGTTCACATCGGCGCCCCAGCCGGGCGCGGTGGGGATCAGCATCTCGCCGTTCTCGATCGTGGGCGTGGCGGTCACCAGCGCGTCCTTCCACGGCACGTCATCGACCTCGAACTCCATGATGCGGAAATTCGGCACCGCGGCGCAGAAATGCGCGCTCATGAAGCTGGCCAGATGGCCGGTGAAGTTGTGCGGCGCGACGTTGACCTCGTAGGCATCCGCCAGCGTCGCAATGCGCACGGATTCGAACAGCCCGTTCCAGGGCACGTCGACCACCGCGGTGTCGACCGCATACGCCTCGAAATACGGCCGGTAGTTCTTCAGGCCGTGGATGGTTTCGAGCGAGGCGATCGGCGTTGCGGTCGAGCGGCGGATCAGCGCCAGCGCCTGCGGGTCGTGGATGTCGATCTCGAGCCAGGTGAGGTTGAATTCCTCCAGCGCCTTGGCGATGCGCAGGAAGCCCTCGGTGCGCTGGTTGAAATTGATGTCGAACTGGATGCCGACGTGCGGGCCGACGCCCTGGCGGAACGCCGCGATCACCTCGCGCATCTCGTCGATCAGCCGACGGTCGGGGTGCCGGTCGAGCATGCCGGGCAGCATGCGGAATCCCGGGTCGAACACCTGCCCCGGCTTCAGGCTCATCGGGTTGGTCTTCAGGTTCTTGTAGCCGCGCGCGACGACTTCCTTGCCGAGCGCGGCGACGTCATCGAGCGTGCGGATCGGCTTCAAGCCGAGCTTCTGCTCGAACACATCGCGCCGCCAGGTGCGGAAGCTGCCGCAATGCGACCAGTACAACGCGATGCGGTCGCGGAACGGGCCGCCGAACAGCGCATGGACCGGCACGCCCAGGGCCTTCGCCTTCACGTCCAGGCACGCGTTCTCGATCGCCGCGATGGCCTGGTTGTTGAGCCCGCCCGCCGCCATGCGGGTGAGCGCGTGCAGGCTGGCGCTGATGCGGCCGACCGCGCGCGGATCCATGCCGGCGACGATCGGCGCGAAGCGGCCGATCAGCTCGGTCACCCCGCCGGCGCCGAAATTCTCGTTGTACTCCGACCAGCCGACCAGCCCGTCGTCGGTGGTGAGCTTGAGGAAGCAGAAATTCCGCCAGCCGCCGTCGGCGTGCAGTGTTTCGAGCTTGGCGATCTTCATTGCAGGTCCTTCGACAGGCTCAGGACAGGTCCACCACGTGTTGCAACGGCTGGCCGGCCAGGAAGCGCTTGAGGTTGTCGCCGGCCAGGTCCGCGATCCGGCCGTCCAGCGTGGCGCACGCGCCGGCATAATGCGGCGTGAGGATCAGTTTGGGCGCACGCCACAGCGGATGCTCCGGCGGCAGCGGCTCGGGATCGGCCACGTCGAGCCCGGCGCCGGCGATGATTCCCTTGCCGAGCGCCTCGGCCAGCGCGACCTGATCCACGATGGCGCCGCGCGCGATGTTGATGAGCAGCGCGCTCGGCTTGCACAGCGCGAGCTCGCGCACGCCGATCAGGCCGCGGCTCGACGCATCCAGCGGCAGCGCGAGCATCACCGCATCGGCACGCGGCAGCACCGCAGCGAGTTCGGCGACCGGATGCGATTCGTCCGCCGGCGCGTGCGGCCGGCCGGAGCGGGTCACCGCGACGATGCGCGCGCCGAACCCGCGCAGGAGCCGCGCGATCTCGCGCCCGATGCCGCCGAAGCCGATGATGGCGATGGTCTGCCCGGCCGGCGTGGTGACGCGCTGCGCGTGCGTGCGGTCCCATGCCTGGCGCGCCTGGTTGGCGAGCACGGCAGGAAGCCCGCGCTGCAGCGCGAGCAGCAGCGCCACCGCGTGCGCCGCGACCGAGGGCGCGAAGGCATCGCCCGCGTTGGTGACGGTCACGCCGGGCGCGACGCCGACGCGCTTGGCGTGGTCGTAGCCGGCGGTCAGGAGCTGCACCCATTTGAGCCGCTGGCCGGAATCCCTGATCCGCGGCGTGTAGAGGAAATCCTGGCACAGCAGCGCCTCGGCATCCGGCAGCGCGCGCAGCGCTCCGGCTGCATCGTCGGCCACCGTCACATCGCCGCCGCCGATCTGCCTGAGCCGCGCCGCAAGATCGGCCTTGCCGAACGTCGCCCAGAGCAGGACGCGGCTCACGGGGTGTAGCGCCCGACCTTCTGCAATGCGGCGTTGACGTAGCGCATGTCGAGCAGGTCCTCGGCGGTGAACTTCTTCTGGATCAGCCCGTTGCGCATGAAGAAGTCCTGCGCGTCCAAGAGGCTGTCGACGAACACCTCGCCGTTCGGGTTGACGCTGATCCAGTTCATCCGGTCGTACATCGCCGGGTCCTTGATCGGCGTGCGGCGCGCCAGGATTTCGACCACCTCGGCGCGGTTCGGGCCGCCGGCTTGCGCGCGGCGATAGTCGCGCGCGCCGCGCAGCCACGCCGCCATGAACGCATCCAGCGTCGGCCCGTTCTTCGCCGCCCAGTCGGTGTTGACGATCCAGCCGCTGATCTGGACCCGCTTGATCACCTCGGCCGGGTCGAACCAGCGCACCGCGAGCCCGCGGCTTTCCAGAAGCTCGACGAACGGCGGCAGGCTGACCGCGACCTCGACCGCCTTGTTCTGCAGCGCCGGCGCAACGTCGGCGAACGGCATGTATTTGGCCTCGATGTCCTTGAGCGTGAGGCCGACCGATTCCAGCACCCGCCCGGTTTCGTATTCGAACATCGAGCCGCGCGCCGACAGGCCGACGGTGCGGCCTTTCAGGTCCGCCGGCTTCTTGATCGTGTCCTTCAGGTCGGTGCGCACCATCAGGTTATGGAACACCGGGTGCTGCGCGCGGTCGGCGATGATCTTGAGCGGCATGCCCTGGGCGAGCGAGTTGAAGTAGCTCGCCGCCACCGCGGTGCCGACCACCGGGAGATCGCCCTTGGCGGCGAGCGCGATCATGGTCTGCGGCGAGGGGAAGTCGACGATCTCTACCTCGAGCCCGGCATCCTTCGCGTAGCCCTTCTCGACCGCAATATGGAGCGGGCCGTCCGACAGGGTCGGGTTGGTGCCGACCTTGAGCTTGGTTTGCGCCAGCGCCGGCGCCGTACACAGCACCAGGATTGCGATCAGGATAGTCCGCACATCTGCCTCCCCAGCGCCTTCAACTGCGCCGTTTCGTCGAGCGCCGCCAGCGACGGCATTGGTTGGTTGCCGGCGAAGCGGCGGAACTTGGCCACCACCGACGCCTCGCCGTAATCGGTTCCGGGATCGCCCGGCGCATCGACCACGAGCTCGCTGGTGCGGCCGGCTTGCGTGGCGACGGTCACCCGCGCCGGGTAGCGCGCGGGATAATGCTGCATCAGCTTTTCGTCCGCCTGCACGGTGACCTTGCCGATCAGCGCGGTCACCCCGCGGGCTCCCGGCGTGGCCGAGCGCGCCACGTCGTCGAGCCGCTTGGGGTCGTAGGCGGCAAGCCCGATGCGGCACGCGACGCTGGTGAGCGCGCCGAGCCCCGCTTCGGGCGGCGCGCGGTGGCTGACCATCGGAAAATACGGCGGCGGCACGTCGACGATGATCTCGCTGATGTCGTCCGGGCGGATGCCGCGCGCCAGAATGCGCTGGAAAGCATCGGTCGCGGCGATCGCCTGCTTGGCCGAGCACCACGGCTTGTAGCTGATCTCGCCCACCGCCGGCTCGGCGATACGTCCGAGCTTTTCGCGGTCGAATTTTATCCCGTGCGTCGCCTGCAGCCAGTCGCCGTCGAGCAGCGTGAGGTCGGCGGTCATGCCGCGCTCCGCCGCGAGCGCTGCCAGGCAGCCGGCGCGCACGGCGTTACCCAGCAGCAGCCAGCGCGAGGTGGTTTGACCGCGAAGCGGTGCAACCGGCGCGGTGCGGCCGGAGCCGCCGGTCGACATCGTCAGCGCAATGGCAAGCGCGTGCGCGGTCTTGTCCTTGTCGAGCCCGAGGAGGCGTGCGGTGATCGTCGCCGCGGCGAACGGCGCGGTGAAGTAGGTGGGCCAGATGCCGCGGTAGAGGATGTTTGCGCCGTCGATCGCCTCGCCCAGCCGCAGCATCGCGCGATAGCCCGCCGCCATCGCGGCCTGGATGTCGCCGGGCTGCGGCAGCGCGGCCGCCAACCCGAGCGCCACCGGCACCATCACCGAACTCGGCGTGGTGCAGGACGGCAGATGGATGTCGTCGATCTCGGTCAGCCGCACGGTGGCGCAGGCGACCGCGATGCGGTCGAGCACGCCGCTCGTCATGGCCGGAACCGGCGCGGTTTCGAGGCCGCGCAGCGCGACGCCTTCCGGCGTGCGCTGGCCGGCGTGCCACGCGCCGATGGTGTCGACGACATGCAGCCGCAGCAAAGCCCGTTCCTCCGGCGCCGGGTCGACCGCTCCCAGCACCGCCGCCAGCCGCTCCAGAGCGGTCATGCCAGAATATCCGTTCGCCCTGAGTAGCCGGCCGCCGCGCGGGCGGCGTATCGAAGGGTGGACGGATCGCGACGCGATCCAACCCGTTCATGCTTCGATACGCGCGCTGCGCGCGCACTCAGCACGAACGGACAAGGCAGTGCGGTCACGCGGTCGCCCGCTGCTCTTCGGCGATCAGCTGCGCCAGCACCTTGCGCATCGCGATGGTGGGCGTGTCGGAATTGATGTCGATGTTGGGCGCGTTCGGATGGCGGTCGTTGATCCGCTGCTGCGCCTCCATCACCACCACGTCCTCCAGGAACACCTGGCGGAACTGCTCGACCCACAGCTCGGTCAGGCCCGGATCGTCATGCGCGAAGTTGCGCACCTGGGCATAGAACAGGTGCATGGTGCGCGGCGTTTCCGGCGTGCCGGAGATGATGGCGCGGAAATCGACGCCGCCCTGGCGGTTGTGGCCCGGCTCGCCGCGTCCCGGCGGCACGATGCCGGCGTCCAGGATGTAGTGCGACGGCGCCTCGATGTCCGCGATCATCCAGCGGTCCACGGTCTTGGCATCGACATACTTCGCGAACATCGGGGTCGGCGGCACGTTGTACAGGAACCGCGTCAGCCGGACCTTGCGGTTGGTGCGCTCGGTCTTCACCGGAAACTCGCCGACCGGCGAGCCGCCCAGCGTGGTGGCGTGGGTGAACTGCACGTGCGTGAGGTCGAGCACGTTGTCGTTGTTGAGCTCGTAGTTGCACTTGATGTAGAGCGGCTTGCCGGCGTTGCCGGGCGCCACGATCCAACGCGGATCGTCCATGTGGTGCCAGTTGGGGATCATCGCCGGGTCGGCCTTGGCCGGATCGCCCATCCACACCCACACCCAGCGCCATTTCTCGATCGCCGGGTAGCTCTTCACCGCAGCACCTGGCGGCAGCGCGGTCTGGCCCGGGACCGACACCACCTTGCCGTCGGGGCCGAACGCGACGCCGTGATAGCCGCAGCGGATGTCGTCGCCCATCACCTTGCCCATCGCGAGCGGCAGGTTGCGATGGCAGCAGCGGTCCTCCAGCGCCACGATGCTGCCGTCCGCCTTGCGATACAGCATGATCGGCTCGTCCAGCATGGTGCGGGCGAACGGCGTTGCGCCGACTTCGCTGCCCCAGGCCGCGACGTACCAGCAATTGCGCAGATACATGATTGGTCCCTACTCCGCCGCGGCCGCCAGCCGCTGCTCGTCCGCGATGTGCTGCGCCAGCACCTTGCGCATCGCGATGGTCGGCGAATCCGAATTGATGTCCATCAGCGGCCGGTGCGGCGCGCGGTCGTTCACCGCCTGCTGCCCCTCCATCACGCGGACGTCCTCCATGAACAGCTCGCGGAACTCGTTGACCCAGATATCGGCGAGCTTGGCGTCGTCGTGCGCGAAATTGCGCGTCTGTGCGTAGAACAAATGCATGGTCGACGGCGTTTCCGGCGTCGCCGAGATCAGCGCGCGGAAATCGATGGCGCCCTTGCGCACGACGCCGGGCACGCCCTGGCCCGGCGGCAGGATGCCGACATCGACCAGGCAATGCGTCGGCACATCGAGCTCGGAAATCTGCCAGCGGTCCACCTTGCCGGCCGCGTCGGCCTCGACATACTTGGCGAAGATCGGCGGCGGCTTGACGCCGTACATCTGGCGCGACATGCGCACGCCCCGCGCCCGCCGTTCGGTCTTCACCGGAAACTCGCCGATCGCCGCGCCGCCCAGCCTGCTCTCGTGCACGATGCCCACATGGGTGAGGTCGAGCACGTTGTCGTTGTTGAGCTCGTAGTTGCACTTCACGTACAGCGGCTTGCCGCCGTTGCCGGGCGCAACGATCCAGTCCGGATGATCCATGTAGTACCAGTCCGGGATCAGCGCCGGATCGGCCTTCGCCGGATCGCCCATCCAGATCCACAGCCAGCGCCACTTCTCGACCACCGGGTAGCTGCGCACCTGGGCGCCGGGCGGGATCGTGGTCTGGCCGGGGATGCCGATCACCTTGCCGCTCGGCGCGAACAGCAGCCCGTGATAGCCGCAGCGGATGTTGTCGCCCTGGATATTGCCCATCGAGAGCGGCAGGTTGCGGTGGCAGCAGCGGTCTTCCAGCGCCACCGGCGTGCCGTCCGCCTTGCGGTATAGCATCACGCTCTCTTCGAGCAGCGTGCGGGCGAACGGCGTCTGGCCCACTTCCGTGCCCCAGGCCGCGGCATACCAGCAATTGCGCAGATACATGGTCTCCTCCTCAGTGCGCGAGGATGCGGTCGGCGATCTTCTCCGCCGTCATGATCGTGGGAATATTGGTATTCGCCCGCGGCACGCTTGGGAAGAGCGAAGCGTCGACCACGCGCAGTCCCCCGACCCCGCGCACCCGGCCCTGGTTGTCGGTGACCGCCATCGGGTCGCCGTCCGCGCCCATGCGGCAGGTACAAGAGACGTGCTTTACCCCGGTCGCCATGCGTCGGCAGTGCGCTTCGAGCGCGTCATCATCCAGCAGGACATCGGCGAACTTGGGCCCGCTCAACAGCATGTTGTCGATGAATGCCTGCCGGATCGGCGCCGGCATGTCCATGACCGCGCCGCCGATGCTGGTGAGGACCTTGTTGCGCAGCGTCACGCGCCCGACCGATGCGGCGCGCGCGCCATAGTTCGCCGCGAACACGCCGCGGCTCACCGCCTTGACCGACGGGTGCCGATAGAGCCCGGCGAGGAATCGGGTCATGTTCATCAGCCGGGTAAGGTCGCGCCGGTCGGAGAAGAAATTCATCGCGACCTGCGGATGGTCCTCCCAGCGCGGCGTCTCCAGCCGCACCAGCCCGCGCGAGAACGGCTTGTTGCACCACCCCATGGCGACGCCGAGGCGGCGCCCGATGGGGTGCCACATCACCTTGCCGATGATGGAGCAGAACATGTCGCCCGGCGGGCAGCCTTCCACGCCCGAGGACATGCGCACGCTGAGCTGCAGGTACATGCCGTGGCGGCGCGGATCATGGCGTGCTTTGGGCATCAGGAAGGTCGCGACCGGCACGCCGGGATGCTCCTGCAGCCCGGTGCCGACGCCGGGCAGGTCCTGGCGCACGTCGATGTTGAACTGCGCCAGATGCTGCGCCGGGCCGATGCCGGAGCGCATCAGCATCGCCGGCGAATGGATTGCGCCAGTCGACAGGATGATCTCGTTGCCGCGATAGGTGGCGGCGGCGCCGTTCTGCATCACGGTGACGCCGGTGGCGCGCAGCCCGTCGAACTGCAGCTCGCGCACGTGCGCGCTGGTGATGAGCCGCAGGTTCGGCCGCGCGCGCACGCCCGCGTCGAGATACGCGATCGCGGTCGAGATGCGCTCGACGCCCATGTTGTTCTGGGTGGCCGGGAAATAGCCGTCCTCCCACGGACCGTTCTGGTCGGCCACGAGCTTCATGCCGGCGGCGCCCATGGCATCCGCCATCGCCTTGGTGTAGCCGCTCCATTGCGCGGGCTTCACGCGGCGGATCGGGATCGGCCCGTCCTTGCCGTGCAGCGGCCCGTCGAAATCCTGGTCGGACTCGAGCTTGCGGAAATACGGCAGCACGTCGTTCCAACCCCAGCCGGCGGCGCCGGCGCGCTCCCATTCGTCGTAGTCGCCGGGCGCGCCGCGGTTGGCGGCCTGGAAGTTCAGCGCCGAGCCGCCGCCCAGCACGTGGCCCTGGTCGTACAGCGGGCGCGGCGGACGCTCCGGCGCGTTGGACGGCAGCGGCTGATAGAACACCAGCAGCTTCATCCATTTGTAGAGCGGGTTGAACGCCGAGGTGGGGAAGATGTCGAGGATGTCCTTCGGCACCCGGCCGGGCGGCGTGTCGATGCCCGACTCGATCAACAGCACCTTGTTCGACGAGCGCGCCGACAGCCGGGCGGCGAGCACACAGCCGGCCGAGCCGCCGCCGACGATGATGTAGTCGAACGTGTCCATCGATCCCCTACCCGCTATTTGCGCGTCCGCGCCGCGGCATCCTTCATAGCGGCGTAGGTAGCTTTGAGCTCGGCATCGTTCTCGACCACCGTATCGCCGACCGTGGACAGCTTCTGCTTCAGGGTCGCCTTCTCGGCCGGCGCGAGGTCGATGATCTCGCCGCCCGCGGCCTTCCACGTCTGATAGGACTGGTCCACGAACTTCACGATGAACGCCATGTTCTCGTTGTCGGCGCGGATCGCCTCCTCGCGCACGGTGCGGCGCAGATCCTCGGGCAGCTTGTCCATCCACTGCTTGGAAGCGTTCTTGATCACGCAGATCAACGCCTCGTCGGTTCGGATGATGTACTTCGCCACGTCGAAATACTTGAACGGCGTCCACACCGTGACCGTGCCCTTGGCGCCGTCGATCGCCCCGGTGTTGAGCGCGAGGATGACCTCGTCGAGCGGCATCGGCGCGGCGGCGGCGTCGAGCCGCTTCATCACCTCGCGCTCGGCGGCGGAGGCGAACACGCGGATCTTCTTGCCCGCGAACTCGCCCAGCGAGCGCACCGGGCGGCGGAACACGTAGGTGGTCGTCGTGTCGCAGGTGGCGCCGATCATCTCCAGCCCCTTGGCGTCGCCGATCTTCCAGTAGGCCGCCTTGAACTGCGGATCGTGCAGCGCGCGGAAGCCGTGCTCGACGTCGTTGAAGATGCCGGGATAGCCGAAGATCGTGTAGCGCCGGTCGACGCCGGCCAGGAAATCGAACGGCATCACGGTGATCTCGATGGTGCCGAGCTGGGTGCCCTCGATCATCCGCGGCATGGGGCCGAGCTGGCTGGCCGGATAGATCTCCACCTTCACCTTGTCGCCGGCCTTCGCCTGCATGCCCGACTGGAAGATCTTCTGCCAGTTGTGCGTGGTGTCGTTGATGGTCGGGCCGCCGACCTTGATGGTGACCTGGGCGGACGCCGGCGCCGCCACGAGCAGTGCCGCGAAAGCGATAGCAGCGCGTTTCATCAGCCTCTCCATAATATTTCGTTGTTGGGCATGACCATCGCCGAGGCGAACCCGCCGGCGATGCCGACCTGAAGAGAATACGCCCCGCCGTCCTCCAGCGTCGCATCGGAGTCGGCGCTCAGGACCGGCGCCTCGTCCAGCGACAGTCCGATACCGTGGCCCACGCGCGCGCCGATCATCGGATGCGGCGTGTGGCCTTTTAAATGCGGCGCGGCGGCGCGCGCGAGATCGCGGCCGGTGACGCCGGGCTTCGCGACATCGAGCATCGCGGCGAGCGCCGCAGCAGCCGCTTTCTTCGCCGGCGTATCTTCGAGCGTCACGAATGCCTCGCTCCAATAGCCGAGATAGCGCACCGCGACGTAGGCGGCTGACGGGGGGTTTTCGAGGTCCGACGGCGCCTCGAACGGCTTCAGCGTCTTGCCGCCGTCCAGGCTGAACAGGAAGCGCACGTCCTGCGCCTGGCCGGCGCGGGCGCGGCGTTCGGCGGCGATCAGCCCGTCTTTCGCCAGCGTGGCCACCGTGTCGGTGAGGATCTTCGCCGACTGGCGCAGCATCTGCCGCTCGCGCGGGCGTTTCTTGCGCAGCAGCGGCAGCAGCGCGTCGTCGGCCTCCTCCGGCTTGCAGTGCGCGATGACTTTCTCATGCACCGCGGGCCGGATCGCGCCGATGCCGGCCAGTGCGATCTTCGGCTTCGCGCCCAGGCTCGCCAGCCATTCCGGCAGCACCTTGTCGGCGTTGCCGTACCAGCCGACGTCCTTGACCCAGGTGAGCATCGCGGCCGCCGGCAGGTCGCGCGTCGCGCCGGCGACCAGCAGGCGCATGTCGCCCTTGGCCGGTATGAGCGCCAAGGTCCAGCGCAGCCGCGGGTAGAAATTGGTGAGGTAGGTGAGCAGCGCACTTTCCTCGCTGTTGCCGTGGACGATCAGCCCGTCCCAGCCGTGCGCCGCCATCACGCCGCGCACCGTGCGCAGCCGTTCCTCGAACTCATCCAGCGGCAGCCATTCCTGATCCCACCGATAGGAGCCGAGCACCAGCACCGGATGCATGGTTCTCATGTCACACCGGGATCGAGTCGAGCTCGGCTTCGCGCTCCGACAGCGCCTCGCAACCCTTCTTGGTGACGCGCACCGGCTCGCCGCACAGCAGGTAGCCCACGTCCGGGAAATACTGGTTCGGGTGCATCACGAACACCATGTCGGTCTCGAGCGTGGTGTCATTCGCGGTGTCGATGTCGCCGGGCAGGCTCGACAGGTTGCCGAGCCCGTGGCCGCGCACCCGCATGAACGGCGGCCGGCAGTAATCGGCATAGCCGGCCTGCCCGATCACCCCGTTCATGCCGCGCGCCGCATCGGCCGCGGTGGCGCCCGCCGCGCCCGCCTTCTTCCCCACCGCCATGGCGCGCTTCAGGATGTCGAACTTCTCCAGCTGCTGCTCGGTCGCCGGCCCGATCACGGCGCTGCGGCAGATCTGCGAGAACTGCCCGTTATACGACGGCGAGATCTCGCCCAGGATGATGTCGCCCTTTTCCAGGATGCGGCGGCTGGGCGCGCGCACCGCCCGGTTGTGCTGCGACGCGCTCATCAAAAGGAAATTCTCGTCGGCGCCGAGCGATTTCATGTGGCAGTACAATTCGGCCGCCAGCTCGAACTCGTGCATGCCGGGCCGCGTGACCTCCAACAGCCGCTCGTAGCCCTTCTCGGCGATCCTGGTGGCGGTGCGGGCGTCGTCGATCTCGTCCTTGGTCTTGATGCCGGCGACCTTGAGCAGCATGTCGTCGCCGTCCTGCGGCTTGCCGCCGACCGCCGCCATCACCTCGCGGTAGGAGGCGAGCGGCAGCGCGCTTGCGCCGGCCGCCGCGATCTTGCCGGGCTTGGCGTTGAACCGCGCCGCCACCGCCTTGACCGCCTCGCCCAGCCGCACGGCCGGGACGACGCGGGTGAATCCGGAGCGCTGCCTGGCGCGCTCGGCATCCCACGGCGGGGTGACGATCAGCGACGCATCGTTCAGCCCCACCAGCACCGCGCATTCGCCCATCGGGCGGAAGCCGGTCAGCACGAACACCGGATCGGCGTCGAGGAAGTTGTGGAAGCTGGTGGATACCGCGACGAACAGCTCCAGCCCGGCCTCATGCATCCGCGCGTTGAGCAGACTCAGGCGTTCGCGCGCGGCCAACGCTATTCCGCCGCCTGGGTGCGCGGCGCGCTGCGCAATTTCGCGGTCGCCGCCGCGTCGATCGCGTACGTCTTCGGATCGAGCACCACGCCGTAGTCGCGCCGCGCCACGTCGACCGAGACCAGCCCTTCGACCACGTCCCACCGCACCTTCTCGGGGTCGCGCTGGTACGGGTCGCCCCAGCCGCCGCCGCCGCCGGTGCGCACGATGACACGCGTGTCCTTCGGCACCGGGTGCATGAAGGCTTCGGTGGTATGAAAATCGTTGTCGCCCGGCTCGCGCACCAGGTAGTCGCCGTTGCTGCCCTGCTTGCCGCCGTTCAGCCCCCACGGCGGACACAAATTGCGCCGCGGCCGGATCAGATTCCACTTGGCGTCGACCAGGTTGCGGATGGTCACGTCGAGGCCGAGTCCGCCGCGGTTCTTGCCGGCGCCGCCGGAGTCGGCGCGCAGCGCGCGGCCCTCGAACAGCACCGGGTTCTTGATCTCGGTGCCCTCGATGGTGGCGTTGCGCACATCGCCCTGGCAGATCGAGACCGAGCCCGACTCGCCGTCTTCCGTCGGCCGGCCGCCCCAGCCGCCGCCCTCGATGCTCTGCACCATGAATGACCGGCCAGTCTTCGGGTGCTGACCGACCACGACGATCGATCCGCCGAGCACGCCGTGATGCGCGGCCGGGATGCGATCGGGGATGGCGTTGGCGAGCGCGTGCAGGATGGTGTCCACCACCGTCGGCACGATCAGGCTCCAGCCCGCCATGACGGCCGGGAACTTGGCCATCATGATGTTGCCTTCGGGGATGATCACGTCGAGCGCGCGGAACGAGCCTTCGTTCACCGGCTCCAGCGGCGCGGTCAGCGCCTTGTAGGCGACGCGCGCGCCAGCATAGGTGCGCGAGTTGAGCGAGCCCTTGCGCTGCTGCGAGCAGCCGGACAGGTCGATGGTCATGCGGCCGCCGCTGACCGTGACCTTGGCGTGGAGCTTCACCGGATCGTCGTGGTCGACGCCGTCCTCGTCCCACAGCGCGTTGGCCTCGTATTCGCCGTCGGGGATGGTCTCCACCACGCGGCGGCACTTGAACTCGGTCTCATCGAAGATCCGCTCGATCGAGGCGAGGACGACATTCTTGCCGTACTTCTCCAACAGCTCTTCGAGCCGGCGGCTGGCGAGCTTGCACGAGGCGATCTGGCCGCGCATGTCGCCGAACGCCGCGTCCGGGAACCGGATGTTGTCGCGGATCACCTTCAAGAGCGGCTTCTGCTCCACCCCGCCGTCGTAGATCTTGAGCTGGTCGAGCTGCAGCCCCTCGAGCCACGGATCGGCGACGTTGGTGGCGCCGAACCCGGTCGACATGCCGCCCACGTCCACCCAGTGCGCGCGGGTGATCGCGAAGAACACCAGCTCGCCTTTGTGGAAGTGCGGCGTGTAGATCACGATGTTGTTGAGGTGCTGGCCGGCCACCGCCTGGTGATTGGTGATCAGCACGTCGCCGGGCTTGAACCCGTCGATGCCGTACTGCTTCACGCCGTCCTCGATGATGACGCCGAGGTCGGCCACGAAATGCGACACGCCGCCCAGGTTCTGCGAGATCAGCCGCCCTTTGACGTCGAGGATCGCGCAGCAATAGTCGCGCACCTCGTAGATCATCATGTTGTAGGAGGTGCGCTGCAGATCCGCCGACATCTCGTTGGCGATCGCGGGGAGTGCGTTGCGGATGACCTCCAGCGTCACCGGATCGAGCTTCACAGCCATCAACCTGCCCCCACGGATATGACGATCTCGCCGGTGTCGGCGATCTTGGCGCTGTCGCCGGCGAGCATGACGGTGGTGGACGCGTATTCCTGCACCAGCGCCGGGCCGTTGAACGCGAACCCCGCGGCCAGATCGTCGCGCTGGTACACCGGGCAGTCAACCGCGGCGGTTCCGCCCAGATACACCTTGCGGGTGACGGGCTTGGGCGCGGCGCGCTTGCCGTTCACCGGCGGCATGGCGAGCTTGGGCCGCGCCCCGGTCGCGACCAGCCGGATCGCGATCATCTCCACCGGCTCGTCCTTGGCGTGGTGTGCGTAGCGCTGCTCGTGCATCTCATCGAACGCCTTGCGGATGCCGGCATGGTCGCCGTCGAGCTGCGCGTCGGTGACCGGCACGGCGAGCGCGAATTCCTGGCCGATATAGCGCAGATCGAGCAGCGTCTGGTATTCGGCTTTCGCGCCGTTGCGCAGCTTCGCCTTGGCCTCGCGCACCAGCTCCGCGCGCATGCCGCGCACCTGGGCGAAATCGACCGCCGACAGCAGCGAGAAGTGCGTGCGCACCAGGTCGTGCCGCTCGTCGGCCATCAGCATGCCGAGCGCGGAGAAATGCGCCGGGAAGCACGGGACGATGACGGTGGGCACATGCAGCTCGCGCGCAACTGCGATGACATGCAACGGGCCTGCCCCGCCGGACGCGACCAGCGCGAATTCGCGCGGATCGAACCCCTTCGCGACCGACACCTCGCGCACCGCCAGCGACATCTTGGCGACCGCGATGTCGACCACCGCCCGCGCGGTGGCGACCGCGTCGAGACCGAGCGGCTTGCCGATCTTTTCCAAGCCCACTGCGGCGCCGGCGGCATCCAGCTTCATCTCGCCGCCCAGGAACTGCTCGGCGCCGATGCGGCCGAGGACGACGTTGGCATCGGTGATGGTGGGATCCGTGCCGCCGCGGCGATAGCAGATCGGGCCCGGCTCGGCGCCCGCGCTGCGCGGGCCGACCTTCAGCGCGCCGACCTCGTCGATCCAGGCGATCGAGCCGCCGCCGGTGCCGACCTCGACCACGTCGATCACCGGCGTCATCACCGGATGTCCGTTGGCATAGCCGCCGACGTAATAGCCCTCGGCCATGGTGGGTGCGGCGTCATAGATCAGGCTCGCCTTCGCCGTGGTGCCGCCCATGTCGAACGCAATCGTACTGGGATAACCGAGCGCCGCGCCGATGCGCGCGGACGCGATGATGCCGCCGACCGGGCCGGATTCCATCATGGTCACCGGGCGCAGCGCCGCGGTGTCGGGGTGCATCACGCCGCCGTTCGACTGCATGATGGACAGCTCGCCCGTGAACCCGGCGCCGGTCAGCCGCGCGCCCAGCTGCTTGATGTAGCCGCCGACCGTGGGGCCGATATAGGCGTTCACCACGGTGGTCGAGATGCGCTCGTACTCGCGGTATTCGCGCAGGATCTCGTGCGAGGTGGTGATGAACGCGTTGGGCAGCTTCTCCTTGAGCCGCGCGCCGACCATGCTCTCATGGTCCGGATTGGCGTAGGAGTGCAGCAAGCACACGGCGGCGGATTCGACGCCGAGCTCGGCGAGCTTGGCGGACAGACGGTCGACGTCGCCGCGGTCCAGCGCCTCGCACACCTCGCCGGAGGCGAACATCCGCTCGTTCACCTCGAACGTCATGTGGCGCGGCACCAGCGGCTTCGGCCGGTGGAAGAAGAAATTGTAGGCTTCCGGCCGGTTGCCGCGGCCGATGATGTAGACGTCGCGCGTGCCGCGGGTGACGATCAGGGCGGTGCGCGCGCCCTTCTGCTCGACCAGCGTGTTGATGGCGACGGTGGTGCCGTGGATCAGCTGCTCGATGCCGCCGACGTGCAGGCCGCTCTTGGTCAGGCAATCGAGGATGCCCTGCACCAGATCGCGCGGCGTGGTCAGGCTTTTGGCCTGTACCAGACGGTTCGCGCCAGGCTCGAACGCCATGAGATCGGTAAACGTCCCGCCGATGTCGATGGCGACCAGCACGATCTATCCCCCTGAACTTGCGCGCGGACTCTTGCCGTGGCGGGCGGGTCGGCGCAACCGTTTTATAGCTATTGATCGGCGCTTTCGGCTGGCACTCCGGCGGCTTTGGATTTCCATCCGCGCGCGGTTTTGTGGCCGGCATGCGCGTGGCCATTCTCGAATTGCTGACCGACGCGCCGGTGCGCAGCCTGGCGAGCCGGCTCTACTCCCGCTATTTCCGCAAGCAGTTCGTCTCGATCATGCCGCAGGCGATTTCGGTGTGGTGCCGCGAGCTCGGCCACGCGCCGCACTACGCGACCTATTACGGCCAGTGCGATCCGCTCTCCCTGGTGCCGGCGGACGCCGAGATCGTGTTCATCGCGGCCTACACCCAGGCGAGCGCATTGGCGTATGCATTGGCCAAGATCCTGCACGCGCGTGGCATCACGACCGTGCTCGGCGGTCCGCACGCGAAATCCTTCCCGGCGGATTGCCTGCGGTTCTTCGACCTGGTGGTGAAGGACTGCGACAAGACGCTTGTATCCGACATCCTGCGCGGCCGATTCACGCCGCCCGCGATCGTCACCTCAGGCCGCCCGCTGACCGATCTGCCGTCGGTCGAGGAGCGGATGCCGGAAATCAGCGCCGCGGTGTTCGAGCGCGGCCGGCCGGCAATCACCAGCCTGGTGCCGATCCTCTCCTCGACCGGCTGCCCGTACAGCTGCGACTTCTGCACCGACTGGAACAGCCGCTACCAGGAGATGCCGAAGGAGAAGCTGCGCGCCGACCTCGCCTACCTCGCCACGCACTACCCGGACGTGCTGGTCGGCTACCACGATCCCAACTTCGCGGTGCGGTTCGACCAGACGATGGACGTGATCGAGAGCATCCCCGCGGCGCGCCGCAACCGCTACATCATGGAAAGCTCGCTCTCGGTGCTGAAACCGGCGCGGCTGCACCGGCTGAAGGCGACGCGCTGCATCTATGTCGCGCCCGGCGTCGAATCCTGGGGCCAGTATTCCAACAAGGCCGGCGCGGCCGGGAAGCAGGGCCTCGACAAGCTGAACCAGGTGACAGAGCATTTCGAGGCGATCCGCCGATTCGTGCCCGGGCTGCAGGCCAACTTCATCTTCGGCACCGACGAGGATTGCGGCGCCGAGCCGGTGGAACTCACCAAGGAATTCGTCCGCCGCGCGCCGTTCGTGTTCCCCTCGGTCAACATTCCGTGCCCGTTCGGCGGCACGCCGCTGTTCGACCGCATGCTCGCCGAAGGCCGCCTCCTGCGCGCGATGCCGTTCGCGCTCTATTACAACCCGTATCTCGTCGTCGTGCTGCGAAACTATGAACCGGGCGCGTACTACCGGCACCTGATCGACATTGCCGCGACCGTCGCTTCGACAGCGGCGCTGGCGCACCGGCTGTTCGATCGCGGCCCGGCGGCGCTCCGCCTCGTCCACGCACTCCGCAGCCTCGCGGTCAAGCGCGAGATGAACGCGTTCTGCGTCATCGAACGAAAACTCTCCACCGACGGCGAATTCCGCGCGTTCCACGAAGGCCGTTCCGAGAGCCTGCCCGAGTGGTACCGGACCGTGCTGCGCGGCCGCTTGGGCCGCTACGCCGACGTGTTGAGCGACCAGGACCTCACGCCGGTGCTGCAGTGAACAACGGCGCATTGCTGCGCCACCGCGGGTTCCGCTCGCTGTTCGTCGCGCAGCTCCTGGGTGCGTTCAACGACAACGTGTTCAAGATGGTGGTGTCGCTGGTGGCGGTGAATTCCGCGCTCGGCCACGCCGGCGGCTATCTGTCGCTGGTGGGCGCGATCTTCATCCTGCCGTACCTGCTGTTCTCGGGCTACGCCGGGGGCGTCACCGACCGGTTCGCCAAGCGCAGCGTGCTCATCGCCGCCAAGGCCGCCGAAATCGCGATCATGACGCTGGGCCTGGCCGCGCTGGTCACCGGCCACATCGGGTTCATGCTCGCGGTCTTGTTCCTGGTCGCGGCGCAGGCGACGTTCTTCAGCCCGGCCAGGCTCGGTATCCTGCCCGAGATGCTGCCGGCGAACGCGCTGCCGCAGGCCAACGGCCTTCTCGAGATGAGCCGCTACGGCGCGATCATCCTCGGCACCGCGCTGGGCGGCGTGATGCTCGCCGCGTGGGACGGCGCAGCGCATGCGATCGGGCTGGTGCTGATCGCGGTCGCCGCCGCCGGGTTCGTTGCGAGCCTCGGCATAACGCGGGTGCCGCCATCGGGCGCGGACAAGCGCTTCCGGCTGAACCCGTGGGGCGAGATCGCGGGCGGCGTTCGCCGGCTGCGCGCGGATCGCCGGCTCGTCTCGGCGGTCGCCGGCCTCACTTATTTCGACAGCCTGGGCACGCTGGTGCTCCTCGACATGATCCTGGTCGGCAAGGAAACGATGGCGCTCGACGACGCGCTGACCGGCCTGCTCGGCGCGTTCGTCGGCATCGGGATCGCGATCGGCAGCGTGGTGGCGGGGCGCCTCGCGCGCGGCCGGGTCGCGCTCGGCATGGTGCCGCCGGGCGCAATCGGCGTGGGAATCGGCGTCGCGGCGCTTTCCGCGACCGCGGAGTGGTACGACATGACCGCGGCGGTCCTGGTGCTGACCGGGTTCTCCGCCGGCTTCATCATCGTCCCGTTCAACACGCTGTTGCAGCGCGCCACCGGGCGCACCGAGCGCGGCCACGTGATCGCGACCTCGAATTTCCTCAACATGGCGGTCGTGCTGGCGTCGTCGGGCCTGCTGTGGCTGTTGCACGACGTGCTCGGCATGACGCCGGGCGCGATCCTGCTGCTCGCCGGCCTTACCACGCTCGCGGTGGCCGCGGGGGCGCTCCGCTGCCTGCCGCGCACGCGGTTGGTCGCGGCGAACGCAGATCATTCATGGTAATCTCGCGCCATGAACGACTTCGTCCGCTTCGGCGTGTTCCTCGCGCCGTTTCACCCCATCAACGAGAATCCGACGCTGTTCTTCGAGCGCGATCTCGAGCTGATCACGCATTTCGACCGCCTCGGCTACGAAGAGGTATGGATCGGCGAGCATCATTCCGGCGCGTTCGAGACCATCGGCGCGCCCGAGGTGATGATCGCGGCCGCCGCCCAGCGCACCCGCTGGATCAAGCTGGGCGCCGGAGTGAAATCGCTGCCGTTCTACAACCCGTTCCTGGTCGCCGACACCATGGTGCAGCTCGACCACATGACGCGCGGCCGCACGCTGTTCGGCGTGGGGCCGGGCGCGCTGCCCTCCGACCTGTCGCAGCTCGGCATCGACCCGCGCCACGCGCGCCGCATGCTGGACGAGGCGCTGGACGTGGTGATGGACCTGCTGGCCGGCAAGCGCGTCACGAAGGAGACCGACTGGTTCCGGGTCAAGGACGCCAAGCTGCAGCATTCGTGCTTCACCAAGCCGCGCATGGAGATGGCGGTCACCTCGATCCGCTCGCCGGCCGGCGCGATGGCGGCGGGGAAGCACGGGCTGGGGCTGCTGTCGCTCGGCGGCGTGTCCGACCAGGCGCTCGCCGCCTACCGGCAGAACTGGCAGGTGTGCGAGGAGACCGCGAAGCTGCACACGCAGACCGTCGACCGCCGCAACTTCCGGGTCGCCATCCAGATGCACCTCGCCGACACGCGCGAGCGCGCGCGGGCCGACGTCGCCTATGGGCTGGAAGCCTGGGCGCGCTATGCGCAGGACGTCCTGTCGGTGAGCCCGGTGCCGCGCGAGGTGACCGACATCTTCGGCTATCTCACCGAGAACAAGCGCGCGGTGATCGGCACGCCGGACGATGCCATCGCCGCGATCGAGCGGGCGCAGGACGGCGCCGGCGGGTTCGGCGTGGTGCTCTTGATGGCGCACGATTGGGCGGATTGGGAGGCGACCAACCGCAGCTACGAGCTGTTCGCGCGCTACGTGATCCCGCGGTTCCAGAACCGGCTCGCCGCGCGGCAGGAGAGCTACGACGCGGCGAAGGCGGGGCGGCCAGCACTGCAGGCGCGGGTCGAGGAAGGCATGGCGGACGCCGCGCGCAAATACGAGGCGCAGAAGACCGCCGGGATGCCGACTAAGAAGAGCGCCGCGGAATAGTCGGCGGTTCACATTTACGATGTCATTCCCGCGTAAGCGGGAATCCAGAAGGAATTAAACCACAGAGACGCAGAGACACAGAGAAGCAAGAAGAGAGATATTCTCCCTCTTACGCCTCTGCGTTCTCTGGTGCGACGCCGAAGGCGTCACACCTGTGGTGAATAATCTTTTCTGGACCCCCACTT
>Ga0209640_10000603_pt1 | contig 28261 bp, 29 predicted proteins | sample RifCSP10_1_FD_184018 | JGI IMG/M metagenome (GOLD analysis project Ga0209640, IMG submission 184018) | Soil microbial communities from Rifle, Colorado - Rifle CSP2_sed 10_1 (SPAdes) (version 2) | ecosystem: Environmental > Terrestrial > Deep subsurface > Rock core/Sediment | place: Rifle... | reverse complement strand
GTGCAAAGTGTATTGTAAAGTAATTGCTTGTGACTTTGATGGAACTGGAGCCACCGACGGTCATCCTGCGCCTGAACTTTATGCCGCGTTAGCCGCGGCGCGAGCGCAAGGAATTGTGACACTACTGGTCACCGGGCGCGTGTTGGAAGAAGTAGAGCGTGCCTGCGAAGAGCTCTCGCCATTCGACGCCGTCGTGGCCGAGAACGGCGCGGTGATTCATCTTTGTAGCATCGGCCGCACGATCCAGATCGGCAACCCGCCGCCGGAGCACTTTCTCGGCGAGTTGCGCGCTCACGGAGTGCCCTTTCACACGGGTGCCGTTGTCATCGGAACCTGGGAACAGCATGCTCATAAGTCGCTGGAATTGATCCGGCGATTTGGTCTTGACGCTCAGTTGATCTTCAATCGCGCGGCTTTGATGATTCTCCCCAGCGGAATCAATAAGGCGGTCGGGATTCGCCGCGCGCTGGAAGAGCTGGGGAGGTCTGAACGTAACCTGATTGCGTTCGGGGACGCTGAGAACGATATCCCGATGTTGACTGTGGCCGAATTCGGTGTGGCGGCTCATGATTCTGTGCCGGCTGTTCTTGCTCTTACGGATGATCGGGTATCGCAGCCGGGCGGCGGAGGGGTGGCGTCTTACATTCGCAAGATCCTGGAGTGTGGCGGAGTCGTTCCGACGCCGAGGCGGCGAGCTATCTCGCTCGGAAAAAATTTCCAAGGATCCGATGTTACTCTGCCGAATTCAGGTAGCAACGTCGTCATCAGCGGCGACCCCCGGTCAGGCAAGTCGTGGATCGCGGGTCTCCTGGCGGAGCAACTCACAGCGGAAGGCTATCGGATATGTATCGTTGACCCTGAGGGCGATTATGGACAGATGGCGCAGCGTCCGAAGGTTGTGGCCTTCGGCCATGAAATGCCTTTGCTCTCTCCATTCGCCGCGGTAAGACTCCTCGGCACCGAAGAGCTGAGTATCGTATTGACGCTTTCAAGCCTGACGCCGGGCGAACAGCTCGATTATGTCGATCAGCTGCTCGCGGCGCTGCAGCAGATGCGCGAGGGCACGGGTTGCCCGCATTGGGTGGTGGTCGACGAGGCCCATTACTTTTTTTCACAGTCAAATTCCATGTTGAAGTATCTCGGTAGTCCCACTGGAAACTTTTGTCTAGTGACTTATCGGCCCAGTTTGTTGGCCAACGAAATCTACGGCGAGATCGGTGCGCACATCATCACCAGTACGAAAGTCGAGGAAGAGCGTTATTTCGTGACCAAAATTCTTCAGGCCCATGATCACATGAGCATACCAGCGCATGACGCGCTCAGCGTCTTGGAATCACCCCATGTTGGGCTCCTGCTTACGAACCCACTGGAAAGCTCTTGGCAGGTATTCACTCCTGTGGAACGGATGACGCGCCACGCTCATCACGCTCGCAAGTACGCAGATACGCGTCTCCCGGACGAAAAGGCGTTTCGGTTTATGCATGCCGGGGGTGCGCTCGCCGCGCATAATATGGTGGAGTTTTACCAAGCAGTGCAGACCTTGCACGCTTCCTCGCTGCGCCATCATTTACTGGCGGGTGACTTTTCTCGCTGGGTGGGCGAGGTGCTTGGCGACCAACAGCTGGCGAAGGGGCTACGTAAGCTCGAACGGTCTATGTCGGCAGGCGCAACTCCGGAGCGATCGGAGATTCTGGCGCACATCGAAGATCATTATCTAATTCGACCCGAATCGGGTTGAGCCGATGAGACTGACGGCTAGATAAGCTGCCGTTTTGCCATGCCAGCGCGCTGCCGATGTGCCTCTCTCGACCGGACGGCGCATGAAGCGGAGTCAGTCAGTCTTTCTTCAACTTGCATGACCCGCTGTTTTTTTCTCGTGAAGCCATACGAGTCTCAAGGCTCCACTTGAACTACACGGCGCATTCCCGACAATCCGGTCGCGCTCCTTCATCGATCAAGGAAAGTGTTTGGTCTGTCCGAGAGCCGTAGCGGTAGACGGTGATTCCTTTCAGCTGGAGCTTGCGCGCGAGGGTGAACACATCGCGCACTGCGCTAACTGGCGTGTCGGGCGGCAGATTCACAGTCTTGGAAACGGCAGCGTCCACGTGCGCTTGGAAAGCAGCCTGCATGCGCACATGCCATTCGGGAGCGATCTCCATGGCAATGGGAAACCGGCGCCGTAGCGTTTCGGGCAACTCTTTGATGTGCCGGAGCGACCCATTTTCTCTGATCGCCGCAAGTGTGTCCTCCCCGGCCCCATTGAGGCGCTCCAGTTCTGTTTGGAGCAATGGGTTAACTTCGATCAGCCGCTCACTACCGAATACGCGGCGCGCAAAGGCAAGAGCAAAAAAAGGCTCGATACCGCTGGAAACGCCGGCAATGAGGCTGATGGTCCCCGTCGGTGCAATACAGGTCACGGTAGCATTGCGCAAGCACGAAATGCCAGGAGATCCGTTAGCGCGAAAAGCGGGGAACGATCCGCGCTTCTCTCCGAGTTCGCAAGAGACCGCCCGTGCTTCGTTGGTCAGGAACGCCGCGATCCTTGCGCCCAAGTTTATGCCCTCGTCCGAATCGTAGCCGACCCCGATTCGGGCCAACAGGTCGGCCAATCCCATCACGCCTAATCCGATCTTACGGGTCCTCCGCGTAGCTGCCTCAATTTCCGGAAACGGATAGCAGTTGGCTTCGATGACGTTGTCGAGAAAGACTACCGCATCACGGATTACGCTCTTAAGCTTTCGCCAATCGACATTGTCGCCGTTCGAGAATGCCGCCAGATTGATCGAACCTAAAGTACACGACTCGTACGGCAGGAGAGGTTGCTCTCCGCAAGGATTCGTCGCCTCGATCTGCCCTAGGGCAGGAGTGGGATTGCGGCGGTTGATCTCGTCGAGAAACAGGAGCCCCGGATCCCCCACGGCCCAGGCGGCCTCGGCGATCGCATTGAAGAGGTCGCCCGGATTGGCGGTGCGCGTCACCCGGCCCGTCCGCGGGTTGCGCAGTGAAAAAGGTGTACGATCATCAAGCGCGGCAAAAAAGGTGTCCGTCATCCCGACTGACAGATTGAAGTTTTCAAGGCGCCCAGGCGAGCGCTTCGCATTGATGAATGCCTCGATGTCCGGATGGTCTATCCGCAGAACCGCCATGTTGGCTCCGCGCCGCCGGCCGCCTTGCCGGATCACCGCAGTTGCATGATCGAAAAGTTCCATGAACGAAATCGGGCCCGAAGCAATGCCACCGGTCGAGTGAACCCGGTCTTCGCCGGGGCGCAAAGAACTAAACGAGAAACCTGTGCCGCCGCCTGTCTGGTGAATGCGCGCGGTGTGTCCGAGAGTGGTGAAGATAGAATCCAGGTCATCCTCGATAGGCAGCACAAAACAGGCAGCGAGCTGCCCGCCCGTGAGACCCGCGTTCATCAAGGTGGGAGAATTGGGAAGAAACTCGCCTCTCTGCATCCGCTCCAGAAATCGCGCTTCCCAGAAATCGCCGTCGTCGTCAAAAAAGCGCGCCGGTGCTGCGATCGCCCGCGCCACACGTGCGAGCATGCCGTCGACATCTTCTACGGGCGCGCCGGCTTCATCTCTCCGGAGATAGCGCTCACGTAGCACCTTGACGGCGCTTTTCGAAAACGATGGGGGTGTCGGAGCTTGATTAAAATCCCTAGCCCTTTCTACAATCATTTCAAATGGCTCCTAGCACGACTGCTGACAAAGACTCATAGGCTTCGCTTCAGAGCAAATGCTCTGGATCGGAAGAGACCCGACAGTGGATTTCCACCAGGCATCAATGAAGAAGAGCGCCGGCGTCATGACGATCCGAGGAGATGCTGCCCCGTGGGCGGGCATCCAGGCGGGGCGAGCGAGGGGAGAAAACGTACAGAACCTGGATTCCCGCTTTCGCGGGAACAAAAAAGAGAAAGTCGACCTCGAGTCGACGCTATCCCTCGGCTTATAGCCGTAGGTTGTTCAATCTGCCGAGGCTTCTTGGACACGGCTGCGACCGAGATACCGCTGGAACCATTCCGCGGCTAAACGAGCCGCTTCTTGCAGCGTGCCCGGCTCTTCAAACAGATGCGTTGCCCCCGGAACAATGGCCAAATCTTTTTCGGTTTTTAGTTTGGCATAGGCTTGCCGATTGAGATCGATGACAATGTCATCCAGGCCGCCAACAATCAGTCGTGTCGGCGATTGGACGCGATCCAGCGCCGCCATGGCCAGATCTGGACGACCGCCCCGTGACACCACCGCACCGATCGATGAACCGAACGTCGCGGCGGCCTGCAGCGCCGCAGCCGCACCGGTGCTGGCGCCAAAATATCCGGTGTCCAGCGCTTTGCTTTCCGGCTGCTCCATGAGCCACTGGGTGGCGCGCTCCAAACGCCACGTCAGGAGATCGATGTCGAATCGATTCTCGTAGATTGAATCTTCCTCTCTGGTTAGCAGATCCATGAGCAACGTGCCCATCCCCGCTTTATGGAGCACCTGAGCCACAAAATTGTTTCTGGGACTGTGACGGCTACTGCCGCTGCCATGGGCGAACAGCACGATGCCTATGGCCTCTGCAGGGATCATCAGCGCGCCTTCTAGCTTGATTCCGTTCTCTGGGATATGGACGATTCGATTGATCGGCGTTTCTTCGATACTTGTCTTATTCATAGTCACACAGCTCACTTCCGCCCATTATGTTGGGCAAAAAACGCGTGCATTTCATTCTATATTTTCCGCTCCTATCCGGTGGATTCCCAAGACATTGAAGCCGCTGGCGCGGAGCGCGCCGGCGAGTTCATCGGGCGTTCCTGAAATCAGACGCAAGTAGCAAACGGGATTTTCGCCAAGCTTTTCCTTGTAAGTACCGACTCCTAAAACCTCGCCGCCTTCGCGCGCGACAATGCGCGTGGCTTCGACCAGGCCGTGCTCTTCGCCTTCGAGGACCAAGTCGATCCTCGTGCTGCCCCCTTGCGAGGCTCCCATCACGTCAAGAAATGCTTTGAGAATGTCACTGGTGGTAATGATCCCGACCAACCGTCCGTTTTCTACCACCGGTAGGCCACCGATCTGCCGCTCCACCAGGATTTGCGCCGCTTCTTCCAATGTCGTCGTTGGGGTTACGGTCACCGGATCCTCCGTCATCATGCCGTTAATTTTGGTGCGCTCGAGAGAGCCGCGGTGCTCGCGCAAATCGCGTTCACTGACGATCCCGACAAGCTTGCCGGCGCTCACGACGGGCAACCGGCGAAATCTGCCCGCCTGCATTTTATGCGAGGCGCGGATGAGCAAATCATCCGGCTCAACCGTAATCGGCTCTTTAGTCATGCGGTTTGCAACAATCATAATACTCAACCTCGCTTCATGGTTTGGCCAATTCCCGCAGCAAATCGGTTCGTGAAACGAGCCCGACGAGCCGGCTGCTTTCCATCACGAGCAGACACTCCAGGTCCTCGTCAATCATCGTTCGTGCGGCGTCGGAGATCGTTGTTTCCTTGTTAACGGTGGTTGCCGGCTTCATCACGTCTTTTACTGCAATCGCTCCCAGGGCTTCGCGGGGAGAGTCCTTGGGGTGGCGCACCAGCGAGGCCAGCGAGGCGCGCAAGAGATCCAGTTGATGGATGACGCCGGCTGGCTTGCCGCCGTCCAGAACCGGAAAGTGGCGGACATGCGCCAGACTCATAATGTCATGAGCGAGCCGAAGCGTGTCAGTAAGCTTTAAGGTCACTAAATCGCTCGTCATAATTTGGCTGACCGTTCTCTCAGATGCTGATCTCGAGGCAGTTGCAGACATGGCCCTTGTTTTCATCAACTTTTTTTCGAGGTCTTTACCTGTACGACAGAAAGCGTCTTGACTACTCTTGTGCTGCCGCAGGACGGGCATTTATTTTTCTCTTTGATCCGCTTGTCATACTCCGACAGCGACCAAATTTGGTCGAAGGTTTTGTTGCACTTCTCACAATGAAATTCGTACGTCGGCATGTATTTCCCTCCTGCTCCTCACCGTTCGACCCGGACGCGATTAACCACCCCCTTGACCCCGAGCATGTACCAAGCGTCGCGTTCGGCCATCTGTTTCATGGTCTCATTGGGAACCAACCCATCGAGCGTGACGATCCAGTCTTGGCTTGTGACCCGGATTTTGGCCGCATCGACAAATGGATCTTTTTCCAATGTGAGCCGGACAGCATCGGTCAGCTCATCGTCGTTGTCTTCTTGCGGCGGCACTTCTTCTAACCCATTCACAACATTGCGCGTTCCCGGTACCCACCAGGCGAGCACGCCTGCCAAGCGTTTGTGCGTTAGGCTCGGCACTGCACCGTTGAGGGTGACTACACCGTCGCTGACCGCGACGAAAATCGAGCCCGCAGGTTCGGATAAGACTTTTCCGCCCGTTTCGACGCTGTCTCCAACGATCCCGTGGATGAGACAGCGCTCCAGCGCCGGTTCCCCGAGCAAAACCTTACACACGTGATCGCGAATTTCCGCATCTCCCATCTTTTCCGCCGGAGTGACCGTCAGCCGGTCGACGATTTGGTGAACACCAAGAGTTTCCGCGGCCGCCACCAGAGCGATTTTTTTCGCGGCGACGCTCTCCATCTCTCCCGCCAGGATCAGGTCGGCGTTCTGCATCGCGATGGAGATCGGATAGCGATGCAGATTAATTCGAGTATCCTTCTCAAGGGTGGCAAGGAGTTTCTTTACGATGATTTCATGGGTCATCGCCTCCGCCTTTCCAGGGGTCTACCGATGAGTTTTGCCGTCTCGCCGCGGCCCAATCTTCGTCAGAATAAAATGGATGATAAGGGTGAGAAAGATGAGGAGCACGAGGTAGAAAATTTCGGTTTCGCTTGCCATAAACCCCTCCCGGGCGCACGTCTAATCCCCTGTTCCAATTCTTGCGCAAAGCACGTGCCATAAGCAATGGGCCTCGCGTGCTTTCCAATTGCCTATGTTCTCAAGTTTTCCGCGGCGATGGCTTTCGCCGGAGCTTGAGGCTGCGGTCGCTATTTTCAATATTGATATTTTCTGACTCATAATTTCTTGCAAGCGCGAAAATGTTCCCCGTGAACCGAGCGATGAGGCAACAAACAAAGAAAGCTTAGTCTGGCACACGCTATGCGTCTCAAAGACATTGAATAAGATTTTGGGCCTGGAGGTGTCGCATGGAAGATCCGGACATTGCGCAAAAATTCCATCTAATGCAAAAGGAAATCGAAGCGGCTGTTTCATTAACCCAGGAATGCAAATTGAATCTGACAGCGTCCGTCGATTCGCTGAGAATCGAGTTGGAAGTGTTGAAGAGCTACATGGAACGCTATCATCCCGGTTTCGCGGAATCGTATCCGAAGTTCAGGGAAGAGGCGATCCAGGCGATCGATCCCGAGTGGATCGGTTCGGAACAGGTAAAGAGGACTTGAGGTCAGCACAACTCATGAGGCAGTGGTCCAATGAAACTTCAAGAAATTATGGTTGGTCACGTCGTGCAAGCCTCACCGGAGGAGTCTATTGGCGAAGCAGCGAGGTGTATGCGTGAAAAAGCTGTCGGCTGCCTCGTGGTAACCGTAGAGGGTCACATCAAAGGGATTATCACGGATCTGGTCCTGCTCGGCTGCGCTGGGCAACGGCACGATCCACGACAATGCCAAGTCTCCACGCACATGAGCCGGCCGGTTGTGGTGCTGAAGCCTGAAGAGGACGATCGAATCGCCGCCGAGGTGATGAGGAAAAAGCGGATCAAGCGGCTGCCGATAGCAAAAAACGGCAAGCTTCTCGGAATCGTGACCTTATCCGATCTTGCGGCTGTTGCCGTGAGTGAACTGGCCCGGCTGGAATCCGCGGTGCAATATGTTTTTTCCTTGATCACTGTCCAGCAAGCCGGGCCTGCGAAGGTTCGCGTTGCTCCACAGAGTGACGGGCCTCAGGCGGCGCATGGACAGACGCGAGAGTTGCTTCACGACAAAAGCGGCTCCCAGACAATGGGTACGAACCAGGCGGCGACCCTATGATTGCCGGCAGCAGTTTAGATAGCGTTCTTTTGACGGATCTATATCAGCTGACCATGCTACAAGGTTATTTCGATAGGCGGATGGAGAAGACTGCAGTGTTCGAGTTCTTCGTACGCAAATTGCCGCCCAAACGCAATTTTTTCATTGCCGCCGGCTTGGAACAGGCGCTAGCGTTCCTTGAAAATCTCCGATTCACTCCCGAGGAATTGGATTGGATCTCCAGTCAACGGTCATTCCATCCGGAATTTGTACGCTATCTCGAGAAATTGCGTTTCAGCGGAGACGTCCACGCCATGCTGGAAGGAACTGTGTTCTTTCCAAATGAGCCGATTCTTCGGGTGACTGCGCCTCTGCCGCAAGCGCAGCTGGTGGAAAGCCGTCTAATCAACCTGATCCACTTTCAAACTCTGATTGCTTCCAAAGCCGTACGTTCGGTTTTAATCTCACCGAACAAGCTGTTAGTAGACTTCGGTCTGCGCCGGGCACATGGCGCCGAAGCGGGTCTGCTTGCCGCTCGGGCCAGCTACCTGGTCGGATTCGCCGGCAGCGCGACGGTTTTGGCGGCGCTACGCTTTGGCGTGCCGGTGTACGGCACGATGGCGCACTCTTTCATCCAGGCGCACGACGACGAGGCTGTGGCGTTTGATCACTTTGCCCGCTCGTTACCGCAAAACGTGATCCTCCTCATCGATACCTATGATACCGAAGCCGCCGCCGAAAAAGTCGTGCAACTCGCGCCGAAGCTTGAGCGCGACGCGATCAAGATCAAAGGCGTACGGTTGGACAGCGGCGATTTGGCGGATCATGCCTTCAAAGTCCGGCGCATCCTGGATGATGGCGGACTTCAAGATGTAACGATTTTTGCCAGTGGCAGCGTCGACGAATACGTTCTCGCGCGATTGGAAGAGCAACGCGCGCCGATCGATGGCTTCGGTATCGGTACTCATATGGATACGTCGGCAGATGCTCCTTACCTCGACTGTGCGTATAAGCTGGTGGAGTATGACGGCATGGCTAGGCGGAAACGTTCGGAAGGAAAGGTGCTTTGGCCAGGACGAAAGCAGGTTTTCCGACGATACGATGACACGGAGCGCATGATCGGCGATGTCCTGTCCTTGGAAGGTGATCGGTTGGAAGGAGAACAGTTAATTCGGCCTGTGATGAAACAGGGGCGGCGTCTTGACGACCCGTTGTCTTTAAGGGGAGCTAGGGAGCGAACTTTAAGAGAGCTCAAGCGGCTCCCTGACGCGCTCAAGAGTTTGGATGCGGCGCCCCCTTACTCCGTGACCGTGTCAGAGGCTATTCAAGACTTGGCCCGGCGAGTAGATGCCCGGCAAGCTCAATCGGAGCGACAGGATCGACAAAGCGGTAAAGGTCCATAAGACCCAATGTTGATTTCATGAAACCGAAGAGGTGAACTATGCGATTTCGGAGCCGCGAGCATGCTGCACAAATATTGGCCGAGAGATTAAGCGGTGCTTACAAAAACAAAAATCCGTTGATACTCGGAATTCCGCGGGGCGCACTACCCATGGCTGAAATCATCGCCGACGCTTTGGGCGGCGAGTTGGATGTCGTGCTGGTGCATAAATTGAGTCATCCGGACCAGCCTGAATTTGCCGTCGGCGCTATTGATGAGAGCGGCAGAATATATCTCGCGGACTGGGCGACCGAATTGACCCCTCAACTTCTTGAGGACGAAAAGCAACGGCAGCTTGATGTTCTCCGTCGGCGGCGTAATCTATACACGCCGCTACGCCCACCCACTGACCCGCTCGGGCGCATCGCGATCGTCGTCGACGACGGCATCGCCACCGGCTCAACAATGATCGCCGCACTTCGCGCTGTGCGCACCAAAAGGCCAAAAAAATTAATCTGCGCGGTGGCGGTGGCTTCGCCACAGGCCTTGCATGCCATGTCCCGCGAGGCGGACGCGGTGGTTTGTTTGACGGCGCCGGCAGAGTTCTTCGCCGTAGGACAGTTCTTCGATGACTTCGCCCAAGTCAGTGACGAAGATGTTGTGGTTATCTTGCAGCGACACAAAGCGGCCGCGGCGGGTGCAGTCGCCAGCTAGATTGCCAGTTCGCCGATCGATCCGTGCCATGGCCAATTTCCGCACGGACCATGAAAGAGTAGGACCGGCGCTGGCGCGATCCTGTTGAATGCATAATCCCGTCGACCGCTTTAGGATTGATTGCCTTTACGATGATAAAGAATTCTTGCGCAAAAACGCGACGGCGATACCGCGTAGCCGTCACTCTCATAGGTGAGGATGGGCACGCCTTGTTGAATCCTCAACGGCTTGAGGTCTCTGTGATGCGAAAAGGAAGACAGTTGAACGGCCCAATGACGATGACCGTTGCTCATTGCTCGTCGGGTGTTGGCTTGGCCGGTGCGACAAACTCCTTGCCTTCCTCATTAGTCTCGACAATGTCTTCGGTGCCCGGCGCATCTTCCCAGCGCGACGTTGCCTCAGGAGGGATCTCTCGAGTGCGCCGGTCATTCTGCCAGAGAAGCTCTTCCACATCGATATGATCGACGATCTCCTTGAAGCCGAGAACGTCGGTGAGGGTATGAAGCAAGATCTGATGTTCCGCTTCGCTTGGGACTTTTCCGGAGAGGTAGACAACACCCTTGCGACAGACAACATGCAACTCTTCCATGTCGATCCGGCCGTCTTCCGTCACATGCTCGCGAATTGCCGCGGCTATATCGAGGTCGCTCAGCAGGTTTAAATCGCCTGGTATCGGCGTTTCCGGCGGCGCCTCAGGTTCTTCGGCTACAGCGACGGACGGATTTTCATTTCTCGCGGCGCATGCCTTGCAGAAGCGAGTTCCGGGAAGGGCTTGTAAGCGGGCGACGGCGATGGTTTTGCGGCAACTTTCACAAACGCCGTACGTTCCTCTGATGATTCGTTCGAGCGCCGCGTCGATCTCTTTAACCGCCAACAAGGTCCTGTCATCGAGACGGGTCAGGAACCGCGCCGATTGCTCTTCTTGAGCATGCTCCTCCAGCTCGCTTTCGCGCTCCTCGGCCATCGAATCCAAACCTGCTTCGGCCCTTCTGAATTCCAGCAAGTAATCCTCGCGCTGGCTGCGCAGGAGCTCAGCCAGCGAATTCAAGAGTTCTTTGTTCATGATCCCGCCCCCTTGATTAGAAAGTGTTCCCGGCTTTAAAGCGTGGCAAAGCGCATGCCACTGCGGCACGATGACTTAGGGGCAGTGGTACGGTTTCTGCATTTTGAAAAAAGAGAACATATCGGAGAAAAGGCGATCGTCGGAGGCGAACAGTTCTGTTAGCAAAACGCAAGTCTTGAACGAGCTGTGTATCGATCACAGGCGTTCCAGGCAAAACTCTCCTTATGACGTCGCGCTGATGACCTAAGGAAAGAGTTGTCTATACCGGAGAATGTCTTTGCTGAAGCGCTGAATGGCTTCATAGATGGAAAGAAGAGGCAAATTTGCCGACAATTTCATTATTCCGAAGTGAATGGAGCGTAAAACGGGCGGAAATCCTGAAAATCAAGATTTTTGAAATCTTGGGTGTCTTTCGTGTGTTTTGCAAGCCTGGGAAAGAAACCAACTAGCTTAGTCATTTATGAGAAGGAGCGTGGCCGCAAATAGCGGCTTCGGCCAACGAAAATGGATCTCAATCGTTTAACCGAACAATCGCAAGAGGGGCTACGCCGCGCACAAGCGTTGGCGGTGCGCCGCCATCACCAGGGCATCGATGATGCCCATCTGCTGGCGGCGCTGCTGGAGGACACAAGTGGCCTGGCCGCCGGATGTCTCGCCGCCGCCGGCATTGCGCCTAGCATGGTGCGCGAACGGGTTGAGCAAGAGCTCAACGCCATACCCCAAGTCTCCGGGCCCGGCATGGAGGCGCAGCAGGTCTATTTCACCCAACGTTTGGCGCGTCTCCTGGCTCAGGCCGAAGACGAGGCTAAGGCTCTCCAAGACGAGTATGTCAGCGTTGAGCATCTGCTTCTTGCCATGCTGGGTGACGAGCGTGGCGCAGTCGGAGGTTTGCTGCGATCCCTCGGATTGACTCGTGAGCGGTTGCTCGCCGCGATCAAAAAAATCCGCGGTGGCCAGCGCGTGACCTCGCCTAATCCCGAGACAACCTACCAAGCGCTCGAGCGCTACGGCCGCGATCTCACCACGCTGGCCAGCCAAGGAAAACTCGACCCGGTGATCGGACGGGATGACGAGATCCGGCGAATCGTCCAGGTGCTGTCGCGCCGGACCAAGAACAACCCCGTGCTGATCGGCGATCCTGGCGTTGGCAAGACTGCGATTGTCGAGGGATTGGCGCAGCGCATCGTGCGCGGCGATGTGCCGGAGAGCCTCAAGAATCGCCGCTTGATCGTTCTCGACATGGGCGCATTGATTGCCGGCGCCAAGTTCCGCGGCGAGTTCGAAGAACGGTTGAAGGCGGTTCTCAAGGAAGTGCAAGAGTCCGCAGGAGATGTCGTCCTGTTCATCGACGAGCTGCACACGGTCGTCGGTGCCGGTGCCGCCGAAGGCGCCATGGATGCGTCGAATTTGCTGAAGCCGATGTTGGCGCGAGGCGAGCTGCATTGCATTGGCGCGACCACGTTGGATGAGTACCGCAAATATGTTGAGAAGGACCGCGCGCTGGAGCGGCGCTTCCAGCCGGTGCTGGTCGATCAGCCTAACGTCGAGGACACCATCTCAATTTTGCGCGGCCTTAAAGAACGCTACGAAGTGCACCATGGCGTGCGCATCAAAGACGCGGCGCTTGTGACCGCTGCGGTTCTGTCTCACCGCTATATCAGCGATCGCTTTTTGCCCGACAAGGCGATCGATCTTGTCGATGAGTCCGCCGCCAAGTTGCGGACCGAAATTGATTCGATGCCCACCGAACTGGACGAGGTTTCACGCCGGGTCATGCAACTGGAGATCGAACGGGAAGCCGTGCGCAAAGAGACGGATGCGCCTTCGCGCGAGCGACTGGCCAAGCTGGAAAACGAATTGGCTGGGTTGAAAGCGCAGCAGGCAGAGCTGCGCGCCCGTTGGGAAGTGGAGAAGCAGGCCCTTGGCCGATTGCATACTCTTAAGCAGGAAATCGAGAAAAATAGGGTTGCCATGGCACAGGCGGAGCGCGAGTACGACTTGAACCGCATGGCCGAGCTCAAATACGGCACGCTGGCGCAACTTGAGCGTGAACTGGCGGCCGAGGAGCAACGCTTGCGTCAGAGCGGCGGCATGCAATTGCTCAAGGAAGAAGTCGATGAGGACGACATCGCATCGGTGGTCTCGCGCTGGACCGGGATCCCGGTGTCCCGATTGCTCGAGGGCGAAAAAGAAAAACTGCTCCGGCTTCCCGAGCATCTGCACAAACGCATCGTCGGCCAAGAAGAAGCCGTAGACGCGGTTGCCGATGCAGTCGTGCGCGCCCGCTCCGGCCTCAAAGATCCCAATCGTCCGATCGGCTCTTTTATCTTCTTGGGCCCCACCGGAGTGGGCAAGACCGAGCTCGGCCGCGCCCTGGCCGAGTTTCTCTTCGATGACGAAAACAATATGGTCCGGCTCGACATGTCGGAATATCAGGAGAAGCATACCGTGGCCCGGCTGATCGGCGCGCCGCCGGGTTACGTCGGTTACGAAGAGGGCGGGCAGCTTACCGAAGCGGTGCGGCGCCGGCCTTACGCCGTCGTGTTGTTCGACGAGATCGAAAAAGCTCACCAGGATGTATTCAATGTTTTGCTGCAGATCCTCGACGACGGCCGACTCACTGACGGCCATGGGCGCACTGTCGATTTCAAAAACACCGTGGTCATCATGACCTCCAATGTCGGCAGTCACTTGATCGCCAACTATCGCGGTCGCGAGGATGCGGCGGCGTTTGCCCCCATGCGCGCGCAGGTCCTTGACGCTCTGCGGCGCGAGTTTCGCCCGGAGTTCTTGAACCGCGTCGATGAGATTGTCGTCTTCCATAACCTATCGCGCGAGCACTTAAAGGAAATAACCACAATCCAACTCCGGCGCCTGCAAAGCCGCCTGGACGAGCGCCATATCACCCTGGAGCTGACCGAAGCGGCGCGCGAGCACCTCGCGGTTTCCGGGTACGATCCCAATTATGGTGCCCGGCCGCTCAAACGGTTAATCCAGAAAGAAATCGAAACCGCGCTGGGCCGGTTGATTCTCAAAGGCGAAGTCAAGGACGGCGACACCGTGAACATCGATAAGGAGCCTGAAGCCTCCGCTCTTAAGTTTAGTGTTCTGCTTCATGGCGATGGGCAACAAAGCGGGGCTGCCGAAACGAGGCCAAAGGCCGCGGCCGCCTAGTCTAGAGGTTAGATGGAATCCTATGCGCGAATTTGGGCCTCAAGTTCACCCCGATCGCCCGCTATCGATCACGCTGCTGCCCTGCGGCGCGGTCGACCCAGCAGAGTTGAACGATTTGGCGCGAGCCTTCTCGGCAAAGGGGATGGAGGTGAGGATTGCCAAGCAACGTCCGCTTCCGCAGGAAGCTTTCAATTCGCGACGCCAACAATATCGGGCGGACGAGATCCTCAAAGTTGCGCGCAGCGAACTAGGCGACCGAGTGATGACCGTAACCAACTGTGATCTGTACGCGGACCGTCTCAATTTTGTTTTCGGCTTAGCCGAGTCGTTTGGAAAGTGCGCAGTAGTTTCGTTGTATCGGCTCCGCATCGGTGTCGACGAAGAAAAGTTTCGCCGTCGCGCGGTGAAAGAAGCGGTTCACGAGCTCGGCCATATGTTCGGCCTGGCACACTGCGCCAGGCGGAGCTGCGTAATGGTTTTCAGTAACACTCTTGGTGATACCGACAGAAAAGAGACGAACTGGTGTGAAGGGTGCCAAAGGAAGCTTGAACGATTGGTGCCGCACCTCACGTGCGGCACCAACAAGGAGGTTGGTCATGGCCATTCAGAGGGCTGAATTATCGGTCAAAATAAATCAAACTGGCCGAACCCCGCCTGGACAGCTCCATTGCAGTATAGCAACATGCTTCGATCCTAAAGATTCCAGCCCTCAATCTCGGCCGTATTCTCGAATAGGTAGTTGGCAGGTGCTAATCCCACAAGAGCGTGAGTAGACCCTCGGCGCTTCTTTGGACGCTTATGCTAAATCGCTGTCCTTCTCGATTGAGCAGATCTTCAAGCCGCTGTGAATCGACTGTAGAAGCGCGGTTCAGGCGAAAGCGGCGGACCTGGGTTGGTATCATCCGCAGCGCAATAAGTTTACCCGTGGTCGGATTCATATCCGCAAGGTAGATCAGACCGAGATCGCCGCGAAAGTGCTCGTAACCGCTGATGCCCTCATAATCATTAAAAAAATCGCCGCAGCCGTAAAGAATGAGGCGCCCCTTGTAGACTTCGATAGCTTTGACATGGTGCGATGAATGGCCGTGAACAATATCGACTCCAGCCTCGTCGACAAAACGATGGGCGAGTCTTTTCTCGCTGGACGGAATCTCATAACCCCAATTGCTTCCCCAGTGGATCGAGACAACGACGATATCACCGGTTCGTTTAATCGCACTGATTGCTTGCGCCAGGAGGCGCACGGGATCGTCCGGTTGGGACTCTATCATGTGCAGCCCGGGCCGGTTTTCGCGGGCCGACCATTGGACCGGAATGCCACTCGAAACCGAGCCCAGGCTGAAAACGATGACTCTGTTGCCTTCGCCGGTTTCCAGGAGCGCGGGCCGCTGTGCTTCTTGGAGGTTGCGGCCTGCGCCGGCGTGCTTGATCTCTGCTTTGTCTAGCGTGTCGAGGGTCTCGAGCAGCCCGGGAATTCCCCAGTCGAGCATATGATTGTTCGCGAGGGCGCAGCAATCGACCCCGGCGACGGTAAGAGCCGGGATGTTGTTCGGATTCATTTTGTAATGAACATCTTTGCTCTGCCAGTGGGTGTCGCTACGAGTGATGGCCGTTTCTAAATTGATTATCTTCGCTCGCGGTTTTTCGCGCTGGAACACTTCCAAGGCGTCGCCCCAGATGTAGCGGAAATCGAGGGGGCAAGGCAGCGCACCGTTCGCTCGCTCAGCGAGCTTTACATAGTCCGACGCATTCTCGACGCTTGGCTCGTGGAGTCGTGGGTCTCCCGGATGGGGTAGGGCTTGATCGATCCCGCGGCCGGTCATCACATCACCGCACAAGAACAAGGTCACATTTTCGTTCATATCGTAGGATATGCTTGTGTGTGGAATCGCCTTTAGAGAAGTAACTCATCGAAGCAATCCGGCGACAACCATCTCGACGGCTTGTTCGGGCGTCAGGCCATGGGCCATCAAGGTCTCGAGCTGCTTTTGATCGATGCTGCCGATCGCCGCTTCGTGGGTAACCTTGGCCAGAGGATGGCTCACCCTGACGATCGGGATTGCTTGGGCCAGTGCCTGGTCTTTGACGATCTCCATGCAGTCGACATGGCCCCGCGCGCCTTGGGCCTTGCCGTCCGTAACTCCCGTGACTTCCGCTCTGGCATGGCCTTCCAACGCAACCCGAGTCTTGATCAGGCTTCGTGCGTTTTCTCCTGAAAGCACCACTTCTTCTCTGATTCTGATGTCATCGTCCGCGTGGCCGAAGACTTTAGCAGTCAATTCAGCGACCGCGTAGGCATCAACCTCCACCGTGTAATCGATGCGCAGCTTGCCCACTCGGCCCGACGTCAAAGAGAAATCAGAAAGATAACGGCCGTGGGGATGGATCCGAACCCTTGCTTTTGGGAGGACGGTCACCCCGCCGAAAGGACCATGATAATGCCCCTCGCTGTAGAGAAGCCGGGCGCCTGATTCAATTTCGATTACCCCGTCCATGGCGTGCTCTACGTTCCGTGCCCTGGGGAAAAAACAGTGGGCGATGACCTTCGCGTCGCTGTCTTGCTCAGATTTTAACCGGACTTGAATCATCTGCCTTCCAGTGTCGTGCAGGACTCCGATGCACAGGTGAACTGGATTTGCGATTTGAGCCTCTCGTTTGACGGTAATCTGAGTGGCGAGGACATCGGCTTTTCTTTCGCTCCGGATGATCACACCGGGGATTTCTTGCTGGCTCAGAAGATCGAGGCCGCTGGCGACAACATGGGCAACCTGGCTGTCTGTGAGGACCGCACTGTCCGTACCCATGCGCCGTAAGATTTGAGAAATTTCATTTAGCTCAGGCATGATGACACTCCTGCCCATCGCAGACCGTACACCGGCGCGACTTGTAGTGCTCGGCAACTTCAGCCGGCGTCCCGGTGAGAACGATCTTGCCGCCGCATAATTGCGACGCCCGATCGGCAATTCGCACCATCTCTTCGCGATGGGTAATCAAAAGCACTGAGGCACCAGCATCCTTAAATGAATGGATGACTTCTGCGATCTCGCCGATGGAAAGCAAATCTATGCCGGAATCGGGCTCGTCGAGCAGTGCGAGTTTGGGTGTCAGGGCGAATACCGACGCCAATTCGATGCGCTTTCTTTGCCCACCGCTTAACGTCTTGTCGAGATTTCTTTGCAGGTATAGTTCGGGAGCGAGGCCCACTTTACGCAGGTATGTTGCACCGTCGACGGATCGCCGCCCGAGGTTCAAATAGTCTGCTACCGAGATCCCTTCGAGCCGGGCGGGTTCCTGCCAGCACAAGGTGATCCCGAGTTGGGCGCGCTCGTAGAGTCGGAGCGCATTGATGGACCTGCCTTCAAATAAGATCTCGCCTCTGGTTGGACTGTATCCTTCACAACCTAAGATCACGTAAGCCAGTGAGCTCTTGCCGGATCCGTTGGTTCCCACGAGAGCGTGGATTTCGCGGGGGTTTATAGCTAGCTCAAGACCATCGAAAATGGTTTGTCCTCCGATCTGGATGGAAAGATTTTTGATTTCTAATAGGTGCATAGTTATTTCGCACTGCTTACTCGTTGGGATTCATTCGTGTGCTAAGACATCGCCGAGTGAATCGAGGCGATACAGGCGCTGGATCGTTTCCGCCAAGAGTGGTGCCAATGACGAGACCTGGAGGGGCAGAGGAAATAGCTCGGGTCTGGGCACACTGTCGGAGACATAAATCCTTGTAATTGGCAGTTGTGCCAGCCGCTCGGCAGCGTTCCCCACGAACAAACCGTGGCTCGCCACGACTTTGATACCGGAGGATGAGCAGCCGGCGTCGAGCAGCGCTTTAACTGCCTTCTCTATCGTTGCGCCGGTCGTGATCATGTCATCGACGACGACTATTTCTCTGTTACGAACATCGCCGATGATGCGTTGGACGGTGACTTCGGCGCCGCTAATGCGAGTTTTATGAATTATCGCCACTGACAAACCGAGTAGCCTGGCATAGTGCTCGGCCATCTTGACGGCGCCGAGGTCGGGAGAGACGATCACGGCGTCTTTGTCCACTGACGGTCGAACGGCTTCGGCCAATATCGGGATGGCGCTTACATGTTCTACCGGAATCGCAAACGCGCTTTCGACGGCGCGACTGTGAAAATCCACGACCACGACGCGCTGTAGCCCGCTGGCGGCAATCAGATCGGCAAGCAGCCGCAAGCTCACGGGCTCGCGCCCGTGAGCGCGGCGGTCCTGCCGAGCGTAGCCGAAATAAGGGATCACGGCGGTCAAGTGAGTCGCCCCCGCGCGGCGGCAAGCATCGGCCATAAGAAATAGTTCAAAGAAGTGCTCGTCCACCGGGGGACAGGTCGGCTCAATCAGATAAACGTCGCACCCGCGCACGCTTTGTTGGATCTCGATGTTCAACTCACCGTCGGGAAAACGCTCCAAAATCCGCGGCGCAAGCTCCACCCCGAGCTTTTTTGCAACCTCTTCCGCAAGGGTATAGTTCGACGAACCTGTTAAGATCTCAAGACTCATGGTTTCTTCTCGTTAGCCGGCACGATCGGCGTACCGGGCACCAAAGTCCCTTTCTAAATTCGAAATTCGAATATCGAAATCCAAAACAATTGCAGAATTCGCAAGTAAAAAAATTTCAAAACTCAAGCTCGAACCGGAGTTGTTTGGAACATTTGGTTTTTTAGTCATTTGATATTTTTCGAGCTTGGGATTTCCCTTCCCTGGCAGCCTAGCTTGCCAGCCTTTCGGCTGCGTCTGAATTTCCCGCAACATCCGGCTCCAACGAAAAGCCCAATGCTTCGTCTACCGTTTTCAAAAACTCAAAACGAATTCCCTCGCGCGCCGGAATTGAGATTTCCTCCAGGTCTTTCCGATTGAAGTCGGGGAGCAGCACGCAGGCGACGCCTGCCCTTTTGGCCGCCAGTACTTTCTCTTTGATGCCGCCCACCGGCAGGATTAAGCCGCGCAGGCTGATCTCGCCAGTCATCGCAACGTCTTTGCTGATTCGGCGTTGAGTGAGCAGCGAGACGAGGGCGACAAACAGCGTGACACCAGCGCTGGGCCCATCTTTTGGGATAGCGCCGGCGGGGAGATGAATGTGCACATCGTTGTTTTTAAAAAAGTCGGGATCGATGCCGAGCGTCTCCGCGCGCGATTTGACCAGGCTTAATGCCGCCTGGGCGCTTTCTTTCATGACATCGCCGAGCTGCCCGGTTAATAGTAATTTGCCGTCGCCGGACATCTTGGTCGCTTCGACGAATAAGATATCGCCGCCGAAAGGCGTCCAAGCCAAACCGGTCGCTACACCAGGGAGGCTCGTACGCAGCGCAATCTCGTTGAAAAACTTCGGCGGACCAAGACAACTGCGAATGAATTCCGTATCGACGGTGACCGCTTCTTTCAGTCCTTCGGCGACGCGTGTCGCCACGACGCGGCAGACGGACCCCAATTCGCGCTCCAATTGGCGCACCCCGGCTTCACGCGTATAGGAACGGATGATTTCGCGGAGCGCATCGTCCGTAAAGATAATTTCTCCCGGTATGAGCCCATTTTCTAGGGTTTGGCGGCGAACCAGATAGCCTTTAGCGATAGCTAGCTTGTCTTCCTCGATGTAACCCGGCAGCTCCAAAATCTCCATCCGATCGCGCAGCGGCGGTGGAATCGTGTCGAGCACATTGGCCGTGGCGATGAACAAGACCTGGCTTAGATCGAAAGGAACTCCAAGGTAGTGGTCTTGAAAGGTTGAGTTTTGCGCGGGGTCGAGAACTTCCAGCAACGCCGCTGAGGGATCGCCGTGAAAACTGGCGCTCAGCTTATCGATCTCATCCAACATGAAGATAGGGTTTCTACTGCCGGCCTTGCGAATCCCCTGGATAATGTTTCCGGGAAGGGCGCCGATGTATGTACGCCGATGGCCGCGAATCTGCGCTTCGTCGTGAACGCCGCCGAGGCTCTGTCGGATGAACTGCCGGTTCATGGCGCGCGCGATGCTTTGGCCAAGCGATGTCTTTCCGACTCCCGGCGGGCCGACAAAGCATAGGATCGGACTTTTCCCCAGGGGGTTGAGCTTGCGAACCGCCAGGAATTCAATAATGCGTTTTTTGACTTTTTCCAGGTCATGGTGATCGGTGTCGAGAATTTCTCGTGCCTTCGGTAAATCGATCCGTTCTTCAGTAAACACATTCCACGGCAACTCGGTAATCCAGTCGAGAAACGTGCGGATCACCGAATGTTCCGCGGACATCTCGGACGTGCGCTCAAGCCGAGATAGTTCCCGTAATGCCTCTTTTTCTACTTCAGGCGGCGCTTTGAGCGCTTCGATCTTCTTCCGTAGTTCTTCGACCTCGACGTTCTTTCCTTCTTCTTCGCCCAGTTCCTTTTTTATGGCCTTGAGTTGTTCGCGCAGAAAATACTCACGCTGCGCTTTGTCCATGGATTCTTTTGTTTCCGCTTTGATTTTTTTGGTCAGTTCCAATAGCTCGACCTGGCGTGACAGGTGCCGGGAAACCATTTGCAGGCGGGTCTCCACATCGAGAGTGGCCAGGATTTCCTGCTTATCGGCGGTCGGAAGGTCAAGCGTGGAGGCGATGAAATCGATGAGAGCTACCGGTTCTTGGATGTTTTCGATTGTCGACCTGAGTTCAGCCGCAGGTTGGGGGAGCAGGGACAGTGTTTTGGCGGCCTGCTCGCGCAGATGCATAATTCTCGCCTCGAACTCCTTGGTTCGTGGCGCGCTCTCTTCCAACAACAACGTCCGTGCGACCAAGAAGGGATCTGTCTGAAGAATTTCAACGATTTTGAAACGCTGCCGCCCTTGAACGATAAGCTGGCGCTGGCCATCACGGGAGGGGGACATGCGTAGAACTTCGGCAGCGGTACCGATTTCGTACAGATCTTTGATTTGGGGGGCTTCCACCCCGGGGTCTTTCTGCAGGACGATGCCGATTGGGAGCTGATGGCGCACCGCTTCTTCGACTGCCTGAAGACTTGCGGGACGGCCGATCGTAAGGGGCAAGACGGTGTGAGGGAATAGCACAGAGTTTCGCAGCGGCAGGATGGCCAACGTGCCGGGGGGAATCTGCGCGCTGGGTTGTGTTGCAGGGCTTTCGTCTAGCGAGTGTTGTTCTATCATCATAAGCTCTTTCTCAGCTGAGTGATTAACAGCCCGTTTTTGAAGCGCGTCTCCGCAATCGTAAATCTTACGCCGGGGATCAAGCTCAAGCGGCGCTCAAAACGCCCCAGCGGAATCTCCCAGATCGTGAGTTCGCCTTCGGTGCAACACACGGGCAGCGGCCGTGTGCCGGCGATAATTAACTCGTCGCCCTCTACGCGGATATCGATCTGATTCGCTTCTGCACCCGGCAAAGCGGTGATGACCCACCAAGCCAGACTGGTTTTCACCACATTGACCGAAGGGGCCCAGACGCCCGCCCGGCTGCTTGGAGCCAGGTAGTGGCTGGTGCCGGCGATCTGCAATAAGTTTCTCTGAATCCTTTCGGCTTGCTCCATCAGTTCGCTGGCTTGCTGCCAATTCCATAGTTCCCATTTCATATGACCGTGCTCCTAGTCGCTCGAGACGAGCAACGAACGACTTCACCAAAGCTGCCAACAAATTCCATTGCCGCATCAAAGTCATTGGACTCATTGTCGTTTCATCATGCTGCGTGTTGGAGACTTCTTGCTCCAAGGATCGCCTGCAACTGTGGCCGTTCGACAACTTCTTTTTCCAAGAGCAGCTTGCCCAAATCCTCCAACGCCTGCCGGTGAGCGACGAGAATTTCCGTTACCTTTTCATGGGTCTCGGAGAGAATTTTTTTTACTTCGGTGTCGACCAGGTGTGCCGTTTGCTCGCTGTATTCCTTCGGCACATGAGTTGGTATCGGAAGAAATAAGGGGGTCCGGGGACCCTCCAGGGAAACCAAGCCGACCTTTTCACTCATGCCGAATTGCGTCACCATCGTTCGGGCGATCTCGGTGGCTTTCTGAAGATCGTTTTGGGCGCCGGTCGAAACGTCACCAAAAATCATCTCCTCTGCGACACGCCCACCCAGAAGAACGTGAATTCGCGCCAAGAGCTCCGAGCGAGTCATCAGATAACGGTCTTCGGTTGGAAGTTGTTGCGTGTAGCCGAGTGCCGCAACGCCGCGAGGGATAATCGAGATCTTCTCCACCGGGTCCGCGCCCGGGACCAGCTCAGCGACGATGGCGTGACCGGATTCGTGATAAGCCGCGGTTTGTTTTTCCTTCGGGCTGATGATGCGGCTTTTCTTTTGTAAGCCTGCAATGACCCGCGCAATCGCTTCATCAAAGTCCGCCATTTCCACAGCGTCTTTGCCCTGGCGGGCGGCCAAGAGGGCTGCTTCGTTGACGATATTGGCGAGGTCCGCGCCGACAAAACCAGGCGTCTTTGCTGCTATCACGCTCAGGTCAACGGCAGGGGAGAGTGTCACTTTTTTCGCGTGCAGCCGAAGAATTCTCTCCCGGCCTTTGAGGTCGGGCCGGTCGACTAGCACCTGGCGGTCGAATCGGCCGGGCCTTAAAAGGGCGGGATCTAAAATCTCCGGCCGATTGGTGGCGGCCATGATAATAACGCCCTGATTGGGATCGAAACCATCCATTTCCGCGAGCAGTTGATTGAGCGTTTGTTCACGCTCGTCATGACTGCTGAGGATGTTCATCCCCCGCGCTTTTCCGAGCGCGTCCAGCTCATCGATGAAAATGATGCTGGGCGCGTGCATGACCGCTTGGGCAAAGAGATCCCGCACACGTGCGGCGCCCACGCCGACGAACATTTCGACAAAGTCGGAGCCGGAAATACTGAAAAAAGGGACCCCAGCTTCGCCGGCTACTGCCCTTGCCAACAATGTTTTCCCGGTACCCGGAGGCCCCAAGAGCAGCACGCCTTTGGGGAGGTGACCGCCAAGTCTCTGATATTTGGCAGGGTTCTTGAGAAACTCGACGACTTCTATGAGCTCTTCCTTGGCCTCGTCGATCCCTTCGACGTCCGCGAAAGTAACCCCGGTTTTCTGCTCAATGAAAACTTTGGCTTTGCTCTTGCCGATTTGCATCAGGCCGCTACCGCCGGCTCCCATCTTGTTAATGAGAAAACTCCAGACGAGAAAAAACAGCATGACAGGGATTACCCAGGATAGAATGGTGGGCAGCCAAGTGCTGGTCACTTCGCCGCGATAAGGAATTCCAGCCTCCTCCAGATCTTCCGTTAGTTTGGGATCTTCGACCCTGACCGTCATAAACGGCAACGGCAGGGCGCTCTTGTCGTCATATTTGATCTGCTTAAACCTTTCTTCGGAAAGAGCTTGTTTGACACCCCCGGCCTTGATGTCACCAGTGATCGTATCGTGCCCGACGGCGAGGTTTGTGACCAAATTCTGCTTAACTAACGTTTTAAACTGGCTATAGTTGATCACCTCTGGGCGCGGTGCGAGAAAATAGGTCTGTATCAGCAGAAAGATTGCCAGGCTGATGAATACGTACCAGACCGTAAACTGTTGTTTGTCGTTCATGACTATCGCCCTCGGACTTGATCAGGTCATGCGCGGCCGCTCATCCCGCTGTCTTAAAAGGATCCCGGGTGCGTCATGAACCAAGCCCGCTAATTTCGTAGAACTCTCACTTGGAGGATTGCTCCAATAGCCGGATAGCTGTTTCGCCCATCAAACTCATGGGTCATCCCCGGCAACGTGTGAAACGTAAGGCGTGAAACGTACATGATTTTGAACCTCCGCACCGAAATCGAAACTCATCAATAACTTATCCGCGCAAGCAAGATGCCAACCCTTTAGCCTAAGCTGGTAACCGAAAAGCCACGCAAGTGTCAGAAGCAATTTCTCATCGACGCGAAGTATTAACAATTTTTTTTGCAGAGTTGGATACGCGTTAGGAGTCAAGCACCGTCACCAGCATCTCGGTTACGGGTTTCGCCGGTCGCAAGTTAGGCACTTCTGATCCTTGTGGCGATGCATCGAGCGGAGGTCCAATATTAAGAGTGTCGGCGCCTATTTTATCAGGAATACGAATTGTTCCGCTCTCCGATTTTTCAAAGTAATCAGCGCGTCCACCTGCGGCACGCGTCTTGCCAGGCTGTCCACACATTAGCTCACATTACCTCTGGAAGGAGAATAGTCTATGAAGGCCGTAGGTTTGCGGCTAGATCGGCGGAATTCCCAAAAGGAGAAGGTCCGTGGAACTTGTGCGATGTTAACCAGGCTTTCGCAGGGCGCGTTTAAGAATCCAGGTCGGTGACTCGACTGGACAAGCAAATGGAAGATCGCACAAAAAAGGATTGTCCTGGAGTGAAATGGCTTGCCAACTACGCTGTTCTGGGACCCTGCGACTATCTCGATATATTCGAGGCAGCAGATACGGGTACGGCAACCAAAGTCGCACTTTAGTTCGCTCCTTGGGTCACGGGACGACCGAGACGGTGGGTCGCGACGCCGTGGGGTCGTTTTACCGCTAGCCACGGAGATCAAGGGTAAAGAATCAGCATGCTTGAGATCGATGGCTCGCTGTACTCGGGGAGCGGCACCATCGTGCGTCAGGCGGTTGCATTCGCGGCGCTGACTGGAACCGCGATCCACATCTTCAATGTTCGCATCAAACGGCCCAAGCCCGGACTGCGCCGCCAGCACGCTCAGGCTGTCGAAGCCATTCGCCAGCTTGTCGACGGCAGGACTGAAGGCGCAGTTGCAGGGGCGGGAGAATTTGTTTTCCGCCCCGGCAGGCCAACGAGAAGCCAGAATTTTACCTGGGATATCGGATCCGCGGGATCAACCACGGCATTGGCGCTGGCGGTGCTGCCGGTCTTGGCGCTTGGTGCGGCTCCCGTATCGATCGAGCTGCGCGGCGGCCTTTTTCAAGATTTTGCTCCTTCGTTTTATCATTTCGAACATGTGCTGCTGGTGCTGCTCCGTCGCATGGGTGTCGAAGCGAGCGCACGCATGGAGCGGCCCGGTTATGTGCCCAGCGGCCAGGGAATTTGGCATCTCGCCGTAACGCCAGCCCGAAGGACTCTCCGTTCGTTGCTCTTGGATTCGCCAGGTACAGTCGAACGGATCTGGGGCATTGCGCTAGCATCGCGACTCAAAGAACAATCGGTCAGCGACCGCATGGCGGAATCGGCAAAGCGCGCCTTCGGAGCGGCTGGGTATCATGCCGATATTCAGGTGCTGTACGAGGAGAGCGCGTTGCAGCCGGGAGCCGGCCTTGCGGTCTTCGCTGACTTGAGCAGCGGCGCGCGACTCGGCTCCGACCGAGCGGGGGCTCCGGGCCGGCGCTCGGAAACCATCGGCAGATACGTCGCGCGCTGCCTGATCGAGGATTTAAAAACCGGTGCGACCCTCGATCGCTACGCCAGCGACCAGATCATTCCATTGGCGGCGCTGGCAGCCGGCGAAAGCAAGTTCCGCATCCCACGGGTGTCGGAGCATATCGAAAGCAGCGCGTGGTTAAGCCGTGAGTTTCTCGGCGCTGAGGTGAGGGCTGACGGGCATGAGCTGGTAGTCAAGGGCGTCGGTTTTTGAGCGCCGCGACCTAGAAAGAGACTGGAGTCTTGCGGTACGCCCCCGTTCGTGTCAACCACGGCTCGAGTCCCCAGGATCCTTCTGGAAGCGATTCAAGACCGCCTATGATCAATGCACCGCCTGGAGATAAGCTCTCCGTAAGCCTGCGCAAGGTTTCTCTCTGCAATTCTTCGTCAAAGTAAGTAAAGACAAGATTGCGGCAGAGGATCAGGTGAAACGTTCCTTCGGGTGCGCGCTCCCGAATATCCTGCACTCTGAATGTCACGCAGGCGCGATACTCGTCCTTAAGGCAAAGTTCCTCGCCTACGGTCACGAACACCTGAGTTCGCCATTTCGCCGGCAATTGCTTCAGGCTGCTCGCGCGATAGCAGCCTCGCTCGGCTCGCTGGATTGCCTGGGGATCGATATCGGTCGCGACAATGCGCAAGCGCATGACCGGGAACTGCGCCGCTAACCGCTGTCGCCAGATTATCGCGACGGTGTACGGTTCTTCACCTCCCGAGCATCCCCCGCTCCAGCAGCGCAGTTCAGCTTCTCCACCCCCAAGCATCAATGCCGCCAAGTGAGGCAGGATCTCATCCTCCAGCTGCTGAAAGACCCTCTGGTCACGATAAAAACGTGAAATAGAAATCCAGCATAGCGTATCCAGCAATGCCCATTCGCCGGGATGATTTTCGAGGTAGTCTCTATAGGCGTCAGCACTCGGCAATCTCAACTCCCGCAGACGGCGGTTAAGGCGCCTGTAAACCTGGCGTCGAACTTTTCGAAAGCCAGGCCAGCTCAAATGTAGCCGCGGCAAGCACCATTGTAGAAAATGCACGCCCTCGGGATCGGTGATCAACAAAACTCTCCTGAGCGGAAAATGTTTTCAAAAACGCCGCGCTGCGAATCAGCCGATCTCAAGCGCCCCTTGACCGGCGAGACGGCTTCTAAACCGCTACGGCGGAATTTTCGCTGCCGTAAACGTTGGGTACATACCTGTCGGCCTGCAGGTCATTTTCCCAGGTTACGCCGTCGAGGAGGTAGCGAAACTCATAGTCGCAGTCAGGCCTCAGATAGATCTTTGAGCGTTTCATCGGTGTATGCTTCTATTCCAATCGTTAAACCGCCAACCAGGTGAACCGTGTTGGCGAAAGCGGCAAACTCTTAGGAGTCGTGAAGGTAACCTTAAAATCGGCTTTGTCTTGAAATATTTGTTTTTTAAAACACATGAGTAATTCCTCTCGGCGTAGGGTGGAAGCAATATCAGAATTTTTTTGCAATGAGCGTTGCGCGGGATATTTCGCACGATGACGAACGATGGGCGGAATCCCCGCTGCGATGCCAACCGGGCATGCAGGCCTTGGACAATCCATGCGATCTGTCCTGGCCTATTGTGGCATCACGTCGGTTCAATGGCGACGCTTGCGTCAAGGCGAAAGCATCAACTAAAATTCGGCACAGTTTTCGCGTGCTATTGGGGCAGGCAGGAGGGGCTCTGGTTTTAGGAAAGTCCTCAGAGTTCAAACTCAAAACCCAAGGCGGAAAATAAAGGGGGAAAATAGATGTATAAGCGAATCTTGGTGCCTTTGGACGGATCGGAGTTATCGGCGGGAATTCTTCCTTACGTTCGCTGGCTGGCCCCCGCGCTCAAGTCGCCGGTGGAGCTCCTGCACGTGAACGACCCTGCCCGTCTAGCGCGAAACTCGCCGCCCATGCAGCGCGGTGGCTATCTGGAAAAGGTCGCCGCGTCTTTTCCCGGAGGCGCCGGCGTAAAATGTACAATCGTGCCGGGAAACCCCGCAGAGATAATAATCAACATGGCGAGTGCTGAGCCGGGAACCCTGGTCACCATGGCAACCCACGGTTATTCCGGGGCCATGCGCTGGCTGCTCGGCAGTGTTGCCGAGAAAGTCTTGCATGCGCTAACCAGCGATTTGTTGTTGGTGCGACCCGAGGACACAAACGGGAGCGGCGAGGTCGAGCTTAAGAAAATTTTGGTGCCGTTGGACTGTTCCGAGGCGGCTGAAAAGGTACTGCCGGTTGTTTCGCGACTGGCCAATCAACTGGATCTCGAAGTTCTGTTGGTGCATGTCACAAAACATGTCTATACCGGACCACCGGACGCCTTTGTACCGGTGTTTGGCGCGATTCCGAATCTGCAAGAACTGTGGGAACACGACAAGGCGGAAGGAAACAAATATTTGAGCGAAAAAGGGGACCAATTGCGGGCGCAGGGTATACGCCGTTTATCGACCCGGTTGATTGAAGGAGGTGTCGACGGGGCGGCTGGCGAAATTGTTGAGCTCGCTCAAAAGATCCCGGGAAGCCTGATAGCTATGACCAGCCATGGTCAAACCGGCATTGGACGATGGCTCGGCAGCGTTACGAAACGGGTGGTCCAGCATTCGAAAAGCCCGGTGTTAGTCGTC
>Ga0209640_10000602_pt1 | contig 28328 bp, 29 predicted proteins | sample RifCSP10_1_FD_184018 | JGI IMG/M metagenome (GOLD analysis project Ga0209640, IMG submission 184018) | Soil microbial communities from Rifle, Colorado - Rifle CSP2_sed 10_1 (SPAdes) (version 2) | ecosystem: Environmental > Terrestrial > Deep subsurface > Rock core/Sediment | place: Rifle... | reverse complement strand
CCGTTCTTGATCTGCTCGCGGATGGCGCGGACGAAGCCGTACGGCCCGTCGCACTCCCGGGCGTGGCCGGAGGTCAGGAAGTGGCCGGCCGTCGTGGTCAGGAAGTAGCCGGCCGCGAAGACCCGCGGGCCCGGGTACTGGCCCGCCGCGAAGGCCCGCTTCCACGCCACGTCCATGAAGTGCGCGGCGCCCGCGCACCGCACCCCGATCACCCCGCTCTCGGTCAAGGCCTGCATCAGCCGGTGGCCGAAGAGGGCGGTCTGCTCGGCGACGGAGGCGCCGGTGGACGCGAGGTAGTCGGGATGGATGTGGACGTCCCAGAGGCCCGGCAGGAGATAGGCGCCCTGGAGATCCACGACCTCCGCGTCCGCGGTGGCGGGCGCGCGGCCGGCCTCGAGCACCTCCACGACGCGGCCGCGCTCGATGGTGACGCTGGCGCCGGGGATGGGGTGCGGGCGCACGCAGTCGATCAGGGTGGCGTTGGTCAGGACCCGGCGCATCCCGGTGATCCTGCCAGACCGCCCGGGACAGGTCAAATCGGCGTGGTCCCGGCCGCCGGCCGGCCGATCACGTCTTGACATCCCCACGCGGCCCCGCTATAAATCGAAACGCTGTTTCAAAGTTTTGGACTCGGAGACCCCAGCTCGGTGGCGCGCGAGGTCGCGGGAATCGTTCGGGCCATGCAGGTCCTGGAGGCGCTGGCCATCAGTCGCGACGGCAGCAGCGTCAAGGACCTGAGCCGCGCCATCGGGTGCGGAAAGGGGACCATCTCGAAGATGCTGGGCACGCTGGAGCGCCGCCACTACGTCCGGCGGGACGCGGCGAGCGGCCGCTTCAGCCTGACGTGGCGCCTGCTCGCCCTGGCCTTCGGCCACGCCGACCAGGCGGGCATGCCGCGGGTCTTCCTGCCGGTGCTCCAGGAGCTGGCCGACGAGACCGACGAGCTCGTCCAGCTCGCGGTGGTCGATGGCGACCAGGTGCTCTTCGTGGCGAAGGCCGAGGGCCGCGGACAGACCATCCGCCTCCTGCCCCTGGTCGGCCTGTGGGCCCCCCTGCACGCGACGGCGGCGGGGAAGCTCTGGCTCTCGACGCTGCCCGCCCGGGAGCTGTCGCGGGTGCTCGGCCGCCGGCTCCCGGCGGTGGCCCCCAAGACCATCACCTCGATCGAGACGCTCCGGAGGGAGCTCGAGCGCGTCCGCGCCGCGGGCTACGCCCTGGCCGATGAGGAGCTGGCCGAGGGCGGGCGGGCCATCGCGGCGCCGATCACGCGCGAGGGGGCGATGGTGGGCGCGGTCGCGCTCTCCGGTCCGGCCTATCGGCTCTCGCTCGAGCGGCTGCGCGGGCTCGCCGACCGGGTGACCGGGGCGGCCACGCGGCTCGCGTCGATCTGGCCGCCGCACGTCAGCGCGAAGGACTTCACCGCGTGAGCCGCTTCGAGTACCACCAGCCCGAGAGCCTGCGGGACGCCGTCGCCCTCGCCGGGCGCTTCGGCGCGGAGGCGAGCTTCCTGGCCGGCGGCACCGACCTGATCGTCCAGATCGAGCGCGGGCGGGTCGCGCCCCGCCACGTGATCGGCCTGCACCGGGTTCCCGGCCTCGCCGGGATCGCGGCCAACGGCCGCATCATCCTGGGGGCCCGCGTCACCCATCGCGCGATCGAGCAGGCGCCGGCGCTGGCCGGCGCGCTCCGCTGCCTCATCGAGGGCGCCGAGGTGATCGGGGGCCATCAGGTGCGCAACGTCGCCACCGTGGGGGGCAATCTGGTGAACGCCTCGCCGGCGGCGGACCTGGCGCCCTGCCTGCTGGCTCTCGACGGCGTGGTCGCGCTCGTCGGGCCCGGCGGGGAGCGGGAGCTGCCGGTCGAGCGCTTCCTCCTCGGGCCCAACCGGACGGCCCGGCGGCCCGACGAGCTGCTGAACCGCGTGAGCCTGCCCGGGTTGCCCGCGCGCACGGCCAGCGCGTTCCTGAAGGCGGGCCGGCGGCGCGCGATGGAGATCTCGGTGGTGTGCGTGGCGGCCCGGCTCACGCTGGACGCGAGCCTCGAGCGCTGCCTGGAGGCCCGCGTCGCCCTCGGCGCGGTGGCGCCGACGGCGGTGCGGGCGCACGAGGCGGAGCGGGCCCTCGAGGGCCAGCCCGTCGGCGGCGAGGCGTTCCGGCGCGCGGCGGAGGCGGCCCGGGCGGCGTGCCGTCCCATCGACGACGTGCGCGCATCGGCGGCGTTCCGGGAGCATCTGGTCGGGGTCCTGGTCCGGCGCGCGCTCGACCGCTGCGTCGAGCGCGCGCGCCAGGCCACCTAGCCCGGACCATTCATGAACGGGCTCGACCGAGACCGGACGGGTGGCGGCGCGGACGCCTGCGGGGCGACCGACCACACTGCCTGAACGCGGAGGGAGGCCATGGCGAAGATTCCGATCACGCTTCAGATCAACGGCGAGCGCCACGAGGCGCTCGTCGAGCCCGATCGCACGCTGCTCGACGTGCTGCGCACGGAGCTGGGTCTCACCGGGACGAAGACCAACTGCCTCGACGCGGAGTGCGGGGTCTGCACGGTGCTCGTGGACGGCCTGGCCGTGAACTCGTGCCTGTACCTGGCGGTGGTGGCCCAGGGCCGGGCGATCACGACCATCGAAGGGCTGGCGCCGGCCGGCTCGGGGCGGGCGCCGGCCGGCACGCTCCACCCCTTGCAGCAGGCCTTCGTGGAGCACGGGGCGGTGCAGTGTGGTTACTGTATCCCGGGCATGATCCTGTCGGCCAAGGCCTACCTCGACGACCACCCGCGGCCGAGCGAGGCCCAGATCCGGGAGGCGCTGGCCGGCAACCTGTGCCGGTGCACCGGGTACCAGAAGATCGTGGACGCGGTGCTGGCCGCGGCGCAGCGCATGGCGGGCGGGGCGGTGGCGTCGTGAGCGGGGCCACGCGGGTGGTCGGACACTCGCTGCCGCGTCTCGACGCGCCGGGCAAGGTGACGGGGAGCGCCGTCTACGCCGCGGACTTCGCGCTGCCCGGCATGCTCTACGGCAAGGTCTTCCGGAGCCGCGAGCCGCACGCGCGCCTCGTCCGGCTCGACACCAGCCGCGCGGCGGCCATCGCCGGCGTGCGCGCGGTCATCGCGGCCGCCGACGTGCCGGACGTCCGCTACGGGGCCGCGGTGAAGGACGAGCCGGTCTTCGCCCCGGACATCGTCCGCTACGTCGGCCAGCCGGTGGCCGCCGTCGCCGCGGTCACGCTCGAGGCGGCGGAGGCGGCGCTGGCCGCCATCGAGGCGGTCTACGAGCCGCTCGCGCCGGTGCTCGACCTGGCCGCGGCGCTCGCCCCGGGCGCCCCGCTGGTCCACGAGGGCTGGCAGGCCTACACCGCGATCCCGATCCTCCAGCGCGACGGCAACGTGTGCAACCGCGCCCGCATCGTGGTCGGCGACGTCGAGCGCGGCTGGGCGGAGGCCGACCGGGTCTTCGAGCACCGGTTCACGACCGCGATGGTGCACCAGGGTTACACGGAGCCGCGCGCGGCGGTGGCCGCGTGGGACAGCTCGGGGCAGGTCACGGTCTGGTCGAACACCCAGCTCCCGTTCGACGTGCAGGCCACCCTGGCCGACATCCTCGCGATCGCGCCGTCGAAGATCCGCGTGATCGTGCCGGGGGTCGGCGGCGGGTTCGGCGGCAAGCTGCGCGTCGGCGTCGAGCACTTCGCGGCGCTGCTCGCCCGCAAGGCGGGCCGGCCGGTGAAGGTGATGACGACGAGCGAGGAGGAGCTCACCGCCGCCTACCCGCGGCAGGGCACGGTCATCGAGCTCAAGACCGGGGTGACGCGCGACGGCCGCCTCACCGCGCGGCAGGGCCGCATCTACTTCGACACCGGGGCCTTCGCCGGGTCGGGCCCGGGCGTCGCGTCGGTGGCGACGCTGGTCCTGGCCGGGCCGTATCGCACCCCGAATCTCCACCTGGAAGGCTACGCGGTCTATACCAACAAGACGAACTGCGGCTCGTATCGCGCGCCGTCGGGGCCCCAGGCGAACTTCGCGGTGGAATCGCAGATGGACATCATCGCGGACGCGCTCGGCATCGACCCGCTCGAGCTGCGGCTGCGCAACATCGTCCGCGAGGGCGACGAGGGGCCCACCGGGCAGGTGCTGAGCGCGGTCGGGCTCGAGGAGTGCCTGCGGCGCGCCGCGGAGGCCATCGGCTGGCGGGACCGCCGGCCGGGGCCCGGCCGCGGCAAGGGCCTGGCGATCGGCTGGTGGACGACCACCGGCGGGTCGTCCGGGGTGTACGTGAAGATCAACCCCGACGGCACGGTTGCCCTCAACACCGGCGCCGTAGAAATCGGCACCGCGGCGCTCACCGGCGCGGCCCAGGTCCTGGCCGAGGCCCTCGGCGTCGATCTCACCGACATCACGGTGGTCTCGGGCGACACCTTCGCGACCCCGTTCGACTTCGGCGCCCAGGGGAGCCGGACCGCCTTCGCGGTGGGCAACGCCTGTCGGGCCGCCGCGGCCGAGCTCCAGCGCAAGCTTTTCGCCCAGGCCGCGGCCCAGCTCGGCGCGGCGGAGGAGACGCTCGAGCTGCGCGACAAGCACGTGGTCGGCCCGAACGGCCGGATCTCGCTCGCCGAGCTCGCGCGCCAGTCCCAGCTGGCGGGCGGCGGGATGATCGCCCACGGCACGTTCATCGCGCCGGGCACCGCCTACGACACCAAGCGGGTCGAGGGCCACGTCTACCCCGCTTTCCATTCGCCGAGCTTTCACGCCCACGCGGTGGATCTGTCGGTGGACGGAGAGACCGGCGAGGTCACCATCCACAAGTACGTGGTGGCGCAGGACGTGGGCTTCGCCTTGAACCCCACGTACGTCGAGGGGCAGATCGAGGGCGGCGTGGCGCAGGGTCTGGGCCAGACCCTCTCCGAGGAGATCGTGTACCGGGACGGCCGCGTGCTGAACGCCAACCTCACCGACTACAAGATGCCGACCACGCTCGACGTGCCCCGCGTCGAATCGATCCTGGTGGAGCACCCGGGCCGGGTCGGGCCCTTCGGGGCCAAGGGCGTGGGCGAGCCGCCGAACGTCGAGCCCCCGGCCGCGGTGGCCAACGCCATCGCGGCGGCCGTCGGCACCCGGATCACGAGCCTGCCCATCACCGCGGAGAAGATCGTCCTCGGTCAGAACGGGGGCGCCCGCTGATGCCGCTCACGACCGGGCTCCTGATGCTGCCGTCGCACCCCGCCGGCCGGCTGGCCGAGATCGCCCAGCTCGCCGAGCGCACCGGCTACGACTACCTCTGGCTGGCCGACGAGCGCTTCTTCCGCGAGGTGTATGCCTCGCTGACGCTCTGCGCGCTGCGCACGCAGCGGATCAAGCTCGGGCCGTGCGTGACCGATCCCTATTCGCGCCACGCCGCGCTGACCGCGATGGCCATCGCGACCCTCGACGAGATCTCCGGGCAGCGCGCGGTGCTCGGCATCGGGGCGGGGGTGAGCGGCTTCCGCGAGCTGGGCATCACCCGTGACAAGCCCGGCCCGGGCCTGCGCGAGGCGGTCGAGGTCATCCGGAAGCTCCTGGCCGGGGAGACGGTCACGTACAAGGGGTCGGTCGTGCAGATCGACGCTGGCCACCTGGACTTCAAGCCGGTGCGGGCGGACGTGCCGATGTACATCGCCTCCCAGCGCCCGGTGGGGGTCCGCGCCGCGGGCCGGGTGGCGGACGGGGCGATCATGCAGGGCTGCGTCGCCGAGCCGCTGCTCGCCTTCTTCCGCGACACGGTGGCCGCGGGGGCGCGCGAGGCCGGGCGCGACCCGGCCCGGATCGATCTCGTCGCCCGGATCAACGTCTGCGTGCACGACGACCGGCGGGTGGCCCGTGATCTCATGAAGCCGACGATCGTGCGCAGCCTGGCCGCCCAGCGCCCGGATTTCTTCACGTTCAGGACCGCGGGGGTGACGGTGCCGCCCGCGCTCGCCCAGCACCTCGAGGGGCTCACCTACGCCTACGATCCGCGGCCCTTCGAGGCGGCGGCCGCCCTGGTCCCGGAGAGCTTCGTGGACGCGGTGACGCTGGCCGGCCCTCCCGACGAGGTGGCGGCGGGCGTCGCGCGGCTCGCGCGGCAGGGGGTCACCCAGTTCATGCTCTACCCGCTGTCCCCCGACGGCCGCATCGAGCTGGTGATCGAGCGCTTCCAGAGCGAGGTCATGCCGCGGGTGAGGGCGGCGGGCCGGTGACGGTGACGGTGGTGATGCACGGCACGCTGCGGCGCTTCCTGCCGGAGGGGGTGGCCCGGGCCACGCTCGACCTCCGCGCCGGCGCGACGATCGGAGAGGTGCTCGCCGGGCTCGGCGCCGACCAGGACACCTGGCTCGTCGCGCGCAACCAGGCGGTCGCCGAGCGGGACGCGGTGCTCGCCCCCGGCGACGTGCTCGACTGCTTCGAACCCCTGGCCGGCGGCGCGGGCGCCGTCGCCGCGCGCTGACAGGCGCGGGGAGAGACCATGCCGGTACGGTACGTGATCACGACGCTCAAGCCGGGCGTCAAGCGCGAGGACTACGAGCGCTGGCTGGTGGAGTACGACTACAGGGTGGCGAGGTCGCTGCCGAGCATCGTGAGCTATCGCACGCATCGCATCGAAGGGCCCATCACCGGCGCGGAGACGGCGGGCTGGAGCTACATCGAGCGGATCGAGATCCGCGACGTGGACCAGTACCAGCGGGACATCGCGTCCCCCGCGGGTCAGGAGCTGATGCGTCAGCTCTACGGCAACTACCTGGAGCGGTCGAAGAACATCTTTTTCTGGTCCGAAGAGATCACGGACTGAGGGGAGGCACGCACATGGGAGCACGGGTCAGCCGACGCGACTTTCTGGTGACCGCGGGAGTGGGAGCCGCCGGTCTCGCCGCCGGGCGACGGGCGGCCGCGCAGGACAAGAAGACGCTGGTAGTGGCGTGGGACTCGGACATCGACTCCCTCGACCCCGCGGTGTTCAAGTCGCAGGGCGCGTACGTCACGGTGGCCAACACCACCGATGCGCCCATCATGTGGAAGGTGCGGCCGCTGGACGGCCGGCCCGGGCTCTTCCGCTCGATGCCGGGTGAGTGGGACGGACACCTCGCCGAGTCGTGGGCGATGGAGGACAACGGGGCCACGATCGTGCTCAAGGTCCGCCGCGGCATGAAGTTCCCGAGCGGCCGGCCCATCACCGCGCACGCCTTCAAGTACTCGTTCGACCGCGGCCTGCTCTCGCCGGGGTACATGAAGCTCATCTTCCCGACCCTGATCCAGGTGAGCGCGCCGGAGCAGTTCGTGGTCCGCGACGACTACACGTTCGCCATCGCCATGAAGGCGCCGAGCCCGATGGGCCTCGACACGGTGGCCCTGTCGAACAACGCCATCCTGGATCCCGAGGTGGTCAAGGCGAACGGGACCAAGGACGATCCCTGGGCCACCGAGTGGCTGAAGCGCAACGGGGCGTCGGTCGGGCCCTACCGCCTCGTCAAGAACGAGCCGGGCGTCGAGATCGTGATGGAGGCCACCCCGGGCTACTGGCGCCCGAAGCCCTACTTCGACCGGGTGATCCTGAAGCTGGTGCCCAACGAGGCCGACCGCGTGCTCCTGCTCAAGCGCAAGGCGGTGGACCTGGTCGCGGGGCGGCCGGGGCTGAGCCCGAAGAACGTGAAGGCGCTCGAGGGCGAGGCCGGGCTCAAGGTGTTCAGCGTGCCCGACACGACCTGCCACTACCTCTGCATGAACCAGAAGAAGCCGCCGTTCGACAACAAGCTGGTCCGGCAGGCGGTCAACTACGCGATCCCCATCCAGGCCATCCTGCCCAACGTGCTGTTCGGGTACGGGACCCAGATGAAGAGCCCGGTGCCGAATCTCACCCCGACCCATCTCGGGGACTACTCGCCCTACAAGCACGACATCGCCCGCGCGAAGGCCCTCATGAAGGAAGCGGGCATGGACAAGGCCCCGATCCCGGTGGACCTGGCCATCCGGGTAGGCTGGCCGACGCACGAGCAGGCGGCGGTCTGGCTGCAGCGGGAGCTGGAGCAGATCGGCTTCCGGGTGAACATCGTCAAGGAGACGGACGCCACCTTCCGGCAGATCGCGACCAAGGGCGATCACCAGCTCTCGATGGAAGCGTGGCAGTCGTGGATCAACGACCCGTTCTATCACCTGACGTTCCTCTTCAACTCGAAGTCGAAGTTCACCAACCTGAGCTTCTACGCGAACCCCGCGGTGGACAAGCTCATCGACGAGAACATGCACGAGACCAATCGCGACAAGCGCGCCGCGGCGTCGCGCGACATCCAGAAGCTCGTGCTGGACGACGCGGTGTGGGGCCTGCTCTGGTACGAGAACTGGACCCGGGTGGGCACCGCCGATCTGGTCGGCCTCGAGAAGCGCTGGGATACCTTTGAGCGGTACTACAGCCTCAAGCGCGCGTAGACCGGCCCCCGTCGGCCGCTCGCCCCGCCCGGTCGGGCGCGGGCGGGGCGGCCGGCGGGGGTGAGGAAGAAAACGAGCTGTGACGGGCGGGCCCGTGACCGCGCGTTCGACGAGGAGACCGACCCCATGATCGAAGCCCCCAAGGGATACGAGCCCGATTTCCCACCGGTGTTCCAGGGCGGCAGCCCCGAGGACCACGCCGCGCTGCTGCGGCTCTACTTCGACTTCCGGCTGGCCAACGACGGGCTCGACAACGAGGCGCTCCGCAAGATCTGGGAGCCGGACCCCGGGCACGTCTACTTCAACACCAACGGTCATGCCTACCACGGGCTCGAGGACTGGCTCCACATCTGGGATCACTACCGGACCCGGCTGCAGCTCGTGAAGGCGGGCGGGTCGGGGACCATCCGGATCACGGTGCGGGGGGACATGGCGCTGATCACCGACGACCGGGTCGGCCGCTACTGGAAGTGGATCGGCCAGCGGGAGGAGCCGAGCTTTCTCACCGAGAAGCCGTACATCCGGGCCACCATGGTCTGCCTGCGCGGGCCCGGCGGCTGGAAGATGATGCACGGGCACTTCTCCTCCGGGCGGACCGGGAAGCGGCCGGATCAGGGCGGGCCCGAGTAGGGACCGGACGTGCTCGGCTATTTCGGCAGGCGCGTCCTTCTCGTCATCCCGACCCTGTTCGGGGTGACCATCGTCACCTTCGTCCTGACCTACATCCTCCCCGGCAACCCGGCCCTGGTGAAGGCGGGGCCGCTGGCCACGCCGCAGCACATCGCCGAGATGGAGCGCCGCATGGGCCTGGACCAGCCGATGACCGTCCAGTACTGGCGCTATCTGCGCGGCCTCTTCCGGGGCGACCTCGGCGAGAGCCACATCACCGGACGGCCGGTCCTCGAGGACCTGATGCAGCGCGTGCCCGCCACCCTCGAGCTGACGCTGGCCGCGCTGGTGGTGGCCCTCGCCGCGGGCATCCCCCTCGGGGTGGTCGCGGCGGTGCGCCGGGACGGCTGGCTCGATCACGTGAGCCGCCTCCTGGGGGTGGGCGGGGTGGCGATGCCCACGTTCTGGACCGGCCTGCTCGCGCTGTACGTCTTCTTCTACGCCCTCGGGGTCGCGCCCCCGCCGCTCGGCCGGCTCGCCACCGACATCACGCCGCCCCCTCGGGTCACCGGGCTCCTGACGATCGACGCCGTGGTGGCGATGGACTGGCGGGCGCTCGGCTCCGCGCTGCACCAGCTCGTGCTGCCGGCCCTCGTGCTCGGGTTCTCGGTGATGGCGCCGCTCACGCGCATGGTGCGGGCGACCATGCTCGAGGTCCTCGAGTCGGACTACATCAAGGCCGCCTGGGCGGCGGGGCTGCCCCGGCGCACCGTCATCTACGGCGACGCGCTCCGGAACTGCATGATCCCGGTGATCACCCTGATCGGGGTGGTCTTCGGCTTTCTCATGGCGGGCAACGTGGTGGTGGAGTCGGTCTTCGCGTGGCCGGGCATCGGCAACTACGCGGTCGCGGCCATGATGTCGAAGGACTCGGGCCCCATCCAGAGCTTCGTGCTCTTCGTGGGCGTCGTCTACGTCTTCATCAATCTTGCCGTCGATCTGGTGTACGGCTTTGTCGACCCTCGCATACGCCTCCGCTGACGAAGCCCCCGCTCGCCGCTCGGCGGCGGCCCTCCTGTGGCGGCGGCTGTCCCGCAACGTCATGTCGCTGGCGGCCCTCGGCGTCATCGCCTTGGTCGTGCTCGGCGCGCTCGCCGCGCCGGTGATCATGCCCTACGATCCGGACGCGACCGACGCCGAGCACGCCCTCGAGGCGCCGGGCCGGCGGCACTGGCTGGGCACCGACCTCTACGGCCGCGACCAGCTCGCCCGCATCGTCTACGCGGGGCGGATCGATCTCCTGGTGGCCCTCGAGGCGACGGCCATCGCGCTGTCGGTGGGGGCGATGCTCGGGGCGGTGTCGGGGTATCGCGGCGGGTGGATCGACCAGCTCCTGATGCGGGTGATCGACACCATCCAGGCGTTCCCCTCGTTCATCCTCGCCATGGGGATCGCGGCGGCCCTCGGCAACAGCGTGACGAACATCGTGATCGCGATCGCGATCACCCACGTGCCCATCTACGGCCGGCTCATCCGCGGCGAGATGCTGCGCATCCGCGAGATGGAGTACGCGGAGGCGGCGCGCACCGTCGGCAACCGGCAGCGGCGGATCATCTTCTACCACCTCCTGCCCAACTGCCTCCCGCCGGTCATCGTGCAGGCCACGCTCGCCATGGGCTTCGCCATCCTCACGGTGGCGGCGCTGTCGTACATCGGACTCGGCATCCGCCCGCCGACGAGCGAGTGGGGGGCGATGACCGCGGAAGGCGCCGGCTACATCGTCTCCGGGGAGTGGTGGATCTTCCTCTTCCCCGGGGTGGCGATCATGGCCACCGTGCTCTCGTTCAACCTGGTCGGCGACGCGTTGCGGGACGTGCTGGACCCGCGGATGAAGGGCGTGTGACAGACCTGCTCGCCCTCCAGGACCTCACCGTGCACTTTGACACCGACGAGGGCGTGGTGCAGGCGGTGGACGGGGCCGCGCTCCGCATCGCGCCGGGCGAGGTGGTCGGGCTGGTGGGCGAGTCGGGCTCGGGCAAGTCGGTGACCGCGCTCGCCATCCTGGGCCTGCTGCGCCCGCCCGCGCGCGTGGTGAGCGGCCGGATCGAGTTCGACGGGCGCGACCTGCGGGCGCTGTCCGAGGAGGAGATGCGCTCGGTCCGCGGCTCCCAGATCTCGATGGTATTCCAGAGCCCGCGGACCTCGCTCAACCCGGTGCTGCCCGTCGGCTACCAGATCGAGCGGCTGCTGGCGCGGCACGGCGGCGCCGCCCCCCGGCAGGCCCGCGAGCGGGCGGTGGCCATGCTGCGCGAGGTGGGCATCGCCGAGCCCGAGCGGCGGGCGGGGCAGTACGCCCACCAGCTCTCGGGCGGCATGTGCCAGCGCGTGATGATCGCGATGGCGCTGGCCACGAATCCGAGGCTGCTCATCGCGGACGAGCCCACCACCGGCCTCGACGTCTCGATCGCCGCCCAGATCCTGGAGCTGCTGCGCGATCTGGGCCGGCGCACCGGCGCGGCCATCCTCCTGATCACCCACGACCTCGGAGTGGTCGCGCGGCTCTGCGACCGGGTGGTGGTGATGCACGCGGGGCAGACGGTCGAGTGGGCCCCGGTGCGCGGTCTCTTCCACGCTCCCGCCCATCCGTACACCCGGGCCCTGCTCCGGTCCATCCCCCGCGTGGACGGGGCCGGAGTGATGGAGCCCATCCCCGGCTGGGTGCCGTCCCTCCTGGCGCCGCCGCGTGGCTGCCGCTTCGCCCCGCGGTGCGCGCTGGTGCGGGCGGAGTGCGCGGCGCCTATCCCGGTGCGGGCGGTCGGGGCGGAGCACACGGTGGCCTGCGTCGCGGTGGAGGCCTCCTGATGGACGCGCTGGCGATCGAGCGCCTGCAGATGCGCTTCCCCCTGCGCTCGCTGATCCCCTGGCGGGCGCCCCGGGTGGTCCACGCGGTGGACGGCGTCTCGCTGCGCATCGCCCCCGGGGAGACGCTGGGCCTGGTGGGCGAGTCGGGCTGCGGCAAGTCCACGCTCGCCCGCTGCGTGCTCCGCCTCATCGAGCCCACCGCGGGGCGCATCTTCCTGGACGACGTGGAGCTCACCGCGCTCGGCGCGGAGGACCTGCGGCGGCGGCGGCGCGATGTGCAGATGGTGTTTCAGGACCCGACCGCCTCGCTCAACCCGCGCCTGAGCGTGGCGGCCACGGTGGAAGAGCCGCTCGCGCTCCACACCGAGCTCGCGGGGCGGGCCCGGCGGGCGCGGGTGGACGAGGTGCTGGGAGAGGTCGGGCTGGGGGCCGGGCTGCGGGACCGGTACCCGCACCAGCTCTCCGGCGGCCAGCGCCAGCGGGTGAACATCGCCCGGGCCATCGCGACCCACCCGCGCCTGGTCGTGCTCGACGAGCCGACCTCGGCGCTCGACGTGTCGCTGCGGGCGCGCGTGATCCTGCTCCTGGGCGAGCTCAAGCGGCGGCTCGGCATGACCTATCTGTTCATCTCGCACGACCTGTCCACGGTGCGCTACCTGTGCGACCGCGTCGCCGTGATGTACCTCGGCGTGGTGGTGGAGGAGGCGCCGGCCGCCCGCCTGTTCGGTCACCCGGCGCATCCGTACACCCGCGCGCTCCTCTCCTGCATCCCGGTCCCCGATCCCGACGTCACGCCGGAGCACCTCACCCTCGCGGGTGAGGTGCCGAGCCCGATCGACATTCCGGCAGGCTGCCGCCTGCGGGGGCGCTGCCCGCTCGCCCAGCCGGTCTGCGCCGAGCCGGTGCCGGTGCGCGAGATCGCGCCCGGGCACACGGTGGCGTGCCATCTCGTCTGACGCCGGGCGCGCCGTTCACCCTAGACACGACCAAGGAGGGCCCCGATGGCGATCGTGCGGTACGTGCTCGCGAAGTTGAAGCCCGGTGTCGGCGCGGCGGAGTACGAGAAGTTCGAGCGCGAGGTGGACTACGTGGTGGCGGGGCGGCTCAAGACCATCGTGAGCTATCGCACCCACCGGATCACCGCCACCGACGCGCGCCTCGCGGGCGGGCCCTGGGACTACATCGAGCGGATCGAGATCACCGACCGCGCCGCCTATGAAAAGGAGCTGGCCGCGTCGGGCAAGGAGCTGATCGACGAGCTCTACGCGAGGTATCTCGACCGGAGCTACACCACGTCGATCTGGTCGGAGCTGGTCGAGCCGTGATGATCCTGGCCGGGCGCGTGGCGCTCGTGACGGGCGCCTCGCACGGCACCGGCGTGGACATAGTCCGCGCGCTGGCCGGGGCGGGGGCGCGGGTCGCGGTGCACTACCGCTCCGATCGCGCCGCCGCGGAGGCGCTGGCCGGAGCCATCCGCGCCGCCGGCGGCGTGGCCGAGGCCTTCGCGGGAGACGTCGCGCGGGCCGACGACGTGCGCCGGCTGGTGGCCGACGTGGAGATGCGCCTCGGCGCGCTGGGCATCGTGGTGAACAACGCGGGGCCGTTCAACGACACCGCGTTCTGCGACCTCGCGGAGGCGGACTGGGACTACATCATGAACGCCAACCTGAAGGCGGTGTACCTCACCAGCCAGCTGGTGGCCGCCGGGATGCGGCGCGCGGGGTGGGGGCGCATCGTCAACATCGGCGCGACCTCCGGGCTCGTGCGCTCGCACGGCGTCTACGGTCTCGCCAAGGCGGCGCTGCTGCCGCTCACGCAGGCGCTCGCGCTGGAGCTGGCCCCCGCGGCGACCGTGAACGCGATCGTGCCCAGCCAGATCGCGAGCGCCCGGACCGACCGGATGGCCGCCTACAAGGCGGCCGCGATCGCGGGCACGCCCCTGGGGCGGCTCGTGACCCAGGCGGAGATCGGCCAGATGGTCCTCCGCCTGTGCTCGCCGGAGTTCGACTTCGTCACCGGGCAGGCCATCGTGATGGACGGCGGGCGCGTGATCCCGCGCTTTCCCCGGCTCAACCTCTCACCGGAGTGAAGGGAGCGAGATCGAGATGACCACGACGTCCCTCAGCGCCCAGCAGATCGAATCGCTCGCTCTGGGCGCCTGGATCCTCGGCACCGGGGGCGGGGGGAGCCCCTACCACGGCCTGCTGAACCTGCGGCGCCTCTACCGGCAAGGCGCGCGCGTGCGGCTGATGGACCCCGCCGATCTGGCCGACGACGCGGCGGTGGCGGTGGTCTCCACCATGGGCGCGCCGCTGGTGATGCAGGAGCGGGTGGTGGACCCGGGGCCCATGGTGGAGTCGGTCCGCGCGATGGAGCGCTACCTCGGCCGCCGCTTCGACGCGGTCATGGCCGTCGAGATCGGCGGGAGCAACGCGCTGCAGCCCTGCCAGATCGGGGCGGTGACCGGGCTCCCGGTGGTGGACGGCGATGCCATGGGGCGCGCGTTCCCCGAGGCCCAGATGACGAGCTTCGCCATCCACGACCTGCCGATGGCCCCGCTCACCCTCGTGGACGTCCGCGACAACGCGGTGATCGTGGCGCGGGCCGCGAGCTGGAAGTGGATGGAGCGGCTGAGCCGGAAGGCCTGCGTGGAGGTCGGCTCGATCGCCGCCACGTGCAAGGCCCCGCGCACCGGCCGGGAAGTGAAGGAGTGCGGCATCCTCTACACGGTGTCCAAGGCCATCCGGCTCGGCGAGACGGTGCAGGCCGCGCGGGCCGCGCATCGCGACCCGATCCAGGCGGTGATCGACGCCGAGGGCGGCCGGCGGATCTTCGGCGGGAAGATCCGGGACGTGGACCGGCGAACGACCGAGGGCTTCCTGCGGGGCACCGCGACCCTCGACGGCCTCGACGGCGACCGGGGGCGATCGTTCCGCCTGGCCTTCCAGAACGAGTTCGCGGTGGGCTGGCTCGACGGCCGGCCGGTGGTGATGACGCCGGACCTGATCTGCGTCATGGACGCGATCTCGGGCGAGGCCATCGGCACCGAGACCCTGCGCTACGGCCAGCGGGTGGCGGTGGTCGCGCTGCCCGCGCCGCCGATCCTCTTGACCCCGAAGGGGCTGGAGCACGTCGGCCCCCGGGCCTTCGGCTATGACCTCGACTTCCAGTCCGTGTTCGCGGAGGCGCGATGAACCGCATCGGCATCGACGTGGGAGGCACCAACACGGACGCGGTGCTGCTCGAGGACGATCGCGTCCGCCACGCGGTCAAGACCCCGACCACCCCGGACGTGATGTCGGGCATCCGGACCGCGCTCGCCCGGCTGCTCGAGCAGGCGGGCGGGACGCCCGAGGTGGACGCGGTGATGATCGGGACCACGCACTTCACGAACGCGGTCGTGCAGCGGCGCCAACTGTCCAGGGTGGCGGCCATCCGGATCGGCCTGCCCGCCAGCGCGTCGCTGCCGCCGTTCACCGACTGGCCGGAAGATCTCGCGGACCTGGTGCGCGGCCAGGTGCACATGCTGGCGGGCGGCCACGAGTACGACGGGCGACCCATCGTGCCGTTCGACGCGGCGGGGATGCGCGAGGTGGCGCGGCGGATCCGGGATTCGGGGATCCGCTCGGTCGGCGTCGCCTCCGTCTTCTCGCCGCTCAACGGCTCGTGCGAGACCGAGGCCGAGGCGATCCTCCAGGAGGTCTGCCCCGACGTCGCGGTCACCCTCTCGCACCGCCTCGGACGCCTCGGGCTGCTCGAGCGGGAGAACGTGACGCTGCTCAACGCGTGCCTGCGCGACCTGGCCCGCTCCACCACGCGCGCCTTCGGGGACGCGCTGGCCACGAGCGGCATCCGGGCCCCGCTCTATCTGACCCAGAACGACGGCACCGTCATGCTCGCCTCCGAGGCGGAGGCCTATCCGGTCTACAGCTTCGCCTCGGGCCCGACCAACAGCATGCGCGGGGCGGCCTTCCTCTCGAAGCGGGAGGACGCGATCGTGGTGGACGTCGGGGGCACCACGTCGGACATCGGGAGCCTGCGCAACGGCTTCCCGCGCGACGCCAACGGGGTGGCGGAGGTTGGCGGGGTCCGGACGCTCTTCCGCATGCCCGACCTGCTGTCGCTGGGGCTCGGCGGCGGCAGCCTCGTCGTCGAGGAGCCGCTGGCGGTCGGGCCGCGGAGCGTCGGTTACCTGCTCACCGAGCAGGGCCGGGTGTTCGGGGGCGAGCAGCTCACCGCCACGGACGTGGCGGTCGCGGCGAATCTCGTCGAGCTGGGCGACCGCCGGCGCGTCGCGGCGCTCTCGCCCGCGCTGGTCCGCGCGTGCGTGGCCCGCATGCACGCGATGATCGAGGAGGGCGTGGACCGGATGAAGGCCGACGCGAGCCCGGTGCCGCTGATCGTGGTCGGGGGCGGGAGCTTCCTCGTGCCGGACCGGGTCCCCGGCATCTCCGAGGTGGTGCACGTGCCCCACCAGGCGGTCGCGAACGCGGTGGGCGCGGCCATCGCCCAGGTGAGCGGCGAGGTGGATCAGGTCTTCCAGGGTCTCTCGCGTGAGCGGGCGCTGGCCGAGGCGCAACGTCTGGCCGAGGCCAAGGCGGTGCGGGCCGGGGCCGATCCCAGCGCGCTCGCGGTGGTGGAGGTCGAGGATCTGCCGATCGCGTACCTGCCGGGCAATTCCCTGCGGGTCCGGCTGCGCGTGGTCGGCGACATCGCCCGGGCCGGGGCGCCCCGGTCGTAGCGCGGCGCCCGGGCGCCGGCGGGCCCTTGACGGATGCGGCGAAACTGGCCATGGTGCCGCCATGCCCAGGGTGGCCGGGGTGCCGGCGTCCCTCGTCAGCGTCCGCACGCGCGACGGCATCGTCCTCGACGGTGTCGCCGCCCACCCGCGGGGCCGGCGGCGCACCGCCCTGCTCTGGGTGCACGGCCTCGGGTCCAGCTTCTCCTCGGGGCAGCCGCTGATCCGGGCGCTGGCGGCGCGCCTCACCACGGCGGGCATCGGCTACCTCAAGCTCGACACCCGCGGCCACGGCCTGGTCGCGCGCGCCGGCCACCGGCTCGTGGGCGCCGCCTTCGAGCGCTTCGGCGCGAGCGTCCACGACATCCGGGCCGCGATCGCGCTCGCGGTCGGGAGCGGCTACCGCCGGGTGATCCTCGCGGGCCACTCGACCGGCGCCAACAAGGTGCTGCACTACGTGGCGCGGACCCGCGACCGGCGCGTGGCCGGGCTGATGCTGCTCGGGCCGATCTCCGACGTGGCCGGCGAGCGAAAGAGGATCGGCCGCCGCGCGCTCGCCCGCCGGGTCGCCACCGCCGAGCGGATCGCCCGGCGGGACCCGGAGGCCCTCGTCCCGCGCGCCTGGGGCTTCCTGAGCGCCCGGCGCTTCATCAGTCTCTATCGGCCGGGGGAGGCGGAGGACGTCTTCCCCTACTACCGGCCCGGCGCCCGCTGGACCGCCCTCCGGCGGGTCCGCGTGCCGCTGGCGGTGATCGTCGGTGGTCGGGACGAGTATCTCGACCGGCGGGCGGCGGAGATGATCGCCGCCTTCGAGCGGAACGCGATCCGCGCGCGCGCGTTCACCGGCGTCGTGGTCCCCCGCGCGCGGCACGGGTTCCGTGGCCACGAGCCCGCCCTCGCGCGCGCGATCGTCCGCTGGGCGCGGACGGTGGGGTAGCGTCAGGTGGACGTCCTGATCGGAGTCTGCGTCGGGCTGGCGCTGAGCGCGGCCGTGGGGTTCCGGGTCTTCGTCCCGCTGCTTGTCGCCGGCCTCGCCGCGCGCCTCGGCTATCTCGAGCTCACGCCCGACATGGCCTGGCTCGGATCGGACCCGGCCCTCGTGGCGCTGGCCACGGCCACCGTCCTCGAGGTCGGCGCCTATTACGTGCCCTGGCTCGACAATCTGCTGGATGCCGTGGCCACGCCCACCGCGATCGTGGCCGGGGTGATCGCCTGGGCCGCGGTCACCCCGGAGCTCTCTCCGCTCCTGCGGTGGACGCTGGCGGTGGTCGCGGGGGGCGGGGCGGCCGGGCTCGTCCAGTCCGGCACGGCGCTCCTGCGGCTGCAATCCTCGACCTTCACGGCGGGGCTCGGCAACGCGGTGGTGGCCACGGGCGAGCTGGTGGGCGCGCTCGCGCTCAGCGTGCTGGGCTTGCTCGTCCCGCTCCTCGCGGCGGGGCTGGTCGTCCTCGGGCTCGTCGGCCTGGGGTGCCGATTCGCCCGGCGCCCGCGGATCACTTCGGGACGTCCGTGAGCTGCTGGCCGCCGATCCGGGGTCGAGCGCCCCGGCTACCGCCGCGCCACCAGCCGGCGGAACGCCGCGCCGTACTCGAAGCCGTAGGCGGCCGCGAGCTCGGCCGCGTTCTTCTTCACGCGCTCCCCGATGGTCACGCCTTCCGGCACGTTGAAGCCCGGCATCTGGCTCTGGTGGCGGACCAGCGCGGCGATCTGGCGGTCGATCCCGGTGGTGACGTCCACGATCACGTCCGGCTCGTCGGCGCCCCAGTACCACAACTCGCGCACCTTGTGGGGCTCGAGGCCTTCCCGGGTGATGTGCTCGGGGAAGTGCAGGTGGTCGCGGGCGTACGGGTAGACCGCGTCGGTGGTGGCGATGCCGGCCTTGCGATGGTCACGGTGCTGGAAGCCCTTGATCCGGTACGGATCGTGGACGAACACGGTGTGAGGCCGGTGGCGGCGGATGGCCCGCACCACGTCACCCAGGAGCTCCCGGGTGTCCTCCAGGCGCCCGTCGGGATAGCCGAGCATCTCCACGTGCCGCACGCCCATGAAGTCGGCCGCGGCCCGCTGCTCGTGCGCCCGGTTGTGGGCCAGCTCGGCGGGGGTGAGGTCGCGGTCGGCGGTGCCGGCGTCGCCGTTGGTGCACAGCACGTAGGTCACGTCGCAGCCGGCGGCCACCCAGCTGGCGATGACCCCGCCCGAGCCGATCTCGGCGTCGTCGGGATGGGCGAAGACCACCATGGCGGATTCGGGGACCAGGGTGACGATCTCGAGCTTGCGGTCGGGGTTTGGCATGGGAGTGATCTTACCCTGTTATGGCTCGTGCACGGTCGCGAGGACGGCGGGCAGGGCCGCCATGACCTCCTCGAGGCAGCGGCGCACCCGCGCGATGTTCGCCTCCGCCTTCTCGGGGACACCCCCGCGCGAGATCAGGGCGATGAGCTCCTCGCGGCTGGTCGTCATCAGCAACGACGCGTTGATCTCGATCTGGACCGCGTGGACGCGGCGGGTCCAGGGCCGGCCGAAGGTCGCCACGATGTTGCCGCCGGTGTAGCCGGTGACGTTCTCGTGCACCAGGAAGCCGTGGCGCGTGAAGATCGAGGCCACCGTCGCGGCGATCTGCGGGGCGCACGTGGCCTCGTGGCGCGTGCCGATGATCACCTCGTGGTCCTTCATCCGCCGCGGGCTGCCGGTGTGGCCGTCGAGGAGCAGCGCGTGGCCGTGAGCCTGGTGGAGCCCGGTGAGCAGGTCCTCCAGGCTCGAGTAGTAGGGGTCGTACAGCGCCCGCAGGCGCGCCTCGAGGTCGGGGAGCCCGAGCGGCCGGGAGAAGATGGCCACGTCGCGCATGGTGTGCGTCCGCACCACGCCGCGGCGGGAGCGCACGGCACCGTCGTGGTGCTCGAAGTCGTCGCGCCGGCGGTTGACGTCCACGAACATGCGCGAGAACGGGGTGGCCAGCACGGTGGCCCCGTGCTCGTGCAGGTCGCCGTACACGTCGCCCGCGAACGTGTCGGCGAAGCCGTAGGCGAACGTCTCGAACCAGGGCTCGGAGTAGTCGTCCCGGGTGATGTGGGGCAGCGGCTGCGTGCCGTAGTGAGGCACGCTCACCAGGATCGGCGCGCGGGGCCCCGTCGCCGGGTGGCGGACGATGGGGAACGGGTGCTCCATCAGCCTCCCGAGAGCCGCGGGGCCAGGGCTCAGCTCAGGCGGGCGAGGTACTGGGCCACGAAATCGGTGCCGACCAGCGCGACGTAGGCGTCGGTCAGCCGCTTGGTGATCGGCCCGGGGACCTTGCCGTCGCCGACCGGGTGACCGTTGACCGAGCGCACGCCGCAGAGACACAGGCTGGTCGAGGTCAGGAACATCTCGTCGGCGGTCACCGCGTCGTAGACGTCGAGATCGCGCTCCTCGCAGGCGACGCCGAGCCGCGCGGCCAGCTCCATCGCGGTGCGGCGACTCAGCCCCGGCAGCACGTACTGCTCCCGGGGCGTGTAGACACGACCGTCGCGCACGACGAAGACGTTGCTGCCGACGCCTTCGCAGAGATTGCCCCGCTCGTCGAGGAGGACCGACCACGCCTCGGGATAGGCGCGCTTGACCTCGCGGTCGGCCAGGATGAGGTTCAGATAGTTGTGGGTCTTGGCCCGCGGGCTGAGCATCGCGGGCGGCGTCCGGCGGATGGAGGGCACCACCACGTCGATCCCGTCCCGGAAGTGGGCCGCCCGCTTCCGGAGCGGCAGCGGGGTGCAGTCCACGATCACCTGCGGGCCGGTGTGGGCCCAGCCCTCGTCGCCGATGGCGTCCACCCCGCGGCTGATGCGCTGGGCCACCCACCAGTCGCCGGCGGCGGCGCGCAGCGGCTCGTTCCGCGCGACGACCTCCTCGGTGATGGCGGCCAGTTCCTTGGGCTCGAGGCCGATGTCGATTCCCAGGTAGCGCAGGGAGCGATAGAGCCGGTCGAGATGCTCCTCGAGGCGGAAGATGCGCCCGTCGAAGGTGCGGGTCATGTCGAAGCAGCCGTCGCCGCGGTTGAAGCTGCGGTCGCGGTAGGGGATCATCACCTGGGTCTCGGGCACGAACCGCCCGTTGAAGTACGCGGTGCGGGTGCTCATGCGCGGCTCCGGACGAACCGGCCGATCGCCTCGACGGCGGTCTGCGCCTCGTCGAGCATCGGCAGGAACCAGTGCCAGACGTGGATCATGCGCTCGTACACCTCCAGCGTCGTCTCGACCCCGGCCGCTCTGGCCCGCGCGGCCAGCTGCACCGCGTCGTCGAGCAGGACCTCGTCGCTGCCCACGTGGATCAGCAGCGGGGGCAGGCCGCGCAGGTCGGCGAAGAGCGGCGAGGCGAGCGGCGTCCGGGGGAGCGTCGGGCCGAGGTAGGCCTGCGCCATCTCCTCCACCCCGGCGCGGCGCACGATCGGGTCCACGTCCGCCTTCGTGCCGTAGCTGGCGCCGCTGCAGCTGAGATCCACCCAGGGCGAGATGCAGACGCCGGCCGCGGGCAGCGGCACGCGGGCCTCGCGCAGGGCCAGCAGCGTGGCCACCGTGAGCCCGCCGCCCGCGGAGTCGCCCGCGATCACGATGCGCGCGGGGGCGATGGCCTGCTCCAGCAGCCAGCGATACGCGGCCGTCGCGTCCTCCACCGCGGCCGGGAAGGGGTGCTCCGGGGCCAAGCGGTAGTCGAGCAGGAGCGCGCTGGCCCCGGCGGCGCCCGCGATGGCGGCGGCCAGGTGGCGGTGCGAGCGCGGCGAGCCGATGACGTAGCCGCCGCCGTGCAGATAGAGCACCACGCGGCCGGGCTCGGCGGCGGGCGGGCGGAGCCACTCCGCGGGCGCGGCGGGGGCGCTCACGTGCTCTACCTTGACGTCGGGCGGGGTGGGGAAGACCTTCTCGGCGCGCTCGTACTGGGCGCGGCGCTCGGCGGTGGTCAGCGAGTCGGACGGGGGGAGCTTCGCCAGGTGCGCGCGCACGACGTCGATGCCGCGGTCAGCCATGTCTCGCCTCCATGGAAGCGCATTCTGCGCCGGGGCGGCCCGCCTTGGCAAGCACCGCGCGTCTGGATCCTGGTGTACTCTCCTCCCCCGAGGAGGCAGCCATGATCCCGCTCGTAGACGCCCATCATCATATCTGGCGCCAGGCCGACCTGGCGTGGCTGCAGGGCCCGCCGCAGCCCCGCATCTTCGGGGAGTACGGCGCGATCCGCCGCGACTACCCGATCGAGGAGTACCTGGCCGAGGCGCGCGCCGCCGGCGTGGTCCGGTCGGTCTATCGCCTCGGGTCGTGAAGCGGTGAGCGCGCCCGGCTTCGTCTACGGTACCGCCTGGAAGGAGGACCGCACCCCGGCCCTCGTCGAGCTGGCCCTCCGGATGGGTTTCCGCGGCATCGACACCGCCAACCAGCGGCGGCACTACTTCGAGGCCGGGGTCGGGCAGGGGCTCGCCGCCGCCTACCGGGCCGGCCTCGTGACGCGCGCCGACCTGTTTCTGCAGACCAAGTTCACCTACCGGCCCGGGCAGGATCACCGGCTGCCGTACGATCCGGACGCCGATCTGGCCACTCAGGTGGCCCAGTCCATGGCCAGCTCGCTCGATCATCTCGGGACCGACCACGTGGACAGCTACGTGCTGCACGGGCCCGCCTCCGGCCACGGCTGGAGCGAGGACGACGCGCTGGTGTGGGGCGCGATGGCGCGCGAGCGGGACGCGGGCCGCACGCGGCTGCTCGGGGTGAGCAATGTCTCGCTCCGGCATCTCCAGCAGATGGAGGCCACCGGGGCCGAGTTGCCCGCCTTCGTGCAGAACCGCTGCTTCGCGGTCCGCGGCTGGGACCGGGACGTGCGGGCCTTCTGCGCCCGGCGCCGGATCGTCTACCAGGGGTTCTCGCTGCTGACCGCCAACGTGGACGTGCTGCGTCACCCGCTGGTCGCGGGGATCGCGGCGCGACGGCAGGCCACGCTGCCCCAGGTGGTGTTCGCCTTCGCGCTCGCGGTGGGGATGCTGCCGCTGACCGGCACCGCCGATCCCGAGCACATGAAGCAGGACCTGGCCGCCCGCGCGCTCACGCTCGCCGCCGACGAGGTCCGCGCGATCGAATCGATCGCGGGCTGAAGCGGGATGCGACGGCTCACCGTGCTGATGCCGTTTCACACGCCCTTCTACGCGCCGCTGGCCGTCGGGGTGGCGCTCGGGCACTTTCACGACGAAGGCCTCGACGTCTCGACGGTGCCCGCGCCGGCCTTCGGCAAGGGCACGATTCCCGCCCTCCTCGACGGGGACGTCGAGATCAGCCTGGGCGGTCTCATGCGGAGCTTCGAGCTGACCGACCGGTCGGGACCCATCGTGGTGCACTTCGCGGAGGTGTGCAGCCGGAACGGCTTCTTCCTGCTGAGCCGGGAGCCCCGGCCGGGGTTCCAGTGGTCGGACCTGGTCGGCAGGATCGTGCTCTCGTTTGCGGAGGCGCCGACACCCTGGCAGTGCATGCTGACGGTGCTGCGCCGGCACGGAGTGGATCCGCGGGCGGTACGGATCGAGCGGGAGCGGCCGGCGCCCGACGCGGTCGCCGCGTTTCGGGCCGGGCACGGCGACTTCCTGGAGCAGCCGCAGCCCGTGGTGGAGCGGCTGCTCGCCGAGGGGGCGGCGCACCTGGTCGCCTCGATGGGCGAGGCCACCGGGCCGGTGCCCTTCAGCTCGTACATGACCACGCCCGCGTTCCTGGCGCGCGAGCCCGACGTGGTGCGCGCCTTCACCCGCGCGGTGTACCGGACGCAGCGCTGGCTCGCCGGGCACGAGGCGGCCCCGATCGCGGCGGCGATCGCGCCGGCCTTCCCGGAGACGGAGCCGGCGATCCTGGAGCGCGCGGTGGCGCGCTACCGCGGGCAGGGAACGTGGGCGCGCGATCCGCTGCTGCGCCGCCCGGGCTACGACTACCTGGAGGAGATCCTGCTGACCGGCGGCCTCATCACGCGGCGGGCGCGCTACGAGGATCTCGTGAACACCGACTTCGCGCGACGGGCGATGGCGGAGACTCCCGGCGCGCGGGACTAGCGCGCGACGCGCCGCGGGGGCGCGCGTCTTGACAGATCGTCGCGCCGTACTACACTACCCCGCGTCATGCCCCGGTCCGCTCAAGTGGTCGGCCTCGAATGTCCGCGGTGTCACATGATGGTCGACGATCCTCGGGGCTTCGCCGGCTGCGCGCGGTGCCGACGGGAAGGCGTCGCGGTCAACCTCACCGTCCGCCTCGATCTGAGCCCGCTCGCCGGCCTACGGCCCGACGACCTGCCGTCCGCTCCGCGCGGCCTCTGGCGCTACCGCGCGGTGCTGCCGGTGGCCGCCGAGCACGCGATCAGCCTCGGCGAGGGGGCCACCCCGCTCGTGCACCTCGGGCGGCTGGGGGAGCGCCTCGGCCTGCCGCGGCTCTTCGCCAAGGACGAGAGCCGGAACCCGACGTGGTCGTACAAGGACCGGCTCTGCGCGGTCGCGGTCAGCCACGCGGTGGCCACCGGGGCCCGCGTCATCACCATCTCCTCCACCGGCAATCACGGCGCGTCCACCGCCGCCTACGCCGCGCGCGCGGGCCTGCCCTGCGTGATCTTCACGCTCGCCTCGGTGCCCGAGACGATGAAGACGCTGATGCAGGCGTACGGAGCGGCGGTGGTGGCCTGTCCGACCTCCGAGTCCCGCTGGCAGCTCATGCGCGAGGGAGTCGAGCGCCTCGGCTGGTATCCGACGAGCGGCTTCGTCGTGCCGCCGATCGGCTCGAACCCCTACGGCATCGAGGGCTACAAGACGATCGCGTGGGAGATCGCGGAGGATCTCGGATGGACCGCGCCCGGCGTTGTGGTGGTGCCGAGCGCGTACAGCGACGGGCTCTACGGCGTCTGGAAGGGCTGGACCGAGCTGCGGGCGCTGGGCCTGGTGAAGGACGTGCCGCGCATGGTCGCCGCGGAGCCGTTCGGGCCGCTCGCCAGCGCCCTCGAGCGCGGCCTCGAGGCGCCGGAGCGCGTGCCGGGCGGCGACTCGGTCGCCTTCTCGATCGCCTCCCGCTACGGGACGTGGCAGGGTCTCGCCGCGCTGAAGCAGTCGGGCGGCGAGGGAGTGCGCGTCACCGACGAGGGGATCTTCGAGGCGCAGCGCGCCCTCGGGCGGGAGGAGGGCATCTTCGTCGAGCCCTCGTCGGCCACGGCGCTCACCGCCGTCATGCAGCTCGCCGGGCGGAAGGCGCTCGATCCCGAGCAGGCCGTGGTGGTGGTGCTCACCTCGGGCGGGCTCAAGGACCCGGGCGCGAGCCGGAGATGGCTGCCCGCGGTGCCCGACGCCCCCGCCGACTTCGACGGGGTGCTGCGCGTCCTGCGCGAGCAGTACGGCCTGCGGGAGCCGTGATGGACGCGCGCTGGGCGACCAGCCCGGGCATCGCCCTCATGGGCCCCGACCTGCCGTCGCGCGTCACCGCGTGGGCGCGGGCGGCCGAGCGGGCCGGTCTCGGCAGCGCGTGGATCATCGAGGACTACTTCCACCCCGGCGCCTACGCCCTCGCCGCCGCGGCCGCCGCGGTCACCGAGCGGCTCGCCATCGGCCTGGGGGTGGTGAATCCCTACACGCGTCACCCCGCGCTGCTGGCCATGGAGACGGCCGCTCTCGCCGGCATCGCGCCCGGCCGCGTCGTGCTCGGGCTCGGCTCGAGCAACCGGCAATGGATCGAGGCGCAGATGGGGATCCCCTTCAAGGCGCCCCTCGGCGGGCTGCGCGAGGCCGTCGCGATCGTCCGGCGCCTGCTCGCGGGGGAGCGGGTCACCCTTCGCGGCGAGGTCTTCACGGTGGATGACGTCAAGCTCGAGTGGAGCCCGCCCGAGACGGTGCCGGTGCTGCTGGGCGTGAAGGGGCCCAAGGCGCTCCGGCTCGCGGGAGAGATCGCCGACGGCGTGCACTGCGCGGTGCTCTCGTCTCCCGCGCACGTGCGCCGGGTGCGCGAGACCGCGGGGGCCGGCCGCCCGCGCTTCACGGTCGTCGCGTACGTCATCACGGCGATGAGCCCCGACGGCCACCGCGCGCGCGCGGCGGTGCGGCCGCTCATCGCGCGCTACCTGGGGCTCCTCCACGGCCAGTCCATCCTGCTCGATGCCGGACTCGGGCCCGACCGCACCGGGCCGTTCCGCGAGGCGATCGGCCGCGGGACCCCCGCCGCGCACCTGGTGGACGACGCGCTGATCGACGCCCTCGCGGTGGCGGGCACGCCCGAGCACTGCCGGCGCCAGCTCGCGCGCTGGGCCGAGGCGGGGCTCGACGCGCCGATCGCGGTCCTGCCGCGCGAGGCCGACACGATGGAGCAGCTCGCGCTCTGCGGGGAGACCCTGGTGCCGGCGTGGCGGGAGGTGAGATAGCGATCGTGCGATTCGGCGTGCACATCCCGACCTGCATCGAGGGCATGATGTACCCGGTGCCGTTCGCGAAGGCGTCCGACATCCTGCCGACCGCGCTCCTGTGCGAGCGGCTCGGGTTCGACTCGGTGTGGGGCAACGACCACATGACGACCCAGCGGTACGTGCAGAAGGAGTTTCCCGATCCGCCGAACTTCTTCGAGCCGCTGGTGACCTTCAGCTACTGCGCGGCCCGCACGACCCGGCTCAGGTTCGCCACCGGCATCATCGTGCTGCCCATGCGCAACATGCCGGTGCTCGCCAAGCAGGTGGCGACGCTCGACCAGCTCTCGGGAGGCCGGGTGATCCTGGGAGTCGGCACCGGCGCGTACCGGGAGGAATACGAGGCGCTCTTCCCCGACGCGCGGGACGTGCGCCGCGGCACGATCGTGGACGAGGGGATGCAGGCGCTGCGCCTGCTCTTCACCGAGCGCCGGGCCACGTTCCGGGGCCAGACCGTGCGCTTCGAGGAGGTCGAGTGCTTCCCGAAGCCGGTGCAGGATCCGATGCCCATCTACGCGGGGGGCAACCACCCCGAGGTCCGCCGCCGCGCCGGGCAGTACGCCCAGGGCTGGATGCCCGCGGTCCTCTCCCCGGAGGAGATCGAGCGGGGCGTCGCCGACATCCATCGCGCGGCCGCCGCGGCCGGCCGGGACGGGGCGACGATCGACATCGCGCCGCAGTTCGCGGTGTCGATCGGGCGCACCCACGAGGAGGCGGTCCGGCGGTTCGGGGCCTCGCAGCTCTTCCGGCACCTGGAGTCGCTCAAGCGGTCGACGCTCCGCGAGCAGACGGGGGGGTTCGACCAGCGCAATCTCATCGGCAGCCCGGCCGAGATCTCGGAGCGCATCCGGGTGTACGCGCGAGCCGGGGTGACCACGCTGTCCGCCATGCTGTTCGTGGCCGGCTCGGTGACCGAGATGCAGGAGGCCATCGAGCTGTTCGGCGAGGAAGTCCTGCCCAATTTCCGTTAGCCCGAAGTGGTCCGGGAGGCCGCCATGGATCCGCACGTGAAGTCGCGTCTCACCAGGGTGCTCGACGCCGAGGGCCTCGACGCGCTCGTCGCGAGCACGCCCGAGAACCTCCAGTACGTGACCGGATTCCGGTCCATCGCCCACGCCATCTTCCGGGGCCTCGAGCTGTATGGCGTCTTCACGCGCCAGGGCGTGGGGCTGGTCATTCCGTTCATCGACGCGGCGGGCGTGGCCGCGGACGGGATCACGGTGGACCGGCTCGCCTGCTACGGGAAGTTCTTCTTCAACTACGCCGACCCGCCCGGGGCGGTCGGAGCCCGCGTGCGGGCGATCACGAGCGCGCCCGCCGCGGGCCCCGGCGAGGCGCTCCGCGAGGTGCTGGGCGGCCTCGGCCCGCTCGGTGGGCGGATCGGCCTCGACGAGGCCGCCGTCTTCCCGGCCGCGTGGCAGCGGCTCTCCGGGCAGCTCGGAGGGGCCACGCTGGTGCCCGCCTACGGGCACTTCCGGGCTGCCCGGATGATCAAGAGCGCGGAGGAGGTGCGCCGGCTCGAGCGGGCCGCCCTGATCGCCGAGGACGGGGTGGCCGCCGTCCTCGCCATGCTCAAGCCCGGCGTCACCGAGCGCGAGGCCGCGACCGTCTTCGAGCAGGAGGTGCTGCGCAAGGGGGCCCAGCCGTTCTTCACCGTCGTCACGATGGGAGAGCGGGCGGCGCTCGCCGACGTCTACGCCTCCGAGCGGGCGCTCGCGCCCGGCGATCTCATCCGCTTCGACCTGGGCTGCGTGTACCAGGGCTACCGCTCGGACATCTCCCGTACCGCGGTGCTGGGCCCGCCCAGCGACAAGCAGCGGCGCTACTACGACGCGGCGCGGGACGGGGAGATCGCGGCCATCGCCGCGATGAAGCCCGGGGTGCCGGTCAGCCGGATCTTCGAGACCGCGATGCGGGTGACGCGCGAGCGCGGCATGCCGCACTACGAGCGCCACCATGTCGGCCACGGCATCGGGCTCGAGCCCTACGATCCGCCCACCATCAACGCGGCGACCCAGACCCCGCTCGAGCCCGGCATGGTGTTCTGCGTGGAGACGCCCTACTACGAGCACGGCTGGGGCGGCGTCCAGGTCGAGGACGCCGTCGAGGTCACGGTCGCCGGCGCGCGCCGGCTCACCCGATCCAGCCAGGAGCTGGCCATCCTCGGCTGACGCGCGTGCACATCATCCCCGGCGTCTACGGCCAGCCGATGGGTGGGGTCGGGGAGCCGGGGGTGCCGCCCATCGCGCCGGCCCTCTGCAACGCGATCTTC